>WNGA01008891.1_pt1 | contig 14087 bp, 17 predicted proteins | sample 5400061 | NCBI WGS metagenome assembly WNGA01 (sample SAMN13153366, study PRJNA577476) | soil metagenome | isolation source: 100 cm soil or saprolite under grassland replicate 2 | place: USA:California | collected 2016-06-15 | reverse complement strand
GTTAGCGATTTATTACCGTCGTTCTAAAATTAATTGTACCCCATTTCGTATATTTTAAGCGGCGGCTGACTGAGACTCCGATGGTTCTTCTGATAAAGCGGATAGTATTCGAGCATTCACATCATCGAGATCTAAATGTTGGTTCAAGTAATTTACAAAATTGGTCGCAGTAATTATTCCTAATGTTTTCTTCTCATTAACGACCACCAAATGTCGTACCTTATTCTGCATCATTACGTTCGCTGCCGTCTCTACAGATGAATTGGGGTCTATGGTTACTATAGGGGAGGACATTATATTCTTAATTATATGCTGATTGCTGCTTGCGTCTTGAACACAAACCTCCCTAACAAGGTCTCTCTCTGTAACTATTCCTACAGCCTGATCATCCTTGTCTACCACTACCAAGGAACTTAGTTGCCAATATAAAGAAGTGACCTATGCCGACTTTTAATTATCATTCTAGTTGGAAAGTCGAAGATGACCAACAGGATAGTTGGAATTTATCTCACAAATCGTATACTTGTCTAACTCTTGCATCAACCCTTTTTCATTATAGTGTTCAATAAGAAGGACATTAGAGAACATGCAGGACCAAACTATTGTAATAGAATTGAATGAATTCATGTTCTCAATTAGACATTAGACATCGCGTCTAAGGTATTCCACGGTCGAGAACATGCTTAGTCATAAGCTATGCCATATGAATGTTTAAGTGCCCTCAAACCATTGACATAACTTTTGGTTTCCTTTATTGTCTCGTAAGGAACTAAAGATGCTGATTAAAAATATCGATTCTCAAAAGTTAGCACCGAGAAAGATCATTTGCCATTAATCTCCGTTTGCACAAGTCTTAATACATATCAATTAACACTAGTACTTGATTTTTTTTCCTACTAAAATAAACATAAATGAAAATAATCTGATTTCATTGTTACATTTGAACAATGTTTTTCACCCCCGTTTATTAAATACGAAAGTTAGAATTGGTTATCTATGACTTCAAAAGTGGATCAATTAGATCTGAAAAAAGGGGTGAAGGATGTTCTAAAAAATGTTGGCAAGAATCTTGGCAAAATACAGGACATTAAAAATACTGACCCAAAGCTTGAACAGTCCAAGTCCGGCTTTGCAGGGATAGTATGGGACAAAAGTCAGAATTTGACCCACAACAACTCAAATAACGAGAATTCGAGTAGTTCAGTTAATTCCTCTGCAGAAGAAGCTAATAATAGTAAAGCAAGAAATGTCACTGAATTTGAAATCGATGCCCTTGAACGAACTACAGTATTCAGTAATAAGGTTTCAATGTGGATTTCATAAACAACCAACTTCTGCAATAATAGAATCATTGAACGCTTGCAGTAGCCAAAATTCTAATCCTATAAACCTTCACAAAGGGACCGCAATATATAGTCAGGACGGAAAATATTTACCGGTCAAATAGTTTCATAGAACTTAAGAGTCGAGATAATGCTTTTGTTTGGTCTCTATTGATGTGTTGTATCTAAGAATTATAGAGTTAGGTCTAATTTGAATGATTTAACTGACTTTATTATTCAAATGATGGATACTTTGCGTTAAGCCAGATTCCCCCATAGCTACTTTAGCGCGCTGTTGATAAAATAGAGGACATTATGGCAAGCAGGTAACCTGAATAAGGTATTGATTTAAAATATTTTTATAACAACAATTTCCAATGTTTTGTACTGAACGAAGTAACGCTCGAATACGATAGTGGTACTATATTGATAAAGGGGATAGCGAATATTCCCAATGCAAAATATGATCCCATACGAAATTGCCTACGGGCTGAAGGCCTTCATTATAATCAAATTATTCAATTACTTAACCTGAAGAAAATAGCCTATGAAGACAAAGTTTTGGATCTGATTCCATTTCACCATCCGCTAGAAACCGCAAGCCCTCTAAACCTGAGAAATTACCAAAATGAAGCTCTAAAAAATTGGGCTTTAGAGCATAGACGTGGATGCATAATCCTCCCTACTGGTGCTGGTAAAACGATCGTAGGACTAAAGGCTATAGAAATGGTCAGCTCCTCTTCTTTGGTTATTGTACCTACACTTGACTTAATTTATCAGTGGGAAACTGCAATATCTAGATACTTTAATAAAATCAAGGTAGGCCAAATAAGTGCTGGCAGGGAAGATCTTCAAGCAATCACTATATCGACATATGATTCTGCGTATATCAAGGCTTCTCGGCTAGGCAATAAGTTTTCTTTGATAATATTTGATGAAGTTCATCACTTAGGTGCTCCGTCTTATAGGTCAATAGCTGAAATCTTTGTTGCTCCATACAGACTAGGGTTAACGGCCACAATCGAAAGGGAAGATAGTATGGATCAAGAATTTCCACAACTAGTCGGGAATATTGTTTATATGGAAAATGCATATAATTTGGCCAAAGGGAAACATATTGCTGAATATGAAATAGAGAGAAGACATGTGAATATGTCACCAGAAGAAGAAACTGAATATATTAAACATACCAAAATTTACAGAATGTGTTTAAAAAAGATCGGCATAAACATGAATACGCCAAATGCCTTTAGAAGGCTAATTATGTTATCTTCTAGGAGTAATCTTGCTAGACGTGCTGTTTTGGCGCGCAACAAGGCATCTAATATAGCATTGAACAGCTCAACAAAACTTGACGAATTGAGACAGATATTGTTAGAAAATCGGGGAATTAAAACCATTATATTTACTCAACACAATAAAATGGTATACAAGATATCTAATGAATTTCTAATACCTTTCATTACTCATAAATCCAATAAAGTAGAACGACAAGACATCCTGGATGGGTTCAGATCCGGCAGATTCATGGCTTTAGTTACCTCGAAGGTTCTAGATGAAGGAGTGGATGTACCGGATGCAGAACTTGGCATAATCGTAAGCGGAAGTGGGAGCCGAAGAGAATTTATACAAAGGTTAGGGAGGCTTTTAAGGCCTAAAAGTGATTCAAGAAAAGGTAGACTTATTGAGATTATTTCCTCAAGAACACAAGAGGTAATGAGTAGCAGAAAGAGAAGAGAGATATTAAACCGGCCTAGTTTGCAGAAAGGCGACTCGGAATATTTCAAACAGCCCTAAACGATAAAAAGGATTAATTCAATTTTCCAGTAGTCTAGTATATTTGCGATTTTTAACTATCCCATAACTCATGGGAGATTAATCTTGGCAATTATTAACTAGTGGTTAGGACTTTTAGCGACTGCACCAACAGTATACGTTACTGTAAACGGTTCACCGCTTGTTTTATGAAATACCACTGCGCTTCCCGTGAAGACAAATGAGCCTGTACTGATTGGAGTATCTGTCACTCTCACAGTAAACATAGTCATTGTCGAAAGGGCTATCGTCCTATTTACTATAGTACCTGACTTATTTACAGGTAAAGTTGCGTGATATGGTTCTCCGTGTTGTAGGTCGGGTACTATCTTAGGGTAATAATCATGAAGGACTTCAATTTCTATTGGCTTGCTAGCATTAAATGTAATAACCCCTGTCCATATCTTACCATCGTCACGTAGAGGAAGACCAAATACAATTTGATGTGGTATTTTACCTTGTGGAGTAACTGCTGGAGATGCAGGATTTGACATCTCGGTTTTCTGGGCAATGAAAGTATCATTACTAGTGGAATCGTTAGATGTGATGTCTGGAGAGTTAAGAGCTGAAGCTGGTAGATCGCTGAAGGTAGACACACCTCCAAGAAATAGTAGTGCACTTATTATCGTCAGCATATAATTAATGTTAATAAGCATTTGGGGGTACTCTACTTAAGTTGAATTTATTAGTAACTACTCGTCAAGTTCGAGCTACCACGCCTTGCTTATTGATCTTTCTTATTTGGTATTCACTTCTAGATTTTCAAGGCTTTTTGTCGTTTACTCATTGATAAAGGGGCTTACCATTTTGTGGTATCTTAATTTGTAGTACACCTCTACCTTATTCTACTATTTCTGTTTGTCGATCGGCAATATTGCGCCGGACTTCAATAAATTTATAACACGAGCAATTGTGCCCTTAATAGATCGGCATGAGGATGTATTAATGGCGCATTTATTTTTGCTAGTCTCCGAATGCATGAGATTGAATTCATTGTGCTCGTGTCTATACTCATTATGTATGAATAAACCAACAATAATTTCTTTGATGAGCGGCACTAATCCAGCTCGACCACCGAATGCACCATTAGAGTTAATTATCCAAAACATCTTGGTTGATTCATAATCCTTAGGAAAAATTGCCTTCTTTGTGCGTATTGCCTCCTCTGAATAATAATGGCCTACTATTCTTATCCATCGCCTGGAAATTATACTTGCAATTCTCGCGAACCTTTGGCATGATAGGCAAGTATCATCATAAATCATCAAAGGGCGTGAAAAGTTAGCCGAGGAGCTCAATTATTACCTATACTATTTATGGTCTACCCTCTATATTATGTATTGCGACAATATTTTTCCTGATCATACTAGGTTGCTGGTAGCCGTTCGTTCAATGCTATGATTGATTTTGAACCTAGGCCTTGAATAAAATATATCGCAGGACAAATAAAAGCATAAAACCAGAGTTAAGAAATATTTTCCAAGGATAATATTAAATTTGCATCTTTAAGAGACGCTGTTCCTAACTAACCGTATTAGAAAAGAGTGAAGAAATGGATAGTTATTTTAAGTGGCCATTATTTAGTAAAATGCTTTTTGAACTGATATCTGCAAGCCGCAAAGGTTCTGGAATCCGTTCATCAATTTTGGTTAACTTAGTTACGACATCTACCGCTGTGCCGAGACTGATGGAATGTCCTACACTCACGAAGATATCTTTTCCTAATTTCTTGTGAACCCTATAACCCAGGATGTCACCATCATATTCAATGAACTCATTAACTATAGTTGTACCTAGAAATAGATTTTTTGCGACTCCAATTGTGGGTTTTCCACTGACAAAACCCACATAGCTTGCTAACCCACATCTTCTTGGATGGAGTACTCCATGTCCATCCACCAATAATACATCGAAGGGGCACTTAAGTGCTCTTAGGGTATTAAGAATTGGCACAGACTCCCTTAGCATGAATAGTCCAGGTATGTAAGGAAATTTTACAGTTGATTTGGTGTAAATTGATTCAATTAGTTCCAGGTTGTAACTCAAAATTACCGCTGCAGCATATGCAATATTGTTCTTGTAACTTACATCTACTCCACAAACGTATTCAATTTTTTTTTGAATATAATCTTCTGTTATTATCTTTTTGGCGATACTAACCTGTAATTCTTTTGCCCAACTATAGTCTGAAAAGGGTTCTAATGGCGTTCTAATGAATATTAGCTACGGATAAATTATATTTTTTGCATCTTCCTAATATTGCTATTTCGTCCTTTTTATTTTTGAATTCAACAAAATGCAGCCTTCCATATCATTCTCAGTACAAAAAGTACCTCCTGGCAAAAAGACATTCAAGCTAAAGATCTATAATTCTTGGCGATAAGAAGAAATTATAGGGTACATGTCAACTTGTTAATGGATAAAGGAGAACTTGAATCCCAAATAACATACTTCAGATACAAGACATTGGAAGATATGCTTAAGGTAATTTTATTTTCAACTCAGTCTGCCTTAGGCCTTACGCCAATGCTGTATCATATAAAATATAAGAATGACGAGATACTCTTCATTGAAACAGGGGCGTTGGGCGGCGCAGTGGTTCATTATATTATCGAAAAAGATAAACCTACGAAGAAATTCGTCGAATTGAAGCAACTGACCGGTGAATATCAATTTATGGACAAAATAGGGAATGATACTCATAGTATATACATACCAATTCTAGAGTTAGAAGGCTCAACTCTCCTATTTCCAAGTTAAATTTTCAGACGTTTTGGAAAACAAATCCTTTTTTTCAACGGGATTTGCAGGATTGTGATGGGATGAAATGAGGCCGGAAATAATATGGCATCTACAACGTATGTAATTTGTAAATCGATTTAACTATTAGTATTGATTTTCTCATTGCGTGATTAAGACTATTACTAGACGCAATAATTCAATATTCACCTAACTATCGCCCTTGTCAATCTATAATCACCATGAAAATTTTGAATAATATTCTATTCGTGCATTCGGATTGAACTAAGTGTACATGTATCTCTTTTTTTGTTAGACATTCGTCTTTCACACTGTAGTTATACTTTGTTTTGTAGGACTTGTCGATAAGAAACTATGAACAAGACAAATATAGGATTGTTCGCAATCCTCGCTATAGGAATGTTGACAGCACTTACTGCAACGACCCTCACTCTTGCCACACCGGTATTTGCATCAAAGAAACACTGTGAAGACAATGGAGATAACAATTGCAATTCCACCCATAATACGCAGAAAATAAAGGCAAAGAATGAATGCGAAATAGAGAACAAGAACAAGGACCACAGCAGTCATAACGACAATTTGAATGAATTGCTCTGTCTGCAACAAAATGCGAATGTGAGAGATTCTACATTCATAAATGCTTCAGTGTTTGGAAGCCCATTGGACTAAGCGCCCATACCATAATAACAGCGGTCTATACACTAGGAGACATTAAGTTTGTCCAATCCGACATCTAAACAAATTGAAGACTACCTTCCTTTTTATTTTATTTAATAGTCTAACTGAATCAAATTTATAACTTGATTTTATAACACAATTGTAAGTAGTGGTCCCTAGTGACAAGTTGGAGATATTCACTGTAATGTGTACTTTATGCAACTTAATCGGGTAACGGCTTATTATCGTCTTTTTCAAGCTCGACTCGTACTGTTTTACATTTGATGAATGTTATAGTAAACCTTGAGTAAAAATTTCATTTCCTAGATTTCATTCGTTCAATACAAATACAATTTTATTATTGCAAACATCATAAGGGTCTCATGTCCTATCCAAACGATATCTTCTCTAGGATGTTTAGCGGTTCTGGGAAAGAAGCATTACTTTATCCTAAGGAAGAGAGTCAAGTTAAAGACTACTTCGAAGCGGAAGAAGTTTTGCAAACCAATATTTTCAATGTAATGCTCAATAGAAGATCGCAGAGAAAGTTTGAGGATAGAACCGTCGAGGATTGGAAATTAGAAATGATTTTTGCTGCAGCTGATACTGCACCTACAGCGGGGGGATTTCAAGGTTTTGAAATTTATCACGTTAAAAATGATGATGTAAAAAAGAAGCTTGTAGAAGCAGCAAATAATCAGCCATATGTTGATGCGCCAATAGTATTAGTATTTTGTATGAACCCTGAAAGAGTAAAGATGAATTTCCCAGAACATATAATCAAGAAGTTCTCACAACAGGACTCTACTCTTGCAGCGGCGTACTCACAGTTAGCCGCACACTCACTAGGCTTAAGTTCGATTTGGATAGGCATGATTGATGAATTGATGGTAATGGAAGCATTAAATACTGATCTTACCCCCTCATCAATTTTGTGCATCGGATATCCAAAAAAGATGTTACAACCAAAACCAAAGAGGAATTTGAAGGAGCTTATCCACGAAATTTGATTCTGATCAAGGTAATCACGGTTTAATCTGGCCCAGATTTACTTACGACCCTCAATTACAGTATCTATTTTATTTTCCAAATTAAGAATATTGGCTAGTATTTTCTCGTGGTGATTTTGGAACTCTTGAATTGATTTCAAGACTTTATCATGACTTTCTTCCAATTCTTTTACGCGCTTCAATGTATCATCTTGCTTCTCTGCAGTTTTCTTTTGCCTGTTGTAAATCCACCAGCTAACAACAGCACCAATTACGGCTCCTATAAGGATGCTGAGGTATGTGCTGGATGTATTAGTCATATCTATACAATCTTTCGAAAGCTCTGGAACGCAGCCCCATATTGCAAGAATTTCAAACCACATTCTAATTCATTATTTTAACGGATGTGTTGGTATATTAGTATAAATAGTCTGAATGCAAATTCTAATGTTTCTACTTGTCAAAATTGCAAGATGTAAAAATATAACTAATAAAAGTACAGGGGAGCTTATTTTCGCTAATTTTCATGCCGCACTGATGAGATTTTTTGAGACATTAACTGCAGGAAAAGATTCTAAGTCATGAAAATTATAGGTTTAAATTTGAAAATAATGATCGATATCAGTTTTTGGCGGCTTAGTAGTTAAGGATTTAATACAGCCCTACCAATTATCTTCCCTGCCTTTAACTCCTGCAGTGCTTCGTTTGCCTGATCTAACGAATACTTCCGAGAAACGATTGGTTTTATAATTCCCCTTTTTGCGAGAGCGACCAAGTCAGCTAGATCAGCAAGTTTACCGGTATAGGAACCAAGGATATGCATGGCTCTAAGCGGCACTAACGGTAGATTGAGTTCTATAGAACCACCAAAGAGACCAATCAGTACGAGTTTGCCTCTCTTTCTAAGCATATCTATGCCTGGTGCAACCGTCTTTGGGCCGTTCACAAAATCGACTACGGCGTCGGTCCCAAGGCCACTGGTAAGGTCCTTTACCTGTTTCACTGCGTCCCCATTCTTGGAATTAACGGTATAATCTGCACCGAGTTTTTTCGCCTGCTCTAGTCGTTTATCATCAATGTCAACTGCTATAATCTTTGGGTTCAATAATGCTCTAGCTATTTGTACTGCCATGAGACCCAAGCCTCCTATGCCAGTAATTACCAATGTTTGTTTTGGAGAAGTATCAGCGTTCTTGATGGCAGTAAAGGCGGTAAGGCCTGAACAAGCGAGAGATGATACTGAATCAAATTCAAGATTAGCAATATCTATCAAATATTTTTCATTGGGGACTAGAACTTTGTCAGCATATCCTCCATTCTGAAATACACCCAGTGACTTTGGGTGATCGCACAGATTCTCTTCGCCAATTTGGCAGGCTGGACAAACACCATCACCTATCCAGGGATAAACAAGTACTCGCTGTCCCTTCTTAAATTCAGTTACGTCGCTTCCAAAGTCTTCGATTATTCCTGCGATTTCATGACCCATAGTTAATGGAAATTTAACTCCCCGATCTTCAACACTCATAATCTGACCTTTAGCTCCTTCGTAACCCCCTTCCCAAATGTGAATATCACTATGACATACGCCAGAAGAGTGGACCCGGACAAGTACCTGTTTACCCTGGGGAAGAGGGTTAGGCAATTCCTTTATTCCTAACGGCGTTTTAGGCTTCATCACTTGGGCTGCTTTCATCTGCTGAGAAACCTCCCGAGTTCAAATTAGTGTATTGTATAAAAAAGTAGTTTGACAAAATACAGGGTCATTGATTCAACTGTCCCTCGAATTATATGCCAACAGCTTGATGGGCTGAACCACATTATTTTTCGTGATGATGAAACATAATCAGGAACCGGTGCCATTTAACTCATATTAGATGATGTTAACATAAACTTTACTATTAATCCGATTACATTTGAGATAACCTACAATAGAAATTCCTTTTATGTACAATGTTGGCTTTGTTCATAATTGGATCAGATTATATTGGATAACTGGTTCTAATGTAGACTAATTGTTAGCTAGAGTGTTGTTACCTGATATCGTCTATACTATGAACAAAACCAAGTCCTTAAAACTTACAAAGCTTTTATTTGCATCCCACAATAAGGACAGAATACCAATTTGTTGCCGACTGGAATTCCCTTTTCTTCATTTACAAAATAATATCCTTCTCCATCTTCACCTTTTTCTGAATCCTCATCAATAGAGTCATTCTTGTAGAATGCTATAGATCCTTGATCTTCAGAAGTCATATTATATATCGTCTTACAGCAATTCAATGCTTTATTCCAAATGACAACCATTTTTGGTAGGACTTTATTTTGCAAATATAATGGTTTCCTTGGTGAAAAGTGCCATCTTGTTAATTTAATGTGAGCCTACGTCGGAAGATGCTTGATTCCCAAAAATTCGCCTAGAAAGTCATTGGTCTACTTGTAGCCTTTAAGGCGAGTTAATCACTGTCTCGCAATCAGAAGATGCAGTATCATTATCAGACACGTTAATGAATGCAGTGTCATTACCTGTACCACACGCAATTATGTCTGGGGCAAAGTCTCGGATCGACATGGAGCTATTAACAAAGCTAGCTATTAGAAGATCATTTCCGTCATCGCCATTAATTATATCACTTCCTGCACCGCCTTGAACAGTATCATTTCCTGAATTGCCATTAAGGGTATCGTTGCCTAAATCTCCCTGTATAAAATCATCGCCACTACCACCACTTATCGTATCTTTACCTCCGGTTCCAAACAACTTATCGGTTCCACCTTTTCCAGATATATTATCTGAACCCATCGTTCCGGAAAGTACGTTATCATGATCATTGCCTTCAATATCTGTTGCATTTACATGGTTAAGAGGATTGACCAAGCTTACCAAAATGAAAATTAAGCCAAATATTTGAAATAGTAACAGCCTTGCATGATTCACCAAAGTGATACGCATTGATAATCTGTTAGGGCACAAAATTAAATATGAATTATTGAGGAATATTATCAAAATCAGTTATACTTAAATTAAATTAACCTGCTTAACTGAATATATTGCTGACATTAGGCATACTTTCTTTTGTCAGTTATAACTTGTACTAGTAATTGCTAGTATTATTAGTGAGTCACAAATAAAACTCATGATTCTGTGTCTTACCTAGGGAATTTTTGATATATAGCCTTTCTCTGAGCGATAGATAACATTATTTAATTTTCGGTATGCCAATACATTATATAAGATATTTCGCGGCCTTTCACAACTAAAAAATAGTGGGTTCTAATAATCCAATGGCAATTTTAGCCAAGAATAGTGGTTTGGCAAAAAAAGACTTTCGTAAATATCTTGATGTAAGATCTATAACTAAATTACCAATACGCACTCTCGCTTGGTTCAGAACGCTTTTGTCTTATCTCTGAAATATAGTTTAGTATTCCATCCAGATCTCTAAAAATACCTTCAAAAGCAAATAAAACTGGCGCTTTAGTTGTATGGGGTCCACCACAACAACTATCTTCAAATTCGCTTATGTTATGGTCTACATATTCAATACCGTTTTCATTCAACAATTGAACAGCTCTTATTGAGTCAGAATTATTGTCAACCCAAAGGACTGGCTTACGGCCCATCGGTACTTGATTTAGAGGCGTTTTATTTAAATCAACTAAGTAATCATTCTGCAATTGGAATAGATAATCAATATTTCAGACGGATCACCAACAGGAAAAAAATAAACCTAATTCAAATCAATTGGGGAGTGGTGGCTTTAAGTAATGGAACCAAAAGCTTTTAGTTAATTACTCCATCTTTTTACGATGTTGCCGGCAATTTCCTATTTACGGTTTCCCTTTCGACTAATGGACGATCAGCTAAGTGCAGTAGAGGCGTGGTTAGCAAACAAGTATAAGGGCTCTGTCATTTTTAGTACTGGCACTGGAAAAACAGAAATTGCCTTTGAATGTGCAAGAAGAATGGCAGAAATTGTTCATTCTACAGCTAAACACACATCATTTCAATCTGGTTCTGGAACAATAATCTCTGAGAGACAATTCAAAATATTGTATCTTGTTCCACGGATAGTACTCCTAACGCAAAATTTAGAACGATTAATTAAATATGGATTACCAGCCGGAGAAGTGGGTGTGTATTTTGGTGAGCGAAAAGAGATACGGGAGATCACCATTAGCACCTATCAAAGTGTAATAAATAATCTGGATCTAATCCGGAGTTCAAATTTGGTAATCCTAGATGAAATTCACTTAATCAGTGAAACAGCAATTGAATTTAACAAGATCTTCTCAGTGATAGAAGAAGATCCCGATCGAGGGATATTGGGCTTAACAGCCACCATTGATGAAAAAGATCCAAAATATAGTACCATATTGACCCTCGCTCCACCAGTAAAAAAGTATATGATTCGTGAGGCTGTAACTGACGGAAGATTAGCCAGGCCTGAGGTAATCCCTATAATGGTAAGTTTCTCTATGGAAGAACAGACAGTATATACGGATACAAGTAGACAGATTCGTGAGTTATCACTAAAACTAGGTCAATCTAACCCATCGAGAATTTCAGTAATTTTATCTAAGGGGGGCTATAGAGCTAGATTGGCAAAACTTTGGTTCGAAAATGTTAGAAGAAGAAAGGAATTACTTAGCTGTGCCATAAATAAGCTACATGAAGTCATAAGGATAGTGAAGCAACATCCGTCTGAACCAATTATGATTTTCAGCGAGACGATTAGTTCAATTAAGCAATTGGAAAGAATGCTAGGCTCAAATGGAATACAGGCAAGACTAATTCATAATGGGATTCCCACAAAAAAAAGAAAGGAAATACTTAATGAATGGGGAAAGCTCTTCTTTCCGTTGCTTTCCGTTCACACATTAGAAATGGGATATGACGTTCCACATGTAAGAATCGCTATAATAATTGCTAACAGCTCAAACATAAATCAAATAGCACAACGAATAGGCAGGGTAATAAGAAAATCTATTGGAAAAAGTTATGCATTGATATACATTGTGTATGTAAAAGATACTAAGGATGATAACATAGTTAAAATAGTGAAATCAACTATAAATCTTAAAGAACCATGGAAGGATTTTCGGTCGGCTGCTCAGAAAGGGCAACGAAAACTCTCTGAATTTTAGCCGGTACATATGTAATTCTGCTCGAATATGAACATATGCATAGTGAATGGATATTGTATGACTTAATTTGCAGAAGTGAGATACTATCATAACTAATGTAATGTACTGTACCTCAACAGATTAGCTCAAAAAACAAAAATAAACCTTTACATTATAAAATATGTTAGAATATTATAAATTATAGCTTATGAATTGAGCGTTTCAAAATTTACCTCGCGCGGGAAATTATGATTCATTATAGGGTGTGAGAAAGGAACAACTTTAGCTAGAAATTCATATTATGGAGATATTCACTTTCGATTCTCTTGGGATCTTCATTGAGATATAGAAACTTCTTCATTATGGAATCGTTATTTTTTGATCTTATTACAGCTAATCGATTTAAAACCATAATTATTATAGAAATTGAATGATAACTAGTTTAATTCTTAGTAAACTATACTTCCTTTTTTATAAAATACTGATGAGTAATATATTATAAACTGGTTCTAGGGGTTTTTTCATGAATATTGAGACGGCGTATAGTTTGGTGCTAGCCATTGGTATCATCATGGCTGTTGGAGCAATAGGTTGGAATCCCATGATAAACCCTGTGTTAGGTGATAACGAAGGTGACCTAAAGAAATACAAAGACATTGAGCATCTCTACCATGCTATTGATAATAACAAATTCGATGACAATAACATAAACTGGAATCATTTCAAAAACTCTCCCGTATTTGAAAATGCTACCATTAAGATTCAAAAATGCATAGTGAAAGCAGAACATCTAGGAGATAACTTGGCGGACTATGAAATTTATGATTGTTATAAGAAATTCGATAAAGATTAACAATTAATCAGTTAATTTTTAATTATTTATTGATAATATAGATTCAAACTCACTCGCAAGGAGTTAATACTCCCTTTAATATGCTCCCAAGGATGTCTTGTAATTTAGAGCAAAAAGTATTCCTTCCCGTAATATGCCCTTGTTCTTTTCGTTTCACCTAGAAACTGACGCCATATCTCCAAGGGTTGGAAATATATAATGTATATCAAGATATTACAACAATTCTAAAAATGGTCACTTCATTCGATCCCCCGCCGAGGTAACATATAATATTTAATGAATATGAATATAATTCCAATTTGAAAAGAATTATTCTTTTATAGTCTCCATGATAATGCTATCCGTGGAGCGTTATTCTAACCTTTCACAAATGAACTTTGAGAGATCCATAGAACAGAATGACTTTATCTCCAAAGTGGATAATGTTTGTCATAAAGTACGAGAAGCTGAAGAACGAGCTTACCTGGAGGAAAAGTTCAATGAAATGTTAATTCCTGAATTTAGTAAAATCGGAATGCTCGGATGCCCTATCTCTACAAGATATGGCGGCTTGGGGTACGA
>WNGA01025332.1_pt1 | contig 14091 bp, 15 predicted proteins | sample 5400061 | NCBI WGS metagenome assembly WNGA01 (sample SAMN13153366, study PRJNA577476) | soil metagenome | isolation source: 100 cm soil or saprolite under grassland replicate 2 | place: USA:California | collected 2016-06-15 | reverse complement strand
TCGCCGAGCGCGACCGGCGGGTGAGCGCCGTGGCGAGGCGGCGCGGGGCGTTCGTCAGCGTCTTCGTGCCTGGCGGCCACGACGGCGCGAAGGCGCGGCTCGTCGGCCTGCGCTATGCAGCGCCGGCGCGGCGCGAGACGGTGGCGCATGTCGCCTCGGCGGTCGTCGACCTAACGGCGGGCGAGCTGGTCTCGTTCGAGCGCGTCGCGCGAGAGGAGAGGAGGTAGAGCGCATGGCGCTCTGGGGTGATTACCATCTCGCGTCCGGGGCAGGGTGGAGGGTCTATTGGCGGATCAGCCAGCTCAAGGGCGGCGGGCTCGAGGTCTGGTTCGCGGACTTCAAAGGTAGGCGCGTGCTCTGGCGTGGGACCGCGCCCTTCGCAATCGTCCCGTACCACCGGCCTCACCCCGGCCCTGAGCCGCCTCCTCCGGAGCACTGCTACAAGGACGGTCTCGGCCCTCAGTGCGGCGGCGCGCCGTTCACGGCGCTGAAGCACGGCGCCCCGAACACGTGGGCCTTCGGCTGGAACGCCGCACAGGACACCGACGCCGTGGTCGTCGCGACGGAACCGGCGACGGACTTTGCCCCCGCCCACCTCTCGATCACCGCGAAATTCCAGTGCGGGTGGTACCAGTACGTCCACAACTGGGTGTTCGACGGGGACGGCAGCATCCACCCGCAAATCGCGATGGGCGGCCAGCTGAATCCGAACACTCCCGGGACGCCGCACGTCCACCACTTCTATTTCCGGCTCGACCTCGACATCGACGGCTTCCCCAGCGACGTCGCCGAGATCTTCGACCACAACACGCTCAATGATCCCGGCGGCGACAAGACGACGCTCGTCGCGGCGCAGGGCAAACTGCTGGCCGACGTCTCGAAATCGCACCACCTTCCCTACGACTACGTGGGGTACGAGATCTCGCCTCGGAACTTCGACGTCTTCGGCGCACGAGACTGAGCATGCGTTTCTAGACCGGCGTTGTGCGGGACTAGATACCGAACGGCTGTGGCGGTCCTGATCTTGAAGGGTTCCAAAACCTAGGTTCCTGGTCTCGGCACCGCTGGCGACCCGCCTCTGGGAGCATCGGCTGATGCTCCTTTCTTTCGCATATCTCGCCTTCTCGGGCCTGCTGCGGTTGCTTGTCGGGGGTCGGCGCAGCGAGTTCGCCAAAGACATCGAGTTACTGGTGGTGCGACATCAACTCGTCGTGCTCGGACGACAAACGGGTCGCCCCTCGCTGCGACCGGCAGATCGCGCCTTCCTCGCTGCGCTCGCCCGAGTGCTACCGCGGCGGCGACGGCAGGGGTTGGTCGTGACGCCCCAGACACTTCTACGTTGGCACCGCGAGCTGGTTCGACGCAAGTGGGCGCAGCCGCGAGGGAAGCCGGGCCGGCCGGCAGTCGATCCTGAGGTGCGAGAGCTGGTCCTGCGGCTCGCCCGCGAGAATCCGCGCTGGGGATACCCGCGGATCGCCGGTGAGTTACTGAAGCTCGGCCGCCGTGTCTCGGCGAGCACCGTGCGACGGCTGTTGCTCGCAGCTGGCCTCGAGCCGGCGCCGCGGCGGGAGGGTCCGAACTGGCGAGACTTCCTCCGCCAGCAAGCCGTGAGCATGCTCGCATGCGATTTCTTCACCGTCGAGACGATCTCGCTCCGTCGCTTTTACGTCCTGTTCTTCATCGAGCTCGAAAGCCGCCGCGTCCACCTGGCGGGCTGCACGGCCAACCCGACCGGCGCCTGGGTGACCCAGCAGGCGCGCAACCTCAGCTTCACCGGAGTGTTCGAACGGATGCGATTCCTGATCCACGACCGCGACAGCAAGTTCACGGCCTCGTTCGAGGAGATCTTCCGCAGCGAAGGAATCAGGATCATCCACACGCCGATCCGTGCACCACAAGCAAACGCCTACGCCGAGCGCTTCGTTCGCAGCGTACGCGCCGAGTGTCTCGATTGGCTCCTCATCCTCGGCCGGCGCCACCTCGAGCGAGTGCTACGCGCCTACACCATGCATTACAACCGCGAGCGTCCCCACCGAGGACTCGCGCTCCAGCCACCCGAGAGGGTCAACGCGGCCGATCCACCAACCGCCGGCAAGATCGAGCGCCGCGACCAACTCGGCGGCCTCATACACGAGTACTACCGAGCCGCAGCATGAACGCGAACCGAGATTTTGAAACCCCTCAGGGTCGGGACTGGAGGTCGCGCGGCTCGACGGGCAGCCTCCCACACAGGCGAAGCCGCTGCGGCCCGGAATAGACGAGCTCCGCTCGTAGCCGCCGCGGCTCAGCCGCTCGATGAGCGCTCGAGATCCGGATCGCGTCCGGGCAGGATCGGCGCTTGCGCCCGGCCCGGGTGTGTACGGGCGCGCCACGCACCGTTTCGGTCGTCGTGCCCGAGGCCCATGTGTCCAGCCGATCCTCGACTGCAAACCGGATTCCCTCGTCCGGCGTGACCGGGCATGCAACGAAGATGCCCTCGAATGCGTCGTTCAGCGGATCAGCTAGCTGATCTGAATGTAGATGTTCTCGCCACCCGTGCTGTGGTTGAAGTTGATGATGCCTGGTAGGTCGAGCGTGAGACCTTCGGTCAGCGGCCCCAAGACGCTTGAGCGCGATGATCAGCCTGGTGTTCGGGAGACCGCGGGGCTCCGACCGGCCATCATCTGGCGCCGCTTGTCGCACTTGACACAAGTACCGGTCTCTATCATGCTGCCCGGCAGAACCGGCCGCGTGTCGGAGCGAACGGCTCTGCCCTTCATCGCGGCGTGGGGAGGGCGCCGAAAAATGGGTTGATGAAGCCATTCGCCTGTCGGTAGGCGGCCCACATCCTCCGTCTTGGAGGGGGCAATGAGGAGACTTCTCTTGACGATCGCGGTGACGTGTGGGGTTTCAAAATCTGCGTTCTGCCTGCAAATCGTGGTTCCCCGTGACGCGACCTGAGTTTTGACACCCCACAGGAAGACTCGATCGGCGGGCTTCAACTCGGGCCGACCAGCCTGACGTCCTAGCACCGCCAGCTCGTGGCGGAGCACCACGATCTCCAGCTCCTTGAACTCTCGGAGCGAAAACGCAACGCCGCGAGCTGCAGAAGGCGTCCGAGCACGACGTAACACAACGACCGGAACAAAGACAGCTCCTCCAGTACGACGGAACGGTCAGACCAGCACCCCACACGCCGGAGGAGCTTGAGGACTACAAGCGGTTCGTGCTCAATCTCGCGGGCAGGGTCGCCGACGCTCACAGGGAGGACGGGGAGAGCGTCAGCCCGGCCGAGCGCGCAGCGCTCGAGGAGATTGCAGCGAGCTTGGATCTGCCGGCTCCTTGAGCCTCTTTGGCGATTAGCTCCTCGATTCCGTTGTTGTAGCGAGGGTAGAATCCGCCCGGAAGGTAAGCCCGCAGGAAGGGGGGATGACCGCGTAGCCAGCGGTTCCGGTTCGAGTCCGGTGCCTTCCGTGGCGGGCGCTGATCGCCGTGCTCGGGACCGACGGGGGGATCGAAAACGATCGGCGGCGCGATAGGTGCGTATGTTCGGCGCTACACCCGGTTCCTGGCTTGTTCGCGGTTACGTGGACGCTGTCGAGCGTTTTCGTGAGCAGGCGGCTATCGGAGTGGACAGCCCTCGTGAGGTCTACCCGCCGCTGTTTGAGGCCTTGAACTGGGCTCATTCGCTTTGGGACACGTGGTTCCGGCTCGTCGAGCCGCAGGACCGACATCTCGACGGCCTTCGCTACGTGCACGACCGTTGCCACCACCAGTTGGCATCTGCCATCTACCCCGATGCCGCCGCACCCGGCGGCTGGCGTTGGTGTGCCATCGGTCGTCTTCTACCCGAGGATCCTGGTCGCGGCCACGACCGTGAGGGCGCGAAGAATTACACCGAACTGCTAGCGCAAGGGCCGGTTCAGGAGACGCTCGAGATTGTCGAGAGACACTTCCGCTCGATCGTCCCCGAGCACGAGTTGTAACCGGACGTGAGGGACCGCCCCACATGGGTAGAAAGTTCTGCCGATCTAAGACGGACCTCAACGCCAACAAGGGCGCCGATGCAGTCGTCGACTGCCCCGGCTCGTTCACGACGGAGACGAAGGGCGAGCCCATGAAGTACGTTGAACTCCACGCGAAGGAGGGCCGATCCTGGCCTTCCAGCGCGTAGCTGCCGGAGCGAGGGTGAATGTATTGGGGGGCGCGGCCACTACGCGCGCAGGACTAAAGTCGCCAAGCCGGTGGTGGTTTTCGTCCGCTTCCCTGAGAAGCTTGCGTTTCCTACGGCTCCACGGAAGAGCTTCGCGCTACCCGCACTCCGTGCTCGACGCTCGATCGATCGTTCCACCGAGCCGAGCTGCGGCCGTTCCGTGAATTCCTGATGTTCGCGAGACCTCCGCGCGACGACGCATCACCTTCCGGCGAGCCTTGGCCGCGCGAAGGTCGTGTTCGTGCTGGCGCAACAGGTTCCGTAAACCTCAGCGATAATCGGGCTGGTGCGCCTGATTCATCGGGAGCGACAGCGTGACGATTCTCTTGAAGAGGGTGAGTGCTATGACCATTCATACCGGGAGCTCATGTCCGACCATGTGGAGGTCGTTCGCCTTGAGCCCGCGGGGATCAGGGTCGAGATCGCGGTCGAGGTTGAGACTGAACATCACGTCACGACCAAGCGTTTGAAAGATCAATTCGAGGAGCGACTCGCCGCACGGACGCGGAGTTCGCGCCGCACTCGCCCCTAGTCTCAAGCGGTTTACTCGGGCCGGCTCCCAGAGAGCGTGCGTGCGGTTCGACCGAGATCGGACCGCCCCCACTTGCAGACGCGAGATCGAAAAGCCCGGCTAACGGCGCGCACAGGAGCAAATGAATGCGATCGCGAAGCAGCCGGACAAGGGTTTCGCTGGTCGTTCGTAGACGAAGCGGTGGTGCGTGTCGCTCTTCGCTCTTCTGCGACAACTACCGGGGACGCCTAACCGGCCAGACCTAGTCCGGCCCATCGCTGGTCCGGATGGATGAGAGAGAGCAGGGAGCGGTGTGGAGGTGGACAGGCGCAGCGCCGTAAGGTGGTGTCGTGACGCGGAACCTGCTTGTCGTGCTTCTCGGCGATGCTTCCTTCGCTGAGCTTCGTTCGGCGGTCGAGGCACGTGCGGATGGCTCGCCGCACGTGTATGTCGTTGCACCGGCTCATGTTGGGCCTCTGCATTGGCTTGCGACCGACGAGCAGGCGGCCCGGGAAGAGGCAGGTGTGCGTGCGCTGGAAGCGGAGTGGATCCTCTCAGGCGAGGCTGCGGTCGGCGGTGGTGAGGCAGGCGAGGCCGACCCGACACTGGCCGTCGAGGACGCGCTGCGGAGATTCCCGGCCGAGGAGATCCTGCTCGTCGGGGGCGGGGCCGCCGACAGCAGCCTGCAGGCGTCGCTTCGACGCTTGGGCGTGCCGACCACTTGGGTTGGCCGACCGCCACCCGCGGGCGGGAGCCGCAGCCGACTGCGTGTCGCCGTGCGCGCACTCGCCTCCGGTCGAAGCAGAGCAACACCGTTCGTCGCGTTCGCCGGCGCCAACCTCGCCCTTCTCCTGATCGGAGTACTGATCACAGCCGTCGTCGCCCTGATTCTCTGGCTCACAGGGCTGACCTGACGATGTCGCTGTGCCGCTGATCGAATGGCTCAGCGTGGGCACGATCGCCGCGGTGCTAGGAGCAGGCCGAGGATCGCCCCCGCCAGCAGAAGCTGCAGCTTCGCCGGGAACGCGCCCGAGCGGTGCCAGCCGCGGCTGCCATGAAAGAGCTTCGCTCCGCCCGGGCGCAGGGACGGGAACACATGCTCGAGGTCAGGTGCCGAAGCCGCGACCGCACCGAGGGTGGCAGGATCGAGCGGGCCGCGCCGGGCAGCGAGAAGAGCGACGAACGCGAGCCCGCTTCTGATCTCGAAGGCGGCTGCGTATGTCCTCATGCGGAAACCGGTCTCCGGCAAGGTGCAAGACGGGTCCAAGCAGCAGCGCGCGCCAACGCGAACCAGCAAGCGCGCCGGCCGCGGCCCACTCGCAACATGCAGCGAAACGATCATGCTCTGTGACTACCCGATCACAACCGTCCGCATCGTGGCGCGCCACGGTGATCTCCAGGTCTCCCAAGCAGGGGTCTGGCTGCGGCTTCGCAAAGAGCCAACCAGCGATAGGACCAATTTCAGCCGCTCGACCGCTCCACCGCTCGAGCGTCCGCGCCGAGCACGCACAGATTCACTGAGAGCAGTTATCTGGTTGGCGCGCGCGCGAATACCACAACAGAGGCGATTATGCGTCAGTCAAGCCGGAGCACGCTCGATAACTGCGAGGCAGACACCACTCGGCGTCGCCTTGTGGCGGAAACGCGACACGCTCCCTGGATCTCGCCGTGCCGACGATCTCCAGCCCTGGTTCGCCTGCGAGCAGGCCTCGAGCGAGTTCAGGAAGGATCCATCGTCGTCGACGAGCAGAATCCGGATCGGTTGGGCTTCCATCGCATCTGACCCTCCCCGCCCTGAGGCTACCTCCAGGCCTGGGCCTGATGTGGAAGCTTCCTGCACGTGCGGGGAACTACAACTAGCTCGTGAGAGGCGGGTGCCGAACGACGCAGGTCACGTCCCTGCTGGCGAGCCCCAGCCTCTGGAGCTCGTCGTCTGGGACGAGTTCCTCGATCAGCGGAAAGAGCTGCCGCTCCTCAAGCCGGATGTGTGCGTCAAGCAGTTCCCCTGTCGTATCCAACGTCTCTCGATCAACGATGCCGGCCGCCACGGCTACTTCGAGTGTGCGCGCGAACCCCTCGAGCTGCACGTGTTGGACGCGTGCCTGGCGGAGGGCAGCAGGCTGCGACGGGACGTGCCTGAGGAAAAGCGGGAAGAGCTCTTCTTCCTCATCCCGAAGGTGGACACGCTCTTCGTTTCTGAAGAACTCCCCGAATTCCCTGGCCGCCGCGAGCCGAGCCGAAGCGTCCTCGGCCGCGGCGGCACGGCGCAGCCGCACTGCCTGCAGGAGTCCATCGTGGTGTTCGCGCGAGAGCGGGATCAGGGCGGGGTGGCGCTTCATTCCACGACTCTAATCAGAACGAGACGAACGACAAGACGACTTTCACCACCAGGATCGACTTCACGGCGAGCCACGACTCGGTCACGGCCGGCCACGGCACGACCCAGCTCCTCTGAGCGCCCCGCGCCTACGCCGGCGGGGCTCTCTGTGCCCTGGCCCCGGCCCCGTGCGTTCTTCGACCAATACCGCAACGCGTGGCAAGTTTTGACACCCCTTCAGGGTTTTTCAATGGCGGCAACGGTCACACCGTCTCTCGTCCAGCAGTTCGCTTCGATAAAGCCGGCTGACTTTGGAGCGGAGACGCTGCTCGAGACAGCGCCAAGCAGGCGCTAGTTCCGGGCGGCACTGGGCAAGGGGAAGGGGCGAAGGCCCCTTTCTCTCCACACCTCCTTGCGAGCAGACGAGAATCAAACCGTGCAGATAGCAGGCGATTCGCGGTCGAAGCACCATCCCGAGCGCGGCGTCCGCGCGCCGGCGGGCGGGCTCGTCGTTTCGGCGCTCTTTTTCTTCCCCCGCGGCGGCTCGGCGCAGGTGACGCGCGCGCTCGCTCGCGCCCTGCCGGCCGCAGGGTGGCAACTGGCGCTGGCTGCGGGCTCGCTCGGACAGTGGGGTGAGCCGACCCACGCGGCGAGCTTTTTCGCCGGGGTCGACGTCCATCCGCTCGATTACTCGCCCGCGCTCGCGTGTGCAGATCCGATGACGGCGCGGGTCCCCTTTCCGCCCTCCTACGAGGATCGTCCGAATGCGCCCGATCGCGTCTTTGCGGCCGTCGACAATGCCGCCTACGAGCGGCTCGTCGCTGCCTGGGTCGAGGTACTCGCGCGCGCCGGTGCGGACAGGGCCGACCTGCTTCACCTGCACCACCTGACGCCCGCGAACGAGGCCGCCGCACGGGGCTTCCCCTCACTGCCCGTGGTTGGCCAGCTGCACGGCACCGAGCTCGCGATGCTGCGCACGATCGAGGCGGGGGCGCCGCCGGGCTGGCGCTACGCCCAGGATTGGGGTCGACGGCTGCGAGCCTGGGCGCGGCGCTGCGCCCTGCTTGTTGTGCCGCCCGGGGCGGAGGCGGAAGCGGCCCTGCTGCTCGGCCTGGAGCGGGCGAGGCTGCGCGGCCTCCCGAGCGGCGTCGAGCTCGAGCGCTTCTCACGGCGACCGCTCGCGGCAGAGGAGCGGTTTGCGTTTTGGCGGCGCTGGCTGGTCGGGCAGCCGCACGGCTGGGATCAGAGCGGCCGGCCGGGGAGCATCGGCTACAGCGACGAGGAGCTTGCCCCCTTCCGGGCGGGCGGCCCGGTCTTGCTCTACGTCGGTCGCTACACGGCGGTCAAGCGTCTCCCGCTCCTGATCAGCGCCCACGCGCGCGCTGTCGAGCGGCTCGGCAAGCCCGCGCCGCTCGTGCTCGTCGGCGGCCATCAGGGCGAGTGGGAGGGGGAGCATCCGCTCGCGACAGCGCGGAGGATCGGCAACCGGCAGGTCTTCCTCGCCGGCTGGCGCCCGCACGAGCAGCTGCCGCAGGCGCTGAACGCGGCCGACGCGCTCGTCCTGCCCTCCGTCGCCGAGGCGTTCGGGCTCGTGCTCGTCGAGGCGATGGCCTGCGGCCTACCGGTGATCGCCTGCCGCACGCACGGCCCGGCGGCGATCGTCGCCGACGGAAGGACGGGCTGGCTCATTCCACCCGACGACGAGGACGCGCTCGTCGACTCGCTCCTCGCGGCCGCTAACGGCGAGGAGGAACGCCGAGCGCGCGGCCGACGCGCTCAGTTAGACAGTCGCCGATACGGCTGGGCGGTGATTGCCCCACGCTTCGCGTCGCTGTACGAGGAGCTGCTCGCCTCCTCCCCCAGCCGGCAGGTCACGCGGGGGCGGCGCGCGTGAGCGGGTGAAGCGCGCGTCGTGTGCCCGAAAGCTGACCGCCGCGTATGGCTCCTGCTCGCTGGTACGGTTGCCGAACCAGGTGAGTTCGAGCGAGTACCGGTTTCGGCTTTGTGCCTCCCGCTGCACGTTCCTGACGCAGTTGGGGGAGGTGGAGATATGGCAACCGGAACCGTGAAGTGGTTCAGCACCGACAAGGGCTACGGCTTCATTGCCCAGGACGATGGTGGCAAGGACGTGTTCGTCCATCACAGCGCGATCCGCGGCGAGGGATCCAGGAGCCTCGCGGAGGGTGCGAGGGTCGAGTACGAGGTCGAGGAGGGACCGAAAGGTCCGCAGGCGCGCGACGTTCGCGCTGTCGCCTCGGTCTGATCTTCGCGGGGCGCTGGGCGCGTCCCACGAAGCCGAGCGGCGGCTCCCTGAGAGCGCACTGCTACGGTCTGGCCAATGGGACGCGGTTCACTGTCGAAGCGGCGCTGGCGAAACGACAGGAAGCGGAGAAAGCTCGCCCGCGAGAGGCGCAGGCAGGAGCAGCAGGGCGCTCTGCAACCGCGCCGACGGTAGCCCCGCAACCGACACGGCAGCTCGCCCGGCGCCTGACGAAGCCCCGTCCCCGGCGCCCTCGGTCGCGTCGCGAACACCTGCGTGCGGCCACGGTGGAATAGCTCGATTCCGTGACTGCGGCTTCGTCTCTGCCCAGCTAGAGAGGCCCGCAAAGTGCCCGTTATCTCGGAGCTCGCGCGCGCGTAAGCGCAGGGGAAGCGGCCAATGAGCTCAAACTGTTGGCGCTCGCGGGGCGCAGGCTGCGTTTCCTCGCTTGGGAAGACGCTGTCGCCCGCTTGGACGCTCGTCGGCGTAGGATCGCGTCGCAAGTCACTATCGGTTTCGTTGCGATCGGAGGGCTCGATGATCAAGCGTCGCAAGCGCGCTCCCAGCGACCGCCAGGGATGGGCGAAGCGCCTCTCGGCGATGATCGCTGGCGTCGGTGGCGTTGCCGGCGGTCTTCTCTTCTGGCGCAAGCGCAAGGCGAGCTGAGCCTCGGGCGGCGGCGCACGCTACGCCCGTCGATGTTGCGGCACCCCGTAACCGACGGCAGGCTCGCCTCGCCGTAGCCTCTGACCGCCCGCTCGGAACGGGAGGGGGTGAGCCTCATGAACGGATAGCTGAGGCTGATTGGGGTCGTAGCGCGGTCATTACGATCATCCGTTTCCTCGATGACGAGGGCCCCACCGTGGGACCAGCCCGCAGTCGCTGGGCTGTCGGAGGGAAATCGTGTGGGGCGCGACCTATGGTCGGAGACGCGTGGCGAACGAGATCGAGCGCCACCTGCTTGCCGCCATCGAGCTGGCACGGCGATCCCGTGCGAACGGCAACCATCCTTTCGGCGCGCTGCTCGTCGACCGACGGCAAGGTCGTGCTCGAGGGGGAAAACACCGTCCTGACTGCGCAGGACTGCACCGGCCACGCTGAGACCAACCTGATCCGCCTGGCGAGCGAGCGCTTCGATCCGGACTTCTTGTCGCGCTGCACGCTGTACACCAGTACCGAGCCGTGCGCGATGTGCGCGGGGGCGATCTACTGGGGCAACGTACGGCGCGTCGTGTTCGCCCTGAGCCAGGAGGAGATAGGTCGCATAACCGGTGGGAACCCTGAGAACATGCAGCTCACGATCAGCTCACGGGAGATCTTCGCGAGGGGAGATCACAAGGTTCAGGTCAGCGGCCCTCATCTCCTGGAGAAGGCGCGCGCAGTGCACGAAGGCTTCTGGGACTAGCGGACCACTTTGCGCGGCGGCTAGCACCTCCCCCGCAGGAGCGATGACTCACGGGCTCCGCGCACGTCGCGATCTGTTGGAACTGCGACACCCGCCGAGAGATGACTTCAGCTTCCGTCGCGGCGATCAACGAGGCGAGTGTCCCGGCGTGGGACCCGGGCGTTGCCCGCCAGCGGCGGGCCGGACTCCATGCTCTCCCAAGGGCCGAAGCTGACGAAGCGACTGGGCTCGACGGCCGGCAAAGGCAGCTTGATGGGGTCGCGGGCGCCATGACGTCTTCGCGCTCGTGGAGGTTCCGGCGAGCTGAGGTTAGCGGTGCGCAATGACCTGGTCGATGATCCCGTACTCCAGCGCTTCGTCGGACGTCATGAAGTAGTCGCGCTCCATGTCCTTCGAGACCCGCTCGAGCGGCTGGCGGGTGTGCTGGGCGAGGATCTCTTCGAGGCGCCGCTTGACGTTGATGATCTCGCGCGCCTGGATCTCGATGTCGGTTGCTTGCCCCTCGAAGCCGGCGGACAACTGGTGGATCAGGATCTTCGCGTTCGGCAGCGCCGACCTCTTTCCCGTCGTGCCGCCAGCGAGGAGCAGAGCGCTCACCGACACCGCCACCCCGACGCAGGTCGTCCGGATCTCGGGCTTCACGAACTGCATCGCGTCGTAGATCGTGAGCGCGGCGTAGACCGAGCCGCCGGGGGAGTTGATGTAGATCGAGATGTCCTTGTCCGGCTCCTCGGACTCGAGATGCAGGAGCTCGGCCACGACGAGGTTTGCGATCTGGTCGTCGATCGGCGTGCCCAGGAAGATGATCCGCTCGTTGAGCAGGCGCGAGTAGATATCGAAGGCACGCTCCCCACGCGAGTCCTGCTCGATCACCATCGGGATCAAGGGGCTCATACAGCCTGCCGCCCAGTCGCGCCGGCAACGGCTCTACCGTTCATCGCGGTCGAGTGTAGCCCGGACGACTGACCGTCTTTCAGTGACGAGGCCCGCCACGCCCGCGAGATGAAAACGGCACCGGCGCGGCATTTCGAGTCCGCCCGAACCCTTGGCGACCACACGAACACGCACCCGTATGTCGCCTTTCGGCTCGTCTGCGACACCAACTATCGCTCGGCTGTTGTGTGCGCGAGCAATGAGTGACTCTTCGGAAGGTATGCCAACGTGAAGTGGGTTGTGCTTCGCCGGGCGGGAGCGACCCGCGATGCCGGCCGAAGCTCGCGGAGTTCGTCGATGATTGCATTCGCTGTCGAGGTCGCTTCGAAACGAGGTCGCGGCTGCCCCCGAGCGCGTAACGTTCGGCTCGTGATCCGTTACCAGGGCAGCGCGACCATTCGGCAGGGGAAGACTGTGATCGAGGGCGACTGCGTCGTCGAGTCGGGGGGCGATCAGCTGGCCGAGCCTGATCTGCCGTGGTCTGGACGCTTGCACGATCCCGCACCCAGGGTGTACCTCGAGGAAGGACGCGCATGGCTCCGCCTCAACGACGAGCCCATCCGTGAGGGGGCGATCAAGATCACGCGCGCCGGGGCCGGTCCCGGCGCCGGTTTGATCGACTTCGACGGAATCGGCAGCCTGCGCTAACTCCGCTCAGGCGCTAACTCCGCTGATCCGTACGCAGCGGATCGGATCAGCGCCCTCGACTTCCCGGCCTGCGCCGCACAGCCGGGGCCGGAGAGCTCCTTCGGGTAACTTTTGCCCTCGACGAGCAGGCCCGATAAGGATTTGCTGGTCGCGTCGACGAGGGCGTGCGTCTCGCCTTTCCGCCGAAGAGCCTCCTCAAGGTAAGAAACCCGGAGGTTCAAGAGGAGAGACGCGGTTGCGCAGGTCACGCTATCGAATGAGCGTGCAGGTGCGGCATCGCGTTCGAAGCTGGGCGTGGGCACTACGCGCTCCGCTCTGGTTCGAGGACTGCGCCTTCGTTCGAGCGCAGGCGCAGTACGCCGTTGGCGCTCTCGGATTGGCGGTCTAGCTGTGTGGAGAGCCGCACCCGTCCCGATAGTGCGACGGTTCGGGGCGTACCCGTGAGGTTGAGGGCGACGAGCATTCGTTGGCTCCCGCTCATGCGCGCGTAGGCCAAGATCCCGTCGTCTGCTCGGATCGTCTCGTAGGAGCCGGCGGTGAGGGCGACGCTCTCGCGTCGCAGTGCGAGCAGCCGACGGTAGAGCGTGAGCATGCCGTCTGTGTCGTTCTGTTGACCGGCGACGTTGAGATGCTTGTAGCCGGCCGAGACGGGGAGCCATGGCTCGGTGTCGGGTGGGCAGAAGCCTGCGTGGGCTTCGGCGCTCCACTGCATGGGCGTGCGTTGTGGGTCGCGGCCGACGCCGAGGTCGGGAACGCGGCGCGCGTAGGGATCCCGGATCTGTTCGGGCGGGATCGGCACGTCGGTCATCCCGAGCTCGTCGCCGTAGTAGAGCGTTGGCGTGCCGCGCAGCGTGAGCAGCAGCATCGCCGCCACGCGCGCCTGCGCCTGCCCAACGCGCGTGGCGATCCGGCTGCGATCGTGGTTGCCGAGCACCCAGTTCGGCCACGCGCCGCTGGGGAGCGCAGCCTCGTAGCGCTCGACGAGCGCGGCGATCGCCTCAGGTCGCCAGTCGGTGGCGATCAGGTGCATGTTCGCCGGCATCTGCAGACCTCGGCCGTCGCGGCCGTAGTAGCGCACCAGCCGCTCGATCGGCACGTACAACTCGCCGAGGAGCAGCCGCTCGTCGCTCGGATCTCCATGCTCACGCAGCGCCGTGCGCATGGCGGCGACCGGCTCGTGGATGTCGTCGAGGTCGGTGCTGTACACGGGCAAAAGCGCCTCGTACGGCGACATGCCGTTCCGGAAGTTCGGATTCGGTGGATTGTCGCGCCACTCAGGGTCCTTGAGCAGGTGGCGCAGCGCATCGACGCGGAAGCCGTCGACGCCGCGGGCGAGCCAGAAGCGAAGAACGCCTAGCATTGCCTCGCGGACCGGCGGATGGCGCCAATTGAGGTCGGGTTGCACGGGCAGATAGGCGTGGTAGTAGTACTGCCCGCTCGACGGATCGAGCGTCCACGCCGGGCCGCCGAAGACGCTGCGCCAGTTGTTGGGCGGGCCGCCGTCGGGCGCCGGATCGCGCCATAGATACCAGTCTCTGCGCGGGCTGTCTCGCGAGGCTCGCGCCTCGGCGAACCAGGGGTGCTCGATCGAGGTGTGGTTGGGGACATAGTCGAGCAGCACACGGAGCCGGAGCCGGTGCGCCTCGCTGACCAGCGCGTCGAAGTCGGCGAGGGTGCCGAAGAGCGGGTCGACGGCGGTGTGATCGGTGACGTCGTAGCCGAAGTCGGCCATCGGCGAGAGGTAGATCGGCGAGATCCAGACCGCGTCGACCCCGAGCCACGCGAGGTAGGCGAGCCGACCCGTGATTCCGCGAAGGTCGCCGAC
>WNGA01008462.1_pt1 | contig 14091 bp, 12 predicted proteins | sample 5400061 | NCBI WGS metagenome assembly WNGA01 (sample SAMN13153366, study PRJNA577476) | soil metagenome | isolation source: 100 cm soil or saprolite under grassland replicate 2 | place: USA:California | collected 2016-06-15 | reverse complement strand
TTGCGTATTCCTTCCGAAGTCGCTCGGCGCCCTCGACCATAACCTGGAGCTTCTGGAACGCCTTGTCGGGCGGGTTCATCGGGCGCTCGGCGAAGGTGCCGAAGCCGCAGTCCGGGTTCAGGTAGATCTGCTCCGGCTGGAAGTATTCGAGCGCCTCCTTCGTCTTTTTGACCACGAAGTCCGGGCTCTCCAGCTCGTCGCTGCGTGGATTGACCACGCCGAGGCCGATCTGGCGCTGGTTCTTGTAAGGCTCGAACACTTTGAGGTCGCCCGCGCGCGGGGTGGCGAACTCGAGCACCAGCTGGTCCAGCTTCATGATCATCATGTACGGCATTAGCGGGTCGTAGGCGCCCTGGAGGAGCGTCTCCTCCTTGCGGCTCCAGTTACCGCGACAGACGTGCATGCCCAGGTTGACGCCCTCGATGTCCTGGATGACCTGGTTCATCAGCCGGCTGGCCCACAGCAGCTCCTTGGCCGCGTCGCCGGAGGAACCGCCCATCGAAGCGCACATGAAGGTGCGCTCCTTGGTATCGCGCTTGAAGGCCGCCTCGGTCAGGACCGGCTCGTCGAACTGGATGTACTGGCAACCGGCCGCCTTCAGGTCCTGGACCTCCTCGCGCAGGACCCTGACGATATCCTGGGCCAGCGCGTCCTGGGATGGATACACCTTGTCGGAGACGCCCTGGACCCACATCGAACGGGTCAGCATGTACGGACCCGGCAGCGGCACCTTGGTCGGCTTGTGAGTGTGCTTTCGGAGGAACTCGTACTCGTCGAGGGCGATCGGCTGGCGGCGATTGAGCTTGCCTACGACGGTCGCGTTCTTGATACTGAACGCCGGAACGTCGAGCTGCTTCAAGATCGATTCGAAGTGCCGCTTGTCCTCGACGAGGTCGATCAGCTCGGCAAGCGTCATTAGCTTGACGCCGTCGAGCTTCTCGGTGACGAACGAGTAGAAGTTGTCGCGTCGCTGCTCGCCGTCCGAGACGATGTCGATCCCGGCGTCGTCCTGGTACTTGAGTGCCTCGAGGACGGCCTTGTCGGCGACCTTGTTGAACTCCTCGAAGGTGAGCCGCCCGGCCTGACGCTTCTTCAGCGCATCTAGGAGATAGTCCGGCCGCGGCCAGCTGCCGACGACCGTAGTGGGGAACAACGGCAATCCGCTCATAACGCGCCTCCTTGGCTACTGACCGAACGCCCGAGCTACTGGGCTAGGCAAACCCGGCCTTGTCGCATATCAATTGTACGCCCGCCGGAAGGCATGCTTCCATTGACTTGACCGGATTGCCCAAAGGTGTCAGGCGCTATCCATGGCGATCAACTACAATGCGCGGCAGGCGGCGGTAGATTGCTAGCTCCAGTGTCGAACGCAGGCACCGCAGTGAGCGCTCCGGCGCTAGCCTTCGCCAACGTCGGGAAAGTGTTCCCGGACGGTACCGTAGCCCTGCGCAACGTCAGCCTGACGGTGAATCCCGGCGAGCTTGTGGCGCTGATCGGTCCATCAGGCTGTGGTAAATCGACGCTCCTACGGGTGGCCTCAAAGCTGACCTCGCATACGGCCGGCGAGGTGAGGATCGCCACCGACAACCTCGGCTTCGTCTTCCAGGATGCGACGCTGATGCCCTGGCGCACGGTCCGGGACAACGTCGAGCTGTTCTGCGAACTGCACGGCGTGCCGAAGCGCGAGCGCGCCAGGGCTTCCCGGGAGGCGATCGAGTTGGTTGGCCTCACCGGGTTCGAGCGGCACCTCCCGCGTGCCCTCTCCGGCGGGATGAAGATGCGGGTATCGCTGGCGCGCTCGCTCACGCTGCGGCCGAAGGTGTTCCTTTTCGACGAGCCGTTCGGATCGCTCGACGAGATCACCCGCGAGCGACTAAACCACGAGCTGCTCCGACTCTTCGAGCTGGAGCGGTTCGCGGCGCTGTTCGTGACCCACTCGGTGAGCGAGGCGGTGTTCCTGTCCAGTCGTGTGGCCGTGATGTCGCCTCGCCCGGGCCGAATCGTGGCCTGCATCGACATCCCTTTCCCATATCCCCGCGCGCCAGAGCTGCGATTCGATCCAGAGTTCGCCCATGTCGCGGGCACGGTCTCCCGTGCGCTCCGGATGCGTGACCCCCGAGGGGAGGAGAGCGATCAACGTGTTGAAGCTGAGTGAGGCTGCCGAGCCCACCGCCAGGATCGAAGGAGCGGAGGAGGGCGTTCGGGCGCAGCCCCGGCCGACGCGATCCGGCCTGGTCGTCTTTGTGCCGCCCCTCCTCGCGCTCGTCCTTCTCATCGCGCTCTGGTACACGCTGTCTTACGTGCTGCTCGATCGAGACCGGCGATTCATGCTTCCGCCGCCGCACCAGGTCATCGAGGTCGGCTTCCTCGATCGCGCGAACCTGACTGAGATCCTGTCCGGGCTCAGGTCTACTACCCAGGTGGCGCTGACGGGACTCCTGATCTCGATGGCCGTCGGCGTCTCGTTCGCAACGCTCATGAGCCAGGGGTTGTTCTTCGAGCGAGCCATGTTCCCCTACGCGCAGGTGATCCAGACTGTCCCGATCCTGGCGCTGGTGCCGCTCATCGGCTTCTGGTTCGGCTTCAACTTTCCGGCCCGTGTGATCGTCTGCGTGCTCATCTCCCTGTTCCCGATCGTCACCAGCACGCTCTTCGGGCTGAAGTCGGTCGATCGTGGGCTTCATGACCTGTTCACCCTGCACGGCGCGTCTCGCCAGACGCGCCTGGTGAAGCTTCAGTTTCCCGCGGCCCTGCCGGCCATCTTCACCGGCTTCCGGATCTCGGCGGGCGCGTCGGTGATCGGCGCTATTGTGGGTGACTTCTTCTTCCGCCAGGGACAGGCGGGTATTGGACGCCTGCTGGACGTCTATCGGGCAAACCTTCAGGCGGAGATGCTCTTCACGGCGATCTTTTTCTCGTCCGTACTGGGTCTTGCGGTCTTCTGGTCGTTTGGATTCGTGATCGCGAAAGTCATCGGCCCATGGCACGAGTCGGGACAGGCGAGCGCGTCCTAGTCCCAGAACACATCGCGCGCGAGAGAAGCGCGGGGAGGTGCGACATGCGTGTGGTTTCGTCGAGGAATTGGAGGCGGGTGGCGCTGCTGGGGCTGCTAACCATGACGCTGGCAGCCTGTCCCCCGGCGGTCGTTGGGCCGCCGGCTGCCGCGCTGGCATCGCCCGGCGCTCAGGCTGTGCTGTCATCTGCGATCTGTGGACCGCGGATCGTCGTCCAGACCAACTGGTTCCCGCAGCCGGAGCACGGCGCGCTGTACCAGCTCGTCGTCAACGAGGGGAGACTCGACAAGGAGACGGGGCGCTACAGCGGCACGATCACCGGCACCGACGTCACGCTCGAGATCCGGGCCGGCGGCCCGTACCTTGGCGGCCAATTGGTGCCGGCGCAGATGTACCAGGACAAGGAGATCGACCTTGGCCAGGTCGGCACGGACCAGGGGGTACGGGACTTTGGCCGCCTCCCGACCATCGGCGTGGTGGCGCCGCTCGAGATCAGCCCGGCGATCCTGATGTGGGCGGCGGATCGCTGGAACTTCCAGAGCTTCGAGGAGATCGGGCAGTCGGATGCCAGACTTCTGGTGTTCCCCGGCGCGCCCTATCTCGACTACCTGCTGGGCAAGGGCTGGATCAGGCAGGAGCAGATCGACGAGTCGTACGATGGCTCGCCAACGCGGTTCGTCAGCGAGGGCAACCTCATCCAGCAGGGCTTCGTCAGCTCGGAGCCCTACAAGTACGAGAACGAGTTTTCGCAGTGGGGCGGCAAGAAGATCGGCTTCCTGCTCTTGAACGACTCCGGCTACGCGATCTACTCCCCAATGCTGGCGGCCCGGCCGGAGACGATCGAAGCCAAGCGGGACTGCCTGCGTGCCTTTGTGCCGATGATTCAGCAGGCCCAGGTGGACTACATTCGGAGCCCGGAGGCGGTGAACCGCAACCTGATCCAGATCGCCAAGGACCTGGCCAGCACCTGGACGCTCACCGAGGGCGGGGTGGCTTACGCGGCCCGGGCGATGCGTGAGTACAAGATCGTCGACAACGGTCCTGATAAGACGCTCGGGAACTTCGACATGGACCGAATGCAGCGGCTCATCGACATCCTGGTACCGATTTACGAGGCGCGCCGGATCCCGCAGTTCAGGGCTGACGTCAAGCCGACCGACGTCGTCACCAACGAGTTCATCGACCCTAACGTCGGGCTCTAAGCCATGCGCATCGGAGTATCACCGTACGGTTCGACCCGTGACGAGGTGCTGAAGCTCGCCCGGCGGGCGGCGGACGCCGGGCTGGATGGGCTCATGATGGGGGATGGCCTCATCTCGACCCCATCGTTCCCGGCCTGGTCAGGCGCTATGGACGCCTTCGTCGAGCTCGCCTGGCTGGCGGGTCAGGTCGAGGTTCGGACCTACGGCCTCAACGCCCTCGTCCTCCCGGCGCGCGATCCGCGTATCGTGGCCAAGCAGGGGTCTTCCCTGAATGCCGTCACGGGCGGCCGCGCCGTGGTCGGCGTTTGCGCGGGCTTCTGGGAGCATGACGCGCGGCTGTTCGGCTTCGACTTCGCAGAGCGCGGCGCCCGTCTCGACGAGGGCATCCGCGCTTTGCAGGCGGCGTGGCGGGGCGACCCCGAGTTCCGTGGCCAGTTCTGGTCCTGGTCGGCGGCCGGGCCGATCGGGCCGTGCGGTGAGGTCGAGCCCCCTGAGCTATGGCTAGCTGGGGGGGAGGCGACGATGCGGCGGGCAATTCGGTACGGCCTAACCTGGCAGCCGACCCGGGTGAGTCCCGAGGAGCTGGCCCCGCTCGCCCGGGCCTACGCCGACGCGGGCGGTACGCGCCTCACCGCCCGCGCGCGGATGTCAGTCACCGAACCCGTTGGGGGCCATGGCCCGCTCAGCTTCCCCGCCCTGGTCGGGCCGCCCTCGTACCTGGCGGACCAGCTCCACGCCTACGCCGAGCTGGGCGTGACCTACGCCTCCGTCGTCGCGGGCTTCGACTATACGAGCTGCGCCGCCACGATCGATGCCCTGGGCGAGGCGGCTCCAGCGCTACTGTAGGGGGGTGATGCATCACGCCCCATAGGCATCAAGCGAAGGGAAGCCCGGTGGCATCCTCAAGGGATTCCAGCACCTTTGGGGGACCGGAGCTTCCCATGGCGACCATACCGCAGGTGTTACCATTTGTCAGAGCCGTCCCGAACGGCGGGAGGTGAGCGTGCATTTTGGCGCCTTCTTCTACGGGACCGTGGACATGCCGGATGCCGGCATCGACGGCCCGCCCGCCCACAAACGCAGCTACGGCCAGGAGGACTACCGCCGTGGCTTCGCGGACCTGATCGAGTACGCCCGGGTCTGCGACCAGCTCGGCTATGAGTCCATTTGGACGGCCGAGCACCATTTCCAGAACCACGGCTTCGAGATCGTCCCGAACGTCCTGCTCCTGAACGCCGTGCTCGCCCAGCACACCCGGCGGATTCGGCTCGGCGCCCTGATCCACGTGCTCACCACCTGGCACCCCATCCGGTTCGCCGAAGACTACGCCATGGCCGACGTCCTCTGCGGTGGTCGCATACTCTGCGGCCTCGGACGTGGCACCGAGGAGCGCGAGTCGAACGTGTTCGGCGTCAACGTCGGCTACGACGGCGACGCGGACGACGTCCACAACCGCGAGGTGTTCGAAGAGCAGGTCGAGATCTTCAAAGCCGCGACCTCGAATGAACGGTTCGCTTACCGGGGCAAGTACTACACCATTCCGCCGGAAGGCCTCACCTTCCGTGCCGAGCCTGTCACGGAGTTCCCCCTGGTCCCCAGGCCGATCAATACCCCCGTCGAGATTTATCAACCCATCACCAGCGAGGGTACGCTTGCGTATGCCGCTGGCCGGCGCCACATCGGCGTGTTCGCCAACCAGCCCTGGGAGCGCATCGTGCCCTCTTGGCGGCGCTACGGCGACCTGCTCGAGGCTTCGTTTGGTCGCCCGCTGCGCAAGGGCGAGCACCGCATCCTCATGGTCAACATCCACATCGCCGACAGTGCTGAGGAGGCGATCCGCGTCGCCCGGCCGGGCCACGACGAGCTCACCAAGCTGCTCTGGCCAAACATCATTCGACGCACGCCGGCGCTCGCCGGGCGGCCGCCCTTCACGCTCAAGGAGCGCATGGCCTCCAAATCCTGGGTCGTCGGCACGCCCGAGCATGTCGGCGACACGCTCCTGGAGATGCAGGACGAACTGGGCCTGGAGGGGCTAATCATCTTCCCGCACCTGCCCGGGATGCGGCGGCAGGACACGATCGGGCAGCTCGGACGATTCTGGTCGCAGGTTCGGCCTGCGCTGGCAGCGCGGACGAGCGCGGCCGAGCCGGTCGGCTCGGCGGTGTGATGGCGGAGGTAAATCCGATGGCCCTCAAGCAGCTTCCCGACCGGGTCGGCACCAGCCTGCACGGCCCGATCCCCCCCGAACGCTACTGGGCCTACTACACCTGGCAGGAGATCGACGAGATCGCCAAGGGCGACCCTAACGCTACGGCGGTCCTCAATGTCGGCGCTGTCGAGCAGCACGGACCCCACCTGCCGCTGCTCACCGATACCCTCGCGGGTATGGAGGTGCTTGGCGCTGCCCTCGCCCGTCTCCCCGATGACGTCATGGTCCTCGCGCTGCCGCCCACCACCTTTGGCAAGAGCGTCGAGCATATGGCGTTCCCTGGCACGTTAACCTTCACCGGCGAGACGCTCCGCATGGTGTTGCGCGACCTGGCGATGTCCGTGGCGCGGAGCGGCTTCCACAAGCTGGTCCTGTTGGGCAGCCACGGCGGCAACGTTGGGGCGATCGACGACTTCTTCCGCGACCTCCAGATAGAAACCCAGATGCGGGTGTTCAAGATCTTCCTCGGCAGCCTGGCGCCGGTTCCCGGCCTTGTCGCCCCCGAGGAGGCGGCGATCGCCATGCACGCGGGAGACTCCGAGACCTCGATGGTCCGTCACCTCGCGCCGGCGCTGGTCCACATGGATCGCGCCGAAGGCTGGGTGTTCGACCCAACGCCGGACATCGGCTATTCGTTCAAGGGCAACGACGTCATCGAGTCCTGGGTCACGCCCCACCTCTCCGAGAGCGGCGCCGTCGGCAACCCCCACCCATCGTCGGCCGAGAAGGGCCAGAAGATCTTCGAGGCCAAGGTCGCCCGCCTGGCCGAAGTCCTTGAGTCCGTCTACCGCAGCGAGCCTCGCCAGATTCGAGTTGCACCCCTCCCGGCTCGCGTGCCGTAGGTGGAACGCGATCCGCATGCCGAGGCGCGCGAGCCCTATGGCACCACCGTGGCCGTGGCGACGCCGCGAAGGCCGCCGTCCTGGGCGTGGACCCAGATCACGCAGTCGTGGGTGCGGGGCTGGCGGGCGGTGACTCGGCCGGTCAGGCTGATCTCGTCGCCGGCCCGGATCGCGCGGATCGCCTTGAATTCGATATTCGCGCCCGGTTTGAGCAGAGCGGCGGGGCTGTAGGCTGTCTCGAGCAGCTCGGCGCAGTAGGCGGCGGTGGCGACGCCGGTGTTGGCGGTGCCGCCGAAGATGGTGCGGCGGGCGAACTCGGGGTCCTGGTGTAGGTTGGTGCCTATCCGCGCCCGGACGCGCGTCAGCTCGCTATAGCGGTCGATGGCCGCCTGGCTCTCGCTTTTGGTGATGGCGGGGAGGGCGTCTTCAGGGACGATCTCCGGGAGCGGCTGGGGCGCGGCCGGGGGACGGGAGCCGCCATCCGTGCTCGGCCCGTCTGGCCAGATGATGGTGTAGGTGTAGTCGAAGGCCGGCATCCCGCGGCCGTTCACGGCCCTCACCTCCCAGGTGATGAAGCGGTTGCCCCGCCGCTCGTACTTCTCGGCGAGGTAGACGAACGAGTAGACCGACTCGCCGGCGTTGATCGGCCGGTACGTCTTCAGCTCTGACTTAGCGTACGGCGTCTGGTACTCGCCCTTCTCCTCGGGGGCGGCGAACCCGCGCGTGTGCATCACCTCATTGCGGCGGAGCGGGGCGCACATAAAGGCGAAGGTCGGCGGCGCGATGATCCCCGCGAACGGTCCCCGGCTCGCGACGGTGGGGTCGAGATACAGGGGGTTGTGGTTGCGCACCGCCTCACAGTATGCGGCGATGCTCTCCGCCGTGACGAGGTAAGTGAAGGGCGGTCCGGTGTCGCCGACGCGCGCTACGTCCCAGCTGTATGTGGGCATCGCGCGGATCTGTTCTTCGGTGAACGAGTCGCCGAGGACAGCGACTCTAGCAGCGTTCATGATCGCACCTCACAGTGCTAGTCATCGGCCGGTGGCAAGGTCGGCAATGATCGGGTGTCGAGGCCGACACAAGAATACCAGGGATCGCAAGGCTGGATACCGGTACGGCCTGCCCTTTCAGCCGACGCGAGTGGCTCCCGAAGAGCTGGCCCCGCTCGCCCGGGCCTACGCCAACGCGGGCGGCGCCCCCCTCGCCGCCCGCGTGCGGATGTCAGTCAGCGAACCGGTTGGGGGCCGGGGCCCGATCTCCTTTCCCCGCCCTCGTCGGCCCGCCCTCGTACCTCGCAGACCAAGCTCCGCGCCTACGCCTCGCCGGGCGTGACCCATGCCTCGGTGGTCGCCGGCTTCGACTGCGCCAGTTGCGGGGCCACGATCGACGCCCTGGGGGCGGCGGCGCCCCCGCTAACGTAGGGGCGTGATTCTTCGCTCCCGCGCTACCAAATCTACTATCTACCACCTGTCGGCTATAATGCTGGCTTGAGGCCGGCGATGGCAATCCAAGTCCCGAAGCACCGATTCACCGTCGACGAGTACTACCGGATGGCCGAGGCTGGCATCCTGGACGAGGACAGCCGCGTCGAGCTGATCGAGGGACAGATCGTCGACACGCCGCCGATCGGTGCCGGACACGCAGACGCCGTTGACGAGTTCGCCGAGGTATTCGTGCTGCGGTTCAGCGACGTGGCACGCGTACGATCGCAGAACCCAATCAGGCTCGACACCTACAACGAGCCTCAACCTGATGTTGCGCTCTTGCGCCGCCCGGCCGAGCGCTATCGAACGACTCACCCGACGCCGGAAGACGTGCTTCTCATGGTACAGGTGGCGGACTCGACGTTGGCCGAAGACCGCGCCGTCAAGATGCCGTTATATGCTCGATTCGGCATACGCGAGGCGTGGCTGGTGGACATCCCGCATAGCGTGGTCCACGTTTACCGTGATCCGGCTCCGGATGGATATGGGGTGGTGCAGACGTTGCGGCGAGGGGATCGGGTGGCGCCGCTGGCGTTCCCGGAGCGCGAGCTCGAGATCGCCGAGCTGCTCCGCTGATTTCGATCGGCCGCGGGTTCGCGACCAACCCAGACGCTCACCTCGACGATTAAGAGCTGGTCCGGATGCACATGGTCGGATGCGACCCGACGGCCTGCCGTTGACGAAAGAGAGCCTCAAGCGGGCCCGAGCAGGGATTCGACCTGCTTCGCCCACCCAATCCGGGCCGAGAGCGTGGCCGTGTCGAAGCCGGGGATGGCGATCGAGGTCGCGCCGATCGCTCGGCCGGCGCTTGCGATCGAGGACGGATCGGGATCACGAAAGATCAGGTCGTCGAGCGCCGCGTCCGGCACCTCATCGGCGGCGGCCTCCGCGCTGGCCTGCACCATCTTGGTGCGAATCGACTCCACTCGTTGGTCGTCGAGGCCCCAGCGCCGCCTGACCTCCGGGGCGCTGTTCAACGCGGCGTAGACGGTTGTCCTCCGCACCCGGCCTTCGACACTCGCGTCGTTCAGCACGAGCGGCGCCCAGACGATCTCGGGCTGCTCGCCGGGGGCGGCTCGGCCCTCCCGGGCCCCCGCCCGAATCCGCTCCACCGTGCGGTCCAGATCGCTCTGCGGGACGGCCCAGAGCAGCGCCCGGTCGGCATGGCGGCCGGCCGTGGCCAGCATCCGATTCCCGCGCGCGGCGATGAGAATGGGCGGCAGCGACAGCGGGAGCTCCAGGTGCTTTCCGCTCTCCTCGTCGAGCGGCGCCCCGCCGGCGACGGCCCGGATCAGTGTCACCAGGTCGGCCACGCGCTCGGCCGCGTCGCGGCGGGAGACGTGAGCGGCCAGGCTGACCTCCGAGCCGCCGGCCGCGATCCCGACCATCACGCGCGGGCCGGCCAGCTCCTGGAGGGTGGCGATGCCCGAGAGCGTGTGGAAGGGATGGCGCAGGTACGGATTGGTAGTGGTGGGGCCAATGGTCAGCCTTGTCGTCGCTCGCGCGGCCTCGGCCAGGAGGACCCACGTGTCACGCCACCAGAAGGCGTCGGCGACCCCGAGCCAGTCGGCCCCGGCCGCTTCGGCGGTGGTGGCGAACTCCACCACCTGGTCGGCGGTCGGGTTCGCCAGGTGGCTGATGACCCCAACCATCAGCCGAGCTCCCGGGCCAGCTCGGCGAAGGCGGCCGCGCACGCATCGAGGGTGGCAGGGATGTCCTCCTGGTGCAAGGCCAGGCCGATACTCGCGGGCCGATGCTCCCGCGCCAGGCCAGCGAGGCGCTGCCCGACCTCGCGTGGGCTTCCCCACAGCAGCGTCAGCCCCAGCACGTCGTCCGTCATCAGGCGGCGGGCAGGCTCTCGATCGCCGGCCTGGAAGGCGTCGGCGGCGGCCTGCAGGTCGGCCCGGGAGACGCCGGCCAGCGCGGCCGTCTCCGGAGGTGCGTTCAACAGCGTCCACACCATTTGAGGCCGGGTGCGCTCCAGCTCTTCGGGCCCGAAGGCAACGGAGAGGTACAGCGCGATCGGGATATCGCGCACCGATCGGTTCCAGCCGATGACCTGCGGGAGCCGCACGAGCGGCAGCCCGGCCACGAACGAGCCATCGGCCTCCGCCGAGGCCAAACAGTTGATCCGTTCCGATCGGGAGCCGATGAAGACTGGCAGATCGGGGTCGACGATGAGCCTGGCTGGGGGCGTGTACCCTTCCGTAGCCTCGCCCCGACAGGTCGCCCGAATGATGCGCAGCGCGCGCCGGACGCTCGCCAGCGGCCTGATCGGCTCGATGCCGAGCGGGCCGAGGCAGATGCTCCCACCGACGCCGAGCCCCAGGGTCGCTCGGCCGCCCGAAAGCTCGTTGACCGTCATCATCGACACGGCGCTCAGGGCGGGATGGCGAGCGTACGGGTTGGTGATCCCGACAGCCAGGCGGATCGAGTGTGTGCGCACCGCGGCCGCGGCGAGCACCGTGAAGGGCTCGCGCGCCGACCCCTCGTCGCCGAGCCAGAACTCGCCGATCCCGAGCTCTTCGGCCTGCTCGGCAGCCTCAACCAGCAAGGGCGCCGGCGCGTCCGGGAAAAACCACACCCCGGTTGGTAAGCTGGGCACGGCCGCGGATTATACTTGCTCGACACCAGACGTGACGTACGGAGGGAGCAAGGATGGGATGGATTCGAACGATCCCTTGGAGCGAGGCGGAGGGCCTGCTCAAAGAGGCGTACGACTGGCAGGCAGCCAGTTTGGGCGAGCCGTCTGAATACACGATGCTCGGCAGCCTGTATCCTGAGCTGGTTTACGAGCGCCTGCGGCTCTACAAGACCGTGGAAGGCTGTCCTTCGGGCTTGAGCCCGATCGAGCGCCAGGTGGCCAACCTGGTGACGTCGGTGATGAACTGCACGCCGCACTGCTCATCGGGCTCGACCCTGAAGGTGCAGGCGCTTGGCGTAGCCCCCGAGCTGGTGGACGCGATCAACGCCGACCCGCGCACGGCACGGTCTGGAGATCCGCGACTGGACGCCATCATCGCGTACGCGGTGAAGCTCACCCTGGACGCCGGCGGGACGACCGAGGAGGACATCGAGGCGCTCCGCGCCCATGGCCTGTCCGACCTCGACATCCTAGACCTCAACAACCGGGTGGCCTACTTCTGCTACACGAATCGAGTCGCAAACGGTCTCGGGCTGAAAACGATCATGCACACCGTACGAGAGGCCACACTAGCCTTGCCGCGGTAGGGACTTAACCCCCTGGCTACCGCCGACAGCGGTGGCGTCCACCTCGATCAGGTAGTCGGGATCGGCCAGAGCGCTCGTGCCGGCGAGCGTGCTGGCCGCCGCGTGGTCGCCCAAAACCTGGCCCGGGCGCTCATCGAGGCCCGCGCGGTGCGTCCCTATACAATCCCGTCCATGCGCGTGGGCGGGCTGGGGCTGATCTCCGGGGCGACGCTCGTGCTGTTTGGGGTCGGTGGGCTGCGACAGATCTTCTCCGTCTGGGTGCGGCCGATCGAGGCCGACTTCGGGGCTGACCGGGCCACCGTGGCCGGGATAGCCGCGCTGAGCTACCTGATGTTCGGCTTGGGCCAGCCGTTCCTCGGCCGCCTCGTCGATCTGGGCGGTCCAAGGCTGGTAGTGCCTGGCGCCGTGCTCGCGGCCGGGCTCGGCGCGCTCCTCGCGCCGCTCACGGCCGCACTCTGGCAGTTCGGCCTCGTCTTCGTGCTCTTGACGTCAGTCGGCTACGCCGGCGCGGCAAACGCGACCATTGCCGCCGCAGTTATGCAGCGCTTCGAGCGCCGGCGCGGCTTGATCTTCGGCCTATGCAGCGCCGGCGCGCCACTCGGACAACTGATCCTGGCGCCCGTCGCGGCTGTCTCCATAGACGGTTTCGGCTGGCGGCCGACGATGGCTGGCTTCGGTGTCGCGCTCCTCCTGGTGGTGCTGCCGGCGGCTTGGATGCTGCTGGCCCGCACGCCGGCCCCCAAGCGAGCGAGCGGACCCGGCCTGCTCACCACCTTGCGCCTGGCGTTTCGCCGGCGTGCATTTGTGCTGCTCTTCGGGAGCTACTTTCTGTGCGGCCTGACGACCCTCGGCGTCGTGCATACCCATCTGGTGCCGTATGCCGTGGACGTCGGCGTTTCGGCCGTCGCGGGCGCGCGTGTGCTGGGCTTGGTCGGGCTGTTCGACGTCATCGGCCTGATCGTGGCTGGCCAGGCCGCGGATCGCTGGGGCGGACGCCTGCCGCTGGTGGTGGCGTTTACGGTCAGGGCGCTGTCTCTGCTGTGGCTGGCCACGGCCACGGACGAGCGCGCCCTGGTCCTCTTCGCGCTCGTCTTTGGGCTGACCGACATGGCCACAATCCCGCTGGTGGCGGCCGCGTCGGCGGAGATCTTTGGACCACGCATGATCGGAGCGTTGATGGGCATTCTGGTCGTCGCTCACCAGATCGGCTCGGCGACTGGCTCTTACCTGGCCGGGGTCGGCTACGAGCTCCTCGGAAGCTATCCGACAGTCATGCTCGCCTCGGCTGGACTGTCGCTCTGCGCCGCCCTGCTCAGCTTGAACCTGGAGGCGAGGAATGAGGAACAAGGAATGAGGAATGAGGGACCGGCGTGCTGTTGTGGGCCTCGCACCGTTTCTGGATCTTCTCGCTGAAACGGTATTCCAGTGCCAGCAGCTAGGCGGCCTGTAGGGGCACGGCATGCCGTGCCCAGGCACTGGGCACTAGGCAGTGGAAGCGTGTTTCCCGTCATCCTCTGCCTACTGCCTACGGCCTTCTGCTTACTCGTCCTCGCCAGCCACCCGGGCCGAGTCGGGCTGAAGAGCCTGCTGCTGCTGCCGGCTGTGTTCAGTCAGGTCCCCCTCCAGCCGCTGAACTGGCTGAGTCCACCTCCGCGACGCGAGACGTTCCGCTTCGATTACAGCGTCGGACAGGTCGAGGGAGACATCTACTTGCCCGGCCCGAGCGGTCGGTACGGAGCGCTGCTGGTCCTCCTTGGGGCACGGCCGTTAGGGCGCGACGAGCCGATCCTGGTCCGCTTCGCCGAGGGCGTCAGTCGAGCAGGAGCCGTGGTGATGATCCCAGCCTCGTCGAACCTGGCCGCCGGCAAGGTGCTGCCCGAAGAGGTCGACGCGATCGTCGAGGACGTGGCGCTGCTGCGCTCCCATGACGACGTCGACCCGAATCGGATCGGCATCCTGGGCTTTTCGGTGGGAGGCTCGCTGGCGGTGCTGGCCTCGGCCGACCCGCGTCTGGCCGGGCAGCTCGCCTTCGTGAACACATTCGGCGGCTACAACGACGCGCGCGATTTGACTCGAGCCGTCTCGACTCAGAGCCTCGAGTACGCCGGA
>WNGA01008457.1_pt1 | contig 14093 bp, 16 predicted proteins | sample 5400061 | NCBI WGS metagenome assembly WNGA01 (sample SAMN13153366, study PRJNA577476) | soil metagenome | isolation source: 100 cm soil or saprolite under grassland replicate 2 | place: USA:California | collected 2016-06-15 | reverse complement strand
CATTGCTACTTCCAGGCTCATGCCCCAGGCAATTTCTTGGCAATTTTATAACCAAATCCCATTGAAATGAAAAGGACTAAGATACCAGATGTGACAGTGATTAGGAAGCCTGTATGGAACACGTAATGTGTAATGACTGTTACAATTACCGCGGGAATAGCAATTATTAATGCTAGTAGTGTTCCATATGACAATACTCTTAGGAATGAAACTCTATGCCCAGACTTCCTTTCTTCATCCATATATTTGGAGAGTATTTTTAACATAGAAACCATTTAAAGGTATACGACTAGAACCTACATGTTATCAGAGGAAGGCCAAAATAGTCTACATTAACAGATCACTGGAAAAATATTTACATGAAGTTGGGTTAATATAAGAGGTCATTTGTAGTCAGGGTTTGAGAACAGTACTTGCAACGTAAAAGAACTTTATCCTTATCTACTATTTCTATGACCGACATCACATTCTCGCCATTTGTAACGCATCTTAGGTTTGGGCACCTGAAGATCCCATTGATGGCGTTAGGTAGTAGTATCTTCCGTTTTTCTACTAATTCATAGTCTTTGACAATATTGATTGTGGCGCGGGGAGCAATCAATGCGAGTTTATTAGTTTCTTCTTCACGTAAGTACTTATTTTCCACCTTTATGATGTCTTTTTTTGTATGTTTACTACTGGGAACATTTAACGCTACAGTTATTACTTCCCCTTCGAGTCCTGTAATATTCAAAACCCGTAACACAAAAAGAGCTTTCCCAGCTTCTATATGATCAATTACAGTTCCATTCCTGATCCGGCGAACAATTAGCTGACTGCTATCAGACATCGATAGTTAGTGTATCTTTATTGATTGATCTAATAAGGATTCTCTTCGCAAATCTTCCGATCGGCTCTAGATTTTACTCAGATCTCTATCATGCAAAATGGCTTGCAGAAGGATGATTATTTTATGAGGTTTGACAAGCCAAGCAACTTAAGAGAGTTGTCATTATCAATTTGTCCCCAATGCGAATTTGTCTATAATTTGAAGTACTGTATGCAACTCATATCTTGCCACTTCTCTCCAGGGTTTTTTAATGCCAAGGCAAAGTCCAAGTTTCAAGAATCTATCAATAGATGTTCTATCTGCATTCTTACCAAAAAACCTCATATAATAAATTTTGAGTCAAAAAATCTTTTAACTGGGCAGTGTAACAGGGAGTTAGAATTCTCTGATTATTGAAAATGGCTGAAAATGACAATGACAACAATAATGCGATTGTGTTCGAAACAATAAATGGTAGGATTAATGGATTATTCTTCCCTTCTACTAGCAGGCCTAGCGCAAAAAATTGCAAAGTCCTGTGTATCCATGGATTCTGCTGTGATTCGAGAATATTTGGATATTTAGGACGGAAGCTGGCCAGCCATGGAATAGATACCTATGCCATAGATCTATTTGGTCATGGAAAATCAAATGGGAGACGTGGAGATCCAGATTTTGATAAAACTCTCAAAGCGATCGATGAAGTAATATCACAAATCAGAGATGGGACCAAATACAGTCCCGACAAGCAGAAGGGGACACATGAAAATCTGTACATTTTGGCTCATAGCCTTGGGTGTACATATGCAATGTGGTACGAAACACTTTATAAAAAGAAAATTTCAGGTTTAATACTTTTAGCACCATATGTGTGGCTTAAAGATGTCAAGAAAAGAGGAGAGGCTGTTCCTCGAAATACTACATTTTACAGTTTATTGATAAGGCGGATCCTAACACCATTGACCCTGATATCGGCAACAAAAGTAGTGAGCCATTCGATTCTACAAACGAAGGAAGTGGCAACTATGATCAATGATCCGGAAATTGTTAGCAGTTATTCATATAGGTATATTGTAGACGTAATAGGGTTTAAAAATACAAAAGTAGATAAATTCTCTGGTATAGAGATCCCTATTCTTATAATGCACGGACTAAAAGATACCAACGTATACCCGCAAATATCCGAAAAATTTTATTCCCTGCTTAACAGCAGAAAAAAGAGTCTCAAATTTTTCGAGTGCGATCACTGGTTTAACCACGCGATTTTCTTTAACCAAAATGATAATAGATATACTGAATCTGACAGGGAACCGATTATTAAAGCGATTGAAAGTTGGGTTGATGAAACAAATTCTACTGATCAGTAACATCAGTTTTACAAATTACATCATTTACAATTAAGTTCTAAATAATGAGAGTGCTTTTTCTGATCCTTTCTAATCTGATGAAATTCAGAATACCTGTTTGAAAAGCTGATCCAATGATTAATTAATTAATCCTACGACTTTAAATGCTGCTATACATCTTGGAGCACCTCTTGCATCATAATTCTTCGAAATTCAGTCTCGGACAGGTTTTTTTTGGCCTCTGCAACCATGGCTATATCATTCCCCACTAAATAACGAAGTTGAGGTTTATCGTCATTTATTGCATGAAGAATTATTTTTGCGACATCAGCAGGATGCGTACCATGTTCCTGCATAAAATTAATATTTTTTTGAATTTTGTGTAAGACATCAAAATATGGTGAATTTTTTCTGGCGGCCCTTTTTGCGGTAACTGAGTTTTTCACAAAGTCGGTTTTGACTACTCCTGGTTCAATTATTATAATTCTTATGCCGAAAGGTAGAACTTCATATACAATAGATTCACTAAGACCTTCTAATCCGAATTTTGCGCTAGCATAGGCCGACATGCATGGGAATCCCACAATTCCTGCTCCTGAGCTAATATTCACAATTATTCCTTTTTTTTGTTTTCGCATGATAGGCAAAACCCTCTTAATGAGCCTTATTGAACCAAACAAATTAGTCTCAAACTGTTGCCTAGTCTCTGCTAAAGTGAGATCTTCAAAACTGCCGATGAGACCATAGCCAGCATTATTAATTAGTATATCTATTTTGCCGAATTCCTTTTCAATTTCGCTAATTGTTTTTCCTATTGATTCGTCGTAATTAACGTCTAGGTGAAAAATCCTCAACGGAAGATTTTCCTTTTCTTTAATTCTTTTAAGAGGTGTAGACCTTTCAATATCTCGCATGGTTGCACAACAATAATATCCACTCTTGGAAAGAAGCAAAGCAGTTTCGTATCCTATTCCACTCGAGCTCCCTGTAACCACCGCAATTTTTTGCAATTTTTACTATGATATCTACAATCTCAACTACTTAAATAGGACTCTGGAGATCAACTTCATAGAGCTTTACCGCAAATTGTCATAGTGAACAAAATGACAGAATATTCAGTTATATGTGAAAATCACACAAACTCAGTTCTACAACAGGCGGGGGTTGAAATTAACGAAATTTTGATACCTGAAGAGGCTTTGGAGAATGGCCTGCATGCGTCTGACATTATAGAATCAGCCTTAAATGATGCTCAACTGGATCTTCTTGTCGTTGGAGCTTCAGTTTTGAAATTTAGTTTCCTTACAGATGCATCATTTGTTAATCTGCTGTACCAGATAAAATGTCCAGTTATAGTCGCTCGCCACTTTTCAATCCCTGGAGTTCAAATATTAAAATCTGTACTTGTTAAAATTCTTAGGGTTTAAAGGCTGGTATTTTGTTGTAGTAAGAAGGGTACCTTACTGAGAACCACAGGAAATGTTCGTCAGTACCCCTCACTTGTATTTTATGAGCATATTCTTCTTAACCTATAATCCATACGATGAGCAACGCCTTGGATCCGAGTTTTCAAACGAAGCAGATTGCATTAATGAAGAATTGATTTTTGGGTTAGAATATCATATGAAGGAAATCTTCGCCGACGCATTCTTTCCATTTAAGCACCCTGCCAAGTGTCAGCACAGCTTTGACATTCCGAGGGAATATATCTACAGCAGGTAGATTGGGATGCATCGGTCTGCCATTTATATCCAGTTTTCATTTCTACTTTGGAATGGTAGAATAAGAGTATAATTCTATGAAAGAATATTAAGATTCTATGGGATCTTCAATGTCTAATCATTCGTGGATGATGTTTAGGGCAAATGCGAGAAGAACGGGAGTTTCAACCTCCATTCCTATTTGCAAACCTTCGCTTCAATGGGTAACTGAGGTAGGACCAGTAGTTTCCTCTCCTGTCTTCGATGGCGGGATTTTGTATGTTTCAACATTAACAGGAAGAGTATTCTGTCTTGATATTAGCAGACGAATATTTTTATGGCATGAAAGTTTTGGACCTGTAGTTTCTTCACCGTTACTAACTGATTCTTTACTGATTGGCGCAACCTTCAACGGTTGGATTAAAGAAAACAACTCAGAGAATAGCATCTTTGCAATCGATAGAACCAATGGTGGGATAATATGGGAGCTTAAAATCGAAGGAGATTTTTTCTCTTCCCCCTGCATTTTGGATGAGAAAATCATTATTGGCTCTCTCGACAAAAAAATTTATTGCCTAGATCTATCTGGAAACTTATTGTGGCATTATGAGACCAACGGAGAAATCTGGTCTTCACCTTCGCTAGATACTGATTATATTTATGTAGGGTCAGATGACGCAAACATTTATTCCTTAAATATGGATGGATCTCTCAGATGGAAAACTAGGCTTAACGGAAAAATTAGATCCTCTTCTCCATGTTTGGCAAGCGAAGATCACTTATTATTCTGTGGTACTCATGAAGGCGGGATGTATTGTATAGACACGATTAAGGGTTCAATAAAGTGGAGTAAACAAATTCAAAACCCTGTACTGTCCTCTCCAACCGTGATTGAAGGAAAGGTGATATTCGCAACTTCGAACAATTCGGTGTACTGTTTTGAATCCAATAGTGGATCTAAGCTATGGGAATTTGAAACAGGCGACAAAGTGTGGTCATCACCTTCATTGGTACAAAATGATAAGATGTTGTTCTTTGGATGTCTTGATTCTAATATTTATGGTGTTAATGTCATGCTGGGGAAGCAGGAGTGGAAATTTCCAACTATGGGTATGATCGATTCTTCTCCATGTATCGCTAACGGCTTACTATTTGTATGCTCTCGTGACGGCCTTCTTTATGTGTTTGGCAAAAACCCATTACCACAATATATTTGTTAGAATCTGCTAAATATTGTTCACCTTATTTAACGCGTTAGCCAAATATCTGTGCAGAGGGTGATTCTGTAAATTCTGTAACCCCTTTGTTTGCAGGCAGCTTGAAATTTCCATTGCAGTTTGATTGCGGCTCTAACTCGTTTACCGTGCACTGATCTTTGCTAGATACGGAATGTGTTTTTGCTTGTGACTTTATGCTATCATCATCAACTGGGCCTAGCAAGGGTATGGGATTGCCCGCTTTGAAACCTACTGCCTTTAACAATGATGAGTAACCATTTTGACTTACATCAAGCGTGACATTAAAGTTATTCTTCCCACTTACAGGTGAAATATTCCAGGAGTATGAAGCTATTCCATTTGTGTCGGTTGAAGACATAAACTTTCGAGATCCAGAAATGTTTCCCGATACCTTTGCACCAGAAATCTTTTGCTTTGTTTGGGCATCTAATACACTCACTGTTACCTTCTGTGAATCACCAGGGTTAACTATTCCCTTCGCAAGATTGACTTGGACTAATAGCTGTCCTTGCACTTGGAAGTTTGCCTCATGAACACTTGGAGTATATCCTAGTATAGAAACATTAGATGCAATTTTGTATGCTCCAAGCTTTGAAGTAGGATCTATCGTCCAAGTATAATTATATAATCCATTTGAGTTGGTAACCCCAGGATGTTCAATATTTCTTACACCGTCTGTCATTCGAATTTGTACGTTTGCACCGGATATTTGCTTAAATGATTTTGCATCAACGGCCTTCACTATAATGCTCTGTGAATCACCCGGACTTACCACCGGCTTTGCAAGTCTTATATTAGTAAGCAAGCTGTGCATTACTGTTGCCGGAACTGGAGTCAAGGTTTTAACAGTCATACCGGAAGACTCTCTTGTCATAACTTTATTCACTTGAGAGGACAGTTGAGGTAAGATCTTATTATTACCTACATAATTATTTATACTTTTAGAAATAGGTTGCACAAAAGTTGCACTCTCTATACCAGTAACGTTTATACTATTCCATTTTGAGGTAACCGTACCTCCCTTCTGACATTCAAGTTTAGAAGTAAGGTTGTTTGTCCCGTTCGTTATCTTGTGATACGATGGTGTGTAGATAAAAGTCCAGGAAGAATAGTCATTTTTTCCGTACGGACCTGTGGCTATAGCCTTCTGAAATGGCTTAAGGTTATTCCAATCAACATACACAGTACAATTCATGCTTTCGTTGTCAGTCGATGTTCCCAAAATTGTAAGGTTCCCTGCAGGTACTTTCTTGTCGTGAGGAGGCGATATTATTTTTATTCCTAGAGTGTTATCAATCTTGGATTGTGGAGCCAAGACTTGTCCTACCGTCGCACCATATGAGACCGAAGCTGACATGAAAACTGTAAAAGAGAAGATTAGCAAGATGGAGATAAGAGATTTCATGCATGTTTATCTGGCTTAATTATTATAAGTATTGTCTGAATTTGCTCACTGACAAATAACGCAATGAATTATTCTCCAATCAAACACTTAGTTTTTTGCCCTTAATCTTTTCTAGTCCAAGAAGTCATTTATACTAAAAATTGTCTAGAACTACATTACATTATGGAACCTATTTATAGTAAAGAAAATTAATTTGTCATATATTTTGATCGACAAATGTACTTCTGCTTCATTCACAAATAAAATTATAAGCCGTTGAATTGAACAAATTTGGCTTCTCAATATGGACTCGATGCCCACAATGTTCAATGATTAAGAGTCTACAGTTTGGTATTTTGATAAACGGTTCAGAAAATTTGACAGGAATTATATTGTCCTCTTTCCCCCATATAACCAAAATCTCTGCTTTAATTGATGCAATTTTTTTAATAAATCTAGGCGCACGACTACTTTCTTTAAGAGCGGAAACAAAAGCAGCTTTTGATCCCGGCATCGACAATCTCTCAAAAATACTTTTAGCAAAAAAGTTGTCGACTGGCTTATTGTCAAGCGATGACATTATCTCTTTTACTTCCTTCGGTGACTTTGCTTGAAGGATTGTAAGATATTTACGCAAAGATGGCGTTCCCCTAAAAGATCTGGGTGAAGCGCCAGCTGGGCTAATAAGTATAAGTTTAGAGATCGCATTTTTGTTTCTTATCGCAATTTCTGCGCCGATCTGGCCTCCCAATGATGAACCAATAATAGAAATCTTGCTTTTTATCCGCAAAATATATAGAAATCGTTTAACAAAATTAGCGTAAAAATCGATGGAATACTTTATTTCTTGTTTGTCACTACAACCAAATCCGGGTAAATCTAAAGCTATTGTTCTCAAATTGTGATATGCTAGTTGATTCATATTGGCGTTCCAGCTATCTATGGACCCCCCAAGCCCATGGATAAAAATTACTGGCTGTGCTTCCTTACCATTATCGACATATCTTACCTTAAAATCGTCCACCTTGATATATTTCGGGGCCAAACAGTTTTGCATGATCTTTTTTCCAAAAACTAGAATTTAAAATCTTACCAAAATTTGCTCCAAATGATTCATTCCTTTGATGTTCTACATTTTCCAAGGTTTATGAAAATTTTAATTTTTGGTTATGTATGAACAGCCAAATTTAAGGTGAAGAGATCCTTCGATGTAGGAAAATTGGGAGATCGTAATGACGCCTATGATTTTCTATTTAATGCAATATTATGGGGTAGATACGACAATCTCACAATCAGTAGAAGCTATGTCTCCGTCTAACGGATTTATGAATGCGGTATCAATACCAGGGCCACATGTAAGCGTGTCCGCTTTCCCATCACTAATGGATGTTGACCCAATTACAAAGCTCGATTCCAAATAATCATCTCCGTTTCCACCATCGATTTTATCTGCTCCCGAACCACCTAGGATTATGTCATTTCCATCATTTCCATCAAGAGTATCATCACCTGGGTCACCTTGTACAAAATCATCACCAGAATCACCACTGATTTTATCATTTCCTCCGTTACCGTATAGACTGTCCTTTCCACTTTTGCCTGTGATCTTGTCATCGGTCATTGTGCCATACAAAGTGTCATCTCTGTCAGTTCCTGTCAAATTCGCAGCTAATACCTTTAAGGGTAAATTTGTTAATGCAATTAGCAGAGCTAGGGATAAAATTGATAAGCATAATCTTTGCTCAAATTTGTTATTCAAACTAATATCCATCTCTCTTATCCAATAGAATATTTTGATCCGATTATTATAAGGGCTTCTCTGAATTATTATCTAAAAGTAATAGTGTTAACTTAATTTAACTTATATTCAATAACATATTGCGTCAAATTACAGGTCATGATATTTTCGTTAGAGTAAATGTATGTAGTAGTGCCTCATAGACTAAGGCGATTATCAGTAAACAGGTTACTAACGGAAATGCCATGAGTAACATCATGGTTCTCTCTTAAGTTTATTGTCTGATAAATAAAGGCTGGGGAACAAGTTGAATTCCAAATTAAATATTCCCAAAATGGTAACCAAGTCACTTAATTCAAGGGTTGATTAACCTTAATGACTAGTATATTCAACATAAAAATAGGAATGGAAAATGCAACTTCCAGTTGCAATCAAATAACTAATGGTAGATCTCCATTAAGAGAACAATATTACAATAGCCTCGTCCAAAACTTTAGTTTGATGTGCATTAATAAAAGCTTCAAAGAATATGAATCATGTTGATTTCTCATTGGAAAAAACCAGCTAAAGAACAATTTTATTATTGTCCCTCTGGTAATAAAAAACTCGTTAGTATCTTAGTATCAATTGCCGCAAAGCAGAGGAAAAACTAACGCTAACAACTTAAATGGTCGATTTTTTTCCAACACAAATGTGATTCGAGAATTTATAATAGGACTCTTCTTCGTAGGCTTCCATTATTCAAGAATTTTTTCATACTCCCACTCTAGACTCAGCAACTGATGGAATTTCGTTTTCCAATATTTTGCTTAGTTTAAATTGCCGTGTATCTCTTCCAAGCATTCACATTGGTAAGAATTTCCAGGAAACTTATACGTTTTAACGTAAAAAATCCTGAGGGCAATGGCCTAGAAAATGAATCTATCAATAAGTGGGTATACAGCCGTAATATTTTAAAATATACCTGTGAAAAATGCACCTTATCTTTCGGGACCTGGAAAAAATTGCATCAACACAAGGTAGAAAATCATTCCTACTAATTGACAATGAGAAATTCTAGCTATAGGGAAATTTAGAGTAAGGTAATACTGCTTATTTTTTTAGAATAGCCTGAAGGTTGGCTTAGCAAGGGTTTGCAGAATTGGTATATATTTGGCCGTATTATAATGATTTTTAGGTAAAATAGTACGACAGAAAAGATCCTCATTGAACTACATTCACATAATTTGTATTCAAATTTTCATAATGGTTCCAATAGGGTCCCTTTTGATTGTGGCGTAAGCTTCACAGAACAGCTTGATAGAGCGTGTGCACACGGTATTACCGCACTTTTTGTTACGAATCATAACACAATAGACGGATATCGCCAAATAATTGAATTTAAAAATAATCACAGCAAGTATGACTGCCTAAAAATATATCCTGCTGAGGAGATTACCATTGCTGAAGAGGGCCACGTCCTAGCATATGGGATTACGGAAGAAATAGAATCCGGTATGTCCTTAGAAGAAACCTTAGATAAAATAAAAAGCCAAAATGGAGTTTCGTGTGCTGCACACCCTTTTGCAGTTTCAAATGGTATTAGAGAAAAGGCCGTTCTTTGTGACTTGATAGAATCCTTCAATAGCAATAATTTTGACCGTATCTCTAACTTGGTTGCAAATCAATTTGCAACTGATAATCATTTAATCAAAGTTGCTGGGAGCGATTCTCACATAGCCTCAACTTTAGCACGTTGTACCAATGAAATGGACGGTGAGAACAGTCTTGACTCTGTACTCGAGTCTATGAGGTCGGGGGATATCAATATTACAAGATCAGAGTATATCACCAAGGATGAATTATACGAGCATGCACATTACGTGCTGTCAAGCTCAAAAGAATCTATATTACGTGATGCCTTACGGCATTATCCACGTCTCTATAAAACAGCGAAATGGACATTGAATTACTACGTATCAAACCCCCACAATCCATTATGGCACGCATTGGGGGCGATAGGTCTTTACCTTACAAAAAGAGTTTCAGAAAAGGTAAATCTTCAAGGGCATGATCCTCACTTATTCCAAAAGAGATCGTGGCGAACTTTGATTGCGACCAGTCTTGCACCCTGAGACATTTTTTTGTTCTTAAAATTTCCTGGTACGAGGATATTCTACCAAGAACAGTATTTGTAATAGTGTAAATCAAAACCATCACGATAAAACGATTGTCTTAAACTAAAACCGGTCTAGTCAATATTTTTTGTGAACCAATTACCATTCACCGTGATTACACAAAGCAGATAATTCAAAGACATTCCTATTCATAGACTTCCTTTCGGTTTCGCCACGACCCACCTTGCACTAGAATTTAAATAAGCAGGTCAATTAGTTTCTTTGTGTCCAATATAGTGCTGAGTGTTAGAGAAGTATTCTTTTTTCCAGGCACTCGTGCCAAGTTCGAAGGTCACTTTATTATGAACTCAACTGACCCTGGACTGACTTCAATAATGAATGAAATTAAGCAAGCAACTTCTACCATCCCAAACTATCAATTACTATTGAAGGTAAAGGATCGGGAATCATATGAGATGACTGACTGCTTAATACACAGATTTGAAGAAGATAGTCGCGATTATACTAGGTGTTATTTCTATTGCAATGATATTGAAAGGATCGAGTGATTGGCCTAGAACCAACACTTCAAATATTAAAATCCTTTATGAATAGGTTTCACTAGGGTGAAGTTAGTACTTTTCTAGACGTCACTGTCAGAGGTCACCAGCAAATACTTACGCCTTTATTTTTTATTTTTATAGGGAACTAGCTAACAGCCAGCTCTCTTGATGATGTGGTATCCGAACTCTGTTTTTACTGGTTGAGAGATCTCCCCTTTGGAGAGCCTGAAAGCAGCTTCTTCAAAGGCCTTTACCATCACCCCTCTTCCGAATAATCCCAAATCCCCTCCTTTTTTCGCACTACCTCTATCAATGGAAAGTTCTCTAGCCAAATTCGCAAAACTTTCACCCTTCTTCAATCGATCTAGAATTGACATAGCTTCGCTTTGTTTTTTAACAAGAATGTGGGAACACTTTATTTTGTCTGACATGCTAAATTCAGTCTAATACTAGGCCTTCTGAGCGAATAAATGTTACTCTTAGTAAGATATGGGACATAATAATGTGATTCCTATGATAGGATAGAAACCTAGTAAACCTCAATTCTTATGATAGAACATTTACATTTTAACAATTAATATTATTCCTCCTCTCAATATTTGACACCAGGATAACGCAACCATAATTCAAACAAGATTGTAGGAGAACACAACTGAAATCATAACTGTGGGTAGTCCTAGATAATTTTAGCGGAAATTAAAGGTTGAGGATTTGCCGAGATCTAATTTTCCAATAAACTTTACTAGTTCAGGACTCAATTTAATGCGTCAAATAAAAGTGGATTCATTCATAATTACTTTCACTTCAAGGTAGATTCAATGTCACGAACGCCATTCAGAATCTTTGAATGGTCAGCATCAACTTCTGTGGTGATATAAAGTAGATGATCGTCTCCTAACGGCATTGTGATTCTTTTTATCTTTTCATATTCCGCAAGAACATACTTTCCTTTCCCAAGCTTATTTGCCAACTGATTTCTAGTCTTCCAAGAACTTACTGCCATTTCTAAAGACTTCCTAGACTCTTCGGGTGTCAATAAGTTAGTAATCCCCTCCCTCCGGTCATAGAAAATTATCTTACCATTAGAATCACAAACTGTTGCCATCCTGATTTTTTGTTCCAGCCTTAAAATATCTGAACAGAGTTTCTGATAGTCTAGCACATCTTTTTAATATAATTTTGAATCATATAAGTATTGCACATTGAAAGTTGACGCTTGATTGAGAAAAGGGAACTCCAGAATACCCTTCGGAGTATGGAGATTATCCCGGTGAAGCCTCAGATTTAATCCGCAGAAGAATAATGAAATCAAGCGTGCGATTGTGTCTATATTAAAATATATACATCGATTTGAACCCTCGTCATCCTGGAATTGTTTTATCAAGCTCCATATGTCATTTTACTTGGTATGAAATTCCAACTAAAATTTTTCAGTCCTAATTATTAACATAGAGTCGATGAAAATAAATGCAAACTGAATTAAGGAAAATAAACCTTGTTTCGTGAACATACAACAATTTCCAAACATTTTTCTAGGATTGGCGAAATTGCTTTACAAATAACACAAAATCCATAGATAGAAACGATGTCCATACCCTTCCAGGTGTATGTAAGAATGCCCACTTTGACTCAAATAATGGATAGTTTATCTGACGACAAGTCGTTAGCACTATTCAATACAATTGCTATTTCCGGGGGGAGCAGCAATACACTTATCACTCGGTTGAACCTCACGCGTAAGCAGTATTATTCTAAAATCTCTAAAATGATCAAGAGTGGTTTGATAAGAAGGGCGCATGGGAGATTGTTGCTTACAACCTTTGGTAAAATAATTTATGAAGCTCATCTTACAATGGGCCGAGCAATAGAATGTTATTGGAAACTTAAGGCGGTAGATTCTCTAGAAGTTAAAGAAATACCGGCTGAACACTATGGTGAATTGGTACAAGCAATTACGGGCCATGCGGAAATTGCTAGCTTCATTACCAAAAACCTGCTGTGAATGATTAACAAATGAGAATTAATTATACACGAATGAGAATTTATTACCGATTTATATTTCAAATATAGTTGCTATCTTATCATGTTAATGATAATACTCTAATCAGAGTATTCGGAAAGGTCGTTCGTAATTAAAGTTCCAGAGATAACTGATATTTGATGAGGTAATACACAATTTAGCTAAGTAATGATCTAACTCTTGTTTAAATGGGTCACGCTCGACCCCAAAGCACTTGCCACTAATTGATTCAATTTTAAAAATTCTTTTATGACTTGACAAGATAATATGTGCTAGAGCGATGAAGCCAAAGAATAGTTCAGATGATATTAAGGTCTCATTTACTGACTTGGAAACAAGATTCCTTCTTAATAATGAGGTCTGCAGAGTCGCAACTGTATCTACGGATAATATTCCATACGTGGTCCCTGTTTGTTATGTATTTCTTGATAATTTATTCCTCTTTGCTACCGACTATAATACAAAGAAATACAGGAATCTCAAAAATAATAAGAATGTAGGAGTTGTCGTTGATGTTTACAATCCACCAAACAATCAAGCTTTATCAATAGCGGGAACTGCGGAGATAATTGAAAGGGGAGAAGATTTTAAGAGAATATATAAGATTTTTTATGATAAATTTGAATGGGTGAGACAAGAGCCTTGGGAACAAGAAGAGGCTCCCTTTATTGCGGCAAGAGCATTTCGGAAGAAAAGCTGGGGCCTTTCGGATTACTAATGAACACGTTGGATGACTTGAAATAACTAGTAAATTGACTTATGATACCTTCGCAATTGCCTTTACCAGGTTAATCATATTTGATTGAACAAAACGGATTTTGAATTACAAATGCACCGCCATTTTTGCATATTTTAATAAGCATTCTAGAATACATCAGGATGATTAGCAAATATGATGAGCGGCAATGCTATACTATTTCGTTACAAGATTTATTTCTCTTTTTATTTAATTATTTATGAGAATTATAACTATCGGCTCATTATATATATAATTATATAATAAATCTAGACATAAGTGCGCCCTTATCTTCAAATATAAGGTATACCGTATTACTTCTGATTAACATGGCACAATTGCCAGCACTGATACCAAAAGAAGTAGAAATCCAGAGACTAAAGAAAATTTACATTATGGTCATTATGCTGGGATCTATCGCAGCATCCGTAGAGGTAGATAACTTTGTCGATGGATCACTACAC
>WNGA01008453.1_pt1 | contig 14099 bp, 17 predicted proteins | sample 5400061 | NCBI WGS metagenome assembly WNGA01 (sample SAMN13153366, study PRJNA577476) | soil metagenome | isolation source: 100 cm soil or saprolite under grassland replicate 2 | place: USA:California | collected 2016-06-15 | reverse complement strand
GTCCCATCCCCTCTTGGATCGTGGGACGGCTCGGGCGCAGCGAACTCCCGCTCACGCAGAGTGACTGACCATACCTCGCTCAACCCCGCGGACTTCGATCGGTCTGCCCGGCTGGGATATGGTCACGTGCGAACTCTGGCGCGCGGGCCGACGGGTCGTAGGCGACGGGCGCGAGCTTCGTGATGAGGTCCGCTGGCTCGTGGGGGCGCAGCTCGCCCGTGCGGAGATCGATCGTCCCGTTCTCGACGTTGAGGAGCCACGGGTCGGAGTCGAACTCCTTGGGCGTGGCCACGAGGTCGGGCCAGGCGTCGGGCGCACTCTTCACCATCGCCTCACGGCGTTCGATCTTCTGGCTCGCGAGCGCGTGCGCGTGGATCTTCTTGGACTTGTCGCGTAGCGCTTGGGCCTCCTTATCGGGCGCGTTCTCCGCCTCGGCCCCGAGCGCAGCGGCCTCGAGGAAGATGTCCTTCGTGGTCTCGACGGCGAGCTGGTAGATCCCACGACCGTCCTCGATCCACCGCTGACCGTCGTACCTCATCCAGCGCTTCCACTCGACGACGTAGACGAACCGCCCCAGCGCGCGTCGCGCGAGGCGAACGCCGTTGCCGACGTCGGTCAACTCCTCTTTCGGGAACAGCTCCTCGGCCGCGTCGAGCACCTTCACGAGGGCCTTCCACCCCTTCGCCACGATGAAGTCGTCGGGACCCGTCTTCTCTTGGCCGTCGAGCAGCGGGAGCCTCGCGACGAGCGGGCTCAGGCCTTGGGACCGGAGCAGTTCGCCCACGCGGATCGCCGCGGCCGAGACGTTGCGCCTCGCCGAGGGCTTCCCGTCCGCGTCGAAGCAGACGATCGGCGAGGAGCCACGCGCGAGCTTCGCGACGAGCAGCAGGTCGGAGATGACCTCGATGCGTCGGGCCTTGCTCGCGACGTTCGAGACGCCTCCGAGGCCGATCGCGACGACCTTGCCCCCTCCCGCGCGGCAGATCGCCTCCGCCTTCTTCTCGCCCTCACAGATGACGAGGGTCGCCTCGCCCTTCGCGACCCCCGCGAGCGCCTCGGGCCAACGGACGGCGGTCGAGAACCACGCGCGCGGCTCGGAGCCCTTCGCTTGGTGGTACCGAAGCTTGGGGACGACGCCGCTGAACCCGCACGGCGGCGGGTCCTCGGTCGCCCTCATACGCCAGAAGCCGTCCTTCTTCCCCTCGTGGGTGCGGTACTCGAACAGCTCCGACGCGAGGCCGTCGGGCGCGTGGCGCCACCACGAGCACTTGGGATCGTGCGCCTTAGCCTCCGCGCGCTCCAGCGCCCGCACGCTCATCTTCCCGAGGTCGCCGTGGAGTCCCGAGCGCGCGAGGTCCGCGCGGGCGAGCGCGGCCGCGTCCTTCCCCCTCCCGCGGCTCACGTGCGCCTCTTCTTCGTGGTCTTCTGCTTCTTGCCCGCGGCGTCGGATTCGGATGTCGGCGGTGGGAACCCCAACTCGCGCAGCTCCGCGGCCGAGCACCCCAACTCGCGCAGCTCCGCGGCCGAGGCGGGCACAGACCGTTCCGCCGTCTTGTCGATGCGTTCGAGAGCTTCGGCCAACCGCTCGATCTGACCGATCCCATGCGCGATGCGCTGGGTGGCATCGGTCAGGCGATCGATAGCATCGACCAACGAAATGACGACGCCTTCCGTGGTCACGACCTCACCTCCCCCGCGAGCCACGCGGCGCCGTCGATGAGTCCACCGTCCACGATCGCGCACCTCCGACCGCTGAGGACCTCCTCGTGCTCGAACGGCGCGAACACGACCGCGGCCGTGATGCAGGCCGTGGCGTCATCGTCGTCGGCGGCGGGGACGCTCGCGTTCCCCATGATGAACGTCCCGACGCGCTTGCTCTCGACGCGGAGGAGGCCGTGCACCACCGCGACCTCGCCGAGCATGTGGACCGCGAGCGGGCGATCGTCGTCGATCGGGACGGTGGGCGTGTCGCCGCGCCCGTCGATGTCGCGAAGGACGAGCGCGATCCACATCGCGCGGTCCCTCGCGTCGATGCGCCGCTCGACCGCGGCGGCGAGGCCCGCGACCTGCGCGAGGAGTCCCTCGTGGATGATGAGGATGAGGTCGGGGCCGGGAGCGAGGCCCGTGACGCGGTAGAGGTGGGCGCTCATCGCGCGCTCCGCTTCTTCGCGGCGGCGTGGGCGTCGTTCATCTCACGCGCGCGGCTCAGCGACTTCGGCGAGCGGGCCATCTGCTCGCGTTCCCACCCCTCGATCTCGTGCAAGAACCACATCGCCCTCTCGCCGATGTAGTGCCTCTTCGGGAAATTGCCGGCGATCTCCCTCTTGTGAATGAAGGAATCGCTCACGTGGAGCCGACGCATGAGGTCGACCTTCGAGAGCCGCACGACTTCGTACACCACCGCGGCGACCGCCGTTTTGCGCAATGCCATTTGCTCTGCCTCCTCGGTTCGCCTCTTTGCGAACGCGGGGGCAGCGTTACTCAGATCGACGGCTTGGCGTTAGCTACACTTCGGAGCGATTTCGCCCCAGGCTGTAGCTATTCCAACAAGCGGAGGAGGCGCGCGATCAGCGCTCGGTTCGCGTCCTCGATGATGGGATCGACGGGGCCGATGCGATTGCGCTTTCGCTCGTCGTCCACTGCAGCCTCAGCGCGCAGCGGCTCGATCTGCGCGAGGACGCGGGCGAACGGGAGCGCGCGTTTGTGCCTCCTCTCCCATTTCCCATACAGGCCCGACGAACCGACCACCTTCGCGGCGATCGCGCGGTCGCGAAGCTTGGCGGGCCCGAGTTCGCCGTCCTGCATCAACGCGACGATCGAGAACCAACGCTCAGGGTCGGCGCGGAGCTTCGCCTCGAGCCTGTCCACGTCGTCGGAGGCGGGGCCGAGCACGTATCCGACGGCGCTGAGCTGATCGGGGGTAGGGAGCAGGTGGCCGAGCGCTGCGCCCATCGGCGTCCCGAGGACTTCCGGCAGCGCGTCGCGGAGCTGGTCAGCCAAGCGCGCGATCTGGGCCGCTCGTCGCTTCTTCATCGCGACTCCTCGACGGGGAGCGGGATCACCTTCGCGTCCTCGCGGTCGAGGAGCCCGTGGACGTAGGAGTCCCACCGCGCGAGCGCGTCGCGCCGCTCCTCGAGGAAGTCGGAGCGGTCGTACACGTCCGTCATCCCGCTCAGCTTGTGTCCGAGGCAGCGCTCCTTCACCTCGTACGGCACCCGCAGGTCGCTGAGGTGGCTGCGCATCGTGCGCCTCGCGTCGTGGGGCCGAACGGGCCCGCCGGGGAGGACGAGGACCCCCTGCTTCTCGAGGCGCGTCAGGGCCTGGATCAGCGTCTTCTCGCTGTACGGCCTCTCCTTCCCGCCACCCTTCTCCTTCTGCCTCCCCGCCATCACCCACGGAGAGCCGTGGGCCTGGGTCCGAAGCTCCTTGAACAGCTCGACGCTGGTCGGGCCCAGCGGGATCACGAACGGACGAGCGCGACGCTCCGCCGCCTTGGTCAACTTCTGGTCGCGCGGTGGAATCGTCCACGTCCGCGCATCAAGGTCGACGTTCTCCCAGCGCGCCTTGAGCAACGCGCCGCTGCGGACGCCCGTCAGCAGCAGGACCTTGAGACCCATAGCGGTCGCGGGGCGGAGCTTCTGCTGGGCGGGCCGGTCCGCCGTGGACGCCGCGTCGAGCGCGCGCCAGAAGATCGGGATCTCCTCCGCGGTGAGCCAACGCTCGCGCCGGCTCTCGACGACCCCGAGGTGTCTGCCCTTGAGCGGCGCGGCGGGGTTCGCCTGCGTGAGTCCCGACGCCTGACACCACCCGAAGAACTGCTTGAGGACGCTGAGCACCCTCCCCGCGGTCGTCGCGGCCCCTCGCTTGACGACGGCGAGCACGACGGCGCGGCAGTCGAGCGTGCTGATCGCCTCGACGGAGCGATCACCGAGGGCGGGGATGACGTCGTTGTCGAGCAGCGCGCGGACGTACTCGGGCCGCTTGCGGCTCTTCTCGATGTCGTCGGTGAGCCACTCCTTGGCGACCGCGCGGAGGAGGTGGCGATCCGCGGGCGCGGCGTCCGCGATGCGTTCGCGGCGCTGGAGGTGGTCGGTCAGCTCCGCCTCGACGCGAGCGAGCGCGCCGTCTCCGGCGACGTGCCCCGCCTTGAGGCGCTCGATCCAGAGACGGGCGCTCGCGAGCGTCACGTGCGCGGGCCGCTCGTCCATGGACCACGGGCCGATCGCGATGACGCGGCGGCGGGAGGTGCAGCGCCAGATGAAGACCCGCGAGCCCGACGGATGGACGCGGAGCCGAAGGCCTGGACAGCGACGATCGGGGACCTCGAACCGCTCGACGTCGGGCGCGAGCGCGGCGATGCCCGCAGCTGTCAAGCCGCGGGCCGGCACGCTACGCTTCGGGGTAGCCATCGCAACCTCCTCACAGGTTCGTTGGTCAGGGCCCCGAGGTCGGTTCGCCGCCGCCTCGGGGCCCGTCTTCTTGGTCGCTCGCTCTCGTGTTACCTACGGGTAACAACGCCGGAGCGTAGTCGGCTCGCAGCATCTAGCCGCAGGCGACTCTAGCAGCGCGAAGAACTGCTGTAAAATCGGTCGGTCAGGCGCAGTCCTCGCATCGAGACGCGACGACCTGCGCACCGATGCGGCAAGTCTTGGGGTGCAAGTGGTCGCAGGTTCAAATCCTGTCGCCCCGACCATCTGAAGCCCCCGAAGTTGCTCGCGAAAGCGGCTGCTTCGGGGGCTGTTTCTTTGGGCCGCGGCTGGCCGAAAGTTGCCGCCGGGTTGCCATCGTGCCTTGTAGGCAACCTGCTCGACCCCACCTGACAGCACCCGCGTGCGTCGAACAGGGGCTTCCGCCGTTGTTGAATCCGTTTAACTTATAAGTTAAAGCTCGGGTCCTCGTGGACGGTGCGCTCGTCGATGCCATTGTGGCCGCCATCGTGGCGGAGCTCCTTCAGGAGCTCGACCCTGCCTTCCTCGGGCCGGTGCACCGGATCTACTGCTACCGGGCCGCCGACGGCACGGTGCCGGCCCGCGAGTTCCTGGACGAGATCGGAGACGAGCCCGCCGGTAGTTATGCCAAGTCGTTTCAGAAGCGCGCCGGAGGACACCAGATCCCGGGTGAGAAGTGGCGGAAGTGGACGGAGCCGGACTGCGAGGGCCTGTTCGAGTTCAAGGACAACCAGAGCAAGAGCCGGCTCCTGCACACGACCGACCGCGGCAGCCTGACCATCCTGCTCTACGGCTTCACCGGGAAGAAGGAGAACAAGGTCGACCAGGTGCATGTGAACGCGGGCAAGCGGCTGCGGGACGAGTACCGCGCACGTCGCGACGTCATCGAGAAGCGGATCACAGCGCGCTTCAGCACCTACACGCAGAAGAGGAGGAGGTAGCGTGGACAAGAAGACCAGAGCCAATGAAGGATGGCTCGCCGGGCGGATGAAGAGCCTGGAGTTCAAGAAGTCGTTCGAGCGACATGGGCTCGCGGACGACTTCATCGCTGCCATCGAGGCGGTGATGGTTCGCGAGGGCATCTCTCGCTCCCAGCTTGCGGAGCGGATGGGGTGCAAACCTGCGAACGTGACGCGAGCCATGCGGAACACCACGAACCTGACCATCGCGACGATGGTCGAGATGGCGTTCTCGCTGGACTGCCGGGTCCGAGTTTGGATTCAGCCCATGTCCGCGATCAGCGCGGACGCTATGCCGGTCACTGCGAACTTCGCCTCCTGGGCGGAGCAGACCAAGCTGAACGTCGACATGAACACGGAGGCCGCCGGTGGCGGCGCCTCCGCTCCGCCAGTCCTTCAGATGTTTTGCAGGACTGGTGAAGCGGATGCGTCCCCCGAGTGCCTCGCTGCGTAGAACTGGAACCGAGAAATGCCCGAGACGCGCCAGGAACTGACCGAGTACCAGAGGGCGGCTGCTGTCGCCCGCTTCGTCGAGGTCGGGGATGTTTCGCTCGTGTCGATGGGGGCGGAGCTCCTCGTGCCCAAGGCGCATGCGCTCGAAGCTCACGAGGCCCGCCTCGCCTCCGACAAGAAGACCTCGTTCGAGTTCGACGAGGAGACGCGCTCGCTTACCGTGAACGTGAAGCTCATCTTCAACGTGAAGGGAGCGTTCCACCAGAAGGGCCACGGCAAGGAGAAGCGGGGCGACACGACTGAGCAGGATCTGCTGCGTATCGCGTGCGCGTTCCGGCTTGAGTACGCCTTCAACGTGAAGGGCGGGCCTCCGGCCGACGAACGGGAGAGCTACTTCGCTGCGTTCGCGAACGTGAACGGCATGTTCAACGCTTGGCCCTACGTCCGAGAGCTCGTCCACTCTACGGTCGCTCGCATGGGTCTGCCTCCGATGATCCTTCCCGTCTACCGAGTTGCTTCTGAGACGCCTCGCAAGGTTGAGGCGCCTGCGAAGGCGAAGGCGGTCGCGGGCAAGTAGCGCCTCCGTACAGCCACGCCGAGGCATCATCCCGCCCCGCGCGGAACGTGCCGGTGCGTGCGGTGGATGTGCAGATGCGACGAGTGCTCGACGCCAACTGCTTCCAGGACCCGCTGCTGGAGGAGTACCTGCGGTCCTCCCCGGACAACTTCGTCGTCTTCACCGACTTCGCTTGCATGGAGACGTACAAGCCGGCGTCCGTCGCGAACATCCACAAGTCGATCCAGATCGCGGCGCGCCACCCGGCTCAGGTCATCGTCCTGAAGCCTACGCCCGAGATCATCCGGCTTCAGGACCGAGACCCGCATCTGAACTCCGACGAGTTCATCGACGCCGGCCAGACGAAGGGGTTCGCGGACTTCTGCGAGGGCGTTCGGCTCGCCGCGAACGGGGACCAGCGGTTCGAGCGACAGGTCCTCGCGTTCCGCCGCGAGGCTCTTCGCCACTTCGACAGGATGCTCTCAGAGGCGGAGGGCTACGGCGAGAGCGTCGCTGCCGTGCGAAGCAGTCTGAGTCCGGACCATGTCCGCGCGCTGCGAGAGCGCGCGCCACTGTCGGGCGAAGCCGCGAAGGAGATGATCAAGTCGATCCTGCTGATCGCAGGCACCCTGTTCCGGGATCATCCAGAGGTCACGAGGCTCCCCAAGCCGTTCAGTGCAGCCCGGAAGACACACATCTTCAGGATCGCGCTCGCGAACTACCTGCTCGCTGCGAGGTGGATCGGCGACGGCGGCGCGCTCGGCGTGAAGCGCGAACGCTTGCGGAACGACATCGTGGACATGACCTACGTCGCCTTCGCGGCGCAGTTTGACGGTCTGCTCACCCGCGACAAGAAGATGCTGGAGTTGTACGAGGAGACTCGGTTCATCCTCGACGAGATACTCGCTGACTAGGCAGCACGAGCGCGCCGCGCGGGACGACGCCGCACGCTCGCGCGATGCTGCGCCGAGACCTTGTCCGCCACCGCCGGTGTGAGGCGTACCCAGATGACGACGCCACGGCGGTGTCGGTATCGAGTCGGCGACGCAAGCCGGGCGGCGTTCCGCAACACCCAGGCGAACGTCGGCTTGTAGTAGAGCTCGGTCGCAAGGAAACCGGCCTTCCGATGGTTGCGGCGCAGCTCCGCAAGCGAGATCGGTCCTTCGGTGCCGACGAGTTCAGCGGTCCCCACCACGCACCCCGTGCCGCTCTCGATCAGGGCGATGAGGCCCCGCATCGCGGTCCTCGACCCACGGACCTCCCAGGTCTTGCGTCCGGCGAGGATTCTGTCGAGCGGGTCCTTCTGGATGATGAGCCCGTGCGTGATCTTCGCTGGCACCCGCGGCGGCGCCGAGGCTCCCTTCGCCCGGCTCCTCGGGTTCCGGCTCATCGAGTTCACGCCCTCCGGCAGCGTCTCACTACTCCTCGGCGAAGTAGTCGGTGTCGACGCGCTTGATCTCGTAGGTGCTCACGGTGTTCACGCCGATGCCGAAGTCCACCATGAGCGACGCGAGCTGACGGCCGTCGATCAGCACGATCTTCTTCTCGATCCGCTTCACGTAGTCGCGCGCCTCGTTCGAGTAGCTGGACGTCGTGATGAACACGCCCTTCCGGGCACGCTCGCCCTCAAGGCTCCCCGCGAACGCCTGTACGTCGGGACGTCCGACGTTGTTCTGCCAACGCTTCGCCTGGACGTAGATGGCGTCGAGCCCGAGGTGGTCCTCCTTGATGATGCCGTCGATGCCGCCGTCATGGCTGCGCCCGAGAGCGCGGCCGGCGTCTTCCAGCGAGCCTCCGTACCCCATCTTCACCAGCAGCTCGACGACGAGCTTCTCGAAGAACTGCGGCGAGGCCTTCCCGACTGCATCGAGGAGCTCCGTCTCGACCTTCGTTCGGATCTCCTTGTGGGCGCGCTCCAACGCTTCCTCGGGCGTGATGACCTGGGCGGCGGCCATTTCGCTTGTCGGCGAGGCCGCGGGCTCCCCATCGGAGGCCCTGCTGGCGAACGCGCGGAACGACTCGAACTGGAGCAGAAGATCGCGGTCGATGCGCTCCGGGTTCTGCGCCACCACCTTCCGCCCGGCATCAGTGATCCGACACCACCCTCTGCGCGTGGCGGTCAGGAGGCCAGCCTTGTCGAGGTACGTCTTTGCCCACCCGACGCGGTTGTCGTAGGCAACTTGGCGGCCGGTCGAGACTCGCTCTGCACGGTCTGCCTCGGTGAGCTTGAACTCGGCCGCGATTCGGTCGCGCAGTTCCCGAACGTCGTGCTCCTGGCCATCGTCAAGAGCGCGGAGCAGCGGGAGCATGAAGGTGTCGTAGGACGGGACGGGCATGACTCGTAAGCGTATCCGGTCTCAGGGACGCTGCGGTGGCTTGTTCGCGATCTGTGCTCTCCCGACGGCGCCGCAGCTCGGCGCGGCACCGACCACGTCGACGACGAGCCGCGACAACGTGACCCGCGCGCTCGGTGGACAGCCGCCTCTTCCTCCGGTGCGTCGCCGAGATTGCGCGTGACGTGCAGTTGAGGGTGACGCCAACGCTGAAGCGTCCATGTGCCGTGTATCCTGGCCTCGCACTCAACCCCGGGAGGAATGAACATGGCGAGCACGCCGGCGGGCATTGAACCAGGCGGACTTCACCGAGCGGCGCTCATGGAACTCTGGTGCTGGTTCTGGGCAGGCATCGCCGAGCGCGAGTACCGCATCTGGCGCGAGTTCGAGAGCTCGCGTGACATCCGGAAGGAGAAGCAGGCGTGCATAGAGCTCCGACAACTCATGCTCCGGCATCTCCCTCCGTCGACGGGGGCCTCGCCTGGCGATCCGGTCTATCCGCAGCTCACCACGGTGATGCCGCCCAGCAACGCGGCCGCGTTCGAGGCGGAGCTTCGCGGGTGATACGACCAAGCAAAGCAGCTCGCGACCGGGCAGGAGCTCGGCGACGCTGCCGCTACTTGCGCCGCGTCTTCAGCCACTCGGCGAGCTTCGCCACGAACTGCTTGTTGAGCGCAGGCCAGGGGTTCGTGGTGGCATCGCCGTCCTTCGCCTCCCTCATGACGATGCCGGGGTGCGGCAGGTGCGCGGCATCAACCTCGACGTCACCGATCCGGATCCGCTTCACGTCCCCGCTCAGCAGCTTGTTCCTGGCGGTCTGCCCGGGCGTCTTCGTGATGATGCCGGCGACCTCGGCGCCGAGCGTGATGACCAGCGTCGGCTTCGAGAGCTTCAGCTCCCGCTCGATCCACGGGATGGACTTCTCGCCGAGCGCCTCGAACGCCTCGCGCACGTACCCGGCTGGCGGCTGACCGCCAAGCGCGGCGTACTTCCGCCGGTGGCCGTCCTTGAAGAGGAACACCTTCACGAGGTCCGTGATCCAGCACTTCTTGCGGTCGACGCCGAGCGGCTTCAGGTAGTTCTCTTCCAACTCGGCCGCGGAGTCCTGCACCCGCACCCGCTCGCCGTCGTAGTACCGCTCCGGCTCGAACGGCCCGAGGTTGTCGGCCATGGGAACGTCGCGCTCACCGCCCATGACGCCGAAGCGCGCCGACGGGTAGGCGCCGATGATGAACACCTCGCTGCCCGTGTCGAGCGGCACCACGGGGCGGAGCGGCGCACCACTGATGTAGCTCGCCTTGTTGGTGAGCCCGATGCTCGGCGCGTACTCGCGGAGGATGTCTCGTCGGAGTTGCTCTGTCGCGGTCATGTGATCGAACTCCTGGTAGTGGCGGCGCTCGGGATTGAACCCGAGAGCCTTCGTGCTGGCCAACGTGCCCCGGTGCGGGTTTACGCCCGTCGGAACGGCGGCATAGGCACCTTCAGCTTCACGGTTCGCGCCTTTACCTCACGCGGCTCGCCGCCCTTCGGGTTGAAGAAGTGCCAGATGTTGAACTTCCATTCGGAGTGAAGCGTGTCCGCCTTGAGATCGGGCCAGCCAAGATGGTCCGCAACCGCTCGCCGCACGGCGAGCTTCGGGGCCGAGTTCGCCTCGTTCGTAACTTCGGCCATGACCGCGCCCAGGAGAACGTCCGCGAGTTGGATTCCGAGTGTTGTCTTCGAGTCGCGCGTCACGAGCGAGTGAACCGCCGAGATGCCGAACTCGTTGTTGAGGGTTGCGTTAACGATCTTCAAGGCGACCTCGTCCGCCTTCGCGTAAGCCGAGGGAAGCTGATCAACGCGGACGTGGTACGCCTTGTCTGCGGCCCCGCCCGAGAAGAAGGCGACCTTCTGCCGAAGTAGCATGGCGAAATGTTTGCGGCGGGCCAGATCATAACTGCCGCCATGGAGATCCTTGTCGACGTATCCCTTTCGGACGACGAGGCCGTGGAACATGAGCCACGGGCGGGTGAAGAACTCGCGCACGAGGTCGACGTAGAAGGCACGGTTCCCGCGGTTGATCTTGGTCCACTTGATCTCGTCCGGTCGGAGTCCGTGCCGCGCCCTGATCTCCCGGACGCGCGTGTGGATGTCTCCGCGACGCTCGGCCGGGATCCAGAGCGAGCCGAACCCGTAGTGCGTCGTGCCGTGTAGGCCGGAGTCGTCGCAGAAGATGAGGTAGTTCCGGTAACCCGGGATGAGTACCTGCTCGTCGGGTTCCGCCAGGCGGTCCGATTCTCCGGCCATGGACGATCATCGTACCTCGGCACCGGCCGATGTCGACACTCGGGTACTATCTCCGCCATGTCACGCTCCTCCTCCGCCGCCGGTTCCGCGGCGTCGACATCGGCCCCGAGCAGCGGCCGGACCTTCTCCAGCTTCTCCGAGATTGCCAACTTCCTCTGGTCGGTCGCCGACCTTCTGCGCGGCTCCTACAAGCAGGCCGACTACGGCAAGGTCATCCTGCCGATGACGGTCCTTCGCCGCCTCGACTGCGTACTGGAGCCGACGAAGCCGAAGGTGCTCGCCAAGGCCGAGGCGATGAAGGGCGGCAAGATCAAGGAGCAGAACCTCGGCCCCGTCCTGAACCGCATCACGGGCGTCCCCTTCCACAACGTCTCGAAGCTCGACTTCGAGAAGCTGAAGGGCGACCCGAACCACATCGGCCCGAACCTGCTCGCGTACATCAAGGGTTTTTCCGCCGACGCCCGCGACATCTTCCTGGAACGGTTCGGGTTCGCGACGCACATCGAGAAGCTCGCCCGCGACAACCTGCTCTACCTCGTGTTCCAGCGGTTCGCGGAGGTGGACCTCCACCCGGCGACCGTCCCGAACCACATGATGGGGCTCGTCTTCGAGGAGCTCATCCGTCGGTTCGCCGAGCAGTCGAACGAGACCGCAGGGGAGCACTTCACGCCGCGCGAGGTGATCCGCCTGATGGTGGACCTCCTCTTCGTCGAGGATGACGACGCGCTCCGCAAGGCCGGCATCGTGCGGTCCCTGTACGACCCCGCCTGCGGCACGGGCGGGATGCTGTCGGTGGCGGAGGAGTACCTGCGCGAGCTGAACCCTCAGTCCAAGCTGGAGGTGTTTGGGCAGGAGCTGAACGACGAGTCCTTCGCCATCTGCAAGGCGGACATGATGATCAAGGGGCAGAACCCCACGAACATCACGCCGGGCAACAGCTTCAGCGAGGACGGGCACGAGGGGGAGCGGTACGACTACCTGCTCTCGAACCCACCCTTCGGCGTCGACTGGAAGCAGGTCCAGCAGGTCATCGAGCAGGAGCACGAGACGCAGGGCTTCTCGGGCCGGTTCGGTCCCGGCCTGCCGCGCATCAGCGACGGCTCCACGCTCTTCCTGCTGCACATGCTCTCGAAGATGAAGCCGACGAAGGACGGCGGCAGCCGGCTCGCCATCGTCTTCAACGGCTCTCCCCTGTTCTCGGGCGACGCGGGCTCCGGCGAGAGCGAGATCCGCCGATGGGTGATCGAGAACGACTGGCTGGAGGCCATCGTCGGTCTGCCCGACCAGCTCTTCTACAACACCGGCATCAGCACCTACATCTGGGTGGTCACGAATCGGAAGCCCCGGACGCGCCGGGGCAAGGTCCAGCTCATCAACGCCGTGGACCTCTTCCAGAAGATGCGGAAGAGCCTCGGCAACAAGCGGAACCAGCTCTCGCAGGCGAACATCGACGAGATCGTGAAGCTGTACGGAGAGTTCAAGGAGAGCGAGCGGTCGAAGATCTTCGACAACGAGGACTTCGGTTACCGGAGGATCGTGGTGGAGCGCCCGCTGCGGCTCAACTTCCAGGTGTCGCCCGACCGCATCGCGCGGCTCAAGGAGGAAACGCCTTTCCAGAACCTTGCCCGCACGAAGAAGAAGGGGAGGCTCGGAGAGCAGGACATCGCCGAGGGGCGCGCGTTGCAGGACAAGCTACTGGCGGCGCTCACTGGGCTTGGCGGCGACCGGGTATGGAAGAGCCGCGGCGAGTTCGAGGTGGCGCTCGATGTGGCCCTCAAGCCGGTCGGAAGCCTGCCAGGGACGGTTAGAAGAGCGGCACTGTCCGCGCTCGCCGACCGTGACGAAAGCGCCGAGATCTGCGGTGATGCCCACGGAACACCGGAGCCCGACCCCGAACTGCGCGACTACGAGAGCGTTCCGCGCAAGATGAGCATCGAGACGTACTTCGAGCGCGAGGTAAGAACGCACGTCCCCGATGCCTGGATCGACGAGACGAAAACGAAGGATGGGTATGAGATCCCATTCACGCGGCACTTCTACAAGTACACGCCGCTGCGGCCACTCGCCGAGATCGATGCGGAGATCCGGAAGCTTGAAGCGGAGATCCAGGGGATGCTCGAAAGGGCGCTGCGATGAACAGCACCGAGCACCTCCCCGGCGCTCACTTACCGTGGCTTGAACACCTGCCTGCTCATTGGCGGGTCGTCCCGTTTGGCAAGCTGGCACGGCTCTCCACCCGCGCAAACGCACGCCACGATGTTCGTCTGCTATCGCTCTCCGCTACAAGGGGTATCTTGCGGAAAGAGTACGATGACGAGAACCAGGTCCGGACCGGGGAAGAGCTGGCACGGTACTGGGTGGTAGAACCCGGACATCTCATCATCAATCCAATGTGGCTCGCCCACGGGAGCGTGGGAGCATCTTCGATTTCGGGAGTAATAAGCCCCGACTACCGCGTCTACGCCGTCTCCTCGGGCGACTCGCGATTCCTCGCGTACCTTTTGCCCGAGTTTGACCGGGCAACCCACCGCCAGGCACACGCTTCCCGTGTAGCGCCGGGCGTTTAGGCGCACTTCGGCCTGAAGTGGTCGTGTTACTAGGCAGACCTGACGGGCGTCAGGTCGCGGGGGCGGGCTCGATCGCGTGGAAGCGCGGCGGCAGCGGCACGCCGAGTTGCTTGAGCAACGCGGCGGCCTCCTCGCGCACCTCGGTGGTCTGCAGGACGCGGGCTCCGGCGCGGTCGTACTCGACGACTTTGATCTGCCCGAGCTTGGCGGCGACGTTGCGCCAGGTGTCGCCCGCCCGGATCTCGGCGATGCGCTCGAGGAGCAGCGCCAGCACGGAGATCGTGACGTGCGCCTGGATGCGCCAGGGGCGGAAGTGCCGGACCGGCCGCATGCGCAGGCCGGACTTGAGCTGGCGCCAGCAGTCCTCGACGCGCAGGAGCTGCTTGTAGCCGAGGGCGAGATCCTCGGCGGTGAGGGTGTCGTCGTTCGAGGTGATCACCCACTTGCCGTCGTAGCGCTCGGCCTCGGCGACGGCGGCGCGATCGATGCGGAGCTTG
>WNGA01012517.1_pt1 | contig 14100 bp, 16 predicted proteins | sample 5400061 | NCBI WGS metagenome assembly WNGA01 (sample SAMN13153366, study PRJNA577476) | soil metagenome | isolation source: 100 cm soil or saprolite under grassland replicate 2 | place: USA:California | collected 2016-06-15 | reverse complement strand
GGGATCTGCGGGCATACCGGACAGCGCACCCACATGCGCAAAGCGATTAGGTTGTTCCTGTTTTTCGTCTGTAATGGCGTCGCCAGATGGCAATAAAGATGCAGCGAAACTAAAAACGTCTCGGCTAGTGTTCTAATCTTTTGGTTTTCAAAGGGGGCTAAAGGATGGCAAGCCAGCCAGTTCCACACAAGCAGCCGGAATCAGGGTCACCGTATTGCTCGGACCCGAACTGTGAATACTGCAAAAAGTTGCGTGAAGTGCACGAACAAATCAAGAGGGGCAGAACCCTGGAGCGCGGGTAGGCAACGGGCAGAAGCGGCGAACCGTTAATGTCTCGCCAAGCCGAGACTCAAACCGGCAGTCTGCAATTTGCCCGTCCCGCTCCTGGTGTTCAACAACAGCAGAGCTGGCGTTTCTTGACGCTTTTATCCAGTATTCCAGACTGGTATTTTTCTTCTAAGTGTCATGACGCTAGGGCCCTCGTTGCCGCGCTTAGCCCTTTGGCTACCGAACGCCGCCGAGGGCCGCTTGTTCCTAGCGAGGGGGAAATTCGCATGGTCGCCAGGGCAACAAAGCGAAGGTGGGCTGGTCGGTGCATCGATGGGCTGCTTTTCGGGATGGTAGGGGCTTCCGTTGCTGGCTTAATTTACGTGTTCGTAAAAGCCAACCGTTAATTTCGGTTAGTACTAGACGGCGCATCCACACGCGCGAGGAACCGCGCGGGTTGAAGGGGGAGAACAGTTTCGACGCGTGACCAGTGGCCAGAGTTGAACCAGCTTTGCTTGTTTCCTAGACTATGACAAAGCAGGGGAGATGAACGGAGGAAAGGAGAAAATCATGCCGACCCAAGAGCAAGAAACTCTCAACGTGAAACTTGTTCACTTCACCAAACAAAATTCTCCCGATGACCGAATCCAACTAGCATTTGCGGTTACTGATGAGCAAGGCAAGGAAGAGATCATCACCGGCGAAATTCCCTATGCTACCGATCTGTTCCGGGTTTCTCAGGAACAAGGATGGGTGAGTACCCGCCGGGGAGCCATGCGGGAGGTTCGTCGCGCGCCCGTGCGAGCGGCTTAACCAAAATTTGATTACATCATTGGCCGTGCTTCGGTGCGGCCCGTTTTTTTTGCGCGAGCGTCGGACGGAACGTCTTCCCACATCTCGGACACTCCAGTTGCTCGCCATCCACATGCTTGCAGTCCGCAAACTGCATCTTGGAGTCGCAATGCGGACAGGTAGTCATTTGTAGTTCGTTGATCCTATCCCAATCGAGTTTGCGGCGGCTGGGCATTCCGGAACCAGGGCTTTTTTAGGATTGGGCCGACTGAACTGCTTTTGCTTCGGATGTTCTAACTACCATGATGGCGTCGAGCCCTGGGAATTGTGGGAGAGGATGGGCAATCAGTTCAGTCACTTCGCCATAAAACACTACAGGCTTACCTTCAACAATATTGTTCACTTTGAATTGGTCACCGATGGCCGGCAAATTAGGAACTTTAACGGAACCGTTCAGCCTCAGCTCACCGCCTTCTTTCATTGCAATGCCGATGTTGTACATTCGCCAATTATAGGGATGGCGAAAACATCAGGTAGCAAACTGGTAGCACGGCAAGGAGAAACTAAAAACGGCCCCACGCGCGATAGACGCTTGGAGCCGCATATTTACTGGATATTTATGGTGCGCCCTGAGAGATTCGAACTCCCGACCTTCTGGTTCGTAGCCAGACGCTCTATCCAACTGAGCTAAGGGCGCGATTGCGAGAATCTATTTGCGATTATAACGGAGATTTTCGGCTTGAGAGGTTTCGATCTTCCAAATCCCAGGGACCGCGATTGCGGGTGGAAGGAGTTACGCCCTCATTATGCTGCCCCAACCTCTGCTGTGGGTAGGATGTGAAACCGGTGTAATGCTTCCCACTGCTCTGACTACGCAATACGTAAACGAAGTACATCAATTCCCTGAAAGATTCGAACTCCCGACCTTCTGGTTTCCGCCGAAGGCGGACTCTATCCAACTGAGCTAAGGGCGCGATTGGGTGGAAGCTAGTTGCGATTATGGCGGAGATTTTCGGCTTGCGAAATTTCGGAATTCTTGCGGAGCGAATAGGTCTGCTGCCCTTCAGTAAGAGGTAAGTACCCAGTAATTCTTGCCAAGCCTCGGCAATTCCTACCTTGCTGGATGGGTCACGATTGCTGTTTTTCAAGCACTTGCAAATGGCCCGAAGGATGCTATCTTTAGTAACAGACGAAGTGGCGCGCAACGGGGCGCACTTGAGAATAACTTCGGCCAGAGGTTTTCTTGGGCGCCCCTTGCATTTTCTCCACACCTTTTTTACCTCGCCAAAACCAGCTTTTCTCGGACGTCCAAGCCTGCGCCGCGCAATAGGTTTGCGACTACAGGCTCTTTGAAGCGTGAAGCGTCGTACTCCACTCGCACGATCTGGTCCTTTTCATCGAAACGAACGCGACGAATGCCGTAAACCTCGCGCACGTTATCCACGGCGCGCATAACGGCCTCGGTCGGCGAGTTGCCGTAGCGGTAAGCGACTTCCATCTGAGTCATTTTCGGCTGAGTTCCTCCACAGGGTAAGATACACCACAGCTTTCGGCGAAACCCCTCCGCTTTGCGATGAATCTATAAATGCTAGTGACCACTCCCGACTGGCTTCCGGCATTCGAGACGCTCCGACGCGTACCTGAAACTCAGAGATGACAACTACTCCTCAATCTTCGCTAATCAAGGATCCTGTCTGCGGAATGTTGCTTGATCCGGCGAAGGCGAAAGCCACGGCCGAGCATGCAGGCGAAACTTACTATTTCTGTTGCACAAGTTGCGCAGAGAAGTTTCAAGTGCGACCTGAAGAATACTTAAAGCTTGCATCATCCCCCCCGGCTTTGGTGACGCTGGGAGCGCCTGGGAAGAGCAATGCGCCGTTGTTTCCCGCCGAGCATCCGGCCGCTCGAAGCTACGTTTGTCTCATGTGCAATGAAGTCCGGCAAACAAAACCAGGGCCATGTCCAAAGTGCGGTATGGCGCTGGAACCGGAGCTTTCAATGTCCCAAACCGAATACACCTGCCCGATGCACCCCCAGATCATTCGCCCGCAACCGGGGAATTGCCCAATCTGCGGGATGGCGCTCGAGCCCCTGACGCTCCCGTTGCTTGGAATTGCAATGACCGACATGCTGCCGGGAATGCCAGTGCAGCGTGCGCTCCCTGGCGGATGGCTTACCTGGATTGAATTTGCGCTGGCGAGCCCGGTGGTGCTTTGGGGCGGCTGGCCTTTCTTCCAGCGCGGATGGGCCTCAGTGGTGAACCGTTCTACGAACATGTTCACCTTGATCGCCATGGGCACGGGCGTGGCTTACGTTTACAGCGTCGCCGCCACCTTGGCCCCAGGAATTTTCCCAGCATCGTTCCGCGAAATGAGCGGGAGGCCGGCCGTATATTTCGAGGCCGCGGCGGCGATTGTCACACTGGTCTTACTCGGACAAGTCCTCGAATTGCGAGCGCGCAGCCACACGGGAGCCGCCATTCGCGCGCTGCTCGATCTCGCTCCCAGGACCGCACGCGTGCTTCGGGACAGCAACGCCGAAGAGGATATTCGCCTGGATCAGGTCAAAGTTGGCGATCGTCTGCGGGTGCGGCCGGGAGAAAAAGTCCCGGTAGATGGTGTCGTTCTCGAAGGTCACAGTTGGGTGGACGAATCCATGATCACGGGCGAGTCCGCTCCAGTCGAGAAAACGTCGGGCAGCCGCGTGATCGGCGCCACGGTGAATTCTTCCGGATCGTTCATCATGCGAGCGGAACGGGTCGGAAGTGAAACGCTGCTCTCGCAGATCGTACGAATGGTGGCGCAGGCGCAACGCAGCCGCGCGCCAATCCAGCGTTTGGCCGACAAAGTTGCGGCATGGTTTGTACCCACAGTGATTGCAATTGCGATCGTTACTTTCATTGCGTGGGCACTCTTCGGCCCGGAGCCACGCCTGGCCCACGCTATCGTGAATGCAGTCGCGGTATTGATCATCGCCTGTCCGTGCGCGTTGGGATTGGCGACGCCAATGGCCATCATGGTTGGGACCGGACGCGGGGCGCATGCCGGCGTGTTGATCAAAAATGCCGAAGCTCTCGAGACCCTGGAAAGAGTGGACACGCTGGTTGTGGACAAAACCGGAACGCTTACCGAAGGAAGGCCGCGGGTAGTTTCGGTTTCGACAGCGCACAACATCTCAGAGCAGGAGTTGTTGCTGGTTCTCGCGGCAGTGGAGCAAGCGAGCGAACATCCATTAGCTGCTGCGGTGTTGACTGAGGCTAAGCAGCGCGGCCTGGCTCTTCCGAGAGTGAGCGATTTCCGTTCCTATCCCGGTCGAGGGATCAGTGGGAGGATCGAAGAGCGCCTTGCAATTGCGGGCAATGAAAAACTGTTTTCCGAGATGAAAGTTCCCCTCAATGGTCTTCTAGCAGAAGCCGATAAGTCGCGTTCGCGGGGACAGACTGTGATTTTTGTCGGCATGGAAGGCCAGGCAGCAGGTTGTGTAGGAATCGCCGATCGAGTGAAGGCGTCCACCCCTTCAGCTTTGGCGGAACTGCGAAAGGACGGCCTCAACATCGTGATGCTGACTGGCGACAGCCGAGTGACGGCTGCGGCAGTGGCGCGCGAGCTCGGAGTTCGGGAATTTGAAGCCGAGGTCTTGCCCGAGAAAAAATACGAAACAGTTGCGCGACTCCAAGAGCAAGGCCGGGTGGTGGCCATGGCGGGTGACGGCATCAACGACGCACCCGCCCTGGCACAGGCAAACGTCGGCATTGCCATGGGCACTGGCACAGACGTCGCCATCGAAAGCGCGGGAATCACGCTCGTCAAGGGCGATCTAGGTGGCATTCTCCGCGCCCGAAAGCTCAGCCGCGCAACCATGAGGAATATCCGCCAGAATCTTTTCTTTGCTTTTATCTACAACGCCGTCGGAGTGCCCATCGCCGCCGGAGTACTGTATCCATTTTTCGGATTGCTTCTGAGTCCAATTCTAGCTGCGGCAGCGATGAGCTTCAGTTCGGTATCGGTGATTGCGAATTCCTTGCGGCTGAGAAGTGCGAGGTTTGCTTGACATGGGAGGCCCGGTCACAAACAATGAGCGTTCTCATGTTTCCTGGCACCCACGTCATCGCCGAAATCGTCCTGCGCACAGTCGTCGTCTATCTGGTCGTGCTGGCAGGAGTGCGCCTCAGTGGCAAGCGCGAGGTCGGGCAAATGACCCCCTTCGATTTCACGCTTCTCTTGTTGATCAGCAACGGGGTACAAAACGCCATGACCGGTCCTGACACGTCGCTGATCGGCGGGATCGCAGCTGCGGCCACCCTGCTGCTGATGAACTACGCAGTCGCCGAGCTCTCGGGGACGAACCGCCGTTTCCGCAAGTTCGTCCAAGGCCAACCGACCCTGCTCGTCCATAACGGAGAAGTGATTACCGCGCACATGGCGAAAGAGCACGTCAGCATGGATGAACTGGAGAGGGCCTTGCGTGAGCACGGCATCAGCACCCATCACGATGTAGCGTTAGGAGTGCTGGAGGTAGATGGCTCGATCAGTTGCCTGAAATACGACGAACTCAATCCCAGTGTAAACAATCATCCGGTCCGCAGAAAGTATTTACAAAAGCACCAGTGAAGATCACTTCGTAATCACAACCGGCAACTCATCATAAGGCGTAATTGTCACAGTCAAAGATTTACGCGTATTGAATGCGTCAGCGGTGACCGGGAAACTCACCACAATCGTTCCTGCAACTTTGCTTCCGGGATTAAGCCGCGTCTCGGTGGTCAGGATATTCAACGCGTGCTGCTTCAGATCGGGAAAGGCCTGAAAATATCGTTGTGCATCAACGGCGGGCGCGGCCTCGTCAGTCAACTTGTTTCCGCCCACGTCAGTGGCCGCCTGAATGGCATGAATCCATGAGGGCTTGTCTTCGTTATTCTGCAGGGAGACATTGATGGCGACCATCACCATGTCCTGACCCTGCATGGGTACGACGACTACATCGTCAATGGTCCCGGATGATCGCGCATGCGCGCGATGAGTCAGCGCGTAGCCGGCTGCAATCGCGACTACCACAGCCAGGCATATGGCCACAATTCCCGCCGGCGGCAGACTCTTGCGCGCGGTGCCGTATTCTTCTCCAATGTCGAATGCGGTTTGCGGCTCAGGAGTTGAAGGAGTTTCTGGGGCAGGCGCGGGGAACGCAGGCGTTGGATCAGACATGTTGACCTCCTGCTGAGCAGATTGTACTCGCCCGGCAGCCGCTTATGTCGAGTCCCAGCCGTGCTTCATGGCTTTGGCAAACTTCTCGACGGGCAGCGTATTGAGCACTTCAGTCGGAGTAAGCCACGCCCGCCTGGCCTGTAGAACTCCGAAACGAATCTTCTCCATATGGCTGGTGTGATGCGAGTCGGTATTGATGACAATCTTCACGCCGTGCTGCTTCGCCATCCGCAGATGCCGGTCGCAGAGATCCAGCCGGTCAGGATAGGCATTCAATTCCATCGCGACTCGGTTGCGCGCGGCGGCGTCAAGCACCGCATCCATATCGAAGGCGTACGCATCCCGACGCAGCAGCATTCGGCCGGTCGGGTGTCCGATGATGGACACATTTGGATTTGCGACTGCTTTGAGCAGGCGTGCGGTCATTTCTTCCGGAGTCTGGTTAAAATGAGAATGCACACTGGCGATTACCAAGTCCATCTGTTCGAGCACCGAATCCGAAAGATCAAGCGCCCCGTCGGCGAGAATATCTACTTCGATTCCAGCAAAGATTCGGATTCCGCCCAACGATCGATCAACCGCGCGAATTCTCGCGATGTGTTCCACAGCACGCGGGTCATCCAGGCCATTCGCGAAAGCTAGGTTCTTGGAATGATCGGTGATGGCCATGTATTTATAACCCCGCTCGCGGGCAGCTTCTGCCATTTCCTGGATGCTGTTGCGGCCGTCGGTTTCGACGGTGTGCATGTGCACATCGCCTTGCAGGTCCGCCTGAATGATCAACTCCGGCAGGCAATGCTTCTCAGCTAGATCAATTTCGCCGCAATTTTCCCGCATCTCGGGGGGAACGTAGTCCAGCTTCAGCGCAACGTAAATCTCTTCTTCCGTTTTCGAAGCGACAATTTCCTGATTGTCCAAGCGCGACAAGCTGTATTCGCTCAACGTGTATCCCATTTTTAGGGCGCGCTGACGAAGTGCGACATTATGTCCTTTGGACCCGGTAAAGTACTGCATAGCAGCGCCAAAAGAGTCCGGCGGAAGAAAGCGGACATCCACCTGCATGCCGCCGCGCATGCGGAAGCTGACTTTGTTTTCTCCGCGAGCAATGATTTCCATCAGCCCCGGCAGCTTGATGATGTGTTCAATCAGCTTCTGACGCTCTGCGTCATCGCTGCAGGCTGGTCCGGTCACCAGGATGTCGAGATCTCCCACGGTCTCGCGTCCGCGGCGTAAAGAGCCGGCGGGTGTGGCCTTTTCAACTCCCGGATAATCTCGTAGATGCTCAACAATCTTCTCCGCCTGAGTTTCTGCGGTATCGAGCAAGAAGCGGCCAGCGATTCTGCGGTAGTCTTCAATCGCTTTGAGCAGCTTTTGCTCGTGCTTTTCGCCCATACGTGGCAGGATGCGAATTTTGCCTTCGCGCGCGAGTTGCTCCACTCCTTCGAGATCGCAAATCTGATATGCGCTCCAGATCAGACTGATCGTCTTCGGTCCTAGACCCTGCACTTTAAGAAGCTGCAACATGGATGGACGATATTTCTTCAGCAGGTCGGCATGCGCCGAGAGTCTTCCTTCACGAAACATTTCCTGCAAATTTGTCAGCATGCCTTTGCCGATGCCGGCAATAGCGAGCACCTGCTTTGGTTCACTGATCAAATCTGCAATCTGTTGCGGCAACCCTTCTATGGCTTCGGCGGCGTTGCGATAAGAACGGATCCGAAACGAGTCCTGGCCGTCGATCTCCATCAAGTCGGCGGTCTCGTAGAAAATCCCGGCAATGGACTTGTTGTCCACGAAGAGAGACTAAAACAATCCCGCACCAAAGAGGAAGCCAACGAACAGACGAGAAGCTATGGCATGAACATCGTGGGGCGCGTACCAGAAAAGGGGTCGATGAGGCGGAAAGCGTTTATGAAGCCTGGCTCACATTCGAAGCCTTGCTCACGTTTGAGGCTTGCGGTCCTTTCTGGCCTTGCACGATTTCAAATTCCACAGCATCGCCTTCCTGCAAGCTTTTGTAGCCCTCGCTGGAGATCGCGCTGTAGTGAACAAACACATCAGGCCCGTCGTCCCGGCCGATGAAACCGTATCCTTTCGCGTTGTTAAACCACTTCACAGTACCTTTCAAGCGGTCCACGTACGTCTCCTGGGGAAAGGGTTCCAATCCCACCCCGTCCCAAATGTCAGCAATTGTGCGTCCGCTTAAATTGGCCTGTCAAGATAGGAGAGACTTACGTTGCCGAGACCCAGACCCGCTCTGCCTGTCAAGCCAGAGGACGCCCGCAATTGTCTTCGCATCTTGGATGGTACCTTTCATCACCATGGCTACCGCTTTTCTGAGCGGAATGAACTGAAGTGTAATTACTTCATCATCTTCGGGTTGGGCCACCCCAGGACTAAGACCCCGAGCCAAGTAGATGGACATGGCTTCGCTGACAAATCCCGGGCTGGCCCAGAACCGGAGAACCCGCTTCCAACTTCGGGCGGAGTAGCCCGTTTCCTCTAGGAGCTCGCGTTTCGCAGCCTTCAGCTCATTTTCGCCTTCATCCATCCGTCCGGCGGGAAGTTCGTAGAGAAAGCGCTCCGCTGCGTGGCGATATTGTTTTTCGAGCAGAACGCGTGGGCCGCTGGAGCTTTCGTCCACCGCCAGAATGACTACCGACCCGGAGTGCCGCACTACGTCGCGCCTCACCCGAACCCCTGTGGGTTCAAGTACATCGTCGGTGGTTACCCAGAACACCGGGCCGCGATAGGCTATGCGGGAAGAAAACAGGCGTGGTTTCTTGAGAGACTTAGGCATGTGAACAATATAAGTGAGCGGGCGTAGGCTGGGCAGTAGATCGCTTTTGGTGTATCGCGTCTGTTATGCTCCCGGCGTGAAGAGCCTCTCTATCTCAATTGTTGGCGCGGGACGTTTGGGAACGGCACTGGCCGAGCGGCTGAACGAGGCCGGATACTGCATCTCCCAAATCATCGCTCGGACAAACAAGCGCTCGATGGCGAACGCTAGGGCGCTGGCTGAAAAACTTCACGCGCAAGCTGTCAGCATCGGTAAGGTGCAAGTCAGCGGAGACTTGATCTGGTTTTGCGTGTCGGATGAAGAGGTTTCACGAGCCGCAACCGGATTTCCCTCTGGTCAATGGAAGGGTAAAGTCGCTTTCCACTCCAGCGGCGTGTTGACCAGCGAAGCCCTGGAATCTTTGCGGAAACAGGGCGCGCGCGTCGCATCCGTGCACCCGTTGATGACCTTTGTGCGTGGTTCAGTGCCGCAACTGGCAGGCGTGCCTTTCGCCATCGAAGGAGACCGGGCAGCGGTCCGCGTGGCGAAACAAATCGTCCACAACTTGGAGGGACATGCAATCAACGTGCGAAAGCAGGACAAAGTTGCATATCACGCTTTCGCCACCATGGTTTGTCCGTTGTTGGTTTCGCTGCTTGCGGCAGCGGAAAAAACGGCTGCATTGGCGGGTAGGTCTGCCGCCGAGGTACGCCGCCGCATGATGCCGATTCTTCGTCAGACGCTGGCGAATTACGAAGAACTTGGCCCGGCTGGCGCGTTCAGCGGGCCCATTGTTCGTGGCGACACAGAGACGATTCGCCAGCATCTCGCAGCGCTGGCTGCGATTCCTGCAGCAAGGAATGCGTACACGGCATTGGCCAACGCAGCATTGGAATATTTGCCATCGCGAAGCGCGGTCGAGATCCGCGCCGTACTACGGGAGTTTACTCAACAAACAGTTCGCCGCAGTGGGAAACGCACCCGTCCGGAGAGCAGGCGCTCAACTCGTCGAAGGTGAAAGTGCCTGTAGAAACCGCCAGGATTGGCGCGCCCACTTCGCGCGCGGCTTGAACATCGGAGGGAGTGTCTCCAATAAACAGGCTCCGTGCTGTGGTGCCGAGTTGCTGCTGAACATGATTGACAGCGCTTTGAAAAATTCCGGTGCGAGTCTCGCATTCGTCGCTGAAGTATCCGAAAACGAAGAATTCCCGCAGCCCGGCGGCTTCGATCTTGTGCCAGCCTACGGTTTTGAGATTGCCAGAGGCCACTCCTATAAATTTTCCTGCTCTCTGCAGCGATTCTAGGAACTGGACAATACCGGGGCAGACCTGCGGCACAATCTTTCGATGGTTGGTTTCTACTTCCCGGCAAACAACCTCAAGCGCTTTTGGAAGGGCTGCCTCAAAATGTTCTTTCTGAATCCCCGCGCGCTCCAACGCCGCCCGCAAAATCGATAGGTCGGTTTTTCCGTGATAGGGGATGCCTTCAATCGTCGCATCCACGCCGTAAGCCTCGAGCATTGCCTGATGCAGCGCATTCCAGTGCACCAGGTCTTTGGTGACCAGCAAAGTGCCGTCAATGTCGAAGATGTAAGCGTCCGCGTCGGGAAGGAGGACTGTCTCAGGTGAATTCGTTACGGAGTCGATTTTCCTTCGTGAACCTTCGTGCCCTTCGTGGTTCATGCCCTCGCTTCAGCTCAACATGATTCTTTGAATAGAGCGCGCCTTGCCAGTCGAATCATCGCTATCCACCACCACCGCGCAAAGCCGCGGGTCACCGGTAGCGGGCTCGAAGCGCACTGGCATGTTGTTCAGGAAGCGTCCAATGATCAATTCTTTTTTCACTCCAATCACGCCTTCATACGGCCCGGTCATACCAACGTCGGTTATATAAGCCGTGCCCCCGGGCAGCACCCTTTCGTCAGCGGTGGGAACGTGCGTATGGGTTCCAACAACGGCGGTAACACGCCCGTCCAGATACCAGCCGAGCGCGATTTTCTCTGAAGTAGCTTCCGCGTGAATGTCCACAAAAATGATCTTTGCCTTTGCCTTCAGTTGGTTCAGCAAGCGGTCGGCGGTACGAAAGGGATCATCATTGGCCGCCATGAAAATGCGTCCTTGCAAATTGATCACAGCGTAGGGAACGTCATTCTTGCGCCCCTCGTAGAGCCCGCGTCCCGGCAAGTCCGCGGCGTAGTTGGCGGGACGCAACACCCGCCGCGCCGGACCGTGTGCGTCTCCATCCACGGATTCGAAGTACTCCACGATCTCGCGCTTGTCCCAGATGTGGTTGCCGGTGGTGAGCACATCAATGCCAAGGTCGAATAGATCCTCGGCCAGAGCAGGCGTGATGCCGAATCCTGCGGCTGCATTCTCTCCATTTGCCAACACCAAATCAATCGAGTGCTCACGAACCAACCCCTTCAGCCGCTCGCGCACAATGGAACGGCCGGGGCGCCCAAAAATATCGCCAATGAACAAAATACGCATTCAGTTTCGATGGTATCACGCAGAAAATCTACTCGCGCCCGGCAGCGGGAAGAGCTTTTAACCGCAGAGTTCGCAGAGAAAACCCGCACAGTTCGCGAAGAAAAGCCCTTCTTTGCGATCTTTGCGAGTCCTTTGCGACCTTTGCGGTTAAAGGCTTTTGATGTTGGTTATGGCGCGGTCGTTAATTCTGCCGTTTTCAAAAAATCGTAGTTGCCGGAAGGGTTGAGGTTCAGATTGCTCACCCGTTTGGAATAGACGATCACGTTATCGAAGTACCAGAGATCAACATAGGGCAAATCTTCGGCAAGTATGCGCTGGAGCGCCGCATACTCCCGCTTGCGGGCGCTCTGGTCAACTTCCATTCTGCCCTTATTGATGAGCGCGTCCACTTGAGGATTCCGGTAGTACTGCCGGTTAGCGCCGTTCGGGATGATACGCGCCGAGTGGAACGCGTATTCAAAGATGTCGGGGTCTTCGTTTCCGCCCACCCAGCGCAGCGAATACACCTGAAATTCTCCATGACCGACATCCGCGAAGAAAGTAGCAAATTCAAAGCTGCGAATATCGAGCGCGATACCAACTTCTCGAAGCTGCTGCTGAAAGACGGCAGCCATGGCGCGCGAGCTCTCTTCGGTTGAGGTCTTCATTGTCAGGTGAAAACGCGCGCCGTTGGTTTCCGGATATCCCGCCGCATCGAGCAACTCGCGGGCCTTCCGCGGATCGTGAAGGTATTGACGGACATTGGCATCGTAGGCCCAGCTCTCAGGCGGCAGAACACTGGACGCCGGACGCGCCGCATCGCGCATCAGGTAGTGGATCAATGGCCCGCGGTCGAGGGCATATGCGATGGCCTGGCGCACGCGCACATCCTTGAGAATTGGATCACGCAGATTAAAGGCCACGTAGCCGAGCACCGTCCCCGGGCCGCGGAGAACATTCACCCTCGGCTCTTGCGCCAGAGTAAGCACCATGTCGGGAGTGAGCGCGTTGATTTCCAAGTCAGCGCTGCCTTTGCGTAACTCCAATGCACGCGTGGTGGTGTCGGGCACAACGATAAAGCGTACGCGCTTGAGCTTCGCCGTGTTGCCCCAATAGTCGTCATTCCTCTCGATGACAACCTCTTTGTCCTGCTCGGCGCCGACAAAGCGAAACGGCCCGGAACCAATCGGGTTTCGGCTGATTTCATCAACAGTTCCGTAGGGAACAATGCCCATGCCTTCCCCGCCCGCCAGATTCCAAAGTAGAGCGGCCCACGGTTCCTTGAGGTGGAAAACTACGGTTCTGTCATCCGGTGCCTCGATGTGATCCACAAAACGATATGCACCGGCCTTGGTGCTGCGAACTTTTCCCTGCAGCAGGGAATCGAAGCTCCACTTCACATCGCGCGAAGTGAGCGGACGACCATCGCAGAACTTCACTCCGGTGTGCAGATGAAAAATGTAAGTCTTGGGATCAGGGATATCCCAGCGCTCCGCCAGTCCCGGCTTCACGCTCAGGTGCTCGTCGCGAGAGAGGAGATTGTCGAAGAGCAGGCCGTCGATTCTTTCCGACTGCGCGTCCAGACCAACCCGCGGATCGAGATTGGTAGGGCTCGACTCGATAATCATGACCAGCGTGTCTGCGTCAGGTTTGCTGGAGCAGGAGAGCAGCCAAAAGCAGGATGCGAGGGCAAAAAACCGCACAAAATATTTTCCCCAGTGCGAGGGCAAACACCTGCCTTCGTATCGTTGACCTGACGGCTGATGGCTGACGGCTGATGGCTGATCTCTCATCCGCATTGCAAGGCCATTTCGTACAGGTTGTTCACCGTGTTCCAGTTCCGCATGGTGCCCGTGACAGACAATACGCGATCCAGAGGGTGTTTCCACAGACTGCTTCCCGATACCCCATTTGGGAAGTAAAAATAGATTTCTGTTCCTAAGCAGCAGGCGCGATCCGGAGGCATAGTAAGCTCCTGCAGTTTTTTCAGAGCCGCAGCCGTGGGAACATCCGAGAGGAAAGTAACATGAAGTTTCGTCCGATCAATGCCCTCTTCTTTCAAGAGCGGGTTACCTTGAATGATCTTATTCATTTCTTCTCTGTTTCTCGACATGACATCAACCGAAAAACCGAAATCGCTGGCGATCCGTTCCTCGACCTTCTTAGACAATGCAGCCGGAGAAAGCTTCGCGGCCTGAAGGATTACGTTCCCGCTCTGGATGTAGGTCTTGACCTGCTGGAACCCCAGTTCCTGGCACGACGCTCGCAGCTTTTCCATCTTCATCCGCTTGTGCGGACCAACGTTAATTCCGCGCAACATGCAAATGTAGATCGGCATAGGAAAATCAGCTGTCAGTGATCAGTGATTAGTGGCCAGTGGACGACGTTGATTTTACTGTCCACTAGCCACTGGCTACTATTCTCATGGAAACGAAATCTTTCCCAGCACCGCAGACCGCCGTGCCCCAGTTGCCGAGGGCACATTTGACGGCCGGCGGTTCCAGGTCTCAAACGCCAGCACCGCGAAGGCGACGGCCTCTTTGGCTTCCGAGGGGATTCCGAACTCGTCGGACGAGCGCAGACGCAGTCCTGA
>WNGA01024432.1_pt1 | contig 14103 bp, 15 predicted proteins | sample 5400061 | NCBI WGS metagenome assembly WNGA01 (sample SAMN13153366, study PRJNA577476) | soil metagenome | isolation source: 100 cm soil or saprolite under grassland replicate 2 | place: USA:California | collected 2016-06-15 | reverse complement strand
TGGTTGGCGTCCCACGAGTGGACGATGAGGAACTTCGCCTTGCGGAGGTTGGCGATGACGGCGGGGTCTTTGGCGCGCTCGCTGAGCTCGGCGTCGCAGATGTAGAGGACGGAGTTGGAGAAATCGTCATCCAATGTGGAGTGCGCCGGCCGTGCCGGCGCTGTCGGAGCGGCGGCATGGCCGCCGCACTCCAGAATTGCCGAAACCCCTCTAAAGTTCGGTGCGGCCTGCGTTCCCAGCAGCCACTCCGTGCGCGACTTCATCTTGATCGGGCCGATCGGGTCGACCATCACGTCGATCTTCGCGTTCAGCAGCTCGCCGAAGAGCCGCTTGGCCAGCGCGGCCTCCTCGTTCGTCATGTGCGCCGAGGCGATCACGCGGAGCGAGTCGCCGGCGTTTCGGAGCGCGGTCTCGATCGCGTCGAGCGCCTCACCCCACGTCGAGATGCCGAGAGTGTCCTCCTCTGTCCGCACCTTCGGCACCACCACGCGGTCGGTGTCGTAGCGCTCGTACGAGAAGCGGCCGTAGTCGCACAGCCAGTGGTCATTGACTTCGGGGTTCACGCGCGGGCGGTAGCGAAAGATCTGCCCGCTGCGGTGGCCGATGAAGATGTTGCAGCCGACGTCGCAGCCGTTGCAGACCGATTCCGTGGAGTCGAGGTTCCAGACGCGCGACTCGAAGCGGAACTCGCGTGTCGTCAGCGCGCCGGTCGGGCAGACGTCGGTCACGCACGCGCTCATCCAGTTGTCGAGCGGCACGCCGGGGTAGACGCCGACCTGCGTCGCGGCGCCGCGCTTGAAGAAGGCCAGCTCGCTCGTGCCGCTGATCTCCGCGCAGAAGCGGATGCAACGCGTGCAGTGGATGCAGCGGTTCATGTTCTGCACGACGTGCGGGCCGATGGCGGTGCGGTCCATGCCGGGGTAGGTGCGCTTGAGCTCGCCGTAGCGCGAGGTCACGCTGCCGTAGTTGAACGCGTAGTCCTGCAGCGGGCACTCGCCGGCCTTGTCGCAGATCGGGCAGTCGAGCGGATGGTTGATGAGGAGAAACTCCATCTGCCCCTTGCGCGCCTTGTCGACCTTCTCGTTCCAGACGTGGACCTTCATTCCATCCTTGATCGGCGTAGCGCAGCCGGCCTGCAGCTTCGGCATCCCTTCGACCTCAACGAGGCACATGCGGCACTGGCCGACAACGGTCAGGGAGGGGTGGTAGCAGAAGTGGGGTACGTGGATGTCGACGGCGTTCGCGGCTTCGATGACGTTGATTCCGTCCTCGACCTCGACTTCGATTCCGTCGATCGTAACGTTGGCCATAAAGTCGCTGAGCTCCGGCAGGATGCGGGACGGGACGTTGCAAAAACCTCACACGAAAAGCGTGAAAGTTTTCACAAGCGCGGAGAATACAATGTCGCTCGCCCAGGAGCAATCGTGAAAAAAGACGCACTCAGCGCCGTCATCGTCATCCTCCTCATCTTCGCCTTCACCTACGGCATCTCCGCGATGCATGCCCACGCGCCGATGCAGCCGACGCACCCATTCACGATGGACGAGAGTGCCGCCGCGGCGCCGGCCGGCGACGCCGAACAGAAACCCGCCGGACGCGTGATCCTGCGCGTGAACGGCGACGAGATCACTGAGAACGAGTTCACGGCGGCCTTCGCAACGCTGCCGCAGGAGATGCAGCAGCAGTTCAGCTCGGAGCCGGGGAAGCAGGCCTTCGCCGAGCAGCTCGTGCGGCTCAAGCTCCTCGAGCAGGAGGCCCGCCGGCTGAAGCTCCAGCAGGATCCGAACGTGGCCGGGCAGCTCGCCGCGAGCCGCACGGAGATCCTCGGCTCCGCCGCGCTGCCGAAGCTCGTCGACAAGCCGTCGCCAGCGGCGGTGCAGAAGTTCTACAACGAGAACCAGCGGCAGATGCAGACGGTCGAGCTCTCGCACATCGTCGTCGCCTACCAGGGCGGCATGCTCCCGCCGAAGAACGGCGGCACTCCGCCCGACCAGCAGACGGCCATGAACAAGGCGCTGCAGATCTACCAGCGCCTCAAGGAAGGGGCGAAGTTCGACGAGCTGGCGAAGAAGGAGTCGGACGACACGGCCAGCGGAGTGCGCGGCGGTCTCCTCGGCGAGGTCGCACCCGGCCGGCTCCCGCCGGAGCTCGACGCCCGCGTGATGAACCTGAAGGAAGGGGAGATCAGCACCGCCATTCCGTCGCGCTACGGCGTCCACATTTTCAAGATGGGGACGCGGCACACCCAGCCGCTCGCCGCGGTGCAGGACCAGATCGCCCAGAAGGTGAGGCAGGACGAGACCATGCGCCGGGTCGAGGAGCTGCGGAAAGCGGCCAGGGTCGACTTCGATCCGCAGTTCTTTCCCGACGCCAACAAACCGCCCGGCAGCCGCGTGCAGCCCCCGGCAGCGAGACGTCCCCCCGCGTAGCCGGCACGGCCGGCGGCGTCGGTTGGCAAAGCCCGCCTCGCGATCTCTGCCCGTGGCAACGCGTCTCGCGATCTCCGTAGTACACTCGTCGCCTCGTCCACATGGTCAACCGAACGGTCCTCGTCGTTGAAGACAACGACATGAACATGCAGCTCGTCGAGTACCTGCTCGAGGAGGGGGGCTACCACATCGTGAAGGCCTCGAGCGGCGAGGAAGCGCTGTCGATCACCCGCGACGCCGCCGCGCCGCTCGATCTGATCCTCATGGACATCCACCTTCCAGGGATGGACGGCCTCTCGGTCGTGCGGGAGATGAAGAGCGACCTCCGCACGCAGAAGATCCCCATCCTGGCCCTGACCGCGCACGCCATGCGCGGAGACAAAGACCGCTTTCTCGAAGCTGGGTGCGACGGGTACATCTCCAAGCCGATCGACGTGAAGACGTTCCTCTCCTCGATCGAGCAGTTCCTGCGATGAAGGTTCTCGTCCTCGGCGCTGGGCGCATGGGCCTCGGCGCCGTCTTCGATCTCGCCCGCCAGCCCGACGTGGAGCAGGTCACGGTCGCGGACGCGGTTCTCGACCGCGCGGAACATGTGGCCGCGCTCAGCCCGAAGGTCAAGGCCGTGCAGCTCGACGTCAGCGACGACGCCGCCGTCGTCGCGCTCATGCGCGGCCACGCCTCGGCGATCAGTTGTGTGAACTACTGGTACAACGAGACGCTCGCCCGCGCCGCCATCGCCGCCGGCACGAACTTCTGCGACCTCGGCGGCAACAACGCCGTGGTCGACGCGGAGCTCGCCCTCGACGCCGAGGCGCGCGCCTGCGGCGTCAACGTCATCCCCGACTGCGGCCTCGCGCCCGGCATGGTGGCGGTGCTGGTCGCGCACGCGGCGGCGCGCTTCACAAAGCTCGACGAGATCCACATCCGCGTCGGCGGGCTGCCGCGGGACCCGAAGCCGCCGCTCGACTACCAGCTCGTCTTCTCCGTCGAGGGGCTGATCAACGAGTACGTCGAGCGCGCCCGGGTCATCCGCTACGGGCGGATCACCGAGGTCGAGTCGATGACGGAGGTCGAATCGCTCGAGTTCCCGCCGCCGTTCGGGACGATGGAAGCGTTCCAGACCTCGGGCGGCACGTCGACGCTGCCGGAGACGTTCCTCGGCCGCGTGCGCGAGCTCGATTACAAGACCATCCGCTACCCCGGCCACTGCGCGAAGTTCAAGACGATGATCGACCTCGGCCTCTGCTCCTCGGATCCCGTCGACGGCGTCGTGCCGCGGCGCCTCCTCGGCAATCTCCTCGTTCGCAACCTTCCGCACGACGAGCCCGACGTCGTCCTCGTCCGCGTCGAAGTGAAGGGCGACGGGCGCGCGCTGCGCTACGACATCGTCGACCGCCACGACGAGGCCACCGGCCTGAGCGCGATGATGCGCACGACCGCGTTCCCAGCCGCGATCGTGGCGCTGATGATGGCGCGCGGCCAGGTCGAGACGAAGGGGGCGCTGCCGCAGGAGCGCTGCGTGCCGCCGGAACTGTTCATGCAGGAGCTGGCGGCGCGGAACATCGAGGTCGTGCAATCGTGATCGGGAACCTGATCCTCCGCTGGCTGTTGAACACCGTGGCGCTGCTGGTCGCGGCCATCGCCCTGGCGCCGCACTTCAGCTACGACTCGCTCATGACGGTGGCGGTCGCGGCGCTGGTCCTCGGCCTGCTGAACACGCTCGTGAAGCCGCTGCTGTTCATCATCACGCTGCCGCTGACGGTGGTGACGCTCGGCCTCTTTCTGCTCGTGCTGAACGCGATCATGCTGGAGCTGACGGCGTGGCTGGTGCCAGGATTCCGCATCGATTCGTTCGGCTGGGCGATCGTCGGCGCGCTCGTGTTGACGCTCGTCTCGCTGGTCACGAACCGCATCGGCGGAGCGGCCAGATCCGAGCGCCGCTGAGGTACACTACCGGCCGAAATGAACATCATCAAAAACCGCGTCAACGATGTGACAGTGCTCGACATCCAGGGCGTCATCAAGCTGGGTGAGAGCGCCCGCGAGTTCTCCAGCTACCTCGAGAAGGTGCTGAACGACGAGACCGGCCCGGTGATGATCAACTTCGAAGCGATCAACTACATGGACTCGACCGGCCTCGGCGAGCTGATCGGCTACCTCCAGAAGTTCGAGGACCGCCAGCGCAAGATGGCCCTGGTCAAGCCCTCCCACCGCATCCTGGCCCTCCTCAAGATCACGAAGCTCGACACGATCTTCAAGATCTTCGACTCCCGCGAGACGGCCATGCAGTACCTCACGGACTCGGCGGCGTAGCCGAAGGTCGGACGCGATGTTCGCGTTTGTTCAGAAACCAAAGAGGACGTCGCAGACCCCATCTACCAGATCGGGTCAACGCGGCCGAATCGACTTTGCGCAACATCATGATGGGAGATCGGTCCCGCGTTTTTCGCACGATTTCTCCCATCTGCCAGTGTTGAGCGGACGCACGACGCGGGAGGGAGAGCAGGAGGAAGAGGAGCTCCTTCCCGTGTCTCAGTCAGATGCCGGCCCGCGCGATGCCGGCCCGTCTCCAACGACTCCAACGCCTGCGCCGACGTCACCGTCCCCTTCGGCAGCCCCCTGCACGATCACGACGAGGACCCTTGTCGCGGCACCCGACGGAACGGCCAACACGCGGAGACAGGTGGGGGTCAACGAGCAGGTCGAAATGACCGCTTCGGCTTCAGCGACATGGACCGCCAGCAGTGGCGCGGTCGCGCCGGCCACCGGCACCACGGTGACCTGGACCGCGCCCGGCGCGCCCGCCGCCTCCACGGTGACCGCTACGCCTGCCGCTGGCGGCCCCTGCTCGGTTCCGATGACGGCGATCCAGCCGAGCCGTCGCTCGCTCGTCAAAGCGACCGACAAGGTCTACTCTGCCGGAAAGGCCGGATCAGGGTTCTTTGCGAACGTAACGATATTACCGACCAGCGTATCGTTCATGCGTACAGAGCTCCGCGAAGACACCGTCAACTCCGTCGCCCACGGTTACTACGACACCGTTCTTCACTGGAACGGGATTGCACACCCGCCAACGAAGTGGCTGACTCCCAACGCAAGCAATAGCGGCCTGGTCGACGAAATCGGATCCCCAGTGCCGGGCACCCCCGGACCCTTTAGTCTTGGCGACTTCTTATGGGCGATTCCGCAGGCGTTTCGCACTCCAGGCACGACAGGCGCTGGTACGGTCTACAGTACTGCCTACCAGACGCAGGCGATGATCAATACGAGCGGCTCAGAAGGAACGTACAAGGAGGGCGCCAGCCGCGGTCGTACACCATGACCATGGCCGCCCAATTCCTGGAGCGGGAGGCTGAGGCTTGGCGCGACCTCACGTCGGCCGAATACGATCGCGTTCTCTGCGCGACGATCGAGCAGCTCGGCGCTGCTCCAGATTCGGCCGAGCGAGTCGAGGCCTTGCTGGCGCTGGCCAGCGCTACGTTGCGCCGCGATGCCTCGACGCTCACCGAGTCGCGGGCCTGCTGCGCCGAACATCTGCTCGCACTCGTCGCCGAGGTCCCGGACCCCGCGCTGCACCTACGCATCCGGCTGCTCTTGTTGTTGGCCTGGCTCGCCCTCGGCGCGGTTGCTCGGCGTGGCCCCGATTTCATTTCCACGAAGCCGGAGCTTCCGCCGGGCGTCATCCTTCCGACGGGAGCGGACCCGGACGAGATCGCCGATTCCGCCCTGCGCGAGCGGGCCAGAGAGGCATCGAAACGCCACGGCGAAGCGGTCGAGCAGTGGAATGCCAAGCAGCGCGCGCTCGGCCACCTCAACCGTTTGGCCGCACTCGTGGATCGCGCCGGCCCTGACTTCAAGGACGACGAAGACGCGGGACAAGAGTTCGCCGCGGCGATATCTTTAGCGGCAGCGAGCATCGGATGAGAACACGCTTCACGGAACGGAGCTCGAGGACGTTCACGAAAGCCGTCGGCGAGGAGCCCGAAGTAGGCAAGTTCACGGCCCGGCCGTCCAGCCGAGCGTCGCGCCCCCACGCGATGGAGGGCAGCGACTAGGGCGCGCCACTCGCGCCGACATGGAATCGCGGCTCGGCCACTCGTTCGCCAACTCGCGGAGCTCGCCCAAACCACTCGCAAAGGAACGGGCGGTCCCTCTATCCCCCTTGCCGATGGGACCGAGGTGAGCCGCGATGTTCTCGTGGCCGCAATCGCGCCGGTGATCGCCCGCGGCCGCGCTGCTTGCCCGGAGTTGCTGGAGGCGCTTGCCGATCCGCGCGTGCACGTGCGTTACGCCGCGAATCTGGCGTTGCAGCGGATCACGGGCGAGTCAAACCCGGGCTTCACTCCCCATGCTCCGCCGGACGATCCTGCCGCCTCGGCGGCTCGCAGTACCTCACCGGCTCGGCAGCGTAACGACGACGCCCGTCACCCACCCGAGGCGGTGCAGCGCGGCCACATACCACCAGGCGGGGTCGAGCTCGAACGGCCGCAGTCCGATCCGCGCCGAGCGCGGGAAGCGATGGTGATTGTTGTGGTAGCCCTCGCCGCCGGTGAGCACGCTGAGCAGGACGTTGTTGCGCGAATCGTCGGCCGTCTCGAAGTTGCGGTATCCGAAGCGATGGCCGACGGAATTGATCCCCCATGACGTATGCAGGGTGAGCACGATGCGGAAGCAGCCCAGCCAACAGACCGCCGCCCAGCCGCCGCACGCGTACAACGCGGCGAACATCGCCGCGAGCAGCGGAAGGGTCAGCCGTTCGAACCAAGCGATCATCCGGTCCTCGAGCAGATCGTCCGGTTGATGGCGCAGTTCGGGGATGCTCTCGCGGCGCCGGCTCTCCAGGAGCCAGCCGAGGTGCGCGTGCCAGAAGCCGTTTCGCGGCGAGTGCGGATCGAGCTCGCCGTCTGGGTGGGCGTGATGCGCCCGGTGCACGCGCACCCACGCAATCGGGCCGCCCTGGCCCGCCAGCGCGCCGCACAGCAGGTGAAAAAAGAGCAGCGGCCTGCGCGCCTCGAAGGCGCGATGCGCCAGTTGGCGGTGATAGCAGGCGCTGATGCCGACGATGCCGAAGAACTGACCGAGGAGAAATGCGGCGACCAGCCACCGGGCGCTGAAGAACCAGACCACCGCGGCGATCGCGCCGGCGTGAAGAAGAGCGACGAGGGCCGGGACAACCAACTGCTTTGGCTGCACCTATATCATTATGAGCGCACCATGGACGGCCAGAGCACGCTCCGCATCCCAGGGGGCCTGAATGTCGCTCTGTCCATCCTCGCCTCGGCCGCGTCGTGCGCGCTTCTGTGGCTCGTCTCGCACAGCGATCACCTGCTCTACCGCCTCCTCGGTGCGATCGCCTTCTCGTTCGTCAACAACACGCTCTTCTCGCTGCTCCACGAATCGGTACACGGCGTCTTCGCCCGCTCCGACTCCGTCAACGACTGGTTCGGCCGCTGGCTGGCGGCGTTCTTTCCGACCTCGTTCACCCTGCAGCGCTACTTTCACCTCGGACATCACCGCCGCAACCGCTCGGCGGCGGAGCGGTTCGACTACGTCGCGCCGGGCGAGAACGCCCTGCTGAAGAAGATTGAGTGGTACGGAATCCTGACCGGCTTCTTCTGGCTCTGTCCGCCGCTGTCGTGCCTCCTCTTCTTCATCGGCGTCTTGCACGCGGAAAACGCGCCGTGGAGCCGGCAGACCGGTTTCGACGGTATGGTCGACGGCGTCGATCGCCTGCCGGGCCTTCCGATTCGCCTGGAGATCCTCTTTGCCGCGCTGTGGCAGTTCGCTCTTTTCCGCGCCCTGCACCTGCAATGGTCCGCCTGGCTGCTCTGCTACGCGGCCTTCGCCGTCAACTGGAGCTCGCTGCAATACGCCGATCACGCCTGGTCGCCGCTCGACGCCGCGCGCGGCGCGTGGAACCTGCGCGTCAACCCGATCGTGCGATGGCTCTTTCTCAACTACTCGTCGACGGCGCGGAGCCGCGGCCGTCGTTTCTGCGGATGTACCTGAGCATGTGGCGCGGTCCGCGACCGCTGGGAGACGTTCGATGAAAAAGATCTTTGCGCTGCTTCTCGTGACCCTGCCCCTGGCGGCCTCGGAGCCGAATGCCGACATCCACAACGCTCTGCGCGCGCTGCGCGCCCGCGTCCTCGACGCCGCGAACAAGCGCGACATCGACGGCGTCCTCGGGCAGATGCATCCCAACGTCGTCGTGACGTGGCAGAACGCCGAGGTCAGTCAGGGGCGTCAGGCCGTGCGCGCGTACCTCGAGCGAATGCTCAAAGGTCCGAATGCCATCGTGAAGAGCTACCACGCCGACTACGAAGTCGACGCCCTCACCGCGCTCTACGGAGCGAACACCGGCATCGCCTGGGGCAGCTCGACCGAGACCTACGACCTCGGCCGCGGCGAGAAGTTCACGCTGCACGGCCGCTGGACCGCCGCCATCGTCAACGAAAACGGCCAGTGGCTGCTGGCGAGCCTGCACACATCGACGAATCTGTTCGACAACCCGCTGCTGCGGTCGGCGAAGGGAGCGCTGTGGATCGGCGTCGCCATCAGCGCCGTCGCCGCGCTGTTGATCGGCTGGTTCCTCGGATGGCGCCTCAAACGTTGAAGCGGAAATTGATCACGTCTCGCGGCACTTCGCTTCGCTGCCGTAGTGCACGAGGTCTTCCCAGTGCACGACCTCGGCGCGGATGAACCCGCGCTCGATGTCAGAGTGGATCTTCGCCGCCGCCTTCGGCGCCGTCAGACCGCGGCGGATCACGGTCTTCATAGGATCTCCCCGTCACCGTCCGTGATTTACAAGAGAGCGTTCGAGAGTGCGTGGACACAGCGCAGGAGGAGCGCGTCGTCATTACTCGTCACGGAAAGCCTCGCCGTCCTGGTTGGAGTTGAAGGGGAGGAGTGGGAGACGGTCGTGCTTCAGACCAGTGCGCCCTTTTGGCGCATGATCGAGAAGAGGCGCAAAGAGCCGACGATCTCGCTCGAAGAGATGAAAGACAGACTGGCCAAGCCGCGACGCAAGCGGGAGGCGTAGTCGTGCGCCTCAAACGTTGAAGCGGAAATTGATCACGTCGCCGTCCTGCACCACGTACTCCTTCCCCTCGGAGCGCAGCTTCCCGGCTTCGCGGCACTTCGCTTCGCTGCCGTAGTGCACGAGGTCTTCCCACCGCACCACCTCGGCGCGGATGAACCCGCGCTCGATGTCGGAGTGGATCTTCGCCGCCGCCTTCGGCGCCGTCAGACCGCGGCGGATCGGCCAGGCGCGGCACTCGTCCTCGCCCGCGGTCAGGAACGAGATCAGGTCGAGGAGCTTGTACGCGGCGTGGATGAAGCGGCCGATGGCCGGCTCCGACAGGCCGAGCGACGCGACGAACTCCGTCTGCTCCTCGGGCGGCATCTGGGCGATGTCCATTTCCACCTGCCCGGCCAGCACGACAAGGCCGAGGCCGAGCGCCTCGGCGTGCGCGACGAGGTCGGCGGGCGGGGGAGCGGCGGCCACCGACTCCGGCACGTTCAGCACGAGCAGCAGCGGCTTCGCGGTGAGGAAGCGAAAGCCGGCCAGCATCGCCCACTGGTCGGGCGAGAGGTCGACGCGCCGCAGCGGCGTCCCCGATTCGAGCGCCGCCTTCAGCGTCTCCATCAACGGCACCTCGGCACTCTTGCTCTTCTCCCGCTTCAGGCGCTCCAGACGCTTCTCGATGATGAGCAGATCGGCGAGGTTCATCTCATCCTCGAGGTTCCGCGCCTCGGCGAGCGGCGCCGGCGGCGCGCCCGCGGCGTCGGGGAAGCCGTGGACGACCTGGCAGAGCGCGTCGACCTCGCGCATCGCCGCGAGGGTCTGGTCGTCGAGGCTCTGCCCGTGCGCGCCGGAGGCGGCTACATCGGAGAACGTGATCTCCGCCAACGTCGTCTTCTTCGGATGAAAGAGCTTCGCGAGCGCGACCACGCGCTCGTCCGGGACTTTCACCGTGCCGAGGTTCGTCTTGCCGCGCGCGGCGCCGAAGCCGGTGCCGGCGGAGAGGCCGGTGAGCGTGTTGAAGACAGTGGTCTTGCCACTGCCGGGAAATCCTACAAGGCCGATTTTCATCGGGGCGATCCTATCGGATCTCGGCCACCGCGACCTTGTTGACGCCGCTGCAGGCGAGATAGAGCCGCCCGTCCTTCGTCGCGGCCATGTTCCGGACGACGCCGCCGCCGGAAGGGATCGGCCAGCTCTGGAACGCGGCGGTGGCGGGATCGAAGCGGACGAGCGTGTTCGGCTTCACGCCCGACTCGCTGTACCAGACGATGCCGTCGGGGGTGATGGCGATGCCGTACGGATGCGAGGCGCTGCCGCCCGGCGACGGCCACTCCTTCACGGCGCCGCTCGACGGATCGAAGCGAGCCAGGTAGCCGCGCGCGAAGTCGGAGTAGTAGATCGCCCCGTCGCGCGCGAGGGCGAGGCGGCGCGGGCGCGCGCCGGCCGGCAGCACGTACTCGCGCACCTGCATCGTCGCCGGATCGACGCGCCCGAGCTTGTTCGCGCCGAACTCGCAGAACCACGGCACGCCTTTGCCGTCGATCACCATTCCGTACGGCAGCGCATGCGGGGTCGGCACGTCGGCGAACTTCATCGCGCCGCTCTTCGGATCGAGCACGCCGACGACATTCCCCTGCTGCACAGTGAACCAGATCCGGCCGTCGGCAGCGACAACCGGCGTGTGCGGATCCTTGCCGCGGGGGTCGGCGATTTTGTACTCGGTGACCGCGCCGCTCTTCGGATCGAGCTTTCCGATATAGCCGGCGTAGTTCGCCGTGAACCAGATGTTGCCGGCCGGATCCGACGCGAGGCCATGCGGCCCGGAGTTGGGTGTCGTCAACGCGAACTGCTTGATGATGCCGCTGGCCGGGTCGAGCCGCCGTCGGCGCCTACGGCGGGATCGTGAGGGCGCGACTGCGGCACCGGCAGACTCCATTCGCGAATGGAGACGGAGACCTTCGCCGCCAGCGTGGCCGCGGCAAAGAGAAGCGAAGCGATCATGGTTGTCCGCGCATGCAGCACTCACGCCGAAGACGCAGCTCTTCATTTCGCGCTCCGCAGCGTCTGTTCGTCGAAGAGCGGAATGTCCTGGCCGACGCGCACGAAGAAGACCTTCGCCGGATGCACTTCGAAGTATTGGATCCCGTCCGGCCAGTCGCCCCACTCGCCACACGGCGGCTCCGGCACTTCGCCCTCGTGCGTCGGCACCGGTTTCTCGAGCACGAACGTGAAGCGCTTCACGTCCTTCCGCGCGGTCATGCCCTGGAATGGCCGCGCCACGCAGCGCGCTGCAAGAGCCTTCTCCGTGTGCGCGGCGAAGATGCGCTTCACCGCCGCCGCGCCGCTCTCGCCAGGGAGCCGGTCGATGACGTCGACGACGTTCTCCGGCGCGCCGCCATCCGAGTAACGGATCGCCAGCGACCGCCCCTGCGCGACGAAGTCGATCTTGCGGAAGCCGAAGTCGCAGCGCTGCACCCACGCCTCCACGCCGACCGAGACGTTCGAGAATTTCTCCCAGACGCAGCCTTTCTCCGCGGGGCGCGACGGAGCGCCGGCGGCGACGGCTGCGAATAGCGACAACAAAAACAAATGCGCGACGACTTCCCGGCAGCCCAATCGATTCGCGTCGATGCGAGCACACTGTCGTATGTCGCCGCGGCCAGGCCGATTGGCGGCGCCGCGGTGATCGGCGTCTACTACGCGGCGCAGCCGCGTCAGGCCGGCCCCGATCCGCTCGTGCGCACGTTCGGCACGACGCCGTATCACCGAACGTTCTGTCTCTATCCGTGCGTTGATTTCATCCCCGTTCACCCGGAAGCCTTCGAGCGGATCGAGCACCGCTACGGTCTCGCACTGGCGTGGAGGCTCGGCCCCTTCGACTTCGGCGCGGGAGCGGAGATGCAGCGCATCCGCGAAATCGGCGAGAACGTCGCGTTCAAAACCAGCGATGTCACGTCGACGACGCCGGTCGTGCAGTGGGAGAGGATTTTCTTCAGCGGCGAGAGCCGCGACGTCGTCCCGAACGTCGGCGTTCGGTGGCGCGCCACGCCACGGCTCGCGCTGGCGGCGTCATACACCGGTGCCGGATCGCTGACGACGCGGACCGACGCGTGCAGTGCGCCGGACCTCGACTCGCCGGTCTGCACGTCGTCGGTCGAGGTGCTCGGCACAGGCGGCGTGCCAATCCCCGACACTCTCCGTGCCGGCGTCTCCTTTGCGGTCACAGATCGTCTCCGCCTGGTCGCGGAAAGCGTGCGGCGCGGATGGGGGAGACAAGCGATCATCTACGCCAACACCGGCATAAGGCGTACGTGAATACGATCGAGGTTCATGGCGGCGCGGAGTACAAGCTCCGATCGGTGGCGCTGCGCGCGGGCTGGTGGCGGGACCCGAGCCACGTCGATCTCCCGATCCGCGTCTTGGCGATGGCGCGCATGGTCACGCATCGCACCGCCGGTGCCGGCATCGACTTTGGCCGCGCACGATTCGACGTCGCGTACGACGACGCCAGCCTGCCGAATCAGCGCCGCGCCGTCGCCGGGATCACCTTCGGCCTATGAGGTCACCGCGGCGTCGGTGATCTCCAGGGCCCGGTCAATGATCGTGAACGACTCCCTGAGCTGCTCCTCGGTGATGCAGAGCGGCGGGTTTGTGAAGAGGTTGTTCCAGTTGATGAACGCGTACATCCCGTTCTCGCGAAGGTAGCCGCCGAGGCGCTGCATCTCCGGGCTCGTGCCATTGAACGGCGCCAGCGGCTCCTTCGTGCGGCGGTCGCGCACGAGCTCGAGCACGCCGAAGAGGCCGATCGAGCGGACGTCGCCGACGGAGGGGTGCTTCTCCTTCATGTCCGCGTGCAGCTCCGACATCACGCGGCCCGTGCGCTGCACGTGGTTCATCGTGTCGTCGTCGATCATCACCTGCAGGCACGCCTCGGCTGCGGCGAGGCTCATCGGATGCGCGTTGTAGGTCAGGCCGCCGTAGAAGACGTTGCGGTCGAAGTAGCTGGCGATGCGGTCGCTCACCGCCACCGCGCCGAGCGGCAGATACGCCGAGGTCAGTCCCTTCGCCATCGTGATCATGTCCGGGACGACGTTCCAGTGATCGGCGGCGAACCAGCGGCCCGTTCGGCCGAGGCCGCACATCACCTCGTCGCAGACGAGGAAGATGCCGTGGCGGTCGCAGATCGCGCGCAGGCCCTGCAGGTATCCGTCCGGCGGCACGATCAAGCCGTTCGTCCCGGTCACGGTCTCGACGAACATCGCCGCGATGGTGTGACCGCCCTCGTACATGATCGTCTCTTCGACTTCGTCGAGGCAGCGCTGCGTGAAGGCCGCGTCGCTGTCGCCGTCGCGATAGAGGTGGCTGCGGTACTTGTACGGATCGAAGAAGCGGACCACGCCGGGGATGCCGGGCTCGTTGGCCCATCGCCGCGGGTCGCCGGTGAGCGAGATCGCGCCGGCGGTGGCGCCGTGGTACGAGCGGTAGCGGACCATGATCTTCTGCCGCCCGCTGACCATGCGGGCGATGCGGATGGCGTTCTCGTTCGCCTCGGCGCCGCCGAGGGTGAAGAAGAAGCGGTTGAGATCGCCGGGCGTGAGGTCGGCGAGCATCTTGCCGATTCGCGCGCGCACCGCGCTGGCCATGCCG
>WNGA01014993.1_pt1 | contig 14104 bp, 10 predicted proteins | sample 5400061 | NCBI WGS metagenome assembly WNGA01 (sample SAMN13153366, study PRJNA577476) | soil metagenome | isolation source: 100 cm soil or saprolite under grassland replicate 2 | place: USA:California | collected 2016-06-15 | reverse complement strand
CCTTCTGGTGGAGGCGGGGCACCGTCGGGCGGCCTGGCGCGGTCATGTCACGGTCCCCGGGAGGGGCCCGCGTTCCACCGCGTCGAGCAGGCACCACAGCACGTCGCACTTGAACTCGAGCGCCGCCACGGCCCGCCTTTGCTCCTCCGGCGCGCGGAACCGCTCCGTCACCAGGCCGAGCGCGTATTCCGCATCGCGCGGCGCCTGCGTAAGCCGGTTCTTGAAGTATTGCAGCCCCGCCGGATCCACCCACTTGTAATGGCTCAGCATCGCCGCCAACCGCTCCTTCACGATGAGCGGCGCGAACATCTCGGTGAGTGAAGCCGCCACCGCCTCGAGCCATGGCTTCGAGCGGCAGAAATTGACGTACGCATCCACGGCGAAGCGCACGCCGGGCAGGAGGAAGCGCTGCCGGACCAGGTCCTCGCGCTTCACGCCCATCGCTTCGCCCAGGCGCAGCCACGCCTCGATGCCGCCCTCCTCCCCCGGCCGGCTATCGTGGTCGATGATTCGCTGGATCCACTGCTGGCGCACCTCGCGCTCGGGGCAGTTCGACAGAATCAGGGCATCCTTGATGGGTATGCTGATCTGATAATAGAAGCGGTTCGCCACCCACAACTGCAACTCGGCGCGCGACAGCTCGCCCCGGTGCATTCGCTGGTTGAAGGGGTGGAGGTGGTGGTAGCGGCGCTCCAATACGCCGCGCAAGCGGCCGACCAGCCCCTCGGTCGCTAGCGGGCTCGCCTGCACGCTCACAGCTCGAACTCCATTGCGTCCTCTCCCACCACAATGCCCGCCGCCTCGACCCGCGCCCGCTCCGCGGAGCTGCGACACAGGATCGGATTCGTGTTGTTGATATGGACGAGCACCACCCGCTTCGCGTCGAGGCGCGGCAGCAGCTCCAGGCTGCCGCCAGGTCCGCCGATGGGGAGATGGCCCATCTCGGTCGCCGTCGGCGCTTCGACCCCGGCCGCCCTGAGCTCGCCGTCCGACCAGAACGTGCCGTCGAAGAGCAGGAGATCGGCTCCACCGGCGACCCGGCGCACGGCGTGATCCATCGCCCCGGCTGTCGGGATGTAGGCGAGCGTTCCGCCGGTGCGCTCGTCCGTGAGTCGCAGGCCGACGTCGAACGCCTGAGTCGGCGCCGCGCGGGCGTAGCGCGGCGGACGCCGCGCTACGGCCGTCGCGGAGCAGGAGATGCCGAGCGGAGTGCCGGCGCTATCGGTCAGAGCGACGGGTCGGCCGTCGTCGAGCGTCCGCGGCTCGACGCCGGCGTAGGCGGCGAGGACTCGATAGAGGGGCCACTCGTCGCCGAGCAGCGCGGTCACGCCCTCCGGGGCGTACACCGGCAGCCGCGTGGCACTTTCGCGCAGCAACAGGAGCCCGAGCGTATGGTCGATTTCGCCGTCGGTCAGGATCACGGAGCCGATGGGCGAACCCCGCAGGCCGCGGGGCCACAGCTCGTGGTGGGCAGCGCATTGCAGGCGCAGGTCGGGCGAGGCGTTGAGAAGAACCCACCGCTCCCCGTCCGCGCTCACGGCGACGGACGACTGCGTGCGGCCACGGGCGTCGTGGCGGGCATCGAGACAGTTCGGGCACCCGCAATTCCACTGCGGGACTCCACCACCCGCCGCCGAGCCAAGGATGATGATCCGCATGGAACAAAGGGGCCGGGTTCGTCACCCGGCCCCTCGTGAGCTGTATCAGCCTGGTTCAGGCGTTGCCGGCGTACGCGCCGATTTCCATCCCCAGCTCGACGACCTCGAATTCAGGCTTCGTCCAGGTCATTGCGTCTTCCTCCAAGGGGAATCGTGGTCGACCACTACAAGCGCTCGCGATCACGACGTGCAGGTCGCATGCCACGCGGCTGCCGCATGCCTCGACACCACGACGCCCGCGGGGGTGCGCGATTTCACCCCCATTTGGGTCAAATCACCCAGATGCTCGCTCAGGGCTGCAGCCCGAACTTCTTCAGGCGATAGCGGAGCGTGTCGCGCGAGATGCCGAGTCGCTGCGCGGCTTTCGTCTGGTTGCCACCGGCGTCGCGCAGGGCGCGCTCGATCATGGCCTTCTCCCATTGCGCGAGATCGACTCCCTGGGGCGGTAGCGCCGGCTTGTCGGTGGAAGCGGGCGGCTCGACCGTGCCGTGGTCGGGGCTCGTCAGCGAAAGATGCTCCACGTCCAGCGTCGGACCGCGGCTCCACAGCACCGCGCGCTCGATCACGTGGCTCAGCTCGCGGACGTTGCCGGGCCACGGATACGACAAGAGCAGCTCGCGCGCCGGCGCGCTGATCTCTCGCACCGTCTTCCCGTACTTGGCATTGAGGATTCGCAGGTAGTGGTCGGTGAGGAGGAACACGTCCTCACCCCGCTCGCGCAATGGCGGCATGACGAGGACGATCACGGCGAGGCGGAAATAGAGATCGCGGCGGAAGCGCTCACGGCTCGCCTCGCGCTCGAGGTCGCGATTCGTCGCGGCGACGATGCGAACGTCCACCTTGCGCTCGCGCACGCTGCCGACGCGCCGGACCGTCCGCTCCTCGATGGCCCGCAGCAGTTTGCCTTGCACCGAGAGGTCGACGTCGCCGATCTCATCGAGGAACAGGAACCCGCCCTCGGCCGCTTCGACCAGGCCGGGTTTCGATTCCTTGGCATCCGTGAAGGCGCCGCGCTCGTAGCCGAACAGCTCGGCCTCCATGAGGGTCGCCGGGAGAGCCGTACAGTTGACCTCGATGAACGGCTTCGCCGCACGGGGTCCGGCGGCGTGGATGGCGTGCGCGAGGATCCCCTTGCCGGTGCCCGTCTCACCCGTCAACAGGACGGGCGGCGTGTCCTCCAACGCGGCGATCTGGCGCGCCCGCTCGAGCACGGCACGGACCGCGGGCGACTCGCCCACCATGGTGGCAAACCCGACGTCTCGGGTCGCGCGGCGGCGGTAGTACGACAGCTCCTGCTTGAGCAGGCGGTTCTCGCGCGCGCGGTCGGCCAGGAGCTTCAGCTCCTCCAGATCCACCGGCTTCTTGACGTAGTCGAAAGCGCCGAGCTTCACGGCCTCCACGGCGCCCTCGATCGAGCCGTACGCCGTCAGCATGATCACGGGGAGCACGGGATCGAACTCGCGGATCCGCTTCAGCAGGTCGATCCCGCTCATGCCCGGCAGTCGCACGTCCGCGAAGACGACATCCGGCTGGAGGCTTTCGAGCAGCTCGAGCGCTCTCTCGCCGGAGGCCGCCACTTCGGCCTCGTAGCCGTGGTCCGCCAGGAAGGCCTTGGCCGACCGGGCCAGCGTCTGCTCGTCGTCGACGATCAGAACCGTCGAGCCGCTCATGTGAGACTCGGGGCCGGCGCCGGCGCGGTGTCGCCGCTCGCGACGGGCAGCCAGATGCGCACCGTCGTGCCGTGGCCGATCTGACTGGCGATGTCCAGACGGCCGCCGGTTTCCTCAACGTAGCGCTTCGCGATGGCGAGGCCGAGCCCCGTGCCCTCGGGTCGGGTCGTGAAGAACGGCTCGCACAGGTTGGGCAGAATCTCCGCGGCAATTCCCGGCCCCGAGTCGGTGATCTCGAGCAAGACCCCGTCGGTGCTACCCTCGCCGCTTTGAGACCGTGCCGCGATCTCGAGCGGACCACCGTCGGGCATGGCATCGAGCGCGTTGGAAATGATCTCGGTCAACGCCTGCTCCAGCCGCATGGGATCGACCCGGATCTCGCGGAGTGTCGGGGGAACGGTCACCGCCAGCTCGACCCGGCGCTCGCGCAACAGCTCGGCGAAACCGGAGAGGGCGCCGTCGACGAGCGTCCGCACGCGCTCGCGCAGCGGGCGGAAGGGGGCGGGGCGGGAGAAGGCCAACAGGTGCGCGATGCGGAGATCGAGACGATCGACCTGCTCGATGATCGCGTTCAACTGCTCGCGAGCGGCGGGGCCCTCGACGCGGTGCTGGGCGAGCTGGGCGGCGGCGCGCAGGCTCGCGAGCGGATTCCGCAACCCGTGGGCTACCCCCGCCGCCATCTGGCCGATCGAGGCCAGCTTCTCGGATTGCACCAGCTGCGCGCGGGATTGGCGGAGCCTTTCGGTCATTTGCGCGAACGCGCGCGCCAGGTCGCCGATCTCGTCCCGCGACCGCGGCTCGATCGCGTGGTCCAGGTCGCCCGCGCCGACCACGGCCATGGCGTGCCGCAGCTCGTTGAGCGGGCGCGCCAGGCTGCGCGAAATGAGCCACGAACCGCCGAGGCCCGCCGCGAGCGCGAGGACGACGATCGCCCACAGGAGGCGCCGCTTCGCTTCCACGATCTGCTCCACCTGAGTGAAGGCCCGCTGCACGCTGAGCTCCCGCGCCTGGCGGTAGATCTCGCGGTTGACCTGCGCCAGGGCGGGCTGCAAGCGCTCCACGAGCTCTTGCCGTGCGGTGAGCTGGGCCGCCTCGCGCTGCCCTGAGTCGTACAGCTTGAAAACGCGACCGGCGACCGCCCGAATGTCGCTTTCGATCCTGTGGACGCCGTCCGCGAGCTTCACGTCGTCGGGAGAAAGGCCCGCCGTCCAGCGATCGAGCCAGAAGTCCACCACCTGCTCGGTGAGCGGGAACTCTTTCTTAGCCGCGGGATCTCCGCTCAAGTAGCGCCAGATCACTTGGGTCTGGTTGAACATGGCGTCTTCGACTTCGGCGTAAGTCCGCGAGTGGGCCAGGCGCTGCCCCAGCACTTGCAGGGTTTCCCGCTCCAGCGCGTTGGTGCGAATCGCCTGGGTCCCGACGAACAGCGTGGGCAGGACCATGAGCGAGAAGCCGAGCAGCAGTTTGCGCTGGAGGGTCACGGTTCGAAGCTTCGTGCGGCGCTGGGCGGGCGCAAGCCCCCACCGGTTTCTCTCCTTCCCTTCGCGAAGCGAGGCAGGCTGTCATCCTGAGCGCCGCAGGCGCGAAGGAGCTGCTTGTCCCCTTAGCTGACCGCGCCGAGCACCTCGCCCAGAAGATCCAGCGTCCGGTCCACCGTCTCCTCGTCATGCGCCAGCGACACAAAATTGTACGCCGTCCGCTTGAACAGCAGCCCCCGCGCCGCACAGCCCCGCGCGACATCGCGCGAAATGCTCTCGCTCGCGAAATGGAGAAAACACATCTCCGCGATTCCGCCCACGCCCGTCACGAGGTCGGCATGTTTGCGGTGCAAGCGATGGAGCCCATGCAGCAGCCGGGTGCCCATCCGGTGCAGGTGCCCGCACACATCTTCATGGGCGAATATTTCCAGTGTCGCCTGTGCCGCGGCGAGCGCCACACTCTCAGTCGCGAGCGTGGACGAGATCCACGTGCGGGCCACGCCTGCCATCAGGTCCGCCCGTCCACCCACGACGGCGAGGGGAAAGCCGTTCGCGATGGCCTTGCCCAACACCGTGAGGTCGGGGCGGACGCCATAGCGCTCGGCCGCACCGCCGATCGCCACCCGGAACGCCGTCTTGATCTCGTCGAACACGAGCACCGCGCCCACGCGGGTCGTCTCCTCGCGCACGACCTCGAGCCATTCGCGTGTGGGCTCGAGCACGACGACCGGCTCGATGACGACGACGGCGAGGCGATCGCCGGCTTCGCGGATCAGGCGCCGGGCCCCGTCCACGTCGTTGAACGGTATCTCCGCATACAGGGCCCGAGTCGTCGCGGGCACACCTTCCCCTCCCTGGGACCAGTCGAGCCACCCATGATAGCCGCAGCCGAGCACGCGCTCGCGCGCCGTCGCCACGCGGGCGAGCCGAACCGCTGCGGCTACCGCTTCCGCACCTGTTTTCAAGAACCGCACCTGCTCGAGCCACGGGATCCGCATGGCGAGCGCAGCGGCCAGCTCCTCCTCGAGCACCGGAGGGAGTGGACCGACGACGCCCGCCGCGATCGCCCGCTCGGCGGCGCGGGTCACCTCCGGGTGGCCGTAGCCGAGCGCCACGGCGCCGAGCGCCATGACGTAGTCCACGTACTCGCGGCCCTCGGCATCCCAGACACGGCACCCCGCCGCGCGGGTCATGCGCGTAGGAAGGCCCTCGAGCTCATCCGGTGCCGCAGCGCCGAACAAAGCGTCGGGGCGCTTGCTACCGGTCGACGTGAAGCCGGGAACGCGCCAGTCGCTCACCGTATTTCACCACCTCGATGGCCATCGCCCGCAACAGCTTCGCCTCGCGCTCATCGAGCGGCGTGCGGTGAATCACTTCCCTCACGGTCCGCATGACGCCTTCGACTTGACGCGTCTTGAAGAACTCGATGCGGCGGAGCGCCGCCTCGGCGTCCGCGAACAATCGCTCCAGGTCGCTCACCGTCGCCGGCGGGCCCTCGCGCCGCGGCGTCTTGAACGGCCGATCCTCGTCGCCGCGCGCGAGCGCCAGCTCGTAGAGCATGAGCACGACGGCGTGCGCGAGATTGAGAGAAGGATACGCGGGGCTCGTGGGAATGCTCACCACACGGTGGCAGCGATCGAGCGCTTCGTTCGATAGCCCCTTGTCCTCCCGCCCGAAGAGCAGCGCGACCGGGCCGGCCTCCGCGCGCGCCAGAATCTCGGCGGCCGCTTCGCGCGGGCGCTGCAGATTGCGCTTCGCCGTACGGCCTCGCGCCGTGAAGCCCACCACGTGCACGCAGTCGAGCAACGCGTCCTCGAGGCGATCGAACCGGGCCACGCGCGCCAGCACGTCTCGCGTCTGGTGTGCGATGCCCTCCACCCGATAGGGGTCGTACTCGCGCGGGCTCACGAGGCGCAGGTCGCGCAAGTCGAAATTCTTGAGCGCCCGCACCACGTGAGCGATGTTGACGAGGTCTTGGGGCTCGTGGAGCACCACGACGATGCTCATGGATCGATTGCGGATTGCGGATTGCGGATTGCGGAATTGCACGGGATAGTCATTCGCGCCTCGACCCTCACCTCGACAATCCGCATTCCGCAATCCGCAATCCGAAATTGTCTCATCCCACCAACTCCAGCACACCCATCCGTGCTACATCCTGCCGGTCGCCCCGCACAAACACCCACCCGTTGCCGCCGCTCCAGACCAGCTGCCCGGCGCGGCGTGTGCGGCCCGGCAGCATCTCGTTCACGAGCAGGTCGAACCGTAGCCGCCCGCCGACGTGCGCGCGCTGCCCCCCCCCTCCCCATTCCGGCCAGGCGATGCCGAGCGTCACGCAGTACCCGCGCTGCGTGCGCAGCCAGGCGCCCCGCACGCCGTCTGGATCGCCCCCCCCAGACGTGTCACTGGTTGCCCGCACCCGCAGCCCTCGTGCATCAGACTCAGGGACAATGAGGTATCCGGTACACGCGTCCCCGTTCCCCCCTCCCTCGTCCCCCGCCAGGTACACCTGCAGACCGTCCGAATGGATGTCGTCCGGCTCGTTGTCGAGGCGCAGCGGTGGCGCGCCTCCCGGCCGAAAGCACAACTCGGGTTTCACGACGTCGACGGCAAGGTAGAGCGCGTCGTCGTCCCAGGCGGCGTGAGCGACGGCGGAGAACTCCTCCGGGCCCGCGTACGGCTCCTCGCCGCGGCGATACTGATCCTCGAGCTCGAGCTGGAGCGGCTCGCTCGTGTCGAACCCGCCAAGCGACCCATCGAGCGGCGGGGGCGTGGCCACCCGGAGGGCGGCGCCTACGGCGGGCGTCGGCTTGTCCAGCTCGAGCAGCGGTGCGAGCGGCGGCTCCGGCTCGCGCGCGCCCGCGAGGCGAATGCGGCCCCCCCCCGAGCCCGTCGTGATCTCCCAGCCGAGCGCCGTGGCGGCGTGACGGTCCACCCCCTGGGCGGCCGTTTCGACTTCGATCACGCTCCCCTGCACGCGCACGGCGCGGACCGACGCAGCGTCGCCAACAGGCTCCAGGACCGTCACGAAGCGGGCACTCCGGCCTGCGGCGCGCACGACGTAGAACGTCTCCCGCTTCCTCTCCCCTGGCCGGCCGGGCCCTTCCGCCCGCATCAGCTCGCCGTCGAAGGAAAGGAACGCCTTCAGCGTGCGCGGGCCGGCGGCCAGCTCGAGCACGATCGGTCCCGCGCCGTTCGGCACGAGACGCTCGACGCGCGACACGAACTCATCCACCAGATCACCTGGCTTCCACGTGCCCCGTACCGCGTCCCCGGTCCCGTGCAAATGCCACGGCAGCTCGAGCACATGCTCGGTGCGACCTGCCAGCTCCACGACATCGAGCAGGTACACGGGGCCGGACACAACGGTGCGCGTGATCTCGCCGTAGCGTCCGCGCACCCAGGCCCAGTCGGCCGCCACGTCGAACGTCTCGCACAGCGCGCCGCCCGGGGACTGGGACGCGCCGTCCAGTCGTGGCGCATTGTGCGCCAGCGTGGAGCGGTACCAAAACAGGTCGTGCGAGACATAGGATCCCGTCCCAGGATCGGCCAGCCAGTGTACGCCATCCGCGTGGAGCGTGAGATGCAGCCGGTCGGGGTGCCCATGCCCGCCGCCGTACTGGCCACACTCGAGGCTCGCATAGCGGCCCCCCCCGCCCGTGCGCAGCACGGCGAGCCCTTGGGACTCGAGGAGGAGGCTCCCGGGCGACCATGCGGGGGCGTCCACAGGCAGCTTGGGCGACATGAAAAGAAGGGCCCACCACGACAGTGTTCTCCGGGATGCGGGATGCGGGATGGGATCTGCGGGATGCGAGATGCGGGATGCGACGGGTGCGTCCTGAAGATACGATTCGAAGAGTTCCGACGCGGGTGCGGGGCGTTGATATACAGCGGCCAGCCAACTCGAGAGCTCCCGCATCCCGCTTCCCGCATCCCGCATCCCGAGTTTTGCAAAGCCGATCTCCCACAGCTCGAGATACGCCGGTTGGGCCAAGGAAACCCCGAACCGCGAATCCTTCCGCGCGGGAAACGTGAGGTCGGGCAGCGCCGTGCGCGCCGGTGCGAGCAGCGCCGCCCGGATGCGGCCGGCGAGCTGCGGCTCGGCGAAGATGTCCACGCCGGCGAGGCGCGCCCACGCTGCCCCGGTCAGGAGCCCCCGCAGCGCGAAGAGATGGTAGTTCTCCCCCTCGTACCACATCCCGTCCCGTCCGAAGCCGCGCAACAGATGCTCGAGCAGCCCGGTGGGACTCTCGATGGCGCGCTTGGCCAGGTCCTCGTCCTCGAACCACACGGCGATCGCCGCGAGGGCGGCGTTGTTCCAGGTCTGGCGGTTCGAGAACCCTTCGTCAAACTCCCCGATCAGGTTCGCGGCTTCCTCCGCCACTCCGCTCACCGCCCCTGCCGCGACTTTTTCCAATCGACCGCACGCTCGCAGCAGCGACGCCGCAGCGAGAAAGTTGCCGATCCAGATGGATTCGAGGTACGTGGAGAAGAACAGCCGACTCGGGCCCAGCACGTTGTCGCGGTTGGGATATTGCCAATAGCTCCGGGCGTAAGCCCGGAGCATCTCCACGGCCCGACCGGCCGCCGGGGCGTTGTCCCCGAGGGCGGCCAGCGTCGCCAGGTGCGCGGCGCGTTCCGCGAGCCACAGGTGCTGGTAGCGGGCCCAATGGCGGTCGTGCCGCTCGCCGCTGAAGGTCTTGCCGCACCGCGGGCAGCGGTGCGCGCCACGCGCGGACTCCTTCGAGCGCCCACCGCACCGGGAGCACCGTCGCGCCAGCGGCGCGGGCGGCGGCGATCGCCGGCGCGGGATCGTCCCCGGTGACGAAGAACATCGAGCCTCCCGCTCCGGACCCCGCGGCCTTGCCGCCGAGCGCGCCGGCGGTGTGCAGCGCGCTCTCGAGCCGGGCCATTTCGGGCGTGCACATCTCCGGATCGAGCGTCTGTTGATGGGTCCAGTTGTCCGAAAGCAGGGCCGCCACGCGGGCGCTGTCTCCCGCGCGCAGCGCCTCCGCCATCGCGGCGGCCACGTCCTGCATCGCCCGCAACGCGCCCGTGACCCGCGGATCCCCACGCTCGTACGCGGCCATCACGCGCGCGATCGTCGCGCCCGACAGGCGCGACCGGCCGGTGTAGCACAGCACCGTCCGCCGCTCGAGTGCGGTCGCGAACGCCGGATCGAGCGTGATCGGCTCGATCCCGACGTCCGGATCGCGGAAGGTGAGTCGCTGAAAGCCGCCGAGGGCCGCCGCGAACTGATCCTGCTTGCCGCCGGGGATCTTCGCCTCGACGGTCTCGAGATACCACGCCTGCTCGGCGATCTCACGCCCGGTCAACCGCTCCCCGCGCGCCAGCGCAAGGGCAGCCACGAGCGCCACATCCATGGCTCCGGAGCTGCCGAGTCCCGATCCCGGTGGCGCGTCGCAGCGCGTCGTGATCGTGCACCCCGCCTGCACCGGGAGCATGCGTAGGGCGGCCTTCAGAAGGTCGAGCCGGCCGTCGAGCACCAGGCCACCGGAGTCCGCGCACTCGAGCTCCTCACCCAGGTCTTCCGAGACGAGCCGGATCACGCGTCCACCGAGCCGCACCGCGACGCGCGCCGTGAGCTCGATCGCCCCATTCACGACGACGCCGCCCTCGCGCGCCGAAAACGGCGGGACATCGGTCCAGCCTCCCGCAAAGTCGAGCCGCACCGGGGCAGTGGCGTGGAATTCGGTCGGCAGGTCGCGCCGTCTCACGGCGCCGTCCGCCACCCGGCGACGGTCGGCAGCTCGCCCCGCACGTCCATCCGCACGCCGGTCACCCGGCGGTTCATCCCCTGAACGCCCCGCGCATGGTAGAGGAACGCGACGGGGAGCGAATCCCGGAACAGGCGCTGCGCCCGCACGGGATCGGCGGCGGGGTGCACCCCCGCCAGCTCGGTGAGCGTCGTCAAGTAGCCGAGTCCGGGATCGCCCGGCGTGCCGAGCACCGCTGCCGTGAAGTCCCGCTGCCGGCCGTTCACCCGCGCGAGGAACGCCGTGAGCTCGAGCTGCCGGATCGCGACGTCGAACCCCACGGCCGCGAGCCGGGCCTGAATCATCTGCTCCAGCGCCGCCTCGCCGCTCCCGACGGCGAGCAGCTCGAACGCGATGCGCCGGCCGCCGAGCAGCCGCCGCGCGGAGTCGGGGTCCGCGGGGACCGGACGCACCGGCACATACCCGGGAACGTCCGGTGGCACGGGGCCGTCCGCGACCGAGCCGAAGCCGTACAGGTAACCGTCGACGATCTCGCGGCGATCGAGCGCGAGCGCGACGGCGAGCCGCACGCGGGCGTCGTCGAACGGCGGGCGGCGCGTGTTGAAGACGATCCCGTACGGCATGATCAGGGGGTAGTCGCGCACCGTCAGCGCGGGGTTCTTGCGAACGAACGCAGCGTGCGCGGGCTGGATGCCCGCGAAATCGACTTCGCCCGCCGTGAGCGCGGCGAGCTTGGTGGTCGGCTCGTCCACGACGACGACCAGGAACCGCTCGAGCGCCGGCGGTCCGCCGAGGGCGGCCGGGAAGTCCGGATTGGCGGCGAACACCCAGCGGCGGCCCGGCTCGTGCGCGACGAAGCGGAACGGCCCGTTTCCGACGGGGTGCTCGTTCCAGGCGGCGCGCCGCAGCTCCGCGCGAGGAATCGAGTCGAGCAGGCGGGCGGGGAGGATGGCCAAATCGGTGAGCACGTCCGGTATCGCATCCTGGGAATGGGTGAACCGAATCACGACCGTGGAATCGTTGGGGTCGTTCACGAACGCCACGTCCGCGAAATCGTTCAGGCGCGGATACCCGGTCGCCGCGTCTCTCGCGGCCGAGAGGGTCCACGCGACGTCGCGAGCCGTCGTCGGCACGCCGTCGTCCCAGCGCACGCCCGGCTGCAGCCGGAAGGTGAGACTCTTTCGGTCTTCCGACCACGTCCAGGCGCGCGCGAGGTAAGGTCGGGGCACGAGCGCCGAGTCGTAGCGCACCAGCGTGGTGAGCAGGACGTAGCGCTCCACCTGCTTGGCGAGCGGGTGCACGGTGAGCAGTGGGTTCACGCTCTGGAGGTCCGCCCCCGACGCGTAGACCACGGTGCGACCCCGGTGCGCAGCTCCCTGCCCGCACGCCGTGATCACCATCCCCCCGGCCACCAGCCACAGCGCTCGTCGCCGCACGCCCGGATTCTAGCGGGGCTCCGCGACTCGCGCGAGATTCGGCGCATGCTCGCCCACCTCGGGACCCGCACCCTGGCCGGGGCCGTCGTCGTCGCCGGAGTCGTCACGCTCACGTTCCTGCTGGTGCGGCTCGCCCCGGGGGACCCCGTGGAGCGCCTGCTCGGGCCGACCGCTACACCCGCGCAGCTCGCGGCCCAGCGCCGCGCCCTCGGGCTCGACCGGCCTCTCGCCGCCCAGTACGCCATCTGGCTCGCCCGGTTCGCCCGCGGAGACTGGGGCCGAAGCATCGCCACGGGACGCCCAGTGCGCGCCCTCCTGGGCGATGCAGTGCCCCCGACCCTCGCGCTCGTGGGCACCTCTCTGGTCTTGAGCTACCTGCTCGGCCTCGCGGTCGGGGCGTGGCAGTCCGGCGCGGGGCCACGCGTCGACACGGCGCTCTCCATCACCACCGTCACCCTGTTCGCGTTGCCGGGATATTGGCTCGGGCTCATGCTCATGATGGCGTTCACGTACTGGGCGCACTGGCTCCCCGCATTCGGCGCGGCCGGCCTCGACGCCGACGGGCTTACCGGTTGGAGCCGCCTCGCCGACCGGCTGCGGCACTTCGCGCTGCCGCTCGTCACCCTCACGCTGATCGGTGTCGGCGGCGCGGCGCGGTTCGTGCGCGGCGCGATGCGCGACGTCATGAGCCAGCCGTTCGTGAGAACGGCGGAGGCGAAGGGGCTGTCGCCGTTCCACGTGACACGACGACACGTTGCACGGAATGCCCTGATCCCGGTCGTCACGCTGCTCGGGCTCTCCCTCCCGGCGCTGTTCTCGGGAGCGGTGTTCGTGGAGGCCGTGTTTGCCTGGCCCGGGGTGGGCCGCCGCCTCGTCGAGGCCGTCCAGGCCCGCGACTACCCGGTGGTCATGGCGGCCACCGCGGTGACGGCCGTGTTGGTCGTCGCGGGGAACCTCTTGACCGACCTGGGCGTCGCGTGGATCGACCCGCGGGTGCGGAACGGAAAAGGGGAAACGTGAAACGGCTGCGGCGGGACCGGAGGGCGGCCTTTGGCATCGGAGTGCTCGTGATTGTCGCCAGCGCCGCGCTCGCGGGGCCGCTCGTCTCGACGGGGAGTCCGACGGCGCAGCACGACATCGTGGCGACACGACTCCTGCGGCCGCTCGCAACCGACCACTTCGGCACCTTCCATCCGCTCGGCACTGACCGCTTCGGGCGCGACGTCTGGACGCGGTTGGTCTACGGAGCGCGGGTCTCGCTCGCCGTCGGGGCGCTCGCCGTGCTGCTGTCGGTCGTGATCGGGGTGCTGGTGGGCGGCGCCGCGGGCTTCTGGCCGGGTCCCGTGCGGACCGCGCTGCTCGCGCTCACGGACTTCGTTCTCGCACTCCCCCGCGTTGTCCTGCTGCTGCTGCTCGCGGCCATGGCCCGGCCGAGCGCCGGGCTAGTCATCGTTGTCCTAGGCTTCACCGGCTGGATGTCGGTCGCGCGGCTGGTGCACGGGGAGGTGCGGTCGCTCGCCGCCCGCCCGTTCGTCGAGGGAGCCGTCGCGCTCGGGCTGCCCCGGGGTCGAGTGCTGGTGCGCCACATCCTCCCCAACGCCCTCACGCCCGTGATCGTCTCGGTGGCGCTCGGCCTGGGGAACGCGATCACGCTGGAAGCGGGCCTGTCGTTCCTGGGGCTCGGCGTCCAGCCGCCCACGCCGTCGTGGGGCAACATGATCGCGTCGGGACGGGATACACTCGTCAATGCACCATGGGTCGCGGCGGCGCCGGGGATCGCGCTGGTGCTGGTGGTCGTCGCGTGCACGCTCTTGGGAGATGCACTACAGGACTCCCTCAGTCCCACAGCAAGATATCAGACGCTGAGGTAGACGCCGAGGCGCCGAGTCGCCAAGTGGATGTGAGGTTTGAGGGAATAAGGTTTCCTCCGCGCTCGCTCCTCATATCCACTTCGCGCCTCGGCATCTCGGCGTCTACCTCACCGTCTGATACCTCGTGGCGGGATTGAGAGCATCTTGGAGTGCGTCTCCCAGCATGGTGCAGGCGACGACCACCAGCACCAGCGCGATCCCCGGCGCCGCCGCGACCCATGGTGCATTGACGAGTGTATCCCGTCCCGACGCG
>WNGA01008449.1_pt1 | contig 14106 bp, 12 predicted proteins | sample 5400061 | NCBI WGS metagenome assembly WNGA01 (sample SAMN13153366, study PRJNA577476) | soil metagenome | isolation source: 100 cm soil or saprolite under grassland replicate 2 | place: USA:California | collected 2016-06-15 | reverse complement strand
CGTTGAAGGCGTGCCCCGCATGCAGCTCGGTGACCGAGACGACACCCTCCTCGAACGGGTTGCGGCGGCGCGACACGAGGCTCTGGAGGCCGGTGACGACGTGCGCCGCGATCAGCACGGGGTCGGTCGTCTGGTGGGGGGCCGCCGCGTGACCGCCGCGCCCCAGGATCGCGATCTCGAACTCGTCCACGGAGGCCATGACCGGGCCGGGCATGAGCGCGATCGTGCCGGCCGGGAGGTCGTTCCAGAGATGGATGCCGAACGCCGCGTCCACGGGGGGCGCGTCGAGCACGCCGTCCCGGATCATCGCCTCCGCACCGTTCGAGATCTCCTCGGCGGGCTGGAACGCCAGCTTCACGCTGCCGGGGAGAAACGCCGCGTGTAGCCGGCGCGCGACCTCGAGCCCGATCGCGACGTGCCCGTCGTGGCCGCAGGCGTGCATCCTGCCCGCGTGCTGGGAGCGGTAGGGGACATCGTTCGCTTCTTCGATCGGGAGCGCGTCCATGTCGGCGCGGATCAGCACGCAGCGGGCCTTGCCTCCTGATGCGCCGTCGCGCAGGCCGACCACGCCCGTCCGGCCGACGCCGGTCCGCACCGCGTAGCCGAGCCGCTCGAGTCGCTCCGCGACGAGCCCGCTGGTACGCTGCTCCTCGAACCCCAGCTCGGGGTGCTGATGGAGATCTCTGCGGGTCGCAACCAGTTGGTCCCGGTCGATCGGAGGTAGCTGTGCGGTCATGTGGCCCCGTCGGGAGCAGGGAGCAGGGAGCGGTACCCTCCCTGCACCGGAAGGAACCGCTCCCCGCTCCCCGCTCCCATGCGCGTCATACCCTTGAAGACGGGCACCATCGGTTCACCACGCACACCTCGCACTTCGGCCGTCGGGCGATGCACACGCGACGCCCATGCATAATCAGCGTGTGCGAGAGCCACGTCCACTTGGCGCGCGGCACGAGCGCCATCAGGTCGCGCTCGATCTTCACCGGGTCCTTCTCTTTCGTGAGGCCGAGCAGGGTCGCGAGCCGCTGGACATGGGTGTCGACCACGATGCCTTCGTTCTTCTTGAACCATGTGCCGAGCACGACGTTCGCGGTCTTGCGGCCCACGCCGGGGAGCTCGACCAGCCGGTCCATCGTGTCGGGCACCGCGCTCCCGTGGCGCTCCACCAGCGCCTGCGCCATCCCGACGATCGACCGGGTCTTGTTGCGGAAGAACCCCGTGCTGTGGATTTCCTGCTCGAGCACGCGCGGGTCGGCGCTCGCGAAGTCCCGAGCCGTCTTGTATTTCGCGAACAGCGTGGGGGTGACCATGTTGACCCGCGCGTCGGTGGATTGCGCCGACAGAATGGTCGCGACCAACAGCTCGAGCGCGCTCTTGTGCCGCAGCGCGCAGGTTGGGTCGGGATACGCCTGCTCGAGGCGTGCGATGATCTTGCGGACTCGCGCCCGCCGCTCGGCCTCGCTCTCGCGGGCCGAGCGCTTGCCCGGCGCGGCCTTCGTCTTGGCGGGCATCAGCCCGCGGCGACGAGCCGCGCCCGCGCGAACGCGAGAAACGCCTCGGCGTCGCGGGTGTTCAGGACCCGATCGGGCTCGAGCCAGCCCTTGCGGGCGATCCCCACGCCGATGGCGACGTTGGTCATGCCGCCCGTCGAGTGCGCGTCCGCGCCGATCGAGAGCGTGACACCCAGCTCGCGCGCCCGCCGCACCATGCGCCAGTCGAGATCGAGGCGATGCGGATCCGCGTTCACCTCGACGGCGACGCCTCGGGCGGCGGCCTTGGCGAGCACCTGCTCCAGATCGATCGCGTACGGCTCGCGCTGCAACAGCAGCCGGCCCGTGGGGTGACCGAGGATCGCGAGATGGGGATCGTCCATGGCGGTAAGCACGCGCCGCGTCATCTCGGCCTCGGACATCCCGAAGCGCGCGTGGATCGAGCCGATCACAAAGTCGAACCGGTCGAGCACGTCGGGTCCGTAGTCGAGCGTGCCGTCCGCCAGGATGTCGGCCTCGACCCCCTTGAGCACGCGGATATCGGAGACCCGGGCGTTCACGGCGTCGATCTCGACGTGTTGCTGGGCCACATCCTCGGTCCCGAGTCCGCCCGCGTACGCGGCCGACTTCGAGTGATCGGTGATTCCCACCCACTCGTAGCCCGCGACGCGGCACGCCGCCGCCCAGTCGGCGATCGTCACCGTGCCGTCCGAGTAACTCGAATGGCAATGCAGGAAGCCGCGGAGGTCGCGCTGTTCCACGAGGCGAGGGAGCCCACCATGAGCGGCGGCGTCCAGTTCACCCTTTCCCTCGCGCAGCTCGGGCGGCACCCAGGCGAGGTCGAGGGCCCGGTACAGACTCGACTCGTCGGGAAACGCGGCGGAGAGTGAGACGCCCATGCCGCGGGCACGGGTCTCTAGCGCCGCGACGTGGGCCGGGGACCCGGTCGCCCGGATCCAGTCGAGCCCGAACCGATCGGGCGTGGTGAGCAGCACGTCCACGACGGTGCCGGACGCAAAGCGCAGCGTCACGTTCCCTTCTCGCCTGGCGACCTCGGTGACACCGGGCGCCTGGCCCAGCCGTCGGACCAGCGTGTCGTGCGCGGCCTGCCCCTCGTGCACGGCGACCAGGTCCAGCGCTCCGATCACCTCGCAGCGGCGCCGCACGCCGCCGGCGATCTCGACCCGCAGCACGCCACCCCCCTCGAGGCCGGCGAGCGCGCGCCGCACCGCTTCGCTCTCGTCTTGCGCGTGGTGGAACAGCCGCAGGGCGCTCGCCTGGCGCAGGGAGGCGATGCCGCGGCGCACGTTCTCCGCGGTCTTGGCGCCGAAGCGCGGCAGCGCCGCCAGGCGGCCGTTCCCCGCGGCCGCCTCGAGCTCGGCGAGCGACTCGATCGCGAGCGATTCGTGGATCTGGCGCACTTTGGCGGCCCCGAGACCGGGAATGCGGAGCATCTCCGCGAGGCCCGGCGGCACCTGCTCGCGCAGCTCGTCGAGTGCGCTCGAGCGGCCCGTGGCGAGAAGCTCCGCCCGGGCGGCGTGCTGTACCGCGCGGACGCGAACCGCGCTCTCCCCGTTGAGCTCGAGAAAGGCGGCGAGCTGCTCGAGGGCGTAGCGGACGGCTTGTTTGTCCATGCGTGTCCCGATCAACCTAACTGCTCAATGGTGAGGCAGGAACCCGTCCAGCGCCCGCTCGAAGTCCTCCGTCGCCTCGACGTGCGGCGCGTGCCCCGTGGCCAGCTCGATCACGCCTGCGGAGAGCAGCGCGGCGGTCTCGCGCGCGGCTTCGAGGGGCATGGGGTCGTACACTCCATGAAGGAGCAGGGAGCGGGGAGCAGTACCATCCGGAAAAGTCCGCTGGATCCGTTCGCGCAGGTCGTAATCCCCCAGACTGTCCCAGACGGCCTGGCGGGTGCGCTCGGTGACGCGAAACGGGGTCATCTCCCTCGCGCGGCTCGGGTCGCGAAAATAGCCGGCGACGGATAGCGCGAACGCGATGCGGCGATACTTTTCGGGATCGGTCCGGGACAGGCCGGACGCCACCAGGTCGGCGCGGCTGCGCGCGATCCACGGCTGGGCCATACGGGCCGCGAAGCGGCGCTCGAATTCGTCGCGCCACGCGGCCGTGACGGGCGCCGATGAGACGAGCGCGAGCCGGGCGACCCGGTCGGGGTGCTCGAGCGCGTAGAGCAGGGCGAGCAGGCCCCCCCACGAATAGCCGAGCAGGGTGAGGCGGTCGAGCTCCCAGTGGCCGCGCAGGGCCTCGAGGTCGGCCACGTGCTCGCGCCAGCCCACCGCCACGTCGCGCGGGACCGGTGAGCGGCCGCCGCCGCGCTGGTCGTAATAAAGGAGGGCGCGGCCGCCCTCCGCGAAGTGGTCGTACTGGGGGAGCAGGTAGTCATGGTGGGCGCCGGGGCCGCCGTGCAGCACGACCACGGGCGGGCCATGTCCCACGCGTCGCGTGTAGAGGCGGACCCCGTTCAGCTCGACCGTCTTTTCCGTCGTCGTTTCTGGCATCGCGTCTCAACTTAAACAGGTCGCGAGGATGAAGCCGCTTCGCTTGCCACCCGCCCCACCCGGGCTCGCCGACGTCGCGATCCTCTGCCTCTTGGGCGGCGTCATCGCCGCCGTGGTCGCGTTCGCGCGCGAATTCGAGGCGCCGTTCGCGCAGGCGGTGCAGATCGACCTGCGCCCGGCGGCGCTGCCGCGCTACACGCTGTATTCGCTGTCGCGCGGCGTCACGGCGCTCGTGATCTCGTATCTCTTCGCGCTGGCGTTCGGGTGGGCGGCGGCGAAGTCGCGCGCCGCCGAGCGGCTGCTCTTGCCGTTGCTCGACATCCTCCAGAGCATCCCGGTGCTCGGCTTTCTCCCAGGCCTCGTGCTCGGGTTGATGGCGCTGTTTCCCACGCGCAATGTGGGGCTCGAGCTCGCGGCGATCCTGATGATCTTCACCGCGCAGGCGTGGAACCTGGCGCTCTCCTTCTACAACTCCCTCAAGGCGCTGCCGCAGCCGCTGCGGGACGCGTGCAAAGTCGCGGGCTGGCCCCCCGGCCGGACGTTCCGGCAGCTCGAGGTGCCCGCCGCGGCGCAGGGACTCGTGTGGAACGGGATGCTGTCGATGGCGGGAGGCTGGTTCTTCCTCATGGTGAACGAGGCGTTCCGCCTCGGCAATCGCGACTACCGCCTCCCGGGCATCGGGTCCTATATGAGCGTCGCCCTCGACCAGGGGAACGGGCAGGCGGCGGCGCTCGCGATCGCCGCGATGGTGGTGATGATCGTGTGCGTGGACCAGCTCTTGTGGCGACCGCTGGTGGTGTGGGTCGAGAAGTTCCGGTTGGACGAGAGCGGCGATGGAGAGCCGGAGCTGTCGTCGTGGGTGCTCGACTTCCTGCGAAGGGCGCGGCTGCCGCGCCGCGCGGCCGTGTTGCAGCGGCGCGCCTACCGCCGGGCCCGCTGGGCGGCCCGGCCGCTCGAGCGGCCGTTCCGCGCCGTCGGTCCCATCATCCTGCGGGGTCCGCGGTTCGCCTTCGAGCATCTGGTGGCGCGGAAAATCGGCGCCGGGCTCGCTATCGCGGCGGTCGCCGCCGCCGCGGCGCTGGGCGCCTCGCGCCTGTGGCTGCTGCTCGCGCAGCTCGGGTGGGCGGAGTGGGGCGAGCTGGTCTCGTCGGCCGCCCTCACGTTCGCGCGCGTGATGGGGGCCGTGATCCTGTCGACGGCGTGGGCCCTGCCCGCGGGGGTGGTGATCGGCCGCTCCCCGCGCATCGCGCGCGCGCTGCAGCCCGTGATTCAGGTCGTGGCGTCGTTCCCCGCGCCCATGCTCTTTCCGCTCGTGATCCTCTTGTTCGAGCGGATCGGCATCGGGCTCGGGCTCGGTGCCGTCGCGCTGATGGTGTTGGCGGGCCAATGGTACATCCTGTTCAACGTGATTTCCGCCGTGGCCGCGATTCCACAGCAGCTCAAGGACGCTACGGCGGCGTTCCGGCTGCCGCGGCTGACGCGCTGGCGCTTGTTGTACCTGCCGGCCGCGGCCCCCGCGCTCGTCATGGGATGGGTCACCGCCGCCGGCGGAGCGTGGAACGGCTCGATCGTGGCTGAGTACATCCAGGCCGGAGGCGAGTTGCGGACCACCAAGGGACTGGGCAGCCTGATCAGCGAGGCCACCGCGCACGCGAACTTCCCTCTGCTGGCGGGCGGCATCGCGCTGATGAGTCTCGTCGTCGTGGGTTGGAACCGCATCGTCTGGCGCTCGATGATGGAGTGGGCACGGACGCGCTTCGGGTACGCGCAATGACGCCGGGGACCGTGTTGCTCGAGGTGCAGCACGTGACCCAGCGCTTCCGGCTCCCGAACGGGCAGAACCTCGAGGCGCTGCGGGACGTGTCGCTCGCGGTGTGCGAGCACGAAGTGGTGGCGCTGGTCGGGCCGTCCGGATGTGGCAAGAGCACGCTGCTGCGGCTGTTCGCCGGCTTGGCACGCGCCGCCGAGGGCACGGTGCTGTACCGCGGCCAGCGGCTCGATGGCGTGCTCGGCGCCGCGGCGATGGTGTTCCAGTCGTTCGCGCTGCTCCCCTGGCTGACGGTGGCCGAGAACGTGGCGATGGGCCTCGAGGCGCGGGGCGTGGACGGCCCGGCGCGGCGCGACGCGGTGGCCCGGGCCATCAACCTCGTGGGGCTCGACGGGTTCGAGCAGGCGTATCCGAAAGAGCTGTCGGGCGGTATGAAGCAGCGGGTGGGCTTCGCGCGCGCCCTCGCCGTGGCGCCCGAGATCCTCCTGATGGACGAGCCGTTCGGATCGCTCGATCCCCTCACCGCCGAGAACCTGCGCAGCCAGGTCGTGGATCTGTGGCGCGATCCCGCCACTGGCGTGAACACGCTCGTGATCGTCACCCACTCCGTCGAGGAAGCGGTGTTCCTGGCGGGCCGGATCGTCGTCTTCGGATCGAACCCCGGCCACGTGCGCGAAGAGATGGCCAATCCCCTACCGTATCCGCGCCAGGAGCGGAGCGCCGAGTTCGAGGAGATGGTAGACCGGCTGCACGCCATTCTCACCGCGACCCTCCTCCCGGAGCCGGCGCCGGCCACACCGCAACGACTCGTGCCGTTCCCCCGGGTGCACGTCTCCGAGGTCACCGGCCTCCTCGACCACCTGCTCACGCGGCCCGACGGCAAGGGACCGGTGTTCGAGCTGGCGGAGGATCTCGGGGTCGACTACGACCGGATGTCGGCTGTGGTGCGGGCGGCCGAGCAGCTCGGCTGGGTCACGACGCCGGGCGAGATCGTGCAGCTCACGGCGGCGGGGCGTGAGGTCATGGCCATGGACGACGCCGCCCGCAAGGACGTCACGCGGGCGCGGCTCGCCAAGCAGCCGCTGTTCGCGCGTCTCGTGGCCATGCTGAAGGAGAGCGACGGGGCGGTGGAGGACGAAGAGGTGCTCGCCGACCTGACGATCTATTTCCCGTTCATCCCCGCGGAGTCCCTGTTCGCCATTCTGGTCGAGTGGGGGCGCTACGCGGAGCTCCTGGACCACGACGCGGACGCGGGCCGGCTCACGCTGCTCGGATGGGAAGGGGGCGGGGGCGGACCCGCCGAAGCGCGCGCCGAATAACCGCTTGCGCGCTGCTTGACTGATCGCTCCTAGGCTTCCTCCGGTCCACAACGGGGGGCGAGCCATGAAGCGCTTCATCGCAATCCTGACAACCGGTGCCTTCCTGCAAGCATGCATGCACTGGGGCACAAAGCCGATCGAGCCTAAGCGCTTCGACGGCGCGACGCCCGATCGCCGCGTACGCGTGACCCTCGCGGGCGGCGGAATCCTGGTCGTCAAAAATCCGTTCATCAGCGGCGACAGCCTCGTCTGGCTGCGCGCTGTCCCCGACGATCTTCCGGCCGGCGATGCTCCCCCGCCCGCGCAGCGTCAGGGCATCCCCCTCGCGCAGATCAAGGAGGTGCAGGTCCGGGAGGTCGACGCCGCGAGAACGGCGCTCCTCGTCGTCACCACGGTGGGCGTCGCCGCGCTGATCGCGGCGGCGGCGTCGTACGACGGCTGGGGGAGTGGAGGTGGGAGTGGTGGGAGCGGCGGCTCGTGCGACTACTGCGCGTCTTGTCCGCTGGTGTACAGCTGGGACGGCCATGAGTGGCGACTCGATTCGGGGACGTTCGGTGGGGCCATTATGCCCGCGCTCGCGCGGACCGACGTCGACAACCTCGACTTCGTGCGGGCGCAGCATGGCGTGCTGGGGCTCAAGGTGGCGAACGAGTTGAGCGAGACCGATTACCTCGACGCCCTCAGCGTGCTGGCCGTGAACCACGACCCGGGGCTCGCGGTCGTGCCGGACGCGTCCGGCCGCTTGCACACGATCGGCGCGTTGACGCCTCCCGCAGCGGCACGCGATTTCCGCGGTCACGACGCGCTGGCGCGGGTCCGTGCCCCCGACGGCTGGAACTGGGAGTCGAGTCCCGGCGGGCGCGACACCCTGATCGCCGCCGACCTGCGCGATGGACTCGAGCTCGCCTTCCCGCGCCCGCGGGGGGCTGGCACGGCGCGGCTGGTGGTGGACGGCAACGTGACGACATGGGCGGCCCTGATGATGCAGCGGTTCATCGCCGCTCACGGCCGGGCCACGCAAGCGTGGTACGACTCGCTCGACCGCGACCCGCAAGGCGCCCGGCGATTGGGCGAGGCGCTGGCACGGCAGGCGTTCCTGAGCGCCGCCGTCCAGGTGGACGGGCGCTGGCAGCCCCAGGGCCTGATCTGGGATGCGGGCCCTGAACTCTCGAAGCGGCAAGTGGCGGTGCTCGACCTGAGAGGCGTCGTGGGAGATACGGTGCGGGTCCGCCTCGAATCCGTGCCGTCGTTCTGGCTCGTCGACCGCGTCGCGCTGGCCTACGGTCCGGAGCGGCCGATCGAGATCACCGAGCTCACGGCGGAGAGCGCTGTCGGGATGCAGGGGAACGACGTGCGCGGGCTGCTCGCCACTGTCGACGGCCGGCCTTTGCGGCTCGAGCCGGGGGAGTCGGCGCGGCTGGCGTTCGGCGTGCCGGACGTGCCGGCCGGCAAGGCGCGGACGTACCTGCTGCGCTCGCACGGATGGTACCGGATCCACGCGCCGGAAGTGCGAGAGCCGGACGCGGCGCTCCTCGGTGCCTTGCTGAGCGATCCGCTGGGGATCTCCAAGGCCGCTGTGGCGCAGATGAACGCGGCGCTCGGGGCTATGGAGATCGCGGGCCGATGAGCGGCCGAATGGTGTGGGTGACCGGGCTCGGCGCCGTGACGGGAGCGGGCGTGGGGACGGCGCCGCTGCTCGACGCGCTCCGGGCCGGGCGATCGAGCGTGCGTCCTGTGGCGGAGCTGGGCGGGCTGCCCGCCGCCCGGGCGCCCGACCCGCCGCGGGACCGGCGGGCCCGGCATCTGGAGCGCAGTGCCGCGTTGTTCCTCGCCGCCGCCCAGGAGGCGTGGCGCGACGCGGGCCTGGGGGACGAGGGGGCCGCGGTCTCGGACCCGGCGCGCTGCGGCGTGATCGAGGGCTCGTCGCTCGGGCCGCTCGCCGACGCGCTCGAGACGCTGCGCGCCCGGCTCGCCACGGGAGACGGGGCCCTACGGCCGTCGGGGCTCGTGCGCTTCATGACCGGGGCGGGAGGCGCCGCCCTGGCGCATTGCCATCGCCTGCGAGGGCCGGTACTGCACGTCTCGGCGGGGAGCGTGTCGGCGGCCTGCGCCATCGGCGAGGCGTTCCAGAAGATCGCGGCCGGTCTCGCGGACGTCGTGGTGGCGGGCGGCGCCGAGTGCCCGCTCCAACGCGATGTGATCGAGCACTTCCGACTGGCGGGGATTCTCGCGACGCCGATCGACGGAGAGTCGGCGTGTCGTCCGTTCGACGCGCGCCGGACTGGCACGGTGCTTGGCGAGGGGGCCGGAGTGCTGGTGCTCGAGGACGCCGGGCATGCGGCGCGGCGCGGCGCACGGCCACGCGCCGTCGTATCGGGGTTCGGGCTCACGTGCGAAGCGTTCTCGATGATCAGTCCCGAGCCGGGCGGGGCGGGTGTGGCGGAGTCGGTGCGCGCCGCCCTCGGCGCGCGCCCGCCGGACGCCATCGGCTGGATCAAGGCGCACGGCACCGGCACCAAGCTCAACGACGCTGCCGAGGTGCGGGGCATTGCGAGTGTGTTCGGGACGCGGCTGGGCGAGGTGCCGCTCACGTCCCTGAAGCCGGCGCTCGGGCACGCCCTGGGGGCGAGCGGCGCGGTCGAGGCGGTGGCCGCCCTGCTCGCGCTGGAGGCGGGCTTCGTGCCGCCGACCCTCGGCACCGAGAGCCTCGACCCGGAGCTACCGCCGTGCCGGGTCGCGCTCAGCGCCGAGCCGTCGGACGCGCGTGAGGCCCTGCTCCTGTCGGAGAGCTTCGGTGGGCGTTGCGCGGCGCTCGCCGTTCGTCGTCCGCCGGCCGCCTAGAGCAGGACCGCGAGCGCGTCCGCGATTTCCTTGACCGCGCGGTGGTGCGGCTCGGTGAATCCGGCGGGCACGTCGGAGTCGATGTCGAGCTGGCCGAGGGTGGTCTCGCCGCGACGGATCAGCACCACGAGCTCTGCCTTCGTCTCCAGGTTGCAGGCGAGGTAGTTCCCGATCGCCGCCACGTCGGGCACGTTCTGATCCTGGCCCGTCGCCACGGCCGTGCCGCACACGCCCCGGCCGACCGGAATCCGGGTGTGCTCCGTCTTCCGTCCCGAAAACGCTTCGAGCACCAGCTCGCTCCCGCCGTCCCGCAGCATGTAGGCGTAGACGGACGTGTAGGGCGCGCCCAGGCCGCGCAGCCGGTCACACGCGAGCTGCAACAGATCAGCCCGCGAGGCGTCGTGCAAGTGCGCGGCGCGCAGCGCCCGCACGATCGGGCTGGTCGTCGACATGCGGCTATATCTATCTTTGGCGCGACCCTCACGGAAGTCGGTGGATGTCGATCCGCCTGCTCGCGCTCATCCCCGTCGCGGCGGCAATCAGCCTCGCCCTCTCGGCCGCGGTCGATGCGGTGGCGCTGCCGCTCTTCCTCGACACGACGGGAACGATCCTCGCCACCGCGCTCGCCGGACCCGGTGTGGGGATCGCGACCGGCATCGTGACGTCCGCGGTGAACACGCTGCGCAACCCCACCTTCTGGCCGTTCGTCGTGGTGCAGATCATCGTGGCGCTGTACGCCTGGGGCGCGGCGCGCGCGGGGCTGTTCCGGAGCTTCCGGACCGCCGTGCCGGCCGGGCTGGGGCTCGGCGTGATCGCGTCGGTGACGTCGACGCCCATCTCCTACCTCGTGTTCGGCTGCACGACCACGGGCGGCATCGCGCTGACGACGGCGCTCGGCAAGGTGCTCGGCTTGCCGCCCCTGGGGGCGTGTTTCTTCGGGAGCTTCGTGTCGGACTTCGGCGACAAAGCCGTGACCTTCGCTCTCGTGACGTCGGTGCTGCACGGGTTGCCGCGCCGCACTGCCGCGCGGTTCCCGTGGGCGCTCCGCGCCATCGGCGCGGCGTGACGGGACGGCGGCTGCACCCCTTCACCCTTCTCGCGATCGCGGCGGCCCTTCCCGCGCTTGCGTGGATCCTGCCGGCGCCGGCTGGGGGGGCCGCGACGGCGGGGATCGGGCTCGCGCTCGCTGCATCCCGCGGCTTACGCCGCGGGCTATGGCCGGCGGTGCTCACCGCCGCCCCGTTCTGGCTGTTCCTGCTCCTGCTGCACGACGTGCCGACGACGATCGCGATCGGGCTGCGCATCACCACGATGGTCGCGAGTTTCGTGTGGCTGGTGGCGGCGCTCGAGCCCGCGCGACTGGTCGAAGCGATGGTCGCGGCGGGCTGGAGTGCCAGCGTCGCCTACCTCCTCGCAGCCACGCTCTCGGCCGTACCGGTGCTGAAGGCGCGCGCCAAGCGCATCGTGGAAGCGCAACGCTGCCGGGGGCTCTCGCCGCGGGGCGGGATCGCGGCCCGGCTGCGCGCGCTCCGAGCCCTGGCGCTGCCGCTCGTCCTGTCGGCGCTGCACGAAGTGGACGAGCGAGCGCTCGCGCTCGAGACCCGCGGGCTCGTTCCCGGGATCCACCGCACGCCGCTCGCGCCGCCGCCCGACCCTGCGGTGGAGCGGGCCCTCCGCTGGGTGCTGCTCCTGGCCTGTCTCTTCGCGCTCATCCGGCGGTTCATGTGAAGTCTCTGACGCTGGAGGGCGCGACTTTCTGGTACCCTGCCACCGAGTCGCCCGCGTTGCGCGAGGTGTCGCTGGAAGTGGCGCAGGGGGAGGTCGTGGCGCTCGTCGGGGCGCTGGGAGCCGGGGCGTCGACGCTCTTGCTCGTGGCGGCGGATCTCGCGCCGCGCGTGACTGGAGGGCGCCTCGCGGGCGCCGTGGCTCGCCGCGACCGGAGCGGGATCGTGCTGCCGACACCGTGGACGCAAGCTTCGGGCATGGCGTTCACCGTGTGGGACGAGGTCGCCTTTGGCCCGGCGAACCTGGCGTGGCCCACGCACGAGATCGCGCGTCAGGTGGATCGCGCCCTCGAGCGACTGGAGCTAATTCCGCTGGCGTCGCGGGACCCGACGACCCTGTCCGGTGGCGAATTGCAGCGGGTGATCATCGCCGCGATCCTCGCCATGGACCCGGGGCTCGTGCTGTTCGACGAGCCCGCGGCCGAGCTCGATGCCGGCGGCGCGCGTACGCTGTGGCGCCTGATCCGCCTATTGGCGAAGGAAGGGAAAGCGGTCCTGCTCGCGACCAGCGCGCTCGATGCCCTACCCGATGTGGCCGACCGGGTCGTGTGGCTCGAGGACGGGGCGGTGCGCGCCGTCGGGACGCCGGACCTGCTCGCCGACGTGGCTGCCTGCGACGCGGGGCTGGGCACGAGCGTCGCCACGGTCTGGCGGGCCAGCGGGCTGCCTGGGCCCTATCCCCTTACAGTCGCCCACGCCGTGCAGCGGTGGCGGTGATTCCCGCCCTGCGACTCGACGGCGTGAGCTTCTCCTACGGCACGCTGCCGGCGCTCGCTGACCTGTCGTTCTCGATCGCCCCGGGCGAGCGGGTGGCGCTCCTGGGCAAGAACGGCGCCGGCAAGTCCACCGTGGTCCGGCTCGTCGCGGGGCTCGAGCGGCCGGACGAGGGGACGGTTTGGGTCGGCGACTGGGACACCCACGACGCCGCACCGGAGCAGCTGGCGCGGCGGGTTGGGTCGGTGTTCCAGCACGCGGACCAGCAGCTCTTCGCTTCTACGGTTCGCGATGACGTGAGCTTCGGACCGCGCGCGCTCGGCGTCGGGGCGCGGGAGGTGGAGCGGCGCACCGACGATGCCATCGAGGATCTCGACCTCGCGCCGCACGCGGCGCACCATCCGTACGACCTCCCGCCCGCCTTCCGGAAGCTCGCCGCGCTCGCCGGAGCGCTGGCCCTCGAGCCGGCGCTGCTCGTCCTCGACGAGCCGACCATCGGGCTCGATGGGGCACTGCGCGGGCGGGTCACGCGCGCCCTGCTCGAGCGGTCCGCCGCGGGCGTGGCGCTGCTCGTGATCACGCACGACCTGACGTTCGCCGCCGAGACGCTCGAGCGCGGGCTGGTGCTGGACCGCGGCACCCTCGCGTGTGATGAGCCGCTGGCCGGCTTGCTCGGGGATGCGACGCGGCTCGAGCCCCTGGGACTCGTGGCGCCCCCGGTGGCTGCCCTTTCGGCGGCCCTCGACCTCCCGGGCCGGCCCGTGCGTGCGGCGGATGCGGCTCGCGAGCTGGCGCGCGTTGCCCGGGGTAGGCCGGGCCCCTAGATTCGACCGCCCCCATGCCGACGCACGATACCCTTGCCGCGCGGTTCGCACACTGTGTGAGCCTGTTCCGCGACCCGAGCGCTAAGAGCGAGCAAAAGAAGGAGTTCCGCGCCTTAGTTGGCCTGCTCCAGGATACGGCCGTCACGCTGCGGGTCGGCGCCGGCGGGAGCGGTATCGAGCTGAACGGAGCGCCGTGTGACGGTAAGGGTCTAGCAGGGCTGGTCCAGCGGCTCGACCTCCACGGCATCGGCGAAATCGCCCTGCCGGCCAACCCGCCTCCCACCCAGCTGTTCGAGCTGCTCCAGGCGCTGGCCGACCAACCCGGCGCGCACGACGTCGCCAGCCGTCTCGCCGCGGCAGGCGCCGACCGTATCCGCGTCGTGCCTGGGGGTCCGCCCCCACCTCCTGCGGCCGCGGCGCGGCCCGGGCCGGTGGCCTCACCCGAGGACTTTGGTGGACGGGAGCCCGTCGTTCCCAACCCGGACACGCCGGTCGACCGGAAGTCCGGTGCGCTCGGCACGGCGGGTATCCTGCGGGGCGAGTCCATGCGGGACATCAAGTCCGTCCCACTCGAGGGCGTTCCGCTCGTCACGCACGACCCCCCGCCTCCCAAGGCGGCAGACGCGCTGCCGGGCGTGGTAGATCGCTCACGGCCGCCCCGAGACAGCGGTGCGGAGGAGCTCTTGTCGCTCTCGAGCGAACGACATCCCGAGCCGGCACCTCCCCGTGCGGCTTCCGGGCCGCCTGCTTCTCCCCCGCCCGCTCCGCCCCCAGCCGCACCAGGCCCTCCCCTGGCCGCCGAGCGCGGGGCCCCTCGCGCTCGCGCGGCGCGAGCGACTCCCGCTGCGCCTGT
>WNGA01009888.1_pt1 | contig 14110 bp, 13 predicted proteins | sample 5400061 | NCBI WGS metagenome assembly WNGA01 (sample SAMN13153366, study PRJNA577476) | soil metagenome | isolation source: 100 cm soil or saprolite under grassland replicate 2 | place: USA:California | collected 2016-06-15 | reverse complement strand
GCAAACATTGCTCGATCAGATCGGCAGCTTCCACCATTTGGCCTTCGAGGCTCGAAAGTGAGCGGAGTGTTTCCGTCGCGGCTGCAATGGCGTCGCGAAATTGAGGAAGGTGAGACATTGATTGCAGGCTTTATTTGGAACGGATTGGTGTTGATACAACTTTTCAGCGCTTGAAGCAAAATGAATGATGCTGGCTTTAGAAGCATGGGGTCAAAATGACTGCCGGATTTTTGGTCTTGTCAGACGTTTCTCGAATCGATAAAGGTTGACCCAAGGCTGCCCCCAAGTGAACAGACTCGCTCTCAAGCATTTCGCCGTTCTTCACGCCGAAGGCTGCGTCGCCTTTCCTTTCGCCGTTAGTGCTCTGACTGTGGCAAATCAATCGGGATCTTTATGCTAAATACCATCGATATCGCGATCGCCTTCGCGGTGATCATGACTGTTCTCAGCCTGCTTATCACGATTGTCGTGCAGATGGTCTCCACGGCGTTTTCGTTGCGGGGCAAGAATCTGGCCAATGCGCTCGCGCTGACGTTTCAAACGATCGATCCGAAAATTGGCGAGCATGCGCATTCGCTGGCCGCGCAAATTTTAAGGGATCCGATTTTCAGCGATTCCGTCTGGCGACCCAAGAATCGCGTCCAGGTCATCCCGAACCCGAATACGCAAGCGCTCATCGACGCCGAGAGGAAGTTGAAGCAAGCCGAGGCAGGCCTCGCCGACGACCCGACCGATACCGGCAAGCAAGCAGCCGTGAAAGCGGCTCAGAAAAAAGTGATTACGGCGAGCGCCGGGGTCAGAATTCCGGAGGTCGCGCCGAACCGAATGGCACCGTGGGGATTTTTTTCCAAGTTGAAGGACGCAACCGCTCTTGGAAGCGCAATTCGTCCCGGTGAGATTTACCGCATTATCAACGAGTTCGCAGATCTGACGCCGACCGAAGCAGCGCTCCGCGATATACCACCGGAATTAATCCAAAAATCCGTCGATCTGCTGGCTTGCCTCCAAGCTCGCGATCAACCCGCGCAAGAGTCCGAAGATAAACTTGAGCTCATCAAAAAGGTGGCAGACATCTTTGTGACCGAGCAGCAGCAAAAGGCCGTGCTCGAGTCGTTAGCCAACTTTGGCGCAACAGTCGAGCGGGCGACGACGAAAGCGTACGATCGGTTTCAGCGCTGGTTCGGCAGCGCCCAGGACCGCTCCGAGCAATGGTTCCAAACTCATGTTCGCGTGGTAACGATCGTTTGCTCGATTTGCGCGGCGTTCGTTCTCCAGCTGGATACCTCCGAAATTTATCGACAGCTCCGCGCCAATCCCGTGCTGGTCCAAGGGCTGGGGAAAGCCGCATCAATGAGTATCGGCAAGCTCTGAACGCGCAGCTGACCGCAAACAATGTCCAATCGGAGGAAGCGCAGGCATTACTCGAAGAGTACGACGTCCTTTGCACAAGCGCGGCAAAAAAGTTCGAAGAGTCAAGCCGCGAACGTGTTGAACGCCTGAAGAAAACCGCGGACGAAGCTGGGTTCGACCTCGTGCCGGTTGATTTTCTTGGCCGCTGGGATCAACCAGCAGAACGTAAACTCCACGGATTGCCGCGGCTCCGACGACAGATGGGCCATACGTTCAGTCACCTGCTTGGCATTCTTGCTACGGCGGGGTTACTCGCGCTCGGCGCGCCGTTTTGGTTTAATCTGCTCAAGAACCTGACGAGTTTGCGTCCCGCCTTGGCGACCCTCATCGAAAAACGGCCCACCAGCGCACCGGCGCTGCCACCGGCTCCAGCTACTCCGCCTTCTCCCAGCTAAAGAATCGACATTCGTAACGAACAAAGGCAGAGCTGACAAATTTTACACGCGGCCTCGAGATGTTCCGGATGGCGCGAGGCCTTGCTTCGCGAGTTCCTCAAAGCGCCGGATTTCGCCTGAGGAGAGCCAGTTCGCAGATCAACGTTTAACAAAACAACTCCGCTTCCAGCTAGGTGCTCGTTGCGCGCTTCGTATGGATATACAGGATAGGACCTTTCGCTGAATCAAGGCGCCGGGCGTGTCTACGACTCGTTGAGCATTTGAGGTTAGGTGGGCGGCTGCCAAAAAGAATATCGTTACACCAACAACAGAGGCGATTCTATGATGCATCGAGAAAGAGACTCTGGTGCGCGGTAGAGGTTTCGAACCTCTGACCCCTACCGTGTCAAGGTAGTGCTCTACCACTGAGCTAACCGCGCATGGATCAGACGTGATAAGTGATCGGTGATCAGTGATCAGTCAAGGCTGAGGAGTGCCGATCACAGTTCACGGATCACGGATTACCTAGATTGGCCTACTTCACCACTGGACAACTTGGAAGCGCCAGACGACTGTTCGTTCCCCGTGAGCGCACTGTTTTTCAAGCGATTTCTGAAGCGACCATTCCAAGTCGCCTCTATCATTCCCAGCTCAAAAGCGCTGGTAGAACGCGTCGCCAGCAAAATGGATTTTAGCCAGCCGCGTGTGATCGCCGAGTACGGCCCGGGTGAAGGCGTGCACTCACGTGAGATTGCGCGCCGGATGAGTGCGGACTCGCACTTGCTCCTGTTCGAGCTCGACGCGGCGTTCTCGCGCGCTCTTGAACGGCAATTCGCGGCCGATCCGCGCGTGCATGTGATCCATGGCGATGCAGCTTCTTTACCTTACGAGCTCAAACGTCGCGGCATCGCTTCCTGCGGCTACATCCTTTCCGGAATTCCGTTCAGCATTCTCAAAATCGACAAGAAACGCGCGCTCTTGCGAAAAACGTATGATGCGCTGGCGCCGGGCGGCAGTTTCATCATTTATCAGGTCACCAACGAACTGAAGCAGCACGCCACACTTTTCGAGCACGCGGAATCGGAATACTTCCTGCAAAATATCCCGCCCATGTTCATTACTGTCTTTCACAAAACGCCCTCGCCGCATAGTCGCGAACGACGCACCGCGCAGTCCAAAGGTTTTTCCAGACTGGCTGGCGTTGGCGCGGATCGTTCCGCATGACCGAGAAGCCGACGCGGACAGAGAAAGATTCAATGGGCGAGATGACGCTTCCCGCGGGTGCGCTCCATGGCGCGTCCACTCACCGCGCGGTACTCAATTTTCCCGTGAGCGGCTATCGATTTTCGCGGCCGTTCATTCGCGCGCTGGGCTTGATCAAATGGGCGGCCGCACAAGCCAATAATGACCTGGGCTTGCTCGACGCAGAGCGCGCCGCTCTCATTGTGCAGGCAGCGGAGGAAGTTGCCGAGGGAAAACTCGACGACCATTTTCCGCTCGACATTTTTCAGACCGGCTCCGGAACGAGCACGAACACGAACGCGAACGAAGTGATCGCGAACCGGTGCGCGCAGCTTGCAGGCAAACCGATCGGGTCGCGCGAGCATGTTCATCCGAACGATCACGTTAACATGGGGCAATCCAGCAATGATGTGATTCCTTCCGCCATCCACATCAGCGCGGGCGAACAGCTGAGGAACTGTCTCATCCCGGCCTTGGAAAAATTGCAAAACGCGCTTGAAGCGAAGGCGAAGGAATTCTGGGACATCATCAAAATCGGCCGGACACATCTAATGGACGCGACACCGGTCCGACTCGGTCAGGAATTTTCCGGTTACGCGCAGCAGGTTGCTTACGCCAAAGACAGGGCGCAGAAATCGATCGAAGTTTTACGCGAGCTTCCGCTTGGTGGCACGGCGGTCGGTACGGGTCTGAATCGCCATATCGATCTTCCCAAGAAAATGCTGCGACATCTGGAGCAGCGCACCGGTATCGCGTTTTACGAGGCAAAAAATCATTTCGAAGCGCAAGGCGGAAAGGACGCGGTTGTCGAGGCGAGCGGTCATTTAAAAACGATTGCGGTAAGTCTGTTCAAGATCGCAAACGACATTCGCTGGCTCAGCAGCGGTCCGCGCTGCGGCATCGGCGAGATCCAACTTCCCGCTACGCAACCCGGCAGCTCCATCATGCCAGGAAAAGTAAATCCGGTCATGTGCGAATCGCTGATGATGGTCTGCGCGCAGGTGATCGGCAACGACACAACCATCACCTGGGCGGGCGCGAACGGGAATTTCGAGCTCAACGTGATGATGCCGGTGATGGCGCACAATCTTCTCGACTCGATCCGGCTGCTGGCGAACGTCCTCGATATCTTCTGCAAGAAATGCGTGCGCGGTATCACGGCAAACGAAGAGCGCTGCCGCGAGTTAGTAGAGCTTTCCATGGCGATGGTGACCAGTCTCGCGCCGAAGATCGGTTATGATCGCGCGGCGGAGATCGCAAAAGAAAGTGCGAACACCAGACGCACAGTGCGCGAAATTGCACGGCAGAAAAAAGTTTTGCCCGAGAAAGAACTCGAGCGCGCGCTGGACCTGGTCAAAATGACCGAGCCAGGCGGGAAAGAATAGCGGAGCCGCTTTCTTTCGGCGCAAAGACGATGGTTGCGAAACTCGAAGGGCCGCAGTTTTCCGGCGGAGCGAACATCGCGATCAAATGTCCCAGCCACACATATGAGCAGACGGTGGCCTTTTATCGCGACACGCTGGGGTTGCCTTTGATCGAAGAGGAAAAAGACGGCTGCATTTTTCAGTTCGGCCCGAACCGGCTTTGGATCGATAGCGTCCCCAACCTGAGCCACCCGGACATCTGGCTGGAACTGGAGACGAATGATACCGAAGCAGCCGCTTCATTTCTGAAAGTGCACAGCGTAACGAGGCGCGATGAAGTCGAACAACTGCGGGAAGACTTCAATGGCTTCTTCATCTCCGCGCCCAACGGCATGATCCATCTCGTCATCGGTCCCGAAGAAACGTGACGAAAATCGGGCTGAAAATCTTAGCTCGAACCGCCGCGCCATCGGCCCACCCATGTGCTCCACCCGTAAAACCCCAGCGGCTCTAACGCGCCCGCAGCGACAAGCGCGTCCACGTCAGCGCGGCTCGGTGCGCTCTTTACGTTTGAATCGGCTCCGGAGTAATCGTCTATGACCATCCAGCATCCGTCGGCCAATTTATCGCGGTAGCACTCGATGTCACGCCGTTTACCGGCATCGGCGTCGAGGATCAGTAGGCCAATTTCTTCTGAACCAAGCGCCTGATGAACCGCGGAGATCGTTTCTGGGGCGAACGAGCGGCCCTTGATTAGCGTGACCATTTTGGACACGCGTTGTCGGGCGAGATTGCGTTCCAAGTCACGCAAGATATTGCGCGTGCCGAGCCGCCTGTGTTTCACCCCGCCTCCGGGTTCGATCGCGATCAGCTTTTTTTGCCGCCCCGAATCGCGCATGCCGAACGCCGCCGCGATGGTCGCGCCGCCAACGAACGCGCCGATCTCAAGAATCGATCCGGAGCAAATTTTCGAAAAATGATAGATCAGGTTCAGCACGTCCAGATGCAGCATGGAATATTTGTCCCGGATTTTCTGAAGCGCCGAATGAATCGGCTCCTGCCGATAGTGCATCAGTGTCTGCATTAAGTTGAGGCAATCCTCGTAGCAACGCGCCTGCGGCGCGTCGGCATGCGACGTCGTTTCTGCAGAAACCGGATCCCGAAAGCTTTCGGGGTGGCTGTCGGGCGCTGGACAATGTAATCCGACTACAACGAGGTCCCGCTTCACGCCGTCGAGTTGCGCGACCGCGGGAAAAAATCCCCAGCGTTCGAAGCCGAGGCGATCGAACAATTTCAAACTCGGCTCGTTGTGTCCGAAGATCAGCCCGACCAGAGCTGTTATTCCCAGCGACGGCGCGCGGGCGATTGCTTCTTCCAACAATCGTTGTCCGACGCCGTGCCGCCGGAAGTTTTCATGAACATAAACGCTAATCTCGGCTGTGCCGCGATACGCACCGCGCGGCAGGAATTTTTTGAAATTGAGCCAGCCAATCACGCGGCCGTCTGATTCAGCGACCCAGAATGGATATTCATCCGGTGAATGATCGCGGAACCACGGCAAACGCGCTTCGACCGTGGTCGGCTCAAGCTCGGCCGTCACCATGCGCGTCGGCACAGTGGCGTTGTAAATCTCAATGATCGCCGACAGATCGGCCTCAACAGCGTCGCGAAGGATTAGATTCACGGCTTCCGTTTCTTCGTCGGGCTTCGCTTAACGGCGGGCGAACTCGTCGGCGTGAGCGTCGGATTTGTCTGCGCGGTGGCGACCGGGCTGGGAACGGGAAACGCAAACGTCGGCGACGGTAGACCAGATGCTGACGCCGGTGCAGTTGGCGATGGGGACGGTGTCACGCTCGGAGACAGCGAAGGACTCGGCGTCGGGCTGGGAGTGGGCGAAGGCGGAATGGTATTTTCCCAATGATGCAACGGCACGCTTGCGCCGCCGATCTCTTTAACCAGCGTGTCGCAGCGCGCCTGAATTTTTTCCAAATCCGGCGGGCCAAACGGCTGGTCTGCCGTGCCAGAGAAAATTACGTAGGTCACTTTGAGATCGCTCACTGGCCGATTGTAGGGCGTCGAAAGCGCGTTGATCTGTTTTGCGATGCGGAGCGACGCCTCTCCGACTTTGTCGTTTGGCCCGACGTCGCCGACCATGGCCGGATAAACCGAGTCCCCGAAAACGACAAGCGCATAGTCGCCAGGCTTAACGGGGTCTTGAGCGTGCGTAAATGCGCCCGGCACCACGATAAAAGGATCGGTCGCGCCGATGAGGAAGCTGTATTTTCTCAATGTGCCGACCTCGGCACGCAACTGCGCGATTGCATTGCGCAACTCACGCTTCCGTGCGGGAGTGGTAGTTGCGAGCGCGTATTCATCTTCTGCGCGTTTCAATCCCTCTTCGGTCGCGGCGAGATACGGGTTGGGCGCGGACGTTTTCTTTGGCCAGCGATAACTCGTGGACGGCTTGAAATTAGCGGGTGCGCCGGTACCGACAGCCATCCGATCAGCGTCTGAGCCGTCAGCATCCACGTCCATGTCCGCCTGGAGCAGAAGCGCTTTGCGATGCGTTTGCGGATGCTGAAGTTGGAGAACAGTTTGGCAATCGAAAAAGTTATGCCGCGACAAAACCAGATCGAGGCGAGCGAGGTTTTCGCGCAGCATCCTGACTTTTGCGTCGTAAAGCTGAGCGTAAAGCGGCGAAACCGAATCGGCCGATAACATCGACGCCAAGCCGGGCAATAGCGTTGGCAGTTGGGGACTTACCTTGGCCAGCTCCTCGATTGTCTTGTTCGGCGAGGGCACGCGAGCCTGTAGTCTTAGATCGAGGACGTAACTGTCCGGCTGCGTGCGTTCCGTGGCGGCATCGGCTCCTGGGATCGTCTCGACCGTGGAGTGGAGCGTGATCCCGTTGAACAGTTTGCCAGTGTCCAATTTTCCAGTGATCACCGGCGGCCGGGTTGGCGTCGGTTCCGGTGTTGGTGTGGCAGGTAACTCAGTGGGCGCGACGCGTTGCAGCCGCTCGAGTGAGATCCAGCGGTAAACAATCGCAGCGAAAAGCGCGGCGAATAAGACAAGCACAAGCCGTCGCCACGTCCGAAGGCGAATTCTTCCCACGCGATTACTTTTTTACCCAGGCGACGATGACCACAATGACCCCAATTGCGCTCAGGACCGACATTATTCCAGCAGGCATGACTCTTCCGGTCTGCAGAAATCTGGAGATGAACTGCGCAGCGAGCAAAAGCGACACAATGAGCGCAATCGCCAAGCCAAACATGCGGTGTTCGGGCAATACAAACGCAGCCACCAGCAATAGCACACCTGTGATTGAGCCGGCGATGATCGACGCCACACTGCCTGCCTTTACGTAACCGACGATGCCGCCCAGGATCGTCAAAACGCCGAAAACAATAAAATAAATTTTGGCTGCTTCCATTTGGAACGCGCTAGCACTCGTAAGCCAACTGCTGGTTTGTGTCCACTGGTGCTGTAGCCACGCGCCTGTAGCGCGTCAAGCCACCTGTGGCTGCAATCCGAACAGCTCACGGAGCCGTTGCTACGACGCGCGCTGGCTTGCGTCATTGTAAAATTCGATCTGTCGTCCCCCGAGACGACGTATTACGCGCCAGCCATGGCTCTTTGCAAACTCGCTCACCTCCGCCTCGGACATTTCCCGCAGAATTCGAAGCTCAACGGGTTGGGTGACCACGTACTCGGACCCGCATGATAGCGCTTTCGCTATTTTCGCGGCGAGAGCTGGAAGTTCTTTGTGCATGTGTTGCCGGTCGAGCGATTAATCGCGCGGCTCACGTTTTGTGATTTTTCTCACCGGCAGAGGCGGGGGACGCTTTGCTTTTCGATTCAATCGCGGTCCCAGAGCGCGATGCGCCTTGCGACTCGGCGAAGGCCCGCGTGCGCTTGGCTTTTCCATATGATGTAAATGGTTGTAGAGGCGCTTGTGTCAAACGCCTAAATGTTGCGCAATTGCCACAAGCCGCGCTACAACAATCTCGCCTCACTGGCGCGGTCGCGCCGGACGGCTAAATTCTGTATATGTTTTCGGAAACGATCGAGCTACGCGGGCATATTATCGATTCGCTGATTTTGCCAAAGGTGCTGGATCAAATTCTAACGCACGACGCCAATTTCAAGATCATTGAGATCAATATCGGCAAAAAGCGAGCGGACCAAAGCTTTGCCCGAATTGAGGTGTCCACCGAAACAGGCGAAGCGCTGGACGAGTTGATCCTGCGTCTTCGGCAGCAGGGCGCCGAAGTGGTGGAGCGCGCAAATGCGCAACTGGCCAGCGCTCCAGCTGATGGAGTTTTCCCGGCCGATTTCTACGTGACAACGAATCAGCAAACGTTCGTGCGCTTCAAAGGGAAAGAAATCGAAGTGCGTCCCGCAATGGTCAACAGCGCAATTGCTGTTGATCGAAACAAAGGCGCTTCGAGAGCCGTTAAATTTTTCGACGTCAACAAAGGCGACGAGATTGTTGTTGGTCATCAGGGTGTGCGCGTTGTGCCGGTGCAGCGTGCGACCACGCATACCGATCTCTTTCAATTCATCAATACGATCGTTGATGCCGACGAACCAAAGTCGGCCATCATTCGCGAACTCGGTGAGGAGTTGCGTCGCGCACACGCAGCGAAAGGGAAAATCGCCGTTGTCGCCGGACCGGCGATCGTGCGGACCGGCGCGGGCGAGCATTTGGTCCGACTCATTGAAGCAGGGTATATTGATCGGCTTTTCGCTGGAAATTCGTTTGCGGCTTACGATGTGGAACGCGCATTGTTCGGAACATCATTGGGAGTAAATCCAGATCTAGCCGTCGCGCGCGGCGGACACGAGAACCAGATGCGAGCGGTCAATACAATTCGCGCGGCTGGCGGGATCGCCAGCGCCGTTGAGAAAAAGATCCTGACCAGCGGCATCCTGTACGCCTGCGTCCGTCACAACGTAGATATCGTGCTGACTGGCTCCATTCGCGACGACGGACCGATTCCCGGTGTAACGACAGACGCGATCGAGGCCCAAAAAGTGATGCGCGAAAGGCTGGCGGACGTGACGCACGTCCTATTGCTTGCGGCAATTCGGCATTCCCTTGCGGTGGCGAGCATGCTCGCGCCCACCGTGAAAACCGTGTGCGTCGATATCGATCCCTCGGCGGTAGAGAAAGCGGTCGAGCATCAGCCTTTGCAATCCATCGGCCTGGTCACGGACGTGGAACCATTTCTCCGGGAACTTGCCGATCATATCGGCGGGGCCCGTGTTCGCGAGTAGATTGCCTATCGTATGCGCGAACTGCTTCTTTGTCCCCCGGATTACTATGGCATCGAATACGAGATCAATCCCTGGATGAGTCGCGCCCGGGGCGCGGAGGCAGTGCTCGCGCAAAAGCAATGGAAACAATTGCAGGCGACGCTCTCAAACTTGGATTGCAAAGTTCATCTAATTGCGCCGCAGCGGGGACTGCCCGACATGGTTTTCACGGCCAATGCCGGACTGACCGTTGGCCACAAATTCATCCCCAGCAATTTCCGCCACAAAGAACGCGCGGGTGAGCAGCCGTTCTTTGCTGAATGGATGAAACAACGCGGCTACGAGGTGTGCTGGTTGGGCGAAAATCTTTATTTCGAGGGCGAAGGCGACGCGCTCTTTGGCGGCGACATGCTCTTTTGCGGCTACAAATTTCGGTCTGACATTCAATCACATCGCGCCGTCGCAGACTTGCTTGGTTGTCTCGCTATCTCCGTGGAACTGGTTGACCCGCGGTTTTATCATCTTGATACCTGCTTTTGCCCGCTGCCCGACGGCGGGGCGTTTTGGTTTCCAACGGCTTTCGACGAGTACGGCCAGCGCGCAATCCGGGAGCACGTGACCGATTTGATCGATGTTGCACCGGAAGAGGCGATGCACTTTTCGTGTAATGCCGTTGTTCTCGGGCGCGACATTGTCTTGCCCGAAGGCGCGCCCCAGCTGGTGACGAAGCTCCAAGAGCGCGGTTATCGCTGCCACGAGTTGCCGATGAGCGAATTCATCAAAGCCGGCGGCGCCTGCAAATGTCTTGTGATGTTCATGCCGCAACGGGAGCGCAGGTCGTAAAACGCGCCCGCTGTCATCCCGAGCGCAGCGAGGGACCTCTCACAGGCTCATCGATCATGCTGGAGAAATTGCGTGGCCAAAACTTCGCTTGCGAGGTTCTTCACTTCGTTCGAATGGCAACAACGGCGTTGGCGCGCCCAAGAGCTTCGGGGCAGTCATTTCCGTCGCTCTAGGATCATCGGCATGCCATATCGCGACCGCAAAGTGATATGTGGATCAAGCGCAATTCGGTGGCCTGGCGCGAGCCGCATTCGCCACCGCCGGGCGAGCGTGGCTATCGTCAGCACACCTTGCATCCAGGCAAAGCCTTCGCCGATACACTGCAAGCTGCCTCCGCCAAACGGAAAGTACGAAAACTTCGGGCGTGCCGCGGCCGCTTCTGGCGTCCAGCGCTCTGGATCGAACCGTTCCGGTTCTGGGAAGTATCGCGCGTCGCGATGCGTCACGAACGGGCTGACATGCACGTACGATCCGCTGCGGATTACGAAGCCATTTATCTTCACATCTCGCACTGCCCGCCGGGTCATGAGCCAGACGGGCGGATACACCCGCATTGATTCGGCGAAAGCCATCCGTGTGTACCGTAGGCGGTCGAAGTCTTGCCCTGACGGCAGCCGATCGCCCAGAACCTGATCCACTTCGTTGTGCAACTTCGTCGCCACGTCCGGATTTTCTGAAAGCAAATACCACGTCCACATCAATCCGGTGGCAGGCGTTTCGTTGCCGACCATGAAAAACGTGAGCATCTGATCACGTATCTTCTGGTCGGTAATCCCTTTTCGCGATTGCTTGTGCAGGCGTACCATCACCGAGAGTAAATCAGGGTCTTCGCAGGCGCCCTTTCGCCGCTCGGCGATCATCGCGCGAATTTCCGCGTCGAGTTTCTCCGCAGCGCGCGCGAATCGACGATGCGAGGGAAGCGAAAGCTTCTCGAACTGCTTGCTAGCCAGCGCCAGATTTTTGAAGCGAGTGGCTTGCAAGACCGTGACGAGTGCGTTGCGCAACTCGGCCGCTTTCGAGGCGAAATCAACATCGAATAGCGCCTTTCCGCTAATGGATATGGCGAGGTCCGTCATCTCCTCGGCCACGTCCACGGTGTCGCCGTCGCGCCACCTGTCAGTCCACCGCTTGATCTGATCAACCATGACATCGCCCAGCGCAACAATTCGTTCGCGATTAAACATCGTTTGTAAGAGAGCGCGCTGTTTCTTATGCCTCTCGCCGCGGCAAGTCAGCAAGCCCGTCCCAAGGACGCGTCGCAGTGGGCGGTGCACGCACCGCCGCAGATTCTCGTGATCAAGCAGGGCGGCACGGACAAGATCGGGATGATTAAGCAGAAAATCGCTCTTACGACCAATCTTCAGATGGACGATGTCTCCATGTTTGCGCGCCGCACGCGTGAGATAGCCAAGCGGATCACGATAAAGCGCCGCGTAGGCGAGCCATGGGTTTCCCGGTCCTGACGGCTTCGCGGGGCAAGCATCGATAGCCTCCATTGCTGACTGAGCCATGTGTAGGGCGAAGCCTTACACTGGTAATCTGCCAGAGGCCAGTCAAGGAAATAGGTGGCAGCACCGTACGACTGGCGCGACCGTGACTTGAGCGCTTTCGGCTACCTCCGTCTCTTCCCTGTGAGGGCGTTCTCGATTTTTTCCAATGGCAAACAATTCATCACGTCGTCTTTCGTGAGCCACCCTTTACGGGCGATACCGATCCCGAACCATAAATCCTGCAAACGCTCGGCGCGATGCGCGTCCGGGTTGATCACACATTTGACGCCCTTCTGTTTCGCCATCGGCCACCAGCGCCAATCGAGATCGAGCCGTTTCGGCGCGGCGTTGAGTTCAATCCACGTCCCGATACGCGCAGCAGCATCGAGAATTTTTGGAACATCAATTTTGTAAGGCTCCCGTTTTAAAAGCAAGCGGCCAGTCGGATGCGCCAGCATGGTCACAAACGGATTTCCCATCGCGCGAATCATGCGTCTGGTCATGTCCGCTTCGCTCAGACCAAGAGCAGAATGAACGGAAGCGACTACGAAATCGAGTTGCGACAAAACTTCATCTGGAAAATCCAGCGAACCGTCGCGAAGAATGTCGCATTCCACTCCAGCAAAGAGACGGAAGCCGTCGAATTTTTTGTTTAGCTTTCGAATCGTCGCGACTTGCGCCAGCAGCTTTTTCTCATCGAGCCCGTGCGCCTGAATCTGGCTGCGGCTGTGATCGGCGATGCCAAGATACTCCAGGCCCAGCGCCTGCGCGGCTTCGGCCATCTCTTCAAGAGAGTTGTGTCCGTCGCTCGCCAGCGTGTGGCAGTGAAACGTGCCCCGCAAATTTTCCTTTTCGATCAATTTTGGTAACGAATGTTTCTCGGCAGCTTCGAACTCGCCCCAGTTTTCCCTTAGCTCCGGCGGGATAAAATCGAGATCGACCGCCCGATAAAGTCCGGCTTCGTCATGCACCTTTGGAATCTTTTTTGGTCGAATTTTCTTCTTCGGCGTCGGCGAAGTGGTAGGGGCGAGCCGATACTCGTTGAGCGTCCAGCCCCGTTTGAGCGCCCGGCTGCGCAGCTCGATGTTGTGTTCCTTGTTCCCGGTGAAATAAGCAAGCGCAAAAGGATATTCTGCTGTGCTAACCACTCGCAGATCACATTGAACTCCGGAACGAAGTCGCGCACTCGATTTGGTAGGACCTTGCGCGATGATCGATTCAACCAGCCGATGGGAAACGAAAAATTTCGTGATCGCCTCGGGTTTTTTTGTCGCCACCAACAAATCGACATCGTGCACAATTTCTTTTCGCCGCCGATAACTTCCCGCTATATCCACCTGCAGGGCGTCGGGATGGCCTGCGAGATCGTTCCTTAACGTCTCCGCTTCATGCGCGATCTGCCCGAACTGGAAATAGCCGGCATGCCGCGTTCGTTCCTCGATCGCTTTGCAAATTTTCGCTTGCGTCGTTTCACCGAAACCGGGCAATTCCGCCACCCGACCCGCCTCGCAAGCCTGGTGGAGTTGCTCGATTGAACTGACGCGCAGCCGCTCGTAAAGGGCCTTGATTTTTTTCGCGCCCAGACCGGGAATGGAGAACAATTCCAGAATGGCCTCCGGAAATTGCGCACGCAAATCTTCGAGGTATTTGAGCGAGCCAGTAGCAGCGAGCTCCTTGATCTTGAGAGCGATACTTTTTCCAATCCCCGGAATTTTCGCGACTGCTTCTTCGTCCTGCAGGTCCGGAATATTACCGCCAAATGTTTCGATCGCGCGGGCGGCGTTAGTGTAGGCTCGAACCTTGAAGGGATTCTCGCCTTTCAATTCGAGCAGTGCCGCGATCTGCTCCAAAACGCCGGCGATTTCACTTTTGTCGTCACATCCTGCCACGGCGTTGATAGAACTTGTAGCGATCTATAATCGACTCGATGTACTTCCGCGTTCCGGGAAAATCGATGTTTTGGAGGAATTTCTCCACTGATATGTCGGCAACATCGTTTCCGCCGTGCCATCGCTGGGCACGACTGGCGCCGGCGTTGTACTCCGCCAGCGCGAACGGAAGCGGATCGGCCTGATGTTTCCAGTGTTCGACCGCACGATGCAAATACCAACTGCCCGCCTCCAGG
>WNGA01017383.1_pt1 | contig 14111 bp, 13 predicted proteins | sample 5400061 | NCBI WGS metagenome assembly WNGA01 (sample SAMN13153366, study PRJNA577476) | soil metagenome | isolation source: 100 cm soil or saprolite under grassland replicate 2 | place: USA:California | collected 2016-06-15 | reverse complement strand
GAATCGCCGGGCCTGTCGCCGGCGGCTCGCCGCCGGGCCAGGGCCGCCGGGCCCAGGGCCGTGGCCATGCGCAGCAACCACCATCGGCTGCTCCGCGCCGCCGGGTTCGATGACATCGCCGAGCTCGACGTCACGCCCGCCTTCGCAGCCACCGCCGCCGCCTGGCTGGCCGAGACCGAGCCGTACGCCGATGAGCTCGCCCGGCTCGAACCACCGGGCGCCTTCGCGCAGCGGCAGGCCGATCGGCGCCACATGCTGGCCGCCATCCACGCCGGGTTGCTGCGCCGCGTCCTCCTGCTGGCTCGGACCGATGAAGGTCGCCGGCGGAACGCTGTCTGACTGTCCCGACTTGCGGGTAGGGTAGAGGCATGTGCGGAAGGTTCAGCTCCTCCACCCAGCTCTCGTTCCTGCTGGAACGGTTCCGCGCCGAGCCGAGCGGCGTGGAGGACCACCAGCCGAGCTGGAACGTCGCCCCCGCCAGCGACATCCTGGTGGTGGTCGCCGGCAGCGACGGCGCCCGGCAGCTCCGCGAGCTGCGCTGGGGCCTGGTCCCCCGCTGGGCCAAGGACCCCAAGGCAGGCAACCGGATGATCAACATGCGCGCCGAGACGGTGCGCGAGAAGCCAACCTGGCAGCGGACCCTGGCCCAGAAGCGCTGCATCATCCCCATCGACGGCTTCTACGAGTGGCAGGACCAGGGCAAGGGCCGCCGCAAGCAGCCGTTCTACATCGCCGCCCGCGACGAGCAGCCGCTGGCGCTGGGCGGATTGTGGGCGACCTGGCGCGACCCCGACAGCGGCGACGAGCTGTGGACCTGCACGATCCTCACCACCACCGCCAACAAGCTGATGGCCTCGGTGCACCACCGCATGCCGGTGATCCTGGCGCCGGAGTCGTGGGACGCCTGGCTCGACCCCGACAACCACGACGTCGAGCAGTTGGCGGCGCTGCTGGAGCCGGCGCCCGAGGAGCTGCTGGCCTTGTGGCCGGTGGACCCGGCGGTCGGCAACCCGCGCAACAACCGCCCGGAGCTCCTCCGGCCCCTGGAGGGCCACGAGCCCGTCACCGCGTAGAACCGCTCGCGCACGCCTCCAGCTCAAGCAGGCAGATGGTGGGCTCGATACATCGTGGAGACCGAGCACGCCAGGCCCGCGACGTTGGGGACCACCGATGGACGAGCGCACACCGACGCCGCGGGAGACCCCCGGGCTGGCACGCCGCAGCATCCGGCTCGGCCTCGTCGCCACGCTGGTCGCCCTGCTCCCGCTCGTGCTGCTCGCGAGGTTGACGATGGCGCGCGCCCAGGATGCGGTGCGCGACGAGGTCGGCGTGCGGCTGCGGGTGACGACCGCGATGGCGGCCTCGCTCCTCGCCGAGCAGCTCGGAGGATTCGTCACCCTCGTCGAGGCCGAGGCGAAGCGCCCGCTGCTGGTGCGGGCGGTCGCGGGCGGCGGCCCGGGCAGGTTCGACGACCCAGCGATCGAGCGGGAGCTCGCGGCGCTGGTGGCGTCCAGGGACGGGCTTGCCGGCACGGGCCTCATCGACCTCGACGGCATCCTGCGGAGCTCGCCGGTGGCGCCGGAGCTCGTCGGCAAGGACTTCAGCACCCGGGACTACTACAAGGGGCTCGTCGCCGCCGGTGACACCTATGTGTCCGAGGCGTTCGTGTCGGCGCAGGCGGGCCATCCCTTCGTCGTGACGATCGCGACCTACGTGCGAGCCCCGAGCCCGGACGGTCGGACGCCCGGCAAGCCGCTGGCGATCCTCCTGCTCGGCGTCGAGCTCGACGCGGTCCAGCCGCTGGCCGACAGCGTCGCCGCGGCGCAGGGCGTCAACCTGTGGGTCGCCGACCAGCGCGGCAAGCTGCTGGCGGCGCCCGGAGGCCGCCCACCCGGCCTCGAGCCGGTCGCCGGCGAGCCGATCGGGCAGGCGGCGTCGCTGCGCGCCGGGCGGCCCGCCGACGTCGACCTTCGCGGTGCGGCCACGCTCGTGGTCCACCGGCGCGTCGACCCGCTCGGCTGGACGGTGTTCGCGGCGGTCCCGCACGCCGAGGCGTACCGCGGCGTGGAGGCGATCCGCACCACCATGCTCGCGATCGCGATCCCGCTGGGCGTGATCGTGTGCTGTGGGATCGTCGTGCTCGTCCGGCTCCAGCGGCGCCAGTGGCGCGTCGAGGCCGCGCTGGAGGTGGCACGGGACCAGGCGCGCGACGCGTCCCGCCTGAAGACCGAGTTCCTCTCCCGCATCAGCCACGAGCTGCGCACCCCGCTCAACGCCATCCTGGGATTCGGCCAGTTGCTGCAGCTCGACGACCTCACCGAGGAGCAGCGCGAGAGCGTCGACCAGATGCTGCGGGGCGGCCGGCACCTGCTCGGGCTGATCAACGAGGTGCTCGACATCTCCCGCATCGAGACCGGCAGCCTGGCGCTGTCGCTGGAGTCGGTGAACCTCCTGGAGGTCGTCACCGAGACCGCCGACCTCATCCGGCCCCTGGCCGCCGAACGGGAGATCGGCATCCACCCACTGTCCCGCGAGGACTGCCCCTGGACGGTCCACGCCGACCGCCAGCGCCTCAAGCAGGTGCTGCTGAACCTCGCCGCCAACGCGGTCAAGTACAACCACCACGGCGGCAGCATCCACCTGGCCTGCCAGGCCACCTCCGAGGGCCGGGTCGGGATCGTCGTGCGGGACACCGGTCCGGGCATCCCGGCCGACAAGATGGAGCGCCTGTTCATGCCCTTCGATCGCCTGGACGCCGAGCAGACCGACGTGCAGGGCACCGGCCTGGGCCTGGCGCTGTCCAAGGGGCTGATGGAGGCGATGGGCGGCACCCTCACCGCACACAGCGTCCAGGGCGAGGGGACCACCTTCACCCTCGAGCTGGCCGTTGCGGAGGACCAGCTCGACGACCAGGAGGGGAACCCGCCGGCGACGCCCGGTCCAGGGCAGGACGCCGGCGCCGACAGCGAGCACGTCGTGCTGTACGTCGAGGACAACCCCTCCAACCTGCGGCTGGTCGAACGCATCCTGGGGCAGCGCCGCGGGGTGCGGCTGCTGGCCGCGCCGCGGGGCGAGATCGTCCAGGACCTGGTCCACCGGCATCGTCCCGACCTGGTCCTGCTGGACCTGCACCTGCCCGGCATCGACGGCGGCGAGGTCCTGCGGCGCCTGCAGGCCGACCCGCGGACCGCCACGGTGCCGGTCGTGGTGGTCAGCGCCGACGTCACCCCCGGGCAGCGGGAGCGGCTGCTCGCCGCGGGCGCCGTCGAGTACCTGGGCAAACCCCTGGACGTCCCCCGCTTCCTGGAGGTCCTCGACGGTCTCCTGGCGGTCCCCACCACTAGGAGTTGCGCTTACCTACCAGGTATGCATATACTCGGTAGCTATGTCGGTCAAGCATGGTCTGCTCGCGCTCCTGGAACGCGGCCCGATGTACGGCTACCAGCTCCGGGTCGCCTTCGAGGAGTCCACCGGCGGCACCTGGCCACTGAACATCGGGCAGGTCTACACCACCCTGTCGCGCCTGGAGCGCGACGAGCTGGTCCGCCCGTTGCCCAAGAGCGAGGAAGGGCAGCGGCCCTACGAGATCACCGACGCCGGCCGGGCCGACCTGGCGACCTGGTTCGCCACCCCCGTCAGCCGGACCGACCGGCCGCGCGACGAGCTGGCCATCAAGCTGGCGCTGGCGCTGACCACGCCCGGCGTGGACGTGCGCGCCGTGGTCCAGACCCAGCGCAGCGCCACGATGCGCACCCTGCAGGAGTACACCCGGCTGAAGGCTCGCGCCGACCAGCCGGCCGACCTGTCCTGGCGCCTGGTGCTGGACGCGATGCTGTTCCAGGCCGAGGCGGAGGTGCGCTGGCTGGACCACTGCGAAGCCAGCCTGGTCCGGTACTCCCCGCCGCCTGTGGGCGTGCCGCGGGCGGAGCCGGACAGAGCCACGGAGGCGAGCAGCCGATGAGCATCCTCGAGCTACGCGATGTGCACCGGGTCCACGGCAGCGGCGAGACCGCCGTGCATGCGCTGCGCGGGGTGTCGCTGGCCGTCGAGGAGGGCGAGCTGGTGGCGGTGATGGGACCGTCGGGCTCTGGCAAGTCCACCCTGCTCAACCTGGCCGGCGGGCTGGACCGCCCGACCCGGGGCGAGGTCGTGGTGGAGGGCACGGTGCTGGGCGCCTGCAGCCGGGTGGCGCTGGCGGCGCTGCGCCGCCGCCGGGTCGGCTACGTCTTCCAGGACCTGAACCTGCTGGCCAGCCTCACCGCGGCGGAGAACGTCGCGCTGCCGCTGGAGCTGGACGGCGTCGGCGCCCGCCAGGCGCGGCGGCTGGCGGAGGCGGCGCTGGTAGAGGTCGCCCTGGACGGCTACGGCCCGCGCTTCCCCGACGAGCTGTCCGGCGGCCAGCAGCAGCGGGTGGCGATCGCCCGCGCGCTGATCGGGCAGCGCCGGCTGATGCTGGCCGACGAGCCGACCGGCGCGCTGGACTCCCAGACCGGCGAGGCGGTGCTGCGGCTGCTGCGCTCCAGGGTGGACGCTGGCGCGGCCGGGGTCCTGGTCACCCACGAGGCGCGGCACGCCGCCTGGGCCGACCGGGTGGTGTTCCTGCGCGACGGCTCCATCGTCGACACCTCCGGGCCGCTGGACCGGCCCGAGGAGCTGCTGGCCCCGCCGGGCGGTGGCCGGTGACGGGCTGGCCCACCGCGCTGCGGATCGCCCGGCGCGAGGCGCGGCGCGCCAGGGGCCGCTCCATGCTGGTGGTCGCGATGATCATGCTGCCGGTGGCGGCGCTGACGTTCGCGGCGGTCTACACCGACACCTTCACGCTCACCCCGCGGGAGCGCGCCGAGCGGCTGATGGGCACCGCCCAGGCCGTGCTGGCCTGGCAGATGGACGCGCCGGTGCACCAGGACCCGGCCGACCTCGACCTGTGGGGGCCCACCCAGGCGCTCCCGGAGAGCGGCGAGCCGGCCGCCGCACCGACCACCCGGCGGCTGCTGGCGCTGCTGCCGCCCGGCACCCGGGTCGTCCGCGACCAACTCGGCCCGCTCCAGGTGCGCACCGCCGCCGGGACCGGGACGATCGGCGCCCGGATGCTGGACGCCACCGACCCGCTGGCGCAGGGAATCTTCCGCCAGCGCACCGGCCGGGCACCGGCTACGCGGGACGAGGCCGCCCTGACCCCCGCCGCCGTCCGCCGGCTCGGCGCCAACGTGGGCGGCAGCGTGCGCCTGGCCGACGGCAGCCGTGCCTTCCGTGTCGTTGGCACCGTCGAGGACCCCTCCGACCTGGAGGCGACCACGGTCCTGCTGCGCCCGGGCGCGCTGCCGCCGGTCTCCCGGCAGGTGCTCGAGCACCCGCCGAGCCGGGCCGAGCGGTACCTGGAGTTCGCGGGCGAGGGCGGCTTCAAGGCGGGCGTCCCCGCGCTCGTCGGCGGGCTGGCGATGCTGGAGATCGTCCTGCTGGCCGGGCCGGCGTTCGCGGTCGGCGCGCGCCGGCGCCGCCGCGACCTGGGGCTGGTCGCCGCGGCCGGGGGGACGCCGGGGCACCTGCGCCGGATCGTGCTCGCCGACGGCGTGGTGCTCGGCGCGGTCGCGGCGGCCGCCGGCGTGGCGCTGGGCATCGTCGCCGTCTACGCCGCCCGGCCGGCGCTCGAGGAGCAGTTCACCCACGTCCGGTCCGGAGACTTCCGGGTGTTCCCGGCGGCGCTGGCCGGCCTGGCCGCGCTGGCGGTGGCGACCGGGGTGCTGGCCGCGCTGGTGCCCGCGTGGATCTCGGCCCGGCAGGACGTGGTCGCCGCGCTGGCGGGGCGGCGCGGCATCACCCGGTCGCGGCGGCGCTGGGTGGTTCTGGGCCTCGGGTTGACGGCCGCCGGCGCGGCCGTGCTGGCCGCCGGCGCCTGGCGGAGCAGCTCGACGATCATCCTCGCCGGGCTGGCCGTCGGCGAGCTTGGCCTGGTGCTGTGCACGCCCGCCGTGGTCGGGCTGGTCGCCCGGGCCGGTCGCTTCATGCCGCTGGCGCCGCGGATCGCCCTGCGCGACACCGCCCGCAACCGCACGGCCGCGGCCCCGGCGATCTCGGCGGTGATGGCCGCGGTCGTCGGCAGCCTCGCCGTCGGCGTCATGCTGGTCGCAAGCACCCAGCGCACCAGGGACGACTACCGGTCGGTCACCCGGACCGGGGACGTGGTCCTCGAAGCCACCAGCAAGGGCGGCGGCGGGCGGCCGCTGCCGGCACAGGCACTCGCCACCCTGCGCCGCACCATGCCGGTCGAGCGGCTCCACCGGATGGGCCTGCCCGGGTGTGGCACGGCGGAGTGCGCGGTCAGACCGCTGGCGCCGGCGGCCCGCCAGTGCCCGTACTCGCCGGAGGTGCTGCGACGCGACCCGACCCCGGCCGAGCAGCGAGCCGCCCGGCGGGACGCCCGCTGCGACGGCCTCCTCGGCCTGTACCGCTACTTCCAGTACGCCTTCACCGACAGCTTCACCCTCGTCATCGACCCCGACGCGGTCGGCGCGCTCACCGGCCTGGCGGCCGACGATGCCGGACGGGCGGCCGCCGCCCTGCGCGCCGGCAAGGTGGTCGTCGACCACCCCCGCTACCTGCGTGACGGCCGGGTCAGGCTGAGCATCACGGCCACCGACCCGTTCGAGAAGCAGAACGAGCGGAGCTGGAGGAGGACGGCGCCCGGCTCCGTGCTGCCGCACCGCCCGCGGGCGCCGGTCACCCTGATGAGCTGGCGGACGGCCCGCTCGCTCGGGCTGGACCCAGTGCCGTCCATGGTGCTGGCCACCACCAGCCGCATGCCGACGGTCGGCGAGGAGGACCGGCTCCAGGCCGCGTTCGGCAACACCGCCGGGGTGTACGTCGAGCGGGGCCCACGGCCGCGGTCGGACACCCGGACCCTGCTGCTGCTGGCCGTGGTGGCCGGCGTCATCGCCCTGGGGGCCGCGGCGATCGCCACCGGGCTGGCCGCCGCCGACGGCCGCGCCGACCTCGGCACGCTCGCCGCGGTCGGCGCCTCCCCCCGGGTCCGCCGCGGGCTGTCGCTGAGCCAGTCCGGCGTGATCGCCGGGCTGGGGTCGCTGCTCGGCGCGGCCGCCGGCCTGGGCGGCTCCGTCGCCGTGCTGCTGGCCCTCAACCGGGGCTACGCCGACATCTGGCCGGCGCCGACCCCGTACCCGATCACGGTGCCCTGGCTCAACGTCGCCATCGCGCTGCTGGCGGTGCCGGTGGTGGCGATGCTCGGCGCCGGCCTGCTGACCCGCTCCCGGCTGCCGATCGAGCGCCGGCTGTAGCCGGCGTCACCGGCGCAGCCGCGACCCTCCCTTGGCCAGGCGCTGCAGCAGGCTGGCCGCGGCCGCCGGGGTCCGCGCCGGCGTTCCTGCCGCGGTCAACCCCGTCGTCGCCGCCGCCGCGGCCGCGCCGAGCGCCGGCTTGCCGGGCGTGAACAGCCAGGCGTCGAACAGCTCGTCGAGCTGCTGGCCCGAGATGCGCTCGGCGAGCGCGACGAACTGCCCGGTGGTGCCGTTGCCGCCGGACTTCCTCGCCGCCCAGGCCCGGAGGATCCGGAAGAAGTCCCGGTCACCGACCTGGTTGCGCAGCACCTGCAGGGTCACGTCAGCCGGCCGGGAGGCGGCGGCGTACCCGTCCGAGCAGCCCGCCGGCGCTCTGCGCCCAGGTCCGCTCCCCCATGACCCACAGCCACAGCTCCCTGCGGTAGCCGGCCACGACCTGGAGGAACCGCGCCCGGCTCATGCCGGCCGGTTCGAGCAGCGGCCCCCAGCGCTCCCAGAGGGGGTCGGCGATCCACTCGGCGCCGTCGATCAGGGCCGCTCCCTGCTCGGGCGCCTGCTCCACCAGCGCGCGCACGCGGGCGCGCAGCTCCACCGGCTCCTCGGGAAGCGGCAGGTCCCAATCCACCGGGGAACCCCCTTGGGCCCAGACCCACCGGGGCACCCCTTCGGGGTTCCCCGGACCCCGGGCGACAGACCCGTCCGTCACCGGTCCAGCTCCACCGGGGCGCGGTCGGTCCCGCCGTAGGCGCGAACGTGCTCCTCGAAGTCGACGAACAGCGGGGCGGAGGGATCGAACGGGCGCGCCAGGGTCCGCAGGGCGACCTTCTTGTCCAGCGCGTCCAGCTTGTGCAGCGCCTCCACCCGGTCCAGGTCGCGAAGCTCCAGGCGGGCGCGGACGCGCTGGAACGCGTCGCGCCCGGCCTGGGTGCGGACCAGCACGCTGGACCAACCCTCCTCGCTGCCGACGCTGCCGACCGAGATGTCGGCCGCGCGCCCCAGGAAGTCCGCGCACTCGTCGCAGCCCTTCAGCGCCGCGCCGTGGAAGTCGCGCACCGGCTCGGACACGAGGGTGTTGCCGTCGAGGTCCTCCACCAGCAGCTTGCCGTGGATGACGTCGACCTTGCCCACCTTCTCCAGCGGGATGCCGCGCTGGCGCTGGATCTCGCCGACCATCAGCTTCTCGTAGTTGAAGCTCTTGGTGCACAGCAGCGCGACGGTGAGCAGCACCGCGTCCACCCGCTGCGCGCCCCAGGCCCACGGCCGCGCCTGCATCGCCCGGATCGCCTCGACCTCGCAGGGGGTGCCGACCACCGCGATGCGCGGCCGCGGCGGCAGGTCGTGGCGGCCCTTTAGATCTAGCGCCGCCAGGGCCATCGTCTGGTTGTAGAAGCTCCCGGCGCACGCCACGACCTCCTCCGGGGTCCGCGCCAGGTACGGCTCGCCCTTCCACGGCTCGGTCTGGCTCTCGCGCGCGACCAGCGCGCCGTCGAGCTCGCCGGCCTCCAGCAGCCCGATCAGCAGGGCGCTGACCAGCCCGCCGTCCTGCGCCCCCGCGACGCCCGGCCGCGCCCGCGCGGTGTAGGTCTCGTGGACCGGCCCGAGCCCGTTCGAGCCGGGCGCGCCGGTGACCTTCCAGGAGCTCGCAGCGTCCCCGGCCGGTTCCGGCAGGCTCCAGGTCGCCTCGTGGCGCAGGCCGCCACGCGGGCAGAAGTCCCAGCACAGCGAGCAGCCGGTGCACATCTTGACCAGCTTGGGCAGGCCGTCGTCGCCGACCCCGATGGAGTCGCTGGGGCAGGCGGCCACGCAGGCGCCGCACTGCACGCAGCGGTCGGCGTCGATGACGGCCTGCTCCAGCTCCCAGAACCAGACCTTGCCGGGAGCCTCGTCGATGTCGTTCATCTGGTCGCGGATCTTGAACCCGGCCATCAGCGAGCCTCCCCGTGCGGCGACCCGGCGCCAAGGGTCGCCCGCAGCTCGGCGTTGGGCAGTCGTCGGCACCACTGGTGGAACGCCTCGCCGGCGCGACGCTCGGCGCGGTAGCGGCCGACCAGGCGGACCAGGGCGTCGGGCACCTCGTCGACGGGCTTGGCGCCCTCGACCCAGTCGATGAAGGCGGCGTCGGTGCCGAGGCTGCCGCCCAGCCCGATGTCGACCCCCTCGACGATGGCGTCCCCGCTGTGGGCGGTCTCGCCCCTGAAGCCGACGTCGGCGATCTGCGGCTGCGCGCACGAGGCCGAGCAGCCGGAGAAGTGCATCCGCAGGATCTGCTGCCCATCCCGCTCGTCGGCACCGAGCCGACGGTCCAACTCGCGGGCCCACCGCGCCGCGCGCGCCTTGGTCTCCACGATGGCGAAGCGGCAGAACTCGCTGCCGGTGCACGCCACCACGCCGCGCTCGAACGGCCCAGGGGACGGCGAGTGCACGGTGAGCAGCGGCTCGGCCAGCAGCCCCGCCAGCCGCGCCTCCGGCACGCCGGTGAGGATCAGGTTCTGGTCGGTGGCCAGCCGCAGCTCGCCGTCGCCGTACTCGGCTGCGAGCCGGGCGGCCTCCGACAGGTCCTGCCCCGCCATCCGCCCGACGGTGACGTTGAGGCCGACGTAGTGGCGGCCGGGCTGCTTCTGGGCGTGGACGCCGACGTGGTCGCCGCGGTAGCGACGGGTGAGCGCCTCGCCCGCCGGGTGCAGCGGGAGGGTGGTCCGCTCGGCCAGCTCCGCGCGGAAGCGCTCGGGCCCGAGCTCCTGCACCAGGTACCGCATCCGCGCCAGCCAGCGGTTCTCGCGGTTGCCCAGCTCCCCGAAGAGCTGGGCGATGGCGCGGAACAGCTCCACCACCCGGTCGGGGTCCGGGGGGACGAACACGTCGATGTCGGAGGCCATCCGCGGCCCGTCCGACAGGCCGCCGCCGACCAGCACGTTGTAGCCGACCCTGCCGTCGTCCAGCCGCGCCGGCCACAGCCCGACGTCGTTGATCTCCGCCTGCGCGCAGTCCTCCAGGCACCCGGAGACGCTGAGCTTGAACTTGCGGGGCAGGTTGGCGTACTCCCGGTTGCCGGTGAACCAGTCCGAGATCGCCGCCGCCACCGGGTAGGCGTCCAGCACCTCGTCGGCGTCCAGGCCCGAGACCGGGCAGCAGGTCACGTTGCGCGCCGAGTCGCCGCACGCCTGCACGGTGGTGACCCCGACCGCCTCCAGGCGGCGCCAGATCTCGGGGACGGCGCCGATCTCGATCCAGTGGAGCTGGATGTCCTGGCGGGTGGTGATGTCCAGGTAGGCGTCGCCGAACACCGGGTTGGGAGCTGGCCCGCGGGCGAACTCGTCGGCGACCTCGCCGATCACCCTGGCCTGGCTGGCGTCGAGCCTGCCGCCGGGGACCTTGATGCGCAGCATGAACGCGTCCCCGCCCTGGCGCTGCGGGTAGAGCCCCACCCACTTGAGGCGCTCGGTCTCGCCGGGGACCGCGAGGATCGCCTCCGGCCCCTCCCGCGCGTAGCGCTCCAGGATCGCCTCGCGCACCTCCAGCGGGTGGCGCTCCAGCTTCCACCGCTCGATCTGGTTGAGCTCCTGGCCGTCTCGCAGGTACCGCATCGTCATCCCTTCGAGGCCGCCCGGTAGCCGTCCACCAGCACACGGGCGTCGGCGAGCGCGCGGCCGTCCAGCCGCACCGCCGGCAGGCGGGCCGCCTCCGACGCCAGCGCCTCGGCCCGGTCGGCGGGGACGAGCCGCTCGACGAGCCGCCCGCCGTGCGGAACCGGCGGGGACACGGCCTTCCGCGCGCCGTTCACGGCCGGCTCCCAAGGAGGGCCTGCGCTGCGCGAGCCTCCGCCGTGGCGGCGCCGCGGGCCGCCACCTCCGCGGCGCCGCGAACCGGGGCCACTCGGGCGGTCCGGCCGCCGAGCAGCTCCAGCACCCGCGCGGCCGACTCCTCGGGGGACTCGGCGGCGGTGTCCAGCGCCAGCTCGGGGGCGAGCGGCGGCTCGTAGGGGTCGTCGACCCCGGTGAGGCCGCGCAGCTCGCCGCGGGCGTGCCTTGCGTACAGCCCCTTGACGTCACGGGCCCGGCAGGTGGCCAGGTCGGCGGCGACGTGGACCTCGACGAAGCCGCCGACGCGCTCGACGGCCGCGCGGACCTCGTCACGGACCGCGCGGTAGGGCGAGACGGCCGAGACCAGCACGGTGACCCCGTGGCCGGTCAGCAGGCCGGCGACGTAGCCGATGCGGCGGATGTTCTCGTCCCGGTCGGCCTTGGAGAAGCCGAGCCCGCGCGAAAGCTGGGCGCGGACCACGTCGCCGTCCAGCAACTCGACCCGCCGGCCGTGCTCGGCGAGCCGCCGCCCCACCAGGCCGGCGATGGTGGTCTTGCCGGCCGACGGCAGGCCGGTGAACCAGACGGTGACCCCGTGGGCGGGTGGACGTGGCGGCACGGTGGCGGGAGCCAAGGTGGGGTTCCTCTCGACGCGCTCGGAGCGGGGCGGACGGCCCGGGCGGTCAGGGGAACGAGGTGCGCGCCCTAGGTGGCGCGGGGTGACCGCCGGGCCCCGGGACACGCGCAACGGACGACGCGCCCGTAGTCGAGCGCGCGGTTGCGGGTGAGGCGAACGCCGGTCATCGCGCCACACCTTGCCGGAGGGATCGCGGGTCTGTCAACGGCGGAAGGTCCGCGACCCGTCCGGCGTGGCTACTGGCCCGGGCGGGTCGGCTCCATCAGGCGGCTCGTGCCGGCATCGGCTCGGGCCGGGGATCGGGCAGCGTGGCCGGTGGCTGTGGCGGCCTCGCGGGGTGCGCTGGCCAGCCGGCTGGCGTGTCGGCGTGGTGGCCGGGCTGGTTGACCGGGCCGCTGAGCCAGTAGCCGACGGCCGGGCTCGACCACGTCCGTTTCCGGGTTGCCGACCACTCGGCGCCGTCCTCGGCGGCGGGGTCGGTCAGGAATCTCCGGATCGCCGCGGCGGCGGCGCGGTCCAGATCGTCGTACCGGTCGCCGCCGAGGCGGTCCAGCTCACCAGCGACCTCGCCGGGTGATCCGGTCAAGGCGCCGCCAGGCCAGACGACCACGACCTCGGTACCGTGGGGGTACAGCGCCCAGCGGCCGTGGCGGGTGCGGGCCAAGCAGGTGGGCGTGCCCAGCGGGATGTCGCCGGTGCGGTAAGACGACGGCGAGGTAGCGACCACGACATCGGCGATCGCGGTCGGCTGGTCGCTGTTGCGGCGAAGCCGCCCAGGTTGGTAGTGGATCACCATGGCGAGCCTCCAGAAAGCAGTTGGCCGCTGCGCTGCGAGCGCGCGTGGGAGTCTGGCTGGGAGCGGCCCTGGGCCATGAGCGAGGGTTCTCGGACCTGGTCGATCGTCCGCTGCTGGTTGCCGTCTTGGATCCAGCGTGCGCTGCAGCTGGTGCAGAAGGCGATCGGGTACAGACCGAAGGTGATGGTGACCAGGGCCGATCCGCACAGCGGGCAGCGTGGCATGAGAACCTCTACGGACGAGCGGCGGGCGCTCCGTTGTAGTCGGTGTTGAAGGCCACCACGTCGGTCGCCGGTCCCTCCACGGCGGGCGCGGGCGATGTGGGGGCTGGGGCCGGTGCGGTGACCGCGGCCTGCTCCCGGGCAAGGAACGCGCCCAACTCCTGGATGGTGCTCATCAGCGGGGCCGGGAAGACCACCGTGGTGTTCTTGTCGCCCTTGGAGAGCGGGTAGAGCGGGGGGCGTCGCCGGCGGCCGCGACGCCCCCGTTCGACTCAACTGGGAGCCGTGTCCTCACTGCTTGCCGCAAGGATCTCCGCTCGACCAGGGCGCACCTGGATGCGCTTGGGCTTGGCCTCCTCCATCTTGGGCACCATGATCTGCAGCACCCCGTTCTCGAACGAGGCCTCGATCTGCTCGGCCTGGACCTGGGCGGGCAGGGTGATCGAGCGGCGGAAGGCGCCGTAGCGGCGCTCGACGCGGTGGAACTGCTGCTCGGATGAGTCATGCGCGAAATGCCGCTCGCCCTGGATGGTCAGCAGGCCATCCTCCAGGGTGATCTCCAGGTCGTCGGCCTCGACCCCGGGCAGCTCGACCGTGACCAGGTAGGCGTCCTTACGCTCGGAGATGTCCAGCGCCGGCGCCCACGCCGTGGTGGCGGCCCGACCGCTGCCCTGCGGCTGGCCGTGCAGGCCGAGCGCGTGGGCAAGCCTCGGGCTCATCTGGGCCATCTGGGCCATCTCGTCCTGCGCGTCGCGCAGGTCCTGGAACGGGTCCCATCGCATCATGGTGGCCATCTGGTCTCCCTCCTTCGTGGGCCGTGCGGCCCGGCGGCTCGGGGAGGACGCAGATCCTGGGTGATCGGCGTTCACTTGCCGAGTAACGCTGTTCACTGTACACTGAACGATGTTTACCTGTCAAGGTCATCGTTCAGAAGCTTGAACATGGAGGAAAGGGTAGGCGTGCAGAACCGAGTCAAGGCACCGCCGCACAAGCGCGCACGGGCAGCGTCCGGCGCGCCTGCGACCGACGGGAGGTCACGCTCGCTGTGGTTCAACGCGCCCATGGACGACCGGGACCGCCGACCCCAACTCACCCGCGAGCGCGTGGTGGCCGAGGCGCTGGCGGTCATTGCCAAGGAGGGCGTCCAGGCGCTGACCATGCGCACCTTGGCCGCCCGCCTCGGGGTGGTCCCAGGCGCGCTCTATCATCACGTGCGCAACAAGGAGCAGCTCCAGGACCTCGTCCTTGACGGCGTGCTCGCCGAGGTCGACTTCCACCTCGACCACGCCCAGCCCTGGACCCAGCAGATCAAGGTCCTCGCCCAGCGGCTGCGCGAGGTGCTCGAACAGCACCCCGGGGTCGCCG
>WNGA01020217.1_pt1 | contig 14112 bp, 13 predicted proteins | sample 5400061 | NCBI WGS metagenome assembly WNGA01 (sample SAMN13153366, study PRJNA577476) | soil metagenome | isolation source: 100 cm soil or saprolite under grassland replicate 2 | place: USA:California | collected 2016-06-15 | reverse complement strand
GACCGTGTGCTTCGAGATGCTGACGGCCCTCGCGCGCTTGCTGGCGCCGGTCCTGAGCTTCACGGCGGACGAGGTCTGGGGGCATATCCCCGGCAGCGGCAAGCCCGAGAGCGTCCACCTCGTGCTGTTCCCCGAGGAGCGCGGCGAGTGGCTCGACGAGCGCCTGGCCGCGGACTGGGAGCGTCTGCTCGAGGTGCGGGGCGAGGTCTCGCGCGCCCTCGAGGTGGCCCGCCAGCAGGGGCGGATCGGCAAGGGCCTCGACGCGGTCGTCTACGTTCCGAGCGTGCCCGAGGAGGAGTGGCGGCCGCTGCTCGAGGCCAAGGGCGAGGCGCTGCTCACGACCCTCTTCAACGTCTCCGGGGTGCGGCTGAGGCAACGCGCGCCCGAGGGCGCCGCGATCGGCTACGAGAGCCAGGACATCCCCGGCCTCAGCGTCGAGGTGACGCCGGCTCGGGCTCTCGGCTGGCGGAAGTGCGAGCGCTGCTGGACGTGGAGCGCCCGCGTCGGGGAGGACGCGGCCCATCCCACGCTCTGCGAGCGCTGTGTCCCGGTCGTGCGCGCCTTGCGCCCGTGACCCTCGCCGCGGGGACGGCGCTCGTCGTCCTCGTCCTGGATCAGCTGACCAAGGCCGCGGCGCTCCGGCAGCTCTCGCCCGGGACTCCCGTCGGCGTCGTGGACGGCTTCTTCTCGTTGACGCTGGTCATGAACCCCGGCCTCGCCTTCGGCATGCTCTCCTCCACGCCGACCGCCTGGCGGTGGATCGTGGGCTTGCTCTCGGCGGCTGCCCTGTCGGTGCTCGCCATGGTCGGGGTCCGGTTGCTCCCCACCGGGGGCTGGATGACCCGGCTCGCCCTGGGGTTCATCTTCGGCGGCGCCGTCGGCAACCTCATCGACCGCGGACGGTTCGGCGCGGTCGTGGACTTCCTCGACTTCCACTGGCGCGGGTACCACTGGCCCGCGTTCAACGTGGCCGACTCGGCCATCAGCGTGGGCGTGGCGCTGCTCGCCCTGCGCATCCTCTGGCCCGCTCCGAAGCCTGAATGAAGCGCGGGCCCCGCGCGGCCCTCCCGGTGCGCCGGTTCACCGGTGGTGTCGCCGCCTCGGAGTCCGGCACCCGTCTCGACGTGTGGCTGAGCGCCCGGCTCCCGGATCTCTCGCGGACCCGCATCAAGGCCCTCGTCGAGTCCGGCCAGGTGCTGGTCGATGGACGGCGGGTCAAGGCGGCACACCGCCTCCGGCCGGCCGAGCGCGTCGAGGCCCGCGTCCCCCCGCTCCCTGCCGAGGAGCTCACGCCCGAGCCCATTGCGCTCGCGATCGTGTTCGAGGACGAGCATGTCCTCGTGGTGGACAAGCCGGCCGGGATGGTGACCCATCCGGGCGCCGGGCAAGCCGCCGGGACCCTCGCGGCGGCGGCGCTGGCTCATGCGCCCACGATGGCCGGTGTCGGCGGTCCGCGGCGACCCGGCATCGTCCACCGGCTGGACAAGGGCACCTCCGGCCTCATCGTGCTCGCGAAGACGCCCGCGGCCTATGACGCCCTCACGGCCCAGCTCGCTCGGCGCAGCGTGGCGCGGCGCTACCTCGGCCTCGTTCACGGCGAGGTGAGGCCCGCCAGCGGTGTCATCGACAAGCCCATCGGGCGCGATGAGCGCTCGCGGGTGCGCATGGCGGTGGCGCGGGAGGGCCGGGGCAAGCGCGCGGTCACGCGCTTTCGCGTGCTCGAGCGCTTGCCGGGGGCGACGCTCCTGGAGTGCCGGCTGGAGACGGGGCGTACTCACCAGATCCGGGTCCACCTGGCGTCGATCGGCCACCCGATCCTGGGCGACGACACCTACGGCCGGCGCCGCGTCGCGCGCCCGGCCGACCCGGCCCTGGTCGAGTCGATCGCCCGCCTCGACGGCGTCGCCCTGCACGCGGCGGGGCTGGGCTTCGCCCACCCGGTGACGGGGACGTGGCTCGAGCTGGCGTCCCCTCTTCCCGACAGGGTCGAGAGGGTCCTGTCTCATCTTCGCAGCGGATCCAGGTGACGTCCGCGGAGCCCGTGCTCCGTGCTACCATTTCAGAGGAATGAGTGAACTCACCGCCGTGATCCTCGCCGCGGGCGATTCCACCCGCATGCGGTCGCGCCGTCCCAAGGTGCTCCACCTTCTGTGTGGCCGGCGCCTCATCGACTATCCGGTCAACGCCGTCAGGGCCCTCGGCGCCCGCCTGGTCGTGGTCGTGGGGCGCAACGCCGAGCTGGTGGGCGAAGCCGTCAAGGCGGGGAGCGACGCCACGTGCGTCGAGCAGAAGGAACGGCTCGGGACGGGTCACGCCGTGCTGCAGGCGCGCGCGGCCTGCGCCGACGCCGGCGCCATCCTGGTGCTCCCGGGTGACATGCCGCTCCTGTCCGCGGCGACCCTGCGCCGGCTCGTCGAGCATCACCGGGAAAGCGGGGCCGCGGTGACCTTGCTCACGGCCGAGCTGGACGATCCCGCGGGGTATGGCCGCGTCGTGCGCGAGAACGGCCGGCCGGTCGCCATCGTCGAGCACAAGGACGCCTCGCCCGCTCAGCGCGCCATCCGGGAGATCGGCACGAGCACCTACTGCTTCGATCCCCGCCACCTCTGGCCCGCGCTGTCGCGCGTGACGCCGCGCAACCAGCAGGGGGAGTACTACCTCACCGACGTCGTCGCCATTCTGGGGCAGGAAGGGCGCGTCGTCGAGGCGGTGACGATGGAGGATCCGTGCGAGGGCCTCGGCGTCAACGACCGCCGGCAGCTCGCGGAGCTGGCGACGGTGATGCGGCGGCGGATCCTGGACCGGCTGATGGTCGAGGGCGTCACCGTGCTGGATCCGGCCACCACCTACGTGGACGACACGGTCGAGGTGGGCGGCGACACCGTGCTGTACCCGGGCGTGATCCTCGAGGGGCGGACGACCATCGGCGCCGAGTGCGTGGTGGGCGCGGGCTCGTACGTGAGCCAGAGCCGGCTCGGCGACCGGGTGGCCCTCCGGCCGTACTGCGTGCTGAGCGACGCCACGGTGGAGGACGGCGCGATCCTCGGCCCCTTCTGCCACCTGCGGCCGCTGTCACATGTGGGCGCCGGGGCCAAGATCGGCAACTTCGTCGAGCTGAAGAAGTCGCGCATCGGCCGGGGCGCCAAGGTCCCGCACCTGTCCTACGTGGGCGATGCCACCCTGGGCGCCGACGTCAACTTCGGCGCCGGCGCGATCACCTGCAACTACGACGGCGTCGCCAAGCACGAGACCGTGGTGGGCGACGGGGCCTTCGTCGGCACCAACGCGAGCCTGGTCGCGCCGGTCACGGTGGGGGAGGGGGCGTATGTGGGCGCGGGCTCGGTCATCACCAGCGACGTGCCGGCCGGCGCCCTCGCGGTGGCGCGCGCCCAGCAGGCGATCCGCGAGGGCTGGGTGGCCGCCCGGAAGCAGAAGGCCAAGAAGACGCGGCAAGGGGACTAGGCTCGACGCCCGTGAGAGAAAACCTCGCGCGATTTTCTCCGCTGTTCGAGCGCCGGCTTTGCCGGCGCAACCTAATCCTGGGGGGAGGTTTCGGAAGGGGGGCGAAGCCCCCCTCCGAGTCAATTCCTGGGGGGAGGCTTCGGAAGGGGGGCGAAGCCCCCCTCCGAGTAATCTGACCCCATGTGCGGGATCGTCGGTTACATCGGCGACAAGAGCGCGGTGGACGTCATCCTCGACGGCCTCAAGCGGCTCGAGTACCGCGGCTACGACTCGGCGGGCGTGGCCGTGGTCGGCGCCGAGGGGCTCCAGATCCGCCGGGCGGCGGGCCGGATCAAGGTCCTGGAGGGCCTCCTGCGCGAGCGCCCGGTCCACGGCGCGGTGGGCATCGGGCACACGCGGTGGGCGACGCACGGCCGCCCCACCGACGAGAACGCCCACCCGCACACGGACGGCTCCGGCACCCTCGTGGTGGTGCACAACGGCATCATCGAGAACTACCTGCCCATCAAGGAGCAGCTCGTGGCCGACGGGCATCGCTTCACCTCGGAGACCGACACCGAGGTGATCGCCCATCTGATCGAACGCCACCTGCGCGACGCGCCGCGGCTGGACGAGGCCGTGCGGCGCGCGCTCCGCGAGCTCCGAGGCTCCTACGCCATCGTCGTGCTCTCCATGAGCGCGCCCGACCGGCTGATCGCCGCCAAGCACGGCGCCGGCAGCGTGGTGGTCGGGCTCGGCCAGGGGGAGACCTTCCTCGCCTCCGACATCCCGGCCATCCTCTCCCACACCCGCGACGTCGTGGTGCTCGAGGACGAGGACGTGGCGGTGGTCACGCGTCACGGGGTCGAGGTCACCCAGCTCGACGGCGCGCCCGCCGAGCGCGCGCCGATCCGCATCCTCTGGGACCCGATCCTGGCGGAGAAGGGCGGCTACCGCCACTTCATGCTGAAGGAGATCTACGAGCAGCCGCGCGCCGTGGCCGACACCCTGCGGGGGCGCGTGCAGCCCGAGAGCGGCACCGTCGTCCTGCCCGACATCGGACTGGACCCGGACGTCGTCGAGGGACTCCAGCGGGTCGTGCTCGTCGCCTGCGGCACCTCCTATCACGCGGCCATGGTGGGGCGCGTCATGACCGAGCGGCTGGCGGGTCTTGCCGCCGAGGTGGACCTGGGCTCGGAGTTCCGCTACCGCGACGCGGTGATCGGCCCCGAGACCTTGATCGTGGCGCTCTCCCAGTCGGGTGAGACCGCGGACACCCTCGGCGCCGTCAAGGCGGCGCGGGCCAGGGGCGCGCCCGTCGTCGGGATCACCAACGTGGTCGGCTCCGCGCTGTCGCGCGAGGCGACCGGCGTCCTCTACACGCACGCCGGCCCCGAGATCGGCGTGGCGTCCTCGAAGACCTTCACGGCGACCGTGACCGCCTGCTACTTGCTCGCGCTCTGGCTCGGACGTCGCCGGGGCACGCTGCCCGCCGAGGACGGCAAGAAGCACATCCGGGGGCTCCTCGAGCTGCCGCGGCTCATGGAGAAGACGCTCGAGCTGGAGCCGCGGATCAGCGAGCTGGCGCGCGACCTGGCGCGCTACAAGAACTTCCTCTTCCTCGGCCGCGGCCTCCACCATCCGATCGCGCTGGAGGGCGCGCTCAAGCTCAAGGAGCTGTCCTACATCCACGCCGAGGGCTACGCCGCCGGCGAGATGAAGCACGGGCCCATCGCCCTGATCGACGACGGCATGCCCGTGGTCGCGCTCGCGCCGCGCGATGGCTCTCACGATCGCATCATGGGCAATATCGAGGAGGTGCGGGCGCGCGACGGGCGGGTCATCGCGATCGGCCACGAGGGAGACCAGGAGCTCCGGGCCAGGTCCGACGCGCTCATCGAGGTGCCGCCCTCGGCCGACCTGCTCTCGCCCATCCTGCTGGTGCTTCCGCTCCAGCTCCTCGCCTACCACGTCGCGGTGCGGCTCGGACGCGACGTGGACCAGCCGCGCAACCTCGCCAAGTCGGTCACGGTGGAGTAGGGCCGCGCCCCATGACCCGAAGCGCGCGATCCCCCCAGCGCCGGGGCGTCTGTTACACTGACGTGTGATGCGCGCGGATGATCTCAAGGCGTACCTCGACCGGAGATGGGCCGCGGCCGAGACGCTGAAGGTCGAGCACTGGGCGCGTGAGTTCGCCGAGCGCGGGCCCGAGGCGACGCTGGCAGTCTCCCGCGCCCTCTGGGAGCACATGCGGCTGGTCCGGCCCGAGTGGCCCTCCGACGATGAGCGGCGTGACGATCTCGCCCATCATCTTCGCCTCAAGCGCGCAATCGACCGCGCGGCCCCTGCGTTTGCCCCGCTCACCCCTCAGTGAGCTCCTGGCCGAGCTGAGCCAGGCGCTCGACTCCCTGCGCGTACGGTGGTATCTCATCTCGAGCGGACACGCGTGACGCTCGGGAGCCTCGAACGCGCCCTGGACCGGCACGACTTGATCCCCGAGCTCGAGCGCGTCGTGGCAAGGGCGCGGCGCCGCTGACCCGTGGAGAGGGCTATGGTATGGTAAGAGTCCCATGCCGCGCTCGGACGTAACCGCCGAGAGCATCCTCCGCCTCCTGAACCCGCCCCAGCGCGACGCCGTGACGGCGACGACGGGGCCCGTGCTCGTCGTGGCCGGGGCCGGCAGCGGGAAGACGCGCGTCATCGCCCATCGCATCGCGTACCTGCTCGGCGTCGAGGGCGTGGACCCGCGGCACCTCCTTGCCGTGGCGATGCGCGAACTGGATTTCGACGAGCGGGCCCTCACCCCGGCGAACGCGGTGCACCGGATCAGCCACGCCAAGAACCAGATGCTCTCCCCGGAGGAGGTGGAGCGGCTCGCCCGCACGCCCCGCGAGGAGCGCGTGGCGGCGCTCTACCGCGTGTACGAGCAGCGCCTCCGGGCGGCCGGGGCCGTGGACTTCGACGATCTGCTCCTGCGCGTCGTGCACCTGTTCGAGACGGCGCCGGAGGCGCTCGCCTGGTACCGCGCGCTCTGGACCCACGTCCTCGTCGACGAGTACCAGGACACCAACCGCGCGCAGTACCGCATCATCCAGCTCCTGACCCACGAGCGGCGCAACCTCTGCGTGGTCGGCGATCCCGACCAGTCGGTGTACCGCTGGCGCGGCGCCGACCTCCGGAACATCCTCGACTTCGAGAAGGACTACCCGGACTGCCGCGTCGTCACCCTCGAGCAGAACTACCGGTCGACCAAGCGCATCCTCGACATCGCCTCCGCCGTCATCGCCAACAACACCGCCCGGAAGGACAAGCGGCTCTGGACCGACAACGGGGAGGGCGAGCGGGCGTCGGTCTACCGGGCGTGGGACGAGAACGAGGAGGCGGCATTCGTGGCGCAGTCCATCCGCGCCCTTCGTCGCGAGGGCGTGGAGCACCGCGACATCGCCGTCTTCTACCGGACCAACGCCCAGTCCCGGGTGCTGGAGGACGCGCTCCGGCGGGCGAGCGTCCCGCACCTGATCGTGGGGGGCGTGCGCTTCTACGAGCGGCGCGAGATCAAGGACATCGTCGCCTACCTGCGCCTCGTGGTGAACCCTCTCGACGACGCGGCGTTCCGCCGGGCCGTCGGCGCGCCGGCCCGCGGCGCCGGCAAGGCCACGCTGGACCGGCTGGCGGAGGTGGCGCGCGGACAGGGCGCGGGCCTGCTCGCCGCCTGCGCGGCGCTTCCCCGCGACATCGGCACCAGGCCTCGCCACGCCCTCGAGGAGTTCGCGCGCCTGATCGCGCGGTTGGCGGCGCGCCGGCAGGAGCTGGCGCTGCCGGCCTTCGTCAACGAGGTCATCGTCGCCTCGGGCTACCGGAACGCGCTCGAGGCCGAGCGGACCGCCGAGTCGCAGGCGCGCCTCGAGAACCTGGAGGAGCTGGTCGCCGCCTCCGAGGAGTTCATCGGCAGCCAGGAGGCCTTCGGCGTGACGGACGCGAAGCTCGAGAGCTTCCTCGATTCGATCGCGCTGGTGGCCGACACCGACGAGATCGATCCCGAGGCGGGCGGCGTCACGCTGATGACGCTGCACTCGGCCAAGGGGCTCGAGTTCCCCGCGGTGTTCCTCACCGGGATGGAGGAGGGTGTCTTCCCGCACTCGCGCTCGATGGAGGATCCCGAGGAACTGGAGGAGGAGCGGCGCCTCTGCTACGTCGGGATCACGCGCGCCAAGCAGCGTCTCGTCCTCTCCTGCGCGCTCCATCGCCGCATCCAGGGCTACGGGGTCGCCGAGCCCTCGCGCTTCCTGCTCGAGATCCCGGAGTCACAGTTGACGCTGCTGAACGCGCGCGCGGCCGAGCCCGGGCGCCGGCCGGCCGTCCCCGCCGCCGAGCCCGACCCGGCGGACGACTTTCCCTTCCGCCTGGGCGCCAAGCTGCGCCATGCGCGCTGGGGAGAAGGCCTCCTGGTCGGCCTCGAGCGCTCGGGGGACGAGGTGATCGCGACGGTACATTTCGCCAGCGTCGGGCGCAAGCGCCTCTCACTGCAGTACGCGCAGCTGGAAGAGATCTGAGGTCACGACCAGTCGTCACGGCTGCTGCCCGGCAGGTCAACCGCCATCCTGACCCGCTCGGCGCGCGGCGATCAGCCGGGGGAGTCGTCGCCGAGAGCCACCCGGCTTGCGGGGGCCGCCTGCTGTAAGTACAATGTGGGCACATGCCTACGAAGACGCGCATCGTCCGGATCGGCAACTCCCGGGGTATCCGCGTGCCCAAGGTCCTGCTGGAGCAGGCCCAGTTGCCCGAAGAGGTGGAGCTGTATGCCGAGCCGGGGCGTCTTGTCGTTCGCGCGGCGCGACGCCCCCGCGCAGGCTGGGCAGAGGCGGCCCGGGCCATGCGCGAACGAGGCCACGACCAAATGCTGGACGAGCCCACCTCGACGCGCTTCGATCAGGAGGAGTGGGAGTGGCGGTGAGGCAGACCCCGGTCGGGCGCGGCGACGTCCACCTGGTTCGGCTCGACCCGACGTTGGGCAGCGAGATTCGCAAGACCCGTCCCTGCTTGGTGGTGTCCCCCGACGAGCTCAACCAACACCTGCGCACCGTGATCGTCGCACCGATGACGACCGCCGGACAGGCTTACCCGTGGCGGGTTGCCTGTCGGTTCCAGAAGCGATCGGGCTTCGTCGCACTGGACCAGTTGCGCACGGTCGACGGCGAGCGGCTCATCCGGCGGCTCGGACGGTTGACACCGGACGCCGTGAGACACGTTCTGCGGCGTCTGCAAGAGATGTTCGCGCAATAGTTATGACGGAGCCCAAGATCTCGCTGAAGGACGTGGAGCACGTCGCGCGGCTGGCTCGGCTCGAGCTGTCGGACGCGGACAAGGAGCGCATGCGGCGCGAGCTGGACAGTATCCTGTCCTACATCGACAAGCTGCGCGCGGTCGACACGGAGGGAGTGGAGCCCACCTCGCACGCCGTCCCGCTGACGAACGTGATGCGGGAGGACGTGACGCGCCCGTCCTTCCCGCAGTCCGACATGCTGGCCAACGCCCCGGAACGGAGCGGCGACTTCTTCCGCGTGCCGAAGATCATCGAGGAGTAGGACGTGTCGCGGAAGGACCGCACGCGAACTGTTCGTCTCCCTTCAGCGTGAGGAGTAGCGCGGGGCGATGCCGGCGAGCCTGACCGTCCACGAGCTGGGGGAGCGGTTTCGCCGGCGCGAGCTGACGCCCTCGGAGGCAACCCGGGCCTATCTGGCGCGGATCGAGGCCCTGGACCCGCAGGTCAAGGCCTATCTCACCGTCACGCCCGAGCAGGCCCTCCGACGCGCGGCCGAGGCCGATGCGCGCTTCGTGGCGGGCGCCCCGCGCGGACCGCTCGACGGCGTGCCCGTCGCGGTGAAGGACGTGCTCTGCACGCGCGAGATCCGGACGACGTGCGGCTCGAAGATCCTCGAGCGCTTCGTGCCGCCCTACGACGCCACCGCGGTCGCGCGGCTCCTGGAGGCGGGGGCGGTGCTCCTGGGCAAGCTCAACATGGATGAGTTCGCCATGGGCTCGTCCACGGAGAACTCGGCCTTCTTCCCCACGCGCAATCCCTGGGACCTCACGCGGGTCCCGGGCGGCTCCTCGGGCGGCTCGGCGGCGGCGGTGGCGGCGGACCTGGCGGCGGCCGCGCTCGGGACCGACACCGGCGGCTCCATTCGCCAGCCGGCGGCCTTCTGCGGCGATGTCGGGCTCAAGCCGACGTACGGGCGCGTCTCGCGCTACGGGCTCGTGGCCTTCGCCTCCTCGCTCGACCAGATCGGGCCGCTGACCAAGGACGTGGAGGACGCCGCGCTCGTGCTCCGGGCCATCGCCGGCCACGACCCGCTGGACTCGACGTCGGTGGACGTGCCCGTGCCCGACTATCGCGCCGAGCTGGGCCGAGGCGTGGAGGGGCTCCGGATCGGTATTCCCGCCGAGTACTTCATCGAAGGGCTGGACCCGGAGGTGGAGGCGGCCGTGCGCGCCGCCGTCCAGGTGCTGGAGAAGCTGGGCGCCCGGAGCCAGCCGGTGTCGCTGCCCCACACCGAGTACGGGCTCGCCGCCTACTACCTCATCGCGCCGGCCGAGGCCTCCTCCAACCTGGCGCGCTACGACGGCGTCAAGTACGGGCTGCGGGCGCCGCGCGCGCGCGACCTGATCGAGATGTACAGCAAGACGCGCGCGGCGGGATTCGGCGCGGAGGTCAAGCGCCGGGTCATGCTGGGCACCTACGCGCTCTCGGCGGGCTACTACGACGCGTACTACGGCAAGGCGCAGCGGGTGCGGACGCTCGTGCGGCGCGACTTCCAGCAGGCCTTCGAGCGGGTGGACGTGATCGCGGCCCCCACCACGCCGGGCGTGGCCTTCAAGTTCGGAGAGAAGGAGGATCCGCTCCAGATGTACCTCAACGACGTGTTCACCATTCCCGGCAACCTGTCGGGGCTTCCCGGCGTCTCCGTCCCGGCCGGTTTCACGATGGCCGGGCTGCCCATCGGGCTCCAGCTGGTCGGCCGTGCCTTCGACGAGGCCCTGCTGCTCCGGGTGGCGCATGCCTACGAGCGGGCCACCACGTGGCACACCCGCAAGCCCGCGCTGGAGGCCCGATCGCGATGAGACCCCCTCACCCTGCCCTCTCCCCCAGCGGGCCCAGCGGGGGAGAGGGACAATGGGAAGCCGTCATCGGCCTGGAAGTCCACGCTCAGCTCCTGACGGCGAGCAAGATGTTCTGCGGCTGCTCCACGGCCTTCGGGGGGGAGCCCAATACCCGCACCTGCCCCGTCTGCCAGGGGATGCCGGGGACGCTGCCGGTCATCAACCGCCGCGCCGTGGCGTTCGGCATCAGGACCGCGCTCGCGCTGGACTGCGTGGTGAACGCGCTGAACCGCTTCGCCCGCAAGCACTACTACTACCCGGACATGCCGAAGAACTACCAGATCACCCAGTACGAGGAGCCGCTGGCCGAGCACGGCCGCCTCGCGGTCGAGGTGGGCGGCGCCGCCTGGGCCGTCGGCATCCAGCGACTCCACCTGGAGGAGGACGTGGGCAAGCTGATCCACGAGGGCAGCCTCGACACGGCCCCGGCGAGCCACGTGGACTTCAACCGCGCCGGCGTGCCCTTGATGGAGATCGTCTCCAGGCCCGACATCCGGAGCTCCGAGGAGGCCGCGGCCTATCTGCGGGCGCTCCGGGCGATCCTCATCTACCTCGGGGTCTGCGACGGCAACATGGAAGAGGGCTCCCTCCGCTGCGACGCGAACATCTCGCTGCGCCCGGCGGGCTCGCCCGACCTCGGCACCAAGGTCGAGATCAAGAACATGAACTCCTTCAAGAATGTCCAGCACGCGCTGGACTACGAGATCCAGCGCCAGGCGCGGGCGCTCGGGTCGGGAGAGCGGATCGTCCAGGAGACGCGGCTCTGGGATCCCGACCGGGGCCACACCGTGTCCATGCGCTCCAAGGAGTACGCCCACGACTACCGCTATTTCCCCGAGCCCGACCTGCCGCCGCTCCAGATCGAGCCGCGCTGGGTGGACGAGATCCGCGCATCGCTCCCCGAGCTTCCCGCGGCGCGCCGCCGGCGCTTCGCCCTGCAGTACGAGCTCTCGCCATACGACGCCGACCTCCTCGCCCAGGGGCGCGGGCTGGCCGACTACTTCGAGGAGGCCGTGCGCGAGTATCCCAGGCCCAAGGTCGTGGCCAACTGGGTGTTGAACGAGCTGCTGCGTGAGGTGCCGGGCGAGGACGACAGGGCCGTCGCCGCCTGCCCCATCCCGCCGCGCAACCTCGCCGGGCTGCTCAGGCTGATCGAGGACGGCACCATCAGCGGCAAGATCGCCAAGGACGTGTTCGAGAAGATGCTTCGCGCCGGAGAGCCGGCGGAGGCGATCGTGTCCCGCGAGGGCCTCCGGCAGATGGCGGATGCGGGGGTGCTAGCCTCGGTGGTGGATCAGGTTCTGGCCCAGCACCCCAAGGTGGTCGCCGACTGGACGGCAGGGAAGAAGGCGGCCATGGGGTTCCTCGTCGGCCAGGTCATGAAGGCCACGGAGGGCCGTGCCAACCCCGCGCTCGTCAATGGGCTGCTGACGGAGAAACTTTCGAAACTCTAAGCAGTTAAGTAGAATGTGGGCAGGCCTCCATGATACGGCTTCTGCACGTGTCGAAGGTCTTCAGGGAGGGGCCCGTTCGCGTTCCGGCCCTGAGCGATGTCTCGTTCACCGTCGAGAAGGGTGAGTTCGTTGTCCTGAGTGGCGGCAGCGGCGCGGGCAAGACGACCCTGCTGCGCCTCCTCTACCGCGACGAGCTGCCATCCGAAGGGGCGATCGAGGTGGCGGACTTCGAGGTCACGGAGCTCCGCCGCTCGGAGGTTCCGCACCTCCGCCGCTCCATCGGCGTCGTCTTCCAGGACCCCAAGCTCCTCGACGGACGCACGGTATTCGACAACGTGGCGTTCGTCCTCCGGGTGCTCGGCACTCCTCGCCGGGAGGTCAGACCGCGCACCCTCGCCAGCCTCAAGGCAGTCGGCCTCTCTGCCCGGGCTCAAGCCTATCCGCACCAGCTCTCCCAGGGCGAGGCCCAGCGGGCGGCGCTGGCGCGCGCCCTCGTGAAGTCGCCGGCGCTGCTCCTGGCCGATGAGCCCACCGGCAATCTCGACGATGACATGGGGACCGAGATCCTCGAGCTCCTGAAGGAAATCTGGGGCCGGGGCACCACCGTGTTCCTGGCGACCCATCAGGCCCGGGTGGCGACCCAGCTCAAGGGCCGCAGGCTCACGCTGGCAGGCGGCCGCCTGCTGAAGGACGAAGGGTGATGCTCGGCTTCGTCATCGCCGAGGCGCTGAGGGACTTCCGCCGGGCGGGCCGGGTCGGTGTGAGCGCGGTGCTCCTCATCGCGCTGTCGCTGGCGGCGCTGGGCGGCTTCTGGCTCTTCTCGTTGAACCTCGGGCGCGCCATCGATCAGTGGCGCGATCGGGTCCGCGTGGTCGTCTACCTGAAGGAGGAACCACCGGCCACGAAGCTGGGCGACCTCTTGCGCCAGATCGAGTCGGTCGAGGGCGTTCAGCGGGTGCGCTACGTCTCCAAGGGTGAGGCGCTGCACTCGCTGAAGCGCGCGCTGGGGGCGCAGGCCGATGTGACCGACCAGCTGCCCCGGAACCCGCTCCCCGCCTCGGTCGAGGTGACTCCCGATGCGAACACGGCCACCCCGGAGGGCAACCGCGCGCTGGTGCGACGCCTGGCGGAGCTCCCCGAGATCGACGAGGTGCAGGGCGGCGCGCAGTGGATCGAAGGCCTGGCCCAGTTCCGCCATCTCTTCCAGCTCGTCGGCCTCGGCGTGGGCGCGGTGCTGGGGCTGGCGGCGATCCTGACGGTGACGACCGCCACCACCCTGGTGTTGCACCTGCGCCGCGACGAGATGGAGATCATGCGACTGGTCGGCGCCGCGGAGTCGGTGATCCGGCTGCCGCGCGTGCTGCAGGGCTTGGCCCAGGGGCTGCTGGCCGCCACCATCGCCCTTGGCGTCCTCGAAGGGGTCTATGCCGTCGCGGCCCCGCGGCTCGAGCCGCTGCTGCCGCTGACGCTCGGGCTCCAGCGGGCCATCTTTCTCTCCCCCCCGCAGATGCTGGTGCTGATGGTCGGCGGCGGGATCCTCGGCGCCCTCGGCGGCCTGCTCGCGCGCGCTCGGAGAAGGCCTCATGCGAGGTGACCGCGGGTCGAGCGCCGGCCTTGCGGCGGTGAAGCAATCGCAGGCTCGACCTGACGAGTTCGGCTCGCGCCGAATGACCGCGCGTTCGAGGGCCGGCATGGCCGGCGCAGCGATGCTCGAATGGGGCCGTCGAGGTCCCCTTCGATTGGCTCGCGCGGGGGCGCGCCACGCGATGACCCGACTGGCCCTCACGGCCGTGATCGGGCTCCTGACCCTCACCGCCGCGACGCCCGCACTCGGCCAGAAGCGTGTCAAGGCCCCCGACCTCGGCGAGACGCAGCGCGATCTCCGTGAGACGCAGAAGCGGCTCGGTGAGGAGCGCACCAAGGCGGCGGACGCGCGGAAGCGAGAGGCCGGCCTCCTGGCGGAGCTCGAGACCATCGACCGGCGGCTCACCGAGAAGCGCAGGCAGGTGGCGAACCTGGACGCCCGGATCCAGAAGGCGCAATCCGACATCGCGGG
>WNGA01019564.1_pt1 | contig 14116 bp, 14 predicted proteins | sample 5400061 | NCBI WGS metagenome assembly WNGA01 (sample SAMN13153366, study PRJNA577476) | soil metagenome | isolation source: 100 cm soil or saprolite under grassland replicate 2 | place: USA:California | collected 2016-06-15 | reverse complement strand
GTAGACCAGGGAAGGTCGTAAAAATTTTAAAACTGGCAATACCCTCTTGCACTGCCTCACCAATCTGTCCAAGGGTCCCTGGGGTGACGCGGCCAGCCAGGATGTAATGGAAGGCAAAATCCGTGTACGCATGACCGCGAAAGACATTGCGCCGGCTGTCGATCTCTTCCGGGATGGACTGTTGAGGTGCTGCATCGCCCGGTAGAGGATTTAAATTACCGGCGAAGTCAATGATGGTCGTCACCCCACCAAAGGCCGCGGCACGGCTCGCTGCTTCCGGAGGCTGCGTCATGACTTCAGGACGTCCGGCCCAGTTCTCGGGCACTGGGATGGCAATATGCGCGTGCGGCTCAATGCCGCCGGGGAGCACAATGTGACCACGGGCCTCGATGACCCGGGCTGCCTCCGTGGGCAAGGTGCCCGGCGAAGCTATCGCGACAATAGTGCCATTCTGGATCCCCACATCGCGCTCTCCCACGTCTTCTGTGGTGACCACCAGGCCGCCGCGGATTACCAGATCGAGCATTGTGCACCTCCACATCGCATAGTGTCCTACCTAAGACAGGAGTGTCTAGGCAGCATTGTGCCCTGTTCGGCCCTGCTCGTGCAACCCTTTCCTGGCACAGTGCCCTTGCCGCGCCCTGGCGACTCTGGAGGAGATTGGTATACCCCTGGTGACATACTCGGCGGCCATATGACCTAAACGGGTCGGTCCAGCTTTTCCCTACTGGCATGGTAGACGGCATGGTACAATACTGCCATGCGCACACAGATGATAGGGACACAACAGCTCATAGTGGTCTTCTTGGGCATCCTCGTCGTGATTGTGCTTGGTGGGGTATTATACCTGACGAGCAGTATTGTGTTACCTTTTATGGTTGCCCTCTTTCTGGCCTATTTGCTCGATCCATTGGTGCGTTTCCTCACCTACTGTCGGGTGCCTCTTATCCTGGCAGTGTGCTTTGCCCTGTTGGTGACCTTTGTATTTCTGGCGCTGATGGGGATGTTGTTCTATGCCAGTGCCCAGTCGTTCGTCAGCGAGTATCCAACCTACGAGCCTAAACTCCGCGCCCTGGTCACAACACTCACGTCGCGCCTCGAAGTCACCCCGCTTTCCTGGCAACTCTCCGACCTGAGTAAAGAGCTCTCCAGTGCTTCCGTTATGCGGACTGTGCTGGCGAGTGCGGGGACATTTGTCACCTTCTTAGGGCATCTGCTGCTGGTGCTCCTCTTTATGGTCTTCATCCTTCTGGGGCAACAGCGTCTCCCGCAGCGTATCCATCGCGCTTTTGGTGAGGAGCAAGCGCAACGTATCACTTTGGCGTTGCAGCGCATTACCCGCCAGGTGCAGACCTATCTGGGGACCAAGGCCCTCCTCAGCGCGGTAACCGGGGTGCTGGTGAATTTGTGCCTGCTGATCTTGCAAGTCGATTTTGCGGTGCTCTGGGGGGCGCTGGCGTTTATGCTCAATTTCATGTCTGGGTGGTGGTCTGCGTGACCCTCATCCACGTTGTCCTTGGGTTCTGCATCGAGCCCCGCCTCATGGGGCGAAGCCTCCACCTCAGTCCGCTCCTGGTGGTGCTGTCGCTGCTGTTCTGGGGTTGGTTATGGGGGATCGTCGGTACTCTACTGGCCGTACCCATCATGGCGACCATCAAAATTGTCTGTGAGAATCTGCCCTCACTGCATTTCGTGAGTGCGTTAATGAGCGAAGACTAGCGCGACGGATAGGAAGAATAAAAGCCTTTTTCGCGCCGTCACCCCGGCCGCACGCCTCCGCCGCCGGCCACCCCTCGCCCGCGGCGATTGCGGCGTCCCCCGCGCGCTGCGGCAGCCCGCCGGAGCGACTCTCAGCAAGGCGCAGCGCGGCCCATTGCGGCCTGGACATGCCGTGCAAGATAGGTGAGGGTGAAGCCTCAAGGGTTGTCCGGGGCGAAGGTCTCGGCAAGGGCGGTTTGGAAGGCAGGATTTCAAACGGGATTTCAAAGGCTCAGAGGCGTCAGACACCGCTCTGCTGCGCGTACGTCGCCTACGAGACCACGTACCATGCCGTGGGCTTCGTCGACCCAAGCAACTATTTCTTGGCAACAACGGGCAGGTGCAAATGGGAGGTGGGACGGACGCTAGCTTGAGATGACGTAGGATGCGCGTATGACCGCCTCCTGGGTAATAGCGGCAATGATCCGGAGTGAGCCACGGCGGCAAAAGGGACACGTGGCCATATCCAGAATAGACACGCGCCCCAGTAGCCTGGCCCGGTTCCAATAAGGTGTTCCCGTCTTAGCCTTATCGCCGTCCATACCCTGCGGGCGCGGTGTCGGGATGATCGCGTTCCGAAGCTTGCTATGCGGCGCCAAACAGCCGGCATAACGGACGAGGTGGGCACGCGGCAAGGGCACGATCGCTGCCAGCTTCTCCAAGAGTTCCAACGGCGACAGTGTCATGCCGGTTGTGCCGTCAGACCACGGTTTTGTGAACGTGTACACGAGATCCCCATTGGCATCTTCCTCAAGACGCTCAAGCGACACGGCGCCTCTGGCGGTGTACCGCATCAAGCGCTTCAACTGGTCGCGCCGGTGCGCTGGGATCTGGGTGTTGGCGTGCAGCGAAAACCCGTTGACACTGGCACAGCACGGACCTGTGAGTGCGGGGCGTTCCCCTTCATAGCCAATCTCGGCGGTATGCCAGGCCCCGCGCGCAGGAAGCACAAGCCGCTCCGCCATCTATTGGCTGTATTGAACGCGCCAGTGCTGTCGTGTATAGTAGCCTCTCCGACACCCTCGCGGCGCGAGGACACTAAGCACAAGAAAGGTAGCAGACGCGCATGTTTTCGTACTTTGATCACCTGGAATGTTCAGCCTGTTTGACCACATACGCTTCGACAGCCCTCATGAATTTGTGTGCCTGTGGTGCACCCTTACTGGCCCGCTACCGACTCGAAGAGGCGGCGGCAGCGCTGGACCGCGAACAGCTAGAGGGACAAACGCTCTGGCGCTATCACGCCATGCTCCCGGTGCAGAGCCCCGCAGGCGTGGTGTCGCTGGGTGAGGGCATGACCCCGCTCTTGCGCGCCGAGCGTTTGGGTAAGCGTCTGGGGTTAAACCACCTCTATATCAAAGATGAGTCCCTCAACCCGACCGGCTCTTTTAAGGCGCGCGGCCTGGCATTGGCGATTGCACGTGCCGCGGAGCTAGGCGTGACGCGGGTCGCTGTCCCGTCCGCTGGCAACGCCGGTGGTGCAACGGCGGCGTATGCGGCGCGTGCCGGGTTGGAGTCGTATATCTTCATGCCGCGGGATGTGCCGCGCGCCTTTATCGTCGAGTGTCAAATCAACGGCGCCCACGTTGAGCTGGTGGACGGGTTGATTACCGACGCCGGGCGACGTGTGGCAGCGGGGCGCGACGAGTATGGCTGGTTTGACCTCTCGACGCTCAAAGAGCCGTACCGTGTGGAAGGCAAGAAGACCATGGGCTACGAACTCGCCGAGCAGTGTGATTGGGAACTGCCGCATGTGATCATCTACCCCACCGGTGGTGGCACGGGTCTGATCGGCATGTGGAAGAGTTTTGACGAGATGGAAGCTTTGGGGTGGATTGACTCGCACCGGCCACGCATGGTCTCGGTGCAGGCCGCTGGTTGTGCCCCGATCGTACGCGCCTTTGAGAGCGGTGCCATACGGGCCGAGCCGTGGCAAAACGCCGCGACTATGGCGGCTGGCCTCCGGGTGCCCAGTGCCGTTGGCGATGCCCTGATGCTCCGCGCCCTGCGCGACAGTGAGGGGACTGCCGTGGCGGTGAGCGAGACAGAGATCCTCTGGGGTGTCAAGGAAATAGGGCAGAGTGAAGGGCTCTTCGTCTGTCCAGAGGGCGGGGCGGCGCTGGCGGGGCTGCGTCGTTTAGTCGAGCAAGGCTGGATAGATCGTGAGGAGCGTGTGGTGTTGTTGAATACCGGCAGTGGCCTCAAATATCTCGACGCCCTGCCCGCTGAACTTGGCTAACACGCGCTGCCAGGGCGTATCACCTCTCTGGGGCGATGGGTAAGTAGCTGGTCGGGGCGTATGGCCGTGCGCCCCGACTGGAGGTTCAGGCATCAGAGGCATGACGGTACTCGAGGCTCACGCCATCCGAGCCTTCTGGCAGTTGATCGCTTCGAGCATCGCTTCATTCGAGTCGAACTTGTATTCCTCGCTCTGCGCTTGCACCGCGATCTGCCGTTCGGCCTCTTCCAGAAGAGCTATCTCGTCTTTGGTAATCGGGTACACACAGCGCTCTTCTACTAGGCGGCGGATGCTCTGGCGCCGCTCGACGACCGCTGCGGGGACAGGAGCAGGGATAGTGGCCAAGGCTTTTAACACCGTCTCGACCCCAATCTCGGCGTCCTGCTTCGCTTTGCCCACCAAACCCTCACTGGCCTTGCGTGACCAACCTATGACATAGGTGTTGTCCAATACCTTGTGGTGCACAGGGTCGTACACTTGATATGCTGCGCTCGTTGGATCGGCGGTGTCTGACTGTGCATTCGTGAGAAAGGCCCCGTGGGCGTATGGCAATCCAATCGCATCATCGACACGATCACCAATCGCAAAAACCACACCATCCAGGGGGAGCTCGACATAGGTCCCCGTCCCACGTGCAGAGACATCGCCGTTTCTGGGTACGAGGCCATTTTCTTCGACTTCCAGACCGCGCACCCGTCCGTCAACGTCGGTAAGCACACGGGTGGGCGACGCAAGAAAGCGGAACAACATACGACCTGAACAGTTGGCTGGTCGGGCCGGCGTGGCTGTGGTGGTCATTCCAGCAATCAGGGCCTCCGCATCTTGTCCCACCGCTTCGAGACGCGGGCGCAGACGCTCGGTTTCCTGACGTAACGCAGTCTGGTCCACAAATGCCTCAATGTACTTATATTCTTTCTCGTCGTACTTGCGTTCTGCTGGCCCACGTCGTGCCACTACGATCACTTCCTCAACCTCTGTCCGCAGCCGGAGCAGAAAGTGGGCAATATCAATCATCACATTGCCCATACCGATAATCGCCACACGCTTGCCAATGGGAAACTGCCGGTGGCTGAAAGGCGGCAGATGGTTATAGTAATACACCAGGTCTTTGGCATGCATCACCCCAATCGCATCCTCGCCAGGGAGACCCAGACTCTTGGTGCCTTGTGCCCCAGCGGCACAGATCAAGGCATCGAAACCGAGGGTTTGGAGATCTGCGAGCGTCAACTCCCCCTTCTCGCCCACACTACAGTTGCCATAGTAATCCACCTGAGGACATGCCAGGATCCTACGGAACTGTTTGCGCAAACCTTCCTTCATTTTATGCTTCGTGGGAAAAATGCCATATTCTGCCAAACCGCCAGGTTTGATATCGCGGTTGAACAGCACCACGTGCCCGCCAGCCTCGGCCAATTTCTTCGCAGCATACAGTCCGGCTGGACCAGCCCCGATAATCCCAATCAGATGCCCGCGATATGCCTGTGTGTCCGTCATACGTGATTTCTTCCCTCCGTATTCACACGTCTCTCATGTTAACCGATTCACAACGATATGCTGTGGAAGTTGCATAGTCCTTAGGATTGCCATAGGCACGTGAGTGCAGCCTCTGCCTGTGGCTCCTCGTAAGTCCAGCCTGGCAATTGTCTGTGGACTAGTGACGATAAGGCAGGAGAAAATGCAGTATGGAAAATGTACCACAACCCCCGATTGTTTGTCACGACAGAAACCATGCCAACCGTACCCTATGCCATCTCTAGGCATCTATGGTAAGCAGCACCTTGCCGATATTGCGCCGTGCTTGGAGATAATGGTGTGCCGCGGGAGCGGCGGCAAGGGGGAAGGTCTGCGCAATAACAGGGCTAATCTGCCTTTGCTCATAGAGCTGTAACAGGGTCTGCATCACCTGGCGTAGCAAGTCGGTCTGATCCCACAAACGGCCGAGATGGACACCAATCACCGCCTTGTTCTCGTTGATCAAACGCACGGGATGAAACCAGGGCATACAGAGGAGGTGCCAGAGAGCCACAAACAGATTGCGGCGTGGGTCAAGGACAATGTCTACCCCGCGGCCACCAGTGAGTCCATGAATGACCATGGCAATATCGTGATGGTAATGGTCAATTGTATGATGCACGCCTTGCTGGTGCAAAAAGGCATGTTTCGACGCTGCGGCAGTGCCATAAACCTCTGCTTGGCGGAGACGAGCGAGCTGCACAGCTGCCAGACCAACCCCACCAGCTGCCCCATGAATCAGCACATGCTCGCCTGCCTGCAGCCGGCCGCAGATATATAACATGAGGTAGGCAGTCAAATAGTTGACTGGCAATGCTGCAGCGGTGGCAAACGACATGTCGTGCGGCAGAGGGAACACCTGCTGGACTGGCACCACGACACGCTCAGCGTATCCTCCAAAACGCGTCAGCGCTAGGACGGGCTGTTCGGGCGTGAAGTCGGTGACGCCCTCTCCCACTGCCGCGACACGGCCAGCAACCTCATAGCCTACAACCACAGGGGGTTTCGGACAATCAGGATAGAGCCCCTGGCGCGCCAGCACGTCAGCAAAATTGACACCAATGGCATGCACAGCGATACACACCGTGCCAGGCGTCACCTGTGGGTTCGGGACCCCCTGAAGCGTCAAAACCTCCGGTGGACCATGACGAAGAATACACACCTGGCGCATGTGTGTGCCCTCGGGAGTGCGGGTTATTCCTGACCGCGTTCGCGACGCTGCTCGCGCAGGAACTCTTCCAGCTCCCGCGCTAGCTCCTCACCACTGGGCAGAGCGTCCGTATTGCCGGGATATTCCTCGTCGTCGTCGTCGTCCTCATCGCGTTCCTCGAGACGGCGGACGTACTCGGCGACTTTGGCATCAGAAGCAAGCACCTTGGCCACCCGCCGATCAAAATCGCTGGCTGCTGACTCCAGATCACTGAGATCCGCGCTGAAATCGAGCAAGGTGAAAGCGCGTCGCACCAAGGCCAGGGCCGCTTTGATGTTGGGTGAAGCGGCAATGTAATGCGGCACATTGGCCCAGATACTGATCGCTGGCAGTCCCTGACGCCGACACGCATCATGCAGGGTGCCAACGATGCCCGTAGGCCCTTCGTAGCGTGACATGGAGAGGTGCAGACGTCGGGCCAGCGCCGGGTCACTGGCGGTGCCTGTTAAGCGCACAGGGCGAGAATAGGCCACGTCAGCCAGCAAGGCGCCGAGCGTCACGACCAACTCCACATGGCATTCTTGGACCACGCGCAAAATTGACTCGATATAGGCGCGCCAACGCAAGTGCGGCTCAACGCCTATACCGATAATCACATCCTGGACGAGGCGCGCATCGCGCGCGTAGGAAAAATCATTGGCTGGCCAGAGGATTTCACGCTCGCCATGGCGCAAGCGCACCTGTGGGCGCTCCTCAACAAAATTGTAAAAGGTCTCCGGATCGAGACTGGCAAACTTGTGTGCCCCTAATCGTTGGGAAAGAAATTTCGCCGCGAACGTGGCTGATGTCCCCGCATCGTTCCAGCCAGCAAACGCCAGCACCAGCATGGGTCGATTCAGGGTTGGAACAGTGAGGAACGATAGGGGGTCCATAGGAGGCTCCTTCCAAAGCCGGTATGTACGTATCTTCTCTCACTTTAGTTGTAACAGAAAAACGGTCGCAGGGGAAGACAAAAGGCTGACATCCACTGCGGACGCGGTATCTCTGACATGCGAGAGAGTCCTGGCGCAGGCCCTGGCGACGGGAACGCGCGGAAGCAGTGGACGCGGCGGCCTCCGTCTGGTATAGTCATCAAATCTCTATCACAAGTAGGAGAGGACCATGAAGCTACTCTTCTTCGACGACTTTAAGTTAGGTGTGCTCAAGGGAGACGCTGTCGTTGACGTGTCGGATGTGGTGCGGGGCATTCCGCACACGGGGCCGCACAACCTTCTCAGCGGGTTGATCGAGCGGTTTGCCGACTATAAGGGGCGTCTGGAGGAGGCGGTGCAGCGAGGGCAGGGCGTAGCGGTCAGCCAGGTCAAGGTCAGGCCACCTGTCCCGAAGCCCTACAACATCGTGTGCATGGCCGTGAACTACATGGAGGATGGGACGCGCGCCGAGCCAGCGCCCATCAATGCCTTCCACAAATCCCCCAATAGTGTCATTGGTCATGGCGACACCATGGTGCTGCCCGATGTCCCCGCCACCATCTTCGAGGGCGAGGCGGAGCTGGCGTTGGTCATCGGCAAGCCAGCGTCCCATGTCCGCGCTGCAGATGCTATGGACTACATCTTCGGATACCTGAATTTCATCGACGGCTCGGCTCGCGGCCTGCCACCGTCGGGCAATACCTTCTACCAGATGAAGTCGCGGGACACCTTCGCTCCTATGGGTCCCTATCTGGTGACCGCCGACGAGATCCCCGACCCGCTCAAACTGCAGGTGCGGCTATGGGTCAACGGGATACTCAAGCAAAACTACAACACCAGCGATATGGCCCACAAGATCCCCCGGGTCATCGAGTGGATCAGTTCCATCCATCCTCTGGAGCCGGGTGATATCATCGCCACTGGCACGAACCACCGCGGGCTGAGCGCCTTCCAGAACGAGGATGTGATCGAGATCGAGACGGAGGGGTTGGGCCGGCTGCGCTTCAACGTGCGCGACGATTTGCACCGCACCTGGGGCCGGGAGACGCGGCTGGAGATGCAACAGAAGGGGCTCGAGGGGACGACCCCTCAACTGGAAGGCAAGTACGCGCGGCGCTAAGCCACACGCAAGGGAGGAATCATCATGAGCGTACCTCAGGAGATCGGTCATCTCGTACTCAATGTCACTGATGTCGCACGGTCGACAGCATTCTACCGTGACGTGGTAGGTTTTCAAGTGGCCAGGTATCGCCCGAATGGCACGGGAGCCTTTTTGACCTGTGGTGTTGTACACCACAACCTCGCCCTGTTCAAAGCGCCTGAGAAGGCCCAGCCGGCCCAAAAGGGACAGATTGGGCTGAACCACTTCGCGTTCAAGGTGGAGAGCTACAGCGCTTTGCAGGAAGCCCATAAGCGTCTGGTGGAAGCCAACGCCACAATTGACCACATCGTGGACCACGGCATGACGCGGAGCGTCTACTTTCTGGACCCCGACGGGATTGAGATGGAGCTGTTCTGCAATACCTTTGACACCGAAGAAGAGGGACTGGCCTTCATGAAATCGACCCCCGGCCAGGCTGCCCCTCTGGACATCACTGCTCCGGAGCCCGTAAAGCCGGCTATTCCGCAAGCTGACTATACCAAGGTCGGCTAAATATCCATCTACTGAGGCTAGTGCCGGGGGCTGTGTCATCGCAGCCCCCCGGTTGCCTCAACAGACCCTTCACATGGCAGCCCGCTCTTCCAAAAAGCCAATAAGCTGGTCGCGCAACTGATAATAGTCAGCATGATTGAGTACTGCCGCACGGGAGCGCGGTCGTGGGAAAGGCACCATGAGCATCTCCCCAACCGTTGCGCCTGGACCGCTGGTCATCATGACGACCCGGTCCGCTAGAAACAGAGCCTCATCGACATCGTGCGTGACCATCACCACGGTTTTACGGTCCTCGTCCCAGAGATGCATCAGCTCATCCTGAAGTTCCATGCGGGTAAGGGCATCGAGCAGACTGAACGGCTCATCGAGCAGCAAGACTTTTGGCTCGAGGGCAAAGGCGCGGGCAATGCCGACGCGCTGGCGCATGCCTGCGGACAACTCGTCGGGGTAGGAATCCACCACCCCTCCCAGGCCTACCATCCCCAGGTAGTGCTCGGCTAAGCGGCGCTGTTCAACACGGCGGTAACCGCCCTGCACCTGCTCCACGGCCAGGAGGACATTGTCACGCGCTGTGCACCATGGGAGAAGTGCGGGGGATTGAAATACTACCCCACGATCCGTCCCGGGACCACTGATCTCTCTCCCGCCCAGAATCACGCCACCCTCAGTCGGTTCGTTCAGCCCCATGACGATTGACAACACCGTCGACTTGCCGCAGCCTGAATGGCCGATGATACAGACGAACTCCCCTTCATGCATGCGCAAGTTAAAATTCTTGACGATCACCGCAGGGCCGTGCGGCGTGTCGTAGCTCTTGCCCAGCTGCGTAAATTCTAAAAAGCGCTCGTGCATTACTGTCGCCCTCCCACTGGCTGCCGGCGCGAGGACACCACTGCGCCTCTGGCGTGCCGGGCTTTGAGAAGAAATTCTGTAATGCCCCGGCGGGCGTCCTGGTAGGAGGCGTCCAGACTCAAATGACGCCGAGAACGTGGACGCGGGATGACCACGGGAATGTCTGGACCGAGGGTAGCGCCAGGCCCTGGTGTCAGTGGATAAATACGATCAGCAAGGAGGATCGCCTCGTCGACATCGTTGGTGATCATCACTACGGTCTTGCGCCGCTCGAGCCAGATACGCGCCAACTCGTCCTGCAATGTGGCGCGGGTGAGGGCATCGAGAGCGCTAAACGGCTCATCAAGAAGCAGCACTTTAGGGTCAATGGCGAGCCCACGCGCCACGGCGACGCGCTGGCGCATACCGCCCGATAACTCATGGGGACGTTTGGTCATGGCGTCTCCGAGATTCACCAGACGCGCCCAGTGCTCTGTACGCTGACGTTTCGCAGCGGCCGGGAGGTTCGGAAAGACAGCATCGACAGCCAAATAAATATTCTCGAAAACGGTGAGCCATGGTAATAACGAGTAGTTCTGGAACACGATGCCACGATTGGGCCCTGGCCCAGTAATCGGCGTTCCTGCCAGACAGAACTCGCCATCGTCAGGTGTGATGAGACCAGCGATAAGCGAGATCAAGGTGGTCTTGCCGGAGCCTGAATAGCCTACGATGGCAATAAACTCGCCTTCCTCGACCTCCAGGTCAACACTCTGGAGGACCAGATTGGGACCTCTCGGTGTCTTGTAACTCTTGCACACGTCCCGTAGTTGCAGAAATGCCATGGTCAGCACGCTCCTCACGCCGTTTTGAACTTACGTTCGACCATCCCCATAAGCCGATCCAGGAGAAATCCGATCACCCCAATGGTGATGATGGAGAGGAGAATGTGGGAGTAAACGAGACTGTTGTATTCTTGCCACAGGAAGCCACCGACACCGGGGGCTCCCGTGAGCATTTCGGAGGCCACAATGACCAGCCAGGCAATCCCCAAGGACAGACGACAGCCTGTAAAGACATAGGGAAGCGTGGCAGGGATGATCACTTTGCGGAGCATCTTCATGCGTGGGAGCTTGAGCACACGCCCAACATTGAGATAATCCTGTGGGATGCTGCGGACTCCCACCGCAGTGTTAATCACGGTTGGCCACATCGCGCAAATAGCGATGGTAAAGATGGCGGCCGGTTCCGACTGCCGGAAAATGACCAGCCCGAGGGGCAGCCAGGCCAGTGGGGAAATGGGTCGCAGCACCTGGATCACCGGATCGAAAGCGCGGTTGAAAGACGCTGAGAGGCCCAACAGAAATCCCAGCGGCATCCCCACCGCGATGGCCAGGCTAAAGCCCTTGGCGACCCGGAGGAGGCTCAGGCCAGCGAAGCGGGCGATCCCCTGGTTCATTTCTCCGTCCTTGAAAAACGGGCGCAGAATGTAGGTTTGTGACTCGTGCCAGGTTTTGAGGGGCGAAGGCAGATCAGGCGCCACCGTTTGACTCAAGATCGTCCAGATGAGCAAAACGACGCCTACCCCCAGGAGGGGCAGCATGAAGGCGAGAGGCTCAAAGCGTTTCGTCATGACGGCACCCTCCTAGACCATGTTGTGTACAGCAAAAGCGCGGGCATACTCCTCAGGCCGCGCCGGATCAAATTCAACCCCATCAAAGAATTTTTCTTTCTGCATATCTTCCTGCGGCGCGTCCAGACTCATCTCCTTGGCGACCTCACGGTAGAGGTCCGGCCGATGCACGCGATTGGCGAGCCCCGTGTAGTCGACCCCTTCCTTCACCATGCCCCAGCGTCGAAACTGCGTGAGCCACCAGATCCCGTGGGACTTCCAGGGGAAGTTTGTGTGACGGTCGAAAAACGTCATATAATATTTGTCCTGCTCCGCGGGACGTCCGTCGCCGTAATCGTACTGGCCAAGCATGCGCCCTAGAATGACTTCCTTCTGCGTGTTGATGTATTGGGGCCGTGCCACGACTTCAGCGACATGAGGACGATTCTCCATCTTGTCGATGTACTGACTGGCCTCCACCACAGCCCGTATCACGGCTTTGACAGTCTTGGGATTTTTCGTGGCGAACTCTTCGGTGAAGCTCAGCACTTTCTCAGGATGGTCTGGCCATATCTGCTGTGTCGTAATTGCCGTAAAACCAATGCCATCGGCAATAGCCCGGGCATTCCAGGGCTCTCCGACACAAAAGCCATCCATCTTGCCCACCTTCATATTGGCCACCATCTGCGGCGGCGGAATGGTGATGAGAGTAATGTCTTTGTCAGGGTGAATACCCCCAGCCGCCAGCCAGTAACGTGTCCACATCGCATGCGTACCGGGGGGAAAGGTCATCGCAAAGGTCAGCGGCGTACCGGCCTGCTTGGCAGCCTCTACCTGGGGCTTGAGGGTTTCTGGGGTCTTGACCCCCTTCGCGACAAACTCCTTCTTGAGCGTGATGGCCTGGCCGTTGCGGTTCAGATAGCAGGGAATAATCATCGGCTTCACGGGCGAGCCGAGGAGCCCCATCGTCGACGCGTACGCCATACCGAGGAGGAGATGCGACGCCTGATTTTCTCCGAGGCTCAAGCGGTCCCGGATCACCGCCCAGGAGGCCTCCTTGGAGATAGTAGCTTCAATACCATATTTTTTAAATAGCCCCAGCTCGTAAGCCATTACGAGAGACGAACAGTCCGTTAGCGCGATAATGCCAAGGCGGACGTTGGGAGTTTCTGGCGCGTCCGACGCATAGACCGCACCAACCCAGCCCTGTGGCAAACCCGCCAGGAGCAGGGCGAGCCCCGTTTGCCCCGCTCGTGTCAGGAACTCCCGCCGTGTCGATTGGGTCGTCGCTTTTGGCTGCTCTAGCCCATGCGTCACGACCGCTTCCTCTGCCATGTCTTGCCCCTCCTCTGTTCCATATTCTGTACTCAGCCGCCTGAGCAACCGAGAATGTGAGGGTGCCCCCACCCCCACAATTTGTTTGAGGAAGTAGCAAGGTATGTGCCAGACGATACGCAACCCTGCCAAAATACCTTAGCCTTTTTGTTTACAGGGAGTTCCTGCGATGCCGAGGAAAGAAAAGGCATTCCGGTAGCAGGGAAATCCCTACGTTTTTGGCATTTTCCCAGATTAAATGGACGAGCACGTCGTTCAACATCGTTGGCGCTCAGAGAACTTGTCGACAGTGCGGTCACCAGGAAGAGGAGAGGGACTCTATGAAGCAATCAGCTTTGTCAGTTTTTCCTCTTGAATCAACAAAGATGTAGTTTAGTGACAGGACCATCCCACCAGCAGATGACTTCTGTCGGATATGAGAGCCAATGGCAGACATGACTCTGGCTTGTGTGTCTATCGGCTCCTGGAGAGTCTGGACGCCTTCTGTGGATAATTCTTATTTGTCAGCTTTTCTATTGGAAACGACAAAGATGTCTTTTATTGCCAAAGTATAGAGGTTCCCTCAAACATCCTGTTGGGGAATGTGCAATGGTAACTCTCGCGATTACAACATCGAATATGGCAATACAGTCTTATATTAACCAAGAGAAATTTTGCAATGTCTGGCATAGATTTTGCTTGTCTTGCTAAATCGTGAATGAACATAATGTGGTGTGATGACAATATGATGCAGCAGAGCATATAGATGCATCTAGAGTAATAGATGCAGGGAATAAAGATTTTAAGCAGCTTTATGTGTCAAGAGTTGTATTATATGTTGCGGAACTTAGTAGGGCTGAGCCTGGCTTAGGATATTTGATCAACGAGATGTGTGAGATCCCAGCAGTCGTGAAACGTTCTCCCTTGCCCCTCAGGGAGAGCGTGGGGGTGAGGGTCCCGCCACACCGCGGGTGCTCTCCTCGCCCTCACCCCCGCAAGGTGCACAGAGAGGCAGAAAGGATAGGCCTATCGAGTCGCTACAAGAGCGTCATCACACAGAATGTTGAAAACAGAA
>WNGA01023987.1_pt1 | contig 14118 bp, 12 predicted proteins | sample 5400061 | NCBI WGS metagenome assembly WNGA01 (sample SAMN13153366, study PRJNA577476) | soil metagenome | isolation source: 100 cm soil or saprolite under grassland replicate 2 | place: USA:California | collected 2016-06-15 | reverse complement strand
ATCGACAATTGGCGCGCGAACGCGTGGTGCAGCGCCACGTGATCGCCGAACAACGTGTCCGGACCGAACGCGACATGATCGATGCCGAGCAAGTTCACGCAGTATTCGAAGTGCTGCATGAACGACTCGATCGAATGGAGCGGGTGCTCGCGCGTGAGCGTCGTGTGCGGCGCAGCCTCGATGCCAATCACGCCGCCCTTGTCGGCGCAGGCGCGCAAAACGGAATCGGGTTTCATGCGTTTGGTGTCCCACAGCGCGCGCGCTCCGGCGTGGGTGATGAAAATCGGCTTGGAGCTCGTGGCGATCGTGTCCAGCGAGGTCTGATCTCCGGAGTGTGAGATGTCGATGGCGATGCCCAGCTTGTTCATGCGCTCGACCGCGGCGCGTCCGAACTCGGTCAGTCCGCCATCGGCCTGCTCGCGCAGACCGCACCCGAGCGTATTGGCTTCGCTATAGGCGATGCCGGATGAGCGGATGCCCAGTCCGTATAGGATGTCGAGCCGGTCAAGCTCGTTCTCGATCGGTGTCGCCGCTTCGAGCGAGGGAATGAATGCGATCTGGCCGTTCTGCTTGGCCCGCGGGATGTCTTCGGTCGTTTCGGCGCGAATGACCATGTCCTGGTGGGCGATGTCGCTCAGGCGCATGCCCAGGTCCCAGATGATGTCCTCCCACTTCCAGCCGGCTTTGGAGGTGATCGTGGCCGTGCCGTCCATCAGGCAGTCGAAAATGGCGTCGATGCCGGAGACAGCGAGGCCTTCGTAGCCCGTCCAATCGCGGCCAGCGCGACGGTATTCGAAGATCTGCTCGGGATTCGCCGGGACGACGAAGGCATGGTCGTGGAGTGAGACGACCAGGCATTCCTCGAGCAGGCGCTGTGCGCGCTGCCCCTGCTCGGGTGTGACTTCGACCGGGCGCGAATTCACTCGGTTGACCTCGCGTGCGAGCTCGAATTCGCGATAGTCCACGCCCGCTTCGAGGTACTGGAACGAGCGATAGCCGGTGTACTTCTTGCGTTTGCCGCGGACCTGTTCGTCGAGAGCCATGGAACGTGTCTCCTCAGTTGACCTGAATCACGATCTTGCCGAAGTGCTCGCGCCGGTCGAGCGCATCCTCCGCTTCGGCGATGCGCGCGAGTGAGTACACGGAGTGGACTTCCGGAACGAGCTTGCCGCTGAAAGCCAGCCCATGGCCAGGCTCTGGATGCTCCGACGCCAGGTTGGCGCGCCGACCGCGTCATGGACCAGGTCAACGCCTTCACCAGCGGTCCAGTCCATGACCTCCGTGAGCCAGTCGCCGCGCGAGTCGAACGCGGCCACTGCGCCTAGCTCGAGGGCGCGCTGCCGTTTCGCTGAAGTACTGGCAGTCGCGAGTACCTCGGCGCCGACGAGCACACCGATCTGTAGCGCGGCGCAGCCGACGCCGCCAGATGCGCCGACAATCAGCACGCGTTCGCCTGGCCGGACGCGGCCGACGGTGACCATGCCGCGCCAGGCGGTGGTGTACGTGGCTGGCAGCGCCGCGGCGACGGTGAATTCGACGTGGTCGGGCAGCGGAATGGCGTTTGTCGCGGGCACCGTCGCGTATTCGGCCAGACCGCCCCAGCGATGCTCACCCAGGATGGTGTAGTTCGGACACATACTGATCTCGCCGCGCCGGCACTGGCGGCACGCACCACAGCCGATGGCCGGATTGACGAGGACTCGCTGACCGGCTGTCGGTCCCTCGGCAACGGTGCCTGCGACATCGACTCCGGAGACGTGGGGCAGGGTGATGGGTGGGATGCCGGGTCCTTCGAGGCCCTGGCGCGTGAAGACGTCGAGGTGGTTCAGGCCGACTGCGCCTACGCGGATCAATAGGTCGCCGGGTGCTGCCGATGGGATGGGTACTTCTTCGAGTTGGAGGCGGTCGGAGTCGCCGTGCTCGCGGATCATGGCGGCGCGCATCGTGCGCGTGGCGATGGTCATGGCTGCCAGACCAGGTCGGTGCCGTCCGGGCGTGTGGGCGTCTGGCGCCAATCGGAGAAGGCTTTCAGACGGTTGGCGATGCGGCTTGCGGCGTCTTCGCTGGCGCGCTGGGCTTCCCAGGTTTCGTCAAGGATTGCGGGGCGGAAACGCGCTTCGCCTAGTGCCAAGCGGCCATCGCCGCGCTCCAGCGTGAACGTTGCGACGAAGGAGTCCCGGTTCTCGGGCCGTTCGGGTGCGTGGTACGGGCGTGACGGAGCCTCGAGCGGAATGGTCTCGCGCGGACCGGCTAATGGATGGAAGATGTAGTTGCCGAGGCTGTAGCAGACTAACGCCGTGCCGAATGCCTGGACGCCGTAAACGGTGTGGGCGTGGTGTCCGAGCACCAGGTCTGCGCCGGCGGCAGCGAGTCTTGGCGCAAGCGCCTCCTGGTACTCCGCCAGCGGGCCCTGGAAGTTCGATCCCCACTGCGGCGGGACGCCCCAGTGGATCGCCAGGATGACGAAGTCGACGTCACCGCGCGCCGCGGTGAGCGCCGCTTCGAGGCGGGCCACGTCCTCGGCCCAGGGGTCAGTGTGGACCCACGGCGGGGTGCCGGGCTGCTCGTCGATGAGCATCGGGTCCGCCGCATAGGAGGTGCGCACGCGCAGCGCGGCCAGGCCAGGCTGGTGCTCCGTGGCGCGAAAGCCGGGCGGGACGGTACATGCCCAGGACAGGAACGCGATCTTGGAGCCGTTGACCTCGAGGAGCCGGTGCACGCTGGCCTGTGCGTGAGTCGGCCCGGCTCCGGCGTGGTGGATGCCGGCGCCGTCGAGCGCCTCCAACGTGGACTCCAGACCGGGTACACCCCAGTCCATGATGTGGTTGTTGGCCAGTGAGACCGCGGTGCAGCCGAGGTCATCGCGCAGCCAGGCGGCGGATTCCAGTGGACTTTTGAGTCGGATCAACTTGGGTGCGGGGATGCCGCCCTCGGTCAGCGGCGCTTCGAGGTTGGCGATGCGCACAGCGGCTGTGTCCCAGCCAGTGCGGAAGAGAGTGGCTCCGGGTCGGCGCAGGAGCGCCACGTCGCCGACCGCGGCGATCGTGATGGTGCTCATACGCGCAGCCTCGGATCGAGTGCGTCGCGGAGTCCGTCGCCGACGAAGTTGTAGGCCAGGACCACGAGGGTGATCGCGGCACCGGGCAAAATCGCCAGGGCTGGCGCCGTCCAGACGTACTGCTGGGCGTTTTGCAGCATATTGCCCCAGGAAGGCGTCGGCGGCTGAATGCCCAGACCGAGGTAGCTCACCGCGGACTCGGTCAGGATTGCGAAGCCAACGCCCAGTGTTGCCGACACGACCACGGACGGGATCGTCTGCGGCAGGACATGGCGCAGCAAAATCAGCGGTCGCGTCGCCCCCAGCGCCTCCGCGGCGAGCACGAAGTCGTGCGCTTTGAAGCGCAGCGTCTCGCCGTAGATCACTCGCGCGACTTGCATCCACGATGTGCCGCCGATGACCAGGATCAGCGTCAGCGGACCGGGGCCGAGGACGACGACCGCCGTCACGATCAAAAAGAACGCTGGGGCAGTCATGGTGTCGGTGAGGCGCATCAGGATTGGGTCGAGCCAGCCGCTGTAGAAGCCAGCGATCGCGCCGACCAGCAGCCCGAGGATCGTGGCCGTGAGCATGGCCGCGACGCCAACGAGGAGCGTGACCTGCCCGCCGTGGAGCAGTCGACTGAGCTCGTCTCGGCCGAGCTCGTCGGTGCCCAGAGGATGGGTTGATCCGGGCGGGTCGAGGGCTTGCAGAGCACTGGTCTGCTGCGGTGGCAGCGTCCAGGCGAGCGGACCCAGGAACACGAGTGCATGGACCGCGACCAGGACGGCGATTGAGACGGCGCTGAGCTTGTTGCCAATCAGCCGCCGCGTCATGCGAGGCGGATCCTCGGGTCGAGCCAGGTGTAGGCCAGATCGACGAGCAGGCTGCTCGCGATCACGACGGCCGCAATGACTACGGTGATGCCAACGATCAGCGGGTAGTCGCGGCCATTGGCCGCTTCGACGGCGAGGCGGCCCATGCCGGGCCAGCCGAAGACGGCCTCGGTGACGACGGCGCCACCCACGAGTCTGGGCACGAGCGTGCCGACGATGCTGATCACTGGGATCAGGGCGTTTCTGAGCGCATGGCCGTAAATGACGTTGATTCTGGCCAGGCCCTTGGCAGTGGCGGTTCGGACGAAGTCTTGCTGGAGGACGTCGAGCAGCGCCGACCGCGTGAATCTCACAACGTACGGGAGCACTGTCGTGGACAGCACCGTGGCGGGCATTAGCAGGTGCTTCAGGAGGTCGGCTGGATCTGCTTCGGCGCCGCTGGTGGTGATGCCTGAGGACGGCAGCCAGTTCAAGTTGACCGATAGGGTCAAGATGAGGACGATGCCCAGCCAGAACGCCGGCACTGAGACGCCGATGACGCTCAGGATGGCGATCAGGAAGTCGGGGATGGTGTTTCGGCTCAGGGCGGCGTAGACGCCCATTGGGATGCCGAGCGCTATCGAGACGGCAAGTGCCGTGGTGGCGAGGATGAGCGTGTTGGGCAGGCGCTGGCCGATGCGCGCGCCGACCGGTTCGTTGCTCGTCATGGAGGTGCCGAGGTCGCCTCTGGCGGCGCCTGCGAGCCATTGGCCGTAGCGCACGATGGGCGGCTGATCGAGGCCCAGGCGTTTTGAGAGCTGCTCGCGTTGTTCGGGCGTGACGTCCATGCGCATGAGCTGCGATGGCCCGCCTGGGGCGAGCGCGACCAGAAAAAACGTGATGGCGCTGACGAGCAGGAGCACGATGATGCCCTGGATGAGCCGCTGCGCAGTGACCCGTAGCGTGGGAGTTTGTCCTCAGCGGCGCTGCGCGCGCTGCGGTGGGGCCACGGCGTGGCTCGGATGGGTCGAGACGTCCTCAGCGGCGCTACGCGCGCTGCCTTCTGGCGACACATGTGGGATTGTCATACGGGAGGTTCTAGACGGCCACAGCGGCGCTGCGCGCGCGGCGTGGCCGCGGCTATTTCTTGAGCCACCATTCGTTGACGTAGTGCATGTTGTCGCGCAGGTTGAGGTCGGGGACGCCTCGCAGGTTGGCGTTGATGACGTCGATTTCTTCGGGGTACCAGAGGAAAATGTAGGGAAGGTTGTCGGCCATGAAGGCTTGCAGGTCAGTGACGGCTTGTTTGCGTTTGGTGGCGTCGGCTTCGGTTTGAACCTTGGTCAACAGCTCGTCGAGCTTGGGATCTTTGAAGCCGGGAATGTTGAAGCCTTTGCCCGCGGCCGTGGAGTGGAAGTACGGGAAGACGTCAGGATCGGCCGGGTAGACCCACCAGTTCACCGTAGCCGTGTAGTCGCGATTGACGACCACTTTCTGGATATAGGCGTTCCATTCCATCGAGCTCAAGTCGGCTTGAATGCCGACGGCTTTGAGATTTTGTTGAATGAGCTCGTTCGTGGGCTGCAGGACGCCGCGCTGGCCGACATCCATCACGAACTGGAACGGTTGGCCACCTTTTTGCAGGATGCCGTCGGCGCCTGGGATCCAGCCGGCCTCGCTCAGAAGCTGCTTGGCTTTGGCTGGATCGAAGCCGTATTTCGACTCGTGCGCCGGGTCGTAGTAGGCCTTGAACGCAGGCACGATAGGCGAGTTGGCGGGCTTGCCGTAACCCTTCTCGATCGCGGTCACAATGGCCTGGCGATCAATGGCATATTCGAAGGCCTGGCGCACTTTGAGATCCTGGAAGCGCGCGTCGGTCTGGTTCAGCGACAGCCAGTAGTACTGGACGAGCTGGCGCGGTTCAACGCGCACCTGCTGGGCGCTCTTGACTCGATCGACCGCCGCTTTGTTATCCATGATCATGATGCTCAGCTCACCGCTGAGCGCCTGTGCGATCTGCGTGTTGGCGTCGGGGACGACTTTGAACACGATCTTGTCGAGGTTCGGCTTGCCGCCAAAATAGGCGTCGTTGCGGGTCAGGGTGACGCCCTGACCCGACGTGTAAGTTTCGACCTTGAATGGTCCGCTCGAGATCGGCGTGCCCTTGTTGAAGGAGGTCATGCCCCACGGATCGGCCTGACCGCTGAAGATGTGCTTCGGTAGGATGCCCGCGTTGTAGGCCAGGTACGACGGCAGCGCGCTGAAGGGACGCGACAGCGTGAACTTGACCGTCGTCGGATCGACGGCTTCGACCGCCTGTACGGCCGAGAAGTTACCCGCACCCGTCGCGCCGAGCTCCTTCTTGAGCACGATATCGCTGAAGGTGAACGCGACGTCATCGGCGGTGATCGCCTGGCCATCGCTCCATTTCGCGCCGTCGCGCAATTTGAAGGTCCAGCTCAGACCGTCCGCGGCAGCTTCCCAGCTCGCGGCCAGGTCAGGCGACGGCGTGAGATCTTTGCCCGGCCGGGTCAGTCCGTCGAAGAGCACGCGGTTGACGAAGATCGACTCGACGAAAGCATTGGGGTGCCACGGATTCATCGTCGGATCAGCGCCGATCGGAATCGTGACGGTGCCGCCTTGTTGCGCCTGGCCCGCTGGTGCGGCGGCTGGTGCGGTCGTGGGCTTGGCGGCCGCGGGCGGTGCGGTCGTCGCTCCGGCGGCCGGCTTCGGTGCGGATGCGGCGGCGACCGTGGCCTGCGCGGAAGCGGCCGAAACCGTTGGTTGCTGCGCGGCCGGCGCTGCCGCGGCCGTGGTTGGTGCGACGGCGGCTGTTGTCGGCTTGGCGGCCGCGGCCGGTGCGGTGGTTGGGACGTTGCATGCGGGCTCCCTTCCCTGCTCGAATAGCCGAGATCGGCCCCGATGTGCTGCGCCGCGTCGAGCACGCGATCGCGCAGCGTCGTCCGGAGTTGCGTTTTGATGCGTACTAGGGGACCGGCCACGCTCACTGCCGCCACGACCTGGCCGGTGATGTCTCGGATGGGCGCCGCTACCGCCGCCGCGCCCAGATCGAGGTCTTCGTCGCCCACGCCATAGCCTTCTCGGCTGATCTCGTCTAATTCTGCACGGAGGACTGCCGGGTCGGTCTGCGTTCGGTACGTGAACGCTTGGAGCGATCGTTCGAGTACGAGTTGTTGTTTTTCACGCGGCAGAAAGGCGAGCAGGACCTTGGGGCAGGCGCCAGCGTGGAGCGGAAAGCGCTTGCCGACCTCGGCGGAGAGGCGGATGGCGTGGTTGCTTTCGACGCGATCGACGCATACGGCTTCGAGGCCGTCGAGGATCGCCAGGTGGATCGTCTCGCCCGTTTGCGCATGGAGCGCTTGCATCACCGGCCGGGCGACGCGCACGACGTCGAGCTGCTTGACTGCGAGCTGGCCGACTTCAAAGGCGCGGACGCCGATGCGGTAGCGCTCCGCTACTTTTCTGACGAATCCGTGCGATTCGAGGGTTTTGAGCACGCGGAAGGCGTGGTTCTTGGTCATGCCCAGGTGGCGCGCGAGCTCGCTTGGCCCGAACTCATGCGGTGGCTGTTCGAAGGCGCACAGTACGTCCAGGGCGCGGGCGACCGCCGCCACGGTGTACGCGTCCGCGCTTGCCGCGGTATGCACCATAGAACGGCGTTAGGCTAGACAACACCGGCCTGCTGGCGCAAACCGGCTCACGCCTCGGGCGTGTGAGTGTGCCCGTCTGAGCCGTCCTCAGCGGCGGCCAGGGCCGCGCTGCCGATGGCGACGCTGGCGCCACAGCGGCGTTCGTTGCTCGATATTCGCAAAACCATCCAGGGACCTCGGTGCCAGCCAACGCACCTCCAGGTACCGCTTGCACGCCACGAGCGTGGTCTGCCCTGTGGTTTGCCGAGCCGCGCGCGGGCGAGCAGCGGACGGAGGCGCGCAGCAGCCGACGGACGCGGTTGAGCGGAAAGCGCGCGGCGGTCACGCAGCGGAGGTCTTGTCCAAAATCGTCGACGTATCTCAGGCAGCGGATCGCAGCTGCGCGTGTGCGCTACAACTGTGGGCGCAATGGCGCCTAAGGCGACGGTGCTCGAGATCGATGGCCGCGAGGTCACGATCACCAATCCGGACAAGGTGTTTTTCCCGAAGACGGGCCACACCAAGCTGGACCTCGTCAACTTCTACCTGGCCGTTTCGGAGGGCGCGTTACGCGGAGCATCGGGCCGGCCCATGGCGCTCAAGCGTTTTGTCAATGGCGCCGAAAGCGAGCCGTTCTTCCAGAAGCGCGTGCCGGGCAATGCGCCGGAGTGGCTCGAAACGGTCCGCCTCAGCTACCCATCAGGCGGTGTAGCGGATGAGATCGTGCTGCGCGACGCGGCCGGCTTGGCCTGGGTGATCAACCTCGGTTGTATCGACCTGAACCCGCATCCTGTGCGCGCCGAGGACATCGACCACCCCGACGAACTGCGCGTCGACCTCGATCCCATCCGCGGCGTCGGCTGGCCGCAAGTGCGCGATGTGGCCATGGTGGTGAAGGCCGTGCTCGACGACTTCGGACTGATCGGCTGGCCCAAGACCTCAGGCTCACGCGGGTTCCACGTGTTCTGTCGGATCGAGCCGCGCTGGACGTTCACCGAGGTGCGTAATGCGGGCATCGCCCTGGCACGCGAGGTCGAACGCCGGGCACCGGACCTGGCCACAAGTAAGTGGTGGAAGGAAGAGCGCCACGGCGTCTTCGTCGACTACAACCAGAACGCGCGCGACCGCACCACCGCTTCGGCGTACTCGGTGCGTCCGACGGCTCAGGCGCGCGTGTCGACGCCGCTCCACTGGGAGGAAGTGCCGACCTGTGAGCCCGACGCCTTCACCATCGACACCGTGCCGGAGCGCTACCGGCGACTTGGCGACCCCGGCGCAGGGATCGACGCGTTGATCGGGACCATTGAGCCGCTGCTGGAGCTTGCGAAACGCCAGGAGGCCGAAGGCGCCGTCGACGGTCCGCGGCCCGGTGCAGTGCCGTCGCCAGCGCCGGGCAAGTCCGTTGGACCGACCGGCCGTCGACGCACGACGGCACCGCTCATCGAGATCGCACGCGCGGCGTCACAGCGTGATGCGCTGGACGGTTTGGAGCGCTGGAAGGCGCGCCACAGCGATGTGTGGCCGCTACTGGAGCCCGCGGATGTCATGGTGGATTCGATGCGCGGGCGCAGCAGCGCCTGGTACCGCATCCGTTTGAACTTGCGGCACGTGCCCGAGGAACAGCGGCCCGCCCAGGAACCGCTGGAAGTGGACTATGACCCGTTCGAGGGCATGGATCCGTCTACTTGGCAGCGGCGGTAATCTCGTCGAGGAACTCCTTGCGAATGGCGTCGCCGGCGTTCGTGCGCCAGTCGTTGACTAGAGTGTCGAAGTCGCTGAAGGGACGGCGATTGAACAGGACGTCGGCGACGCCGTCGTAGAAGGTTTGATCGGCGGCCACGCCTTTGCGCGATTGCGTCGCCGAATGAAAACCGCGCGTCGGATCCGAGACGCCGATATTGACCAGAATTTGTTCGACGTCGAACGCGGCCTGCACGTAACCCGGCAGATCGGCCTGATACCAGACGTACGGCCGGTGCGCGATGTACTGCCAGGGGACGTACGAGGCGGTCGTCAGGCCTTCGCGCGTCGGCACCGGATCGCCGTCCGCGCCGACCGTATAGTCCTGGTCGCGCAAACCGTAACTGAGGAGTAAGTCCTCCGTGGTCCCGAACGGCGCGGCGAGATAGTTCATGATGCGCAGGATCTCTTTGACGCGGTCGGCACTGCCTTTCTTGACCAGGTTGTACGCGACCGTACCGCCGGTGATGAAGTGCTGCGGCTTCGCCGACGCGCTCGACGCAAATGGCTTGACAATCGTGAAATGTCGCTGTGGATTCGACTGCAGGCCACGCCGCCACATGTCGTTCCAGCCGTTGCCGAACGCCTCGTTTGACACGACGAACTTGCCGGCCAGGAACTGCCCGCGTGAATCACCGGACGTCTGTACATCCGGCGGATAGAGTCCGGAGCTCAGCAGGTCCTTCATGTAGCCGAGCGCGGCCTTGTACTGCTCGGTTTCTCGATCGCGCACGAGTTTGCCCGAAGCATCGAGCGACCACATGTTCGGCGCGCCGAACATCTCCAGGAACGAGACGATGCCCCACATATTCGGGCCGGTCGGACCAGTGTTGCCGATCGCGTAGCGGTTTTCCTGGGGCCGGTTGAGTTGCTGCAGGATCTTCTTGAAGTCTTCGGCGTCCTTGGGCACGATGTCGGCGCCGATCTCGGCGTCCCAGATGTCGGTGTTGCGGAAGAACCAGAACGCCGGCAAATAGCGATGAATCGGAATGCCCCACAGGCGGTTGTCGAAGACGCCGCCGGAGCCCGTGTACGCATACGACGGAACCGCCGCCAGATTCGGGTAATCCTTGGCCGCGTCGCCAGCGAGATATGGCGTGAGATCCGCGCATTGCGCCTGCAGGAACTGCGTCGAGATGAAGCTGGCGACGGTGCCGGTGATGTGCAGTGTGTCGGGTAAATCGCTGCCGGCGATCTGCACCTGAAATCGCGTCGGATAGTCGGCGTTCGGCGTGATGGTCATGTTGACCGTCGAATTGAGCTCTTTTTCGATCGCTTTCCAGGTCGCGTTCTGATCGCGCGCCGTGGGCGGCGGGTAATACCCGGCCATGAACACATTTAGCGTGCCGCCACTGCCAGGGGGTCCGCCACTCCACGACGTGACGGGTTCCTTGGGGAAGTGCACGAAGCCGTCGGTGATGCGCGGATCGGTGCTGTGCACGTCGGGCTTTGGGCCGCCGGCTGGCGGCATGTACGTTGGAAGTGGACCTGCCGCGCCTTGTGCACCGGGAGTGGCACCTGCCGCGGGCTTGGGCGGTGGCGCCGGTGGCGCGCACGCCTCGGTTGTGGCCAGGAGCGATAAGCCGAGGGTGCCGGCGGCTGTGAGCTGGAGAAAGTGGCGGCGAGTGATTTCAGCCGCGTGAGGAGAGCTCATTGCGGAACTCCTGCTCGTGGGCTTCCCACAACTTCTGAAAATCCGCTTCGGCGGTGGTGACCGCCATCGGCGTGGTCTGGAAGAGCTCTGGACGGCGCGGTAGCTCCGGTTGGACACCTTCCTGGAGTCGGCGCGCCATACGCATCAGGTAGCGGCGCATGACGATGATGGCCGTGTCGGCCGCGCCCAGGTGCTCCTTGGACCGGTCCATGATCGCGCCCATCGACTCCGTAACTGCCTGGTCCTGGGCTCGATTGCCGGGCAGACCGGTGTAGTTATGCGTGCGTTGCATGTCGCGATCGATCATGTAGTCGTTGTCTTTGTTTCTGACACGGCGCCACGTGCCAGGAATGAGACCGAGCGTGGCTGGATCGGCGATCGCCGTGCCGGTGAGAAAGCCCATTAGTTTGGGATCGGTCCTGTCTGGATCATCGGGCAGGCGTGGCGGCGTGACCGTGATCCACCAGTGGCTTTCGTCGTCGCGCGGGATCAGGAAGATGCCATTGCCGGCGCGCGACTGGCTGGCGATCTGGGTGAAGGTCGGCATCGCATAGGTAGTGACGCGCCAGTAGTACTGACCGTCCTGCGTGTTGCGGCGGGCGCCGTAGACGAAGCCGAAGTCCGTTTCTCTGGTGGCCGTGACTTGCTGGGTTTGTTCGAGTCTGCCGCCGGCGCGGAACGTCTCATGTTCGAAGGTTTTGTGCAGGAAGCCGACGTGGGACGAGTCGATGTTGCCCTCGAGCGCCTGGGCGTAATTCGACTCCTGCATCCACTTGGTCGCGGTGGTTTGATCGGCATCGGGCCTGGTGCACCACTGATATTTGGGCAGCGGTGGCTGCTGGTCTTTAGGGCCCATGTAGATCCAGATCAGACCTGCGTACTCTTGAGCTGGGTAGGCTGTTGCCTGGACCTTAGTCTTGAAGTCTGATTCGGCCGGTTCATTGGGCATGTCCACGCACTGGCCAGTCACGTCGAACTTCCAGCCGTGGTAGACGCACCGGAGTCCTTGTTCTTCGTTCCTGCCGAAGAACAGTGACGCGCCACGGTGGGGACAGTTCTCGGCGATGAACGCTGGTGTGCCGTTGGTGTCGCGGAACGCGATCAGGTCTTCGCCGAGGATTCTGAAGCGGACCGGGTCCGAATCTGCTGTCGGCAGCTCCGAAGGGAGCAGGGCGGGGAGCCAGAACCGACGGAACAGCTCGCCCATGGCTGTGCCCGGCCCGGTACGACACAGCAGGTCGTTGTCTTCCTTGCTGAGCATCTTCTGATCATAAGCGGCGACGGCCGCTGCGCACGGCGGGCCAGGTGTAAATTCTTGGGGCAAGCCCCAAACCCCAATTGGAAGGATCTCTGGGGTGCGCCGTGATTCGAGTCGAAGCGGCGCCTTTAGGGGAGCGCGGCCAGGCGGGTTTGGGCTTCTTGCAGGCGTTGCATGGCGACGGGAAATTGGGTGGCAATGTCCTCGTTGGGGGCGCCATCGCGTAGTTTGCGGCGCAGGTCACGCGAGATCGCGGTTTCAACGGACTCGCGGTACTCCTTCGAGACGGCCTGGTCGATCCAGGCTTCAGTGCGCTCGAAGTGCTCGAGATAGGCCGTGTTCATCAGCTCCAGGGCGCGATCTCTGTTGCCCGCGCTAAACGCCTGCTGCGCCTGCACGTAGCCCTGAGTGGTAGCCTGCAGCTCACGCACAGCCTCCTGATTGCTGGCCACGCCGGCAGGCTTGGGTGCGGCGGTCGGCGGCGACGTCGGCGTGATGGGTGCCGCGGTCGGACCACAGGCCACGCTCCACCCGATCAGCGAAACAAGAGCAACCAGCGTGCGGATTGTCATTTCATATCCTTACCTAAGGTGTTGACCTGTACTGGCGAGGGACATTAGTATGCACGAACACTGTCTGTCAACATAGGCTTGGAGAGAGGTCTCGCGAACGCAATGGCGCGTATCCGCTACTCGCAACTGGTCGCACTGCTCGGTCTCGTCGGCGCGCTGCTGCTGATCAACGTGCCGCTGGTCACGGCCCAATCCAATCCGCAAGTGCAGTCCGACGCGCGACGCCTGGACCAGGTGGCGCAGGAAGTCGACGATGCCGCCGCGGCTGCCAACTGGACTGCGGCGCGAGCTGATTGGCGCGAGTTCGGCGATCTGTGGCTGGACGTCGAGGACGGCTTCCGCGATCTGTCGCGCGATGGCTATGCGCGTATCGAGAACAACATGGTGGCCGTGGGCGACGCGCTGCGTGTGGATTCGCCGGATCAGGCAGCCACCCGCCGAGCAGTGCAGGCGCTACGAGACGAATTGGCGCCCTTCGTGGCCGGCACGGCCAACAGCGCAGCACAGCCGAAGCCAGTTGCCAGCGGGCAAGGTCTCGATGGCCTGATGGACACCCTCGATCGGGCCATCGCCGCCGCCGACCGGCGCGACGCTGAGGGTGCGTTCAACAACATGCGTTCGTTCCAGACGCAGTGGCTCGACGTCGAGGGCCAGGTCAAGACGCGCAGCGCGCAGACCTACCGCTCGACTGAGGACAACATGGCTCGTGCGTCGTCGCTGCTGCGGGCAAATCCGCCGGCCTTCGCCGACGCGCTGGTGACGATGCACGCGATGCGCCAGGAGCTCGCGCCGCTCGTCGAGCAGCCAGCGCGCTACGGGGCAACGGCAGGTGCGAGCCGCGAACTGGTCGAAGGCCTGACCGGTCTCGTCGCGGCCGTGATGCTGCTGTACGTCAGCTACTGGCTCCACTCGAAGTCGAGCCTGCACGCCTGGCAAACGTACGTCCGCGAGCGGACATCGGCCGCGTTGGCCGGCGGCGGCATGTTCTCGCTGTCGCTGATCAGTTTCCTGTCGGTGTTCCGCGAGGGCGCCGAAACGTCGCTCTTCTACATCGGCATTGCGCCGTCGATCGCGGGCCAGGACCTGGCGCTCGGCATCGGCCTCGGCACGCTCGCCCTGACGGTGATCGGCGTGGTCATGCTCGTGTTCGGCCTGCGCATTCCGCTGCGGCCGTTCTTCCTGGTGTCCAGCGTGCTGCTGTATTACCTGGCGTTCAAGTTCATCGGTACGGGTCTGCATGCGCTGCAAGTGGCGGGTGTACTGCCCGCCACGCCGGTCGCGGTACCCTCGTGGGACCCGATTGGCCTGTTCCCGACGTGGGAGACGACCCTGCCCCAACTAGCTCTTCTGGTGATCGCCGCTTGCGTGCTGATCCTGAAGAGCTAGTTGGGG
>WNGA01013582.1_pt1 | contig 14122 bp, 11 predicted proteins | sample 5400061 | NCBI WGS metagenome assembly WNGA01 (sample SAMN13153366, study PRJNA577476) | soil metagenome | isolation source: 100 cm soil or saprolite under grassland replicate 2 | place: USA:California | collected 2016-06-15 | reverse complement strand
CGAATAATAAATCACGATATTCCTCAGGAGGGTCTTAGGCTCATCGCCGGCGCATACCCAAGATGCTGACAAAGAAGCTCGACAAAATCGTTTGAAATCCCAAAGCGGTGAGCGTAACCCCGGGAACAACCAGACGCATCGTGTGAGCATAGTCGAGATTGGCAAAATGCACGAGCCGCCATTGATTTGCCGCAGCCAAAAGCAATGTTATCCCGACCACGACAGCGACACCCGATATGACTAAACCACGTTCGAGATTAACGATCTCAAAAAAACGCGTCATGTGTAGATCCTCCGGCATCAAGCCTTCACTGACGGCAAAGGTCTTGGTAAAAATAGCGAATAAAATGGATTGATAACCGCAAAGGATGCCCAGGCTGGCAAACAGCAACGTGTGGGCATCGAATGCGACTCCTCCCAGCCTTACTCCTGGCAGTGCGACACCGTAACCAATCAGCCCAAGCAAGACTAACAACGCGCCGGGGATGACGAACAACCAGCGCGGGCTATACATCAGAAAGAAGCGGAGAGTTCTCCAGCCATCGCGGAACGTCTTGAGATGCGGCGCATGTGATTTTCGCCCGTCCGGGTGTAACGTAATCGGCACCTCGGTGAGTTTTTCGCCAAACAGGCTTGCCTTGATAATCATTTCTGTGGCGAATTCCATGCCCGTGCATCGCTGGTTGAGACGGTTGTAAAAATCCTTGGTGAAGCCCCTGAGCCCGCAATAAACATCGTGAATGGATTTAGCCTGAAACCAATTCCGGGCCATCGCTGAAAACATCGGATTACCCCACCATCGATGTAAGAAGGGCATGGCACCGGGCATAACTTTTCCTCCACCGGCCGGCAATCTGCACCCTTGAACAAGATCGTACCCTTGCCGTAATTTGTCGACGAATCTCGGTACCTCGAGAAAATCGTAACTGTCATCGGCATCGCCCATGATGACAAACTTTCCACGCGCCGCCGCAATTCCGCCCATCAGAGCATTTCCATAACCCTTGGCCGTAACACGAACGACGCGTGCGCCCATGGCTGTCGCTATTTCAGGAGACCGATCGACGCTGCCGTTGTCAGCGACGATTACTTCCCCTTCGATGGCGCTGTCTCTGAACGCCTTCATGGCCTTGTCGATGCAAACCGCCAGGGTATCGGCCTCGTTTAAACAGGGCATTACGATAGAGACTTCCGGGCAAGCATCGTTACGCGGAAGTAGATCCTCGACGCTTTGCCCGCCAACAACCGACTGCCCGCCGTTAATAGTCATAGGACACCTCCATTTGAAGCTTCGCCGCTCATTGACAGACTTCGATCCTGCCGCAACGATAGGCGCACGGTCCACATCCGATAAACAGCGGTCATCACGATCAAGACAACGAGGGGCTGAATCGTAACACCATAACGAGTATTATCGACCCCTACGGCCAGCGCCTGGAGAATCGACGAAAACACGGCGACGGCCGATACGGCTGTAAAAATAAATCCCCAATTTGTCTGTTGTCTAAAGCGACGCGAAAGCATTGCCACAACCAGAAAGACCAGAAAGACTGCGTTGATTGACCGCAAAAGGGGGTGCTCGAAACGCCAGCTCCAGTTTAGTAATTCATTTAGGACTTGAGGTTTTACGTCTTCGATTCCCTTAGGATTTGACACCAACCAGAAGCTAACCCACGCATCGCCGACAAGCGCGGCATACCTGAATGGATGCGCGGCGATCAAGCTAGTGGATACTTTGAGCAGTTCCTTGTCGAGAGCGGGTAACGCCAACCCGGTCACTTTCTTCAACTCCGGTAGCGCCTCCCACGTGGCTGTGTAGCGCCCAGTTTCTGCAAGATGAAGGTCTCGGTGTTTAACTAAAACATCGCGCACCGTCCGGTAGCGCTCTGGCGCCAACTCAGCGAAAGCGATGGTATGTTCCATGAGGCCAACACCTGTTTGAGTCGAAAGCGTGAAATGTCCTACGTGAAAGTAGTTAAAACTAGACCATGCCAGAATCATAAAAATGCCCGGCCCCGCTGCTATGACGGCTCTCGCGAGCGCAACACGCCAATTTGACCTCGCATAAATCAGCGAACCATATCCAATAAAAATACCTAGAAGCATCGGTAAAAAAACGAACTGTGGTCGTGCCATTACTGCGCCACCAGCAAGGGTACCGGCAAGAATCAAAATCCAACCCGAGCTCCGGTCTCTGAATCGCCGGTGAATTAAGGCTAGCAAAGCCGCAGTACTGGTGACGAAGAGGGTTGTCTCTGTCTCAGGGATCAGATTCGCCTCAAAAAACAGCTGACCGAGATTGACGTTGTATGTCATACCCATCAAGAAGGCGAATCCGTGTTTGCCCGTGAGTTCATATGCCATGTAAAAGAGGCACATCGAAATAGCCAGACCGGCGAGCATTTGAATGATCCACACTGCGTGGGGAGAAAGTTGAGCGAGAATCAGCAGAAGCGGGTAGCCCGGTGTGCGCCTTCCCTGATAATTAGAGAGATCTCCGCTCACAAGCTGCTTCGCAACCTCTATATACGTCCCGGTGTCCGGAAACGCCGTAGGCTCGCCAATGAACCAGAAACCCAAGCGTAAAGCCGAGCCGAGTATTAGAAGGAGAATAAGCCACTCTTTAATCTTCATTGGACCACAGGATGGCGCGAGCCAAAGCACCACGATCCGCCTGGCAGGTCACCATCAAAACAAAGACGATGCAGGCAACACTAAACCCGCGAAACAACGACCGGTCTTCTTAAAGCAATGGGAGCAGGAGAACGTGCGGCGGCAGGACTCAACAGGCCTTCTTTTACAGCGATGGCACGGAGCAGAATTACAAAGCTCACCAAGTGATAAAAGTAATCCCAGTACGACATCGGGAGAAAGGTTCCCCCAATGATAAATGCCGCGAGACTGATCTGGATCATTTTGCAGTAATTTACCAACCACTCGGCTTCCGGTTTGTTTCTCAGGGCCCACTTCAATTGGAAAAGAGAGAAATAGCTCGAAAGGATCAAGCTGACGTACAGGATCAGACCAGGAAAGCCATGATCGGCCAGAACCTCGAGGTAAATATTATGCGCGCTCTGCGCGCGAATGTATTCACTCAAGTACCTGTCATAAACAGCTTCGTGATCCAGGACCCAAAAGCCGCCGCCTGTCAACGGATGATCCAATGCAAAACGCCACGATACATACCACGATTCCAGCCGCATCTGTGAAGAACGGTCAGTGTGTTCCTGGATGCTACCCGCTCGCTCAAATAATCGCTCCGGGGCATAGTTCATAATTCCATAGGCGAAGATCGCTAAGGCAAAGAATCCCAAAATCCTCCGTCGCGCGCGCATGAAAAGCATGATCAAAACCACAGGTAACGTGAGCATCGAGGTCCGTGAAAAAGTAAAAATAATGGCGATGGGAGAAAAGATTAGCATCGCGAATAAAATACGCCGGAGCCAACGTCGAGGTTCCTCCCGTCCTAGGAATAAGAGAAACGGCATAGTCATGCAGAGCGCGAGACCGATGCCATTATTGCCGCTCAAGAGAGAGCCGCCCTCCGGGCCCAGAACCGACCCCGCGCCGGGATTGCCGCTAGTGAAAACCCAAATGCCGCCTTTGAGACCGTAAAAACCGATCGACAAGCCGATGATAAGAAAGAGATATCTCAAGCGCTGCCGATCTTGAAAATACAGGAGGGTGAAAAAAGTGAACAACAATATCTTGAAAAGTTTGAACCATAGATCCCAGGCATCACCGGGATACCATGCGAGAATCGTTGTAAATGTATAGTCGAAACAAAGTGCGATCAGAAGCGACGTCTCTCTCGTCTTGGGCAATGCGCGTCGCAACTTGTCGCGTGAAGTTAGGACGCCCAAAATCACCGCAATCGCCACAATCAAAGCGAAGGGCATGTCGCGCGCAAAGCCCCATGTTTGTTTGTGAGGACTCATATAGGTGAGCCAGGACCACATGAGAACACCGATCCAGGGCTGCGTATAACAGTAAGGAACCAGGTAGAAAATAAAACCGGTGAGGAAGATATCCCGTAGAGGAGGCATTTACAGATCCTTCATTTGGTCTTCTAACACCTGAACTTGCTGCTCCCAGTTATGGTACCGGAGAACCGTGTCTCTTCCCTGTGTTCCTAATCGCCGGCGAAGCTCAGAATCTTCGAGGAGCCGCCTCGTGTGTTCCGCAAAGGTGGCCGGCTCATCGGCGATCAGGATGTTTTCTCCATGGGTCGCGCATAGCCCACCGACAGCGGGTGTCGTCGCCAACACGGGTTTCGCCATTGCCCACGCTTGAAGAATCTTGTTTTTAATTCCCGCGCCTTTGCGCATGGGGCAAACAAACATTGATGCTTGATCCAAATAAGGGCGGACGTCGTCCACATAACCGGTGACGACGACATGATGACTGGCGAGCGCTTGGATTTCGGGAGCCGGATCCTTGCCGACAATATAAAATTTCACTTCCGGCAGTTTTTCGACCACAAGCGGAAAGATTTCTCGGTAGAAGTATAGGACAGCGTCGACGCTCGGCGGAAAACCCATATTGCCTTCAAACGCGATGCTGGGAAACTTTTCAGCGAGTCCCAAAGGCTCGAAGTAATCACTATCCACTCCATTTGGAATCACCACCTGTTTCGCTTGGGGACAGACCCTGCGGAAAACTTCGGCATCGCGCTCAGAGACTAGAGAGCAAAGGGAGACGTGAGCGAGATATTTCCGTTCGAAAAGAAAGGTTACAAACAATCTCTTCAGATTTACCGCGGCCTCTCGGACGGACTGGCTACAGCGCAATTCACGCGCCAGCTCCAGAACGCCATCGTCCATAACGTCGATAAAGATGCGCACGTTTTTGATAAAGCGCGCGTAGGGAATCATCTGCCACGCGGGGATCCAGACGAGATCGAACTTTTCTTCATGCAGTGACTTCTTCAATAGAGCGCTTATCTCGGGATCAAAGGGGTACACCTCGCTAGGTGAAAAAGAGCGTGTGAAACCGAAGAATCCATTTGGTCCACCGTCGAGTGATTTTTCCGCGACGGTGCGGACAGTTTTGAAATATGGCTCCACTTCAGTCGCCACAAGTCTTGAGTTATAGCCTAAAAAATGCAGCTCATGGCGTTTCGCAAGATTTTTGGCAAAGTGGAATACCCGCAAATCCTCTCCATTGTACAAGGGATACGGAATGCGGCTCGCGAGAAGTAAGATCTTCACGTTAACGGTAAATCGGCGACGATCCGAGAATTGTTAATCTGCTGCCGGCTGTTGATAAATACTTTACACTTTGATGGCAAACTACGGATGGTCGTCTCCCGCCAAATCAATGCCTCGCGTTACTAGTCGTCCCGCATGAATTGAGGGTGTCAAGAAAATGCCTGTCCAAAAGTCGAATGGTTTCGCTAAGGTTGTACTTCTCCGCGACATATCTATGGCCATCCTCACCTAGCCTCCGAGCCAGAGTTTTATCCCTAAGAAGAAGCGCCATGCGCTCGGCCAGCGCATCAGGATCGCCAGCTGGACTTAGGAGTCCAGTGACGCCGTCATCGATGATCTCCCGGGGACCTAATGTCGCCGAGGCAATTACAGGCTTGCCCGCCGCCATGGCTTCGACGATCACAGACCCGAAGGGCTCTTTCAGGGAAGCGTGTACAAACAAATCGATGGCGTTCATGACCGCTGCGATATCGTCTTTAAAGCCTGTGAAGATCACACGATTCCCGAGGTTCAAGGATGCTACGCGATCTCGTAAGGAGCGCCGATATTCATCCGCTTCGGGGTCGTTGAGTGCAATATCACCAACCACGATGGCGCGCGTTTCGGGAAAGTCGCCAACAACCTTTGCTAAAGCCTCGAAGAAGACGAGATGGCCCTTTTGCGGTATGAGCCGCGCCACAAAGCCGATGACGAAATCGCATGGGAGCAAACCGAGTTCGTTCCTGAATCGAGCCCCTTCTTCTCGTCGTCGCGCGAAAGAAGCCAGATCTACGCCGAGCGGCACGACGTGTACCTTCTCGGCGTCGATGCCCGCCCGCAAAATCAGTTCCCGATCGTAATGTGTCGTCGTCAGTATCCGCCGGGTTGTATGCTCGATGATTTTCACAATAGCTTCCCGCTCAGATTGATTTCTCTGGGGCAGGTACGGGAAGACATCGGCGTGGGAACGCCAAACAACCGGGATATTCAATTGCCTCGCCACTTTACCCGCACAGAGAAGATCATTATAGGTATTGCAAAATGCCAGGCCGGCAGCGTGGCCTTGCAAGTGGCGACGCAATTGAAAGTTCGCCCAGGGAGTTTGTACCCATCGCAGTGGTTTGCGGGTCGCTAGTGACCAACGGATCTCATCGACTGCGATGCCTAAATCGCGGATCCGATCGGCAAATGGCCCATGTTCGAAAAGGACCGCCGAGAGGGATTCTCGAGGCATTCGTGTCAGAGTTAAGTGCTCCAACAAGCGCAGCTCGCCCCCTCCTAAATCACCGTAATAACTGCTGAAGACAACGGCGGTTTTTCGCTTCGAGCGCGGAATGGGCACGCCGTTTTGCGGATTCTCCCTCACTATATTGCTTGTTAAGAGAAAGCGGTTGATATCGTTGACTATGAAGGTTAATGATAATGACCGTATCGGTGAGCTTCCCGCTTAAATTGCTGCCATTCGCTGCCTCAAGGAACGCAGCAACGTCAACAGAGGCGGCGGAAGATAGCTGAGTAAGAGACAGCGCGCCACCTTAAGCGAAAACGATCGCATCAGACTTGCCTTGAGATGTTTCCTCGCTTCGATTAGCTCGTTACGAGAAAATTCATAGTATCCCCAAGCGAATTCATAATCAGCAACGCGCTTCGCTTGAAGCAGTTGCTGATTCGGAGTCAGGGGAATCCATTGATCCAAAGTTTCATACATACCGCTCGTATGGCGAAAGATATTCGTGTAGTGCTGGTGTGGATTGACATAATACCTCGCGCGTCGCACGCGGCGTCTAACCAGTTTGTGATCGAGATATGCAAAGCGAAAATACTTAGCCAAACGCATCCACATGTGCATATCCTCGACGGAGGGTCTGGTGTACACCTCATCAAACAATCCGACTTTGTCGAAGCAACTGCGGCGGACAAGCACGGTGCTGGTCCAACATGGGCTCGTTCCGAATCGTATGAAGTGCTCCAATAAATCGTCTGTTGTGATGAGAAAGGCGCCATCGAACAAGGGTTCGCGCTTCAACGTGTAAATCCGACCGCCGCCCTCCAAGAAACCATCGTGCTCCTCAGCATCTTCAAACTCTTCATAGTTGGTAAAACAAAGTCCCAGCTCAGGGACTTGTTCGAAGGTGCGTACCTGCATGGCGAGCTTGTCGGGAAACCATAAATCGTCGGAATCCAAGAATGCGACCAGCTCACCTGTCGCAGCCTTTATTCCCGCATTGCGCGCGGCCGAGCATCCCCTATTGCTCTGCGACACAATTCGGATTCGCTCGCGATACCGCCCGAGCCGTTCTTCGGTGTCATCCGTGGAACCATCATCGATAACGATCAATTCAAGATTCTCATAATTCTGGCCCAAGACACTGTCGATTGTCGCCGGAAGATAGGCGGCCGCATTGTAAGCCGGAATGACCACGGAGACTTTTAGCCTGCTCGGCATCTCTTTCTGTTCCAAGCTCCTAGCCTTCCCTGGAGCACTGCTGCAGTAATTCGACGTATCGCGAGGCACATTGGGTCCATGAGAACTTAGTTCGGATTAATGCCTTCCCCTGCTGCCCCGCTTTTTTTCTGTGCTCGGGATGGCTTACGAGATAATCAAGCTTTGCGGCCAGCTCACCGGGGTTGTTTGGATCCACGAGATATCCGGTTTCCCCATCAACGATAATTTCGCGACTCGCGTTCCTTACGTTAACAAAATCGGGGCGCAAGGCGAGACACGGCAGTCCCGCTGACATCGCCTCTAGTAAAGCGTTGCCGAACGGCTCGTAAGTCGAAGGTAAAACAAAAATGTCTGAAGCGGCGAAATAATTTTCGACATGCTCGGTGTGACCAAGAAATTTGACTTGGGACGCAATACCTAACGCTCGAGCCTCCATTTGCAAGGATTCTTTTTCCTCGCCGTCTCCGAGCACGACCGTTACACACTGGGCCTTACGGCGCATAAGAGAAACAGCGCGGAAGAGGTACGGAAGATTTTTCATCTTGACCAGCCGACCGCAGTAAAGAATCACCAGCCGGTCCTCGTCGTGATCGCGAAGCTCACTCGCTAGACAACCAGGCTGTGCGCTACTATAACGACAGAAATCAACACCATTGGGAATAACGTGTATCTTACGTTCAGGAACCCGATAAAGATCTAAGAGATCTTTTTTCATAAACTCGGACTTAACCACAGCCGCGTCACATTGATTCCAAGCCCGCTTGTCCATAAAGTCATTTTCGAAAGCCAAAAGTCGCTCTAGAATTCTCCGCTTGATATCAGGTAATCGGTTCTTTTCCTCTCCGTCGCTCGGTACGGCTGCTTCGTAACCCTTGCGCGTGCCCTCCACGCGAAACACCAGGGGAACACGGGGAAACAACTGCTTCATGCAGATGGCATAGGCGGCATCGACGCAGACGAAGCCATTGAAGGGTGATAACACAGGAGCCAAAATCGGCCTAAGATAGCGCGGCTCCAAAAGCGGCCAAATCGGCCACAGCGGACCTGGCAAACCTAATCCCGGCATTCGGAAAATGGAGATGCCGGCGTGATCATCGCGTGTGATGACGCCGTTGCGCGAGCCGCGGGCGACGATTTCCACGGAGTGACCGAGTTCTGCAAGACACTTCGTGATGTAATAGGTGTTAATCGCACCTCCGCCTCCCTTCACGACGTCCGGATAGTGCTCGTTTTGCCAAAGAACGTTCAACGTTTTTTTTATCCCAATCTCTCGCCGAGCCAACTTTTGATCTTTCGGTAGTTGACCATGTGCAACCCCAGGCCATGCCGCAGCGGCCGGGTGAGTTCCAAGACTTGCCAATTGAGGCGATGTACGCGCCGTTCGAGATGCTCGTTCCAGATATGCGCGAAGCACAAAAGACCCGTGATGCTCCGGCGAATGCCCCTCGGCGTCAGGTAATGCGTGGCTTCACCGATGCTGTAAAAATGTTTTCTCCCGCCGGCCAATTCTAAGTTGATCTGAGCTTCTGCGCCGTGATAGGCCGTCTGTTGTCCTCCGGCAATATGGGCATAGTTGTGATTCTGATGCACGACCTTCGTTACCGCAGTCGCATCGATGACCGCGCCGCATAGGTCGCGGGCTTTCCAAATCAGCCAGTTGTCAAATCCGGCTCTTCCGACGGCAAAGGATGGTATCTCTCGATAAAGCCCGCGTGGAAATGCAAAATAATCGATTGCCCAGTACCCGCGCCGCTTACCTTCTCGCGCAACGCTAGCCGCTAACTCTCCCTCCCATCCCGCCGAGTCGAAAGACAGAGCGTGTTTCACGTCGAGATTCCAACATTCTCCCACGACCAGGAATCTATCCCTGCAGCGCTTAATGTACTGCACCGCACGGAGAAAATCGCTCGCCAAAATGATGTCACAGTTGACGAAACATATGAGATCGTGCCGCGCCGACTGCTGTGCCTTCGTGAAGAGGTCGTTGACCAGCGGCGTGCCATGCTCGTTCTTGGCGATTTCCGGAATATGCCGAACGCGAAGTTCCCTCGTAGCTTGTGCCGTGCCCGCTTCATCACCAAAGACGAAGATCTCGGCATCCGGATGCAAACGCAGCCAACTCGCGATGGCGTTGCGCTGAATCACGCCGATATGACCGATGAAGGGCTTCGGCACTGTAAAAATTGTCAGCATAACGAAAATCGGAAAGCGGGCTAAAAGTTTACTTGCCGCAGGTCACCGCGGTGACTTAAAAACCAACCAACGGTATTCCTAATGCCTGCGCGCAGCGGATGGCTTGCCTGAAATCCGAAAAACTCTTTTGCCGAGGTAACGTCGAGACAGCGTCGCGGCTGGCCATTAGGCTGCGTCGTGTCCCACATGAAACGACCCGTGTAACCAACTTCCTGCGCGATCATCTGGGCCAGTTCCCTAATCGAAATTTCCTCGCCCGACCCTAGGTTGATCGGTTCGGCCCCGTTATATCTCTCTGTCGCTAACAAAATCCCCTCGGCCGCGTCCTCCACATAAAGGAATTCTCTTGTCGGAGAACCGTCACCCCACAGCACAACTTCGTCCCTTCCTTCGCCTTTGGCTTCAATGAGCTTGCGAATGAGTGCCGGTATGACATGAGAAGTGTGCAGATCGAACGTCCTTTCCTTCGTCTTTGGCTTCAATGAGCTTGCGAATGAGTGCCGGTATGACATGAGAAGTGTGCAGATCGAAATTGTCTCCCGGCCCATAGAGATTCACAGGCAAAAGATAGATCGCGTTGAAATCATATTGTTGTCGATAGGCCTGCGCTTGGACCAGCATCATTTTCTTTGCAAGCCCATATGGGGCGTTCGTCTCTTCGGGATAACCATTCCAGAGATTACTTTCTTTAAACGGAAGGTCCGTAAATTTCGGATAGGCGCAGACGGTCCCAACTGCGACGAATTTTTCGACGTGGAACTGTCGAGCATATTCCATGAGTTGGATTCCCATGATTGCGTTGTCATAAAAGAAGCGTCCGGGATTCGCCCGGTTGGCTCCAATGCCACCGACGACTGCAGCAAGAAATGATCGCGTCACGATCGCGCAAATCATATTTCTGGGAACGAGGAACAAATATATTCGGACAGCCTCGCCCACGCAGTTTCTCGACGACATACGATCCGAGAAATCCGGCACCGCCGGTCACGACTACGCGTTTATCCTTCCAAAAAGACGACATGGTTTCGTTTAGGTAGGGTCAATTAACTGTCACGGGCCTCTGGGAATCCGTTGGCACGCACTTCTCGTTCGGCCAGCTTCATGTCCGCGTCCACCATCAAACGCACCAGTTCTCTGAAGCCTGTCTTCGGTTGCCAGCCTAGCTGCCTCTTGGCCTTGGTCGCGTCACCCAACAGGAGATCGACTTCAGCGGGCCGGTAATAGCGCTCATCTCGATCCACATGTTCTTCCCAATTGAGCCCAGCATAGCTAAATGCTTCATCAAGCAGATCACGTATCGAGTGAGTCTCTCCAGTAGCGATCACGTAGTCATCGGGCTGGTCCTGCTGAAGCATCAGCCACATCGCCTCGACATATTCCTTGGCATAACCCCAATCTCGCCGGGCATCGAGATTTCCGAGATAAAGCTTTTTTTCCAGCCCGTGTTTAATGCGCGCCGCAGCGCGAGTAATCTTGCGGGTAACGAATGTTTCTCCGCGGCGAGGCGATTCGTGATTGAAAAGTATCCCATTGCACGCGTACATCCCATAGCTCTCGCGGTAGTTAACCGTCACCCAGTAAGCGTATACCTTGGCTGCGCCATATGGGCTGCGTGGATAAAACGGCGTCGTCTCACGCTGCGGCACTTCCTGCACTTTGCCGAACATTTCCGAGCTGCTGGCTTGATAAAACTTGGCCTTCAATCCGGTTTCTCGAACCGCGTCGAGAATTCTAATTGTACCGATTCCGGTCACGTCGCCGGTGTATTCCGGGATGTCAAAACTCACGCGCACGTGGCTCTGTGCCGCTAGGTGATAGATTTCCTCGGGTTGAATCCGATAGAGCAATTTGATCAGGTTCGTCGAATCCGCGATATCGCCGTAGTGGAGAAAAAGTTTTACCCCGTTGATGTGTGGGTCCTGATACAAATGATCGATACGCTCCGTGTTGAAGGTCGAGGCGCGGCGGATAATACCATGCACCTCATACCCCTTATCCAAGAGAAGCTCAGCCAGGTACGATCCGTCCTGTCCCGTAATACCGGTGATAAGCGCCGTTTTCATGTTAAATCTGCTTTCTTTTGTCGAATTGAAATCGGATAGAAAATTTGTGCTAAGACCTATCCGCGGGTATCTGGATGCACCTCACGGCAGATGTCGAGGAATTTTTCCGTAAAAGAATCCAGCCGCTCCGGCAGGCTCCGTCGCGCCTCGGCTTCAAACTCGAGATCAGGTCCCGGCCTGGTCTCGTTCCAGACTACAGCCAATTTTTCCGCCAAATCATCGCAATCATGGGGATCGAAGAAGAGAGCACGCGGTGGATTCTGTTCGCGGTGAGCAGGGATGTCAGACACGATCGCGCGTTTGCCTACCGACCTTGCCTCATCGACACTGAGCCCCCATCCTTCAAACAGAGAAGGATTGATCACGCAGACGCATTGTCGGATAAGCGATAAGACCCGCTCCCGCGAAACCATCCCGAGGTAAATGACTTGTTCTCGCAGATTCGACTGCGAGACCTTCGCCCACAAGCTCGCGAAATACCCGGCGCTCCGGTAGTCCCCGGGAAATCCGGTGCAGGCGACGGTGACCTTTATGCCCTTGTCCCTTAGCAAGCTTAGCGCCTGAAAGACCGTTTCGTGATTCTTGTGCCGCCAAAATTGATTTGGCACATAGGCAAACTTTTCGGGAAGGTTATAATCGCGGACGACGTGGGACGGGTCAGCGTGATAGAGCGATTCCGGGACGTAGCTGATGGGCTGCAGCACCCTTGCTTTGCCGATATATTCGGGAGCGAACGCAGCGAGATCGGTTCTTACGGTTTTGCTAAGAAGCACGATTCGGTCGGCGGACTTGATGCTCTGGCGAAATGTTTCGTCGCGATCCCGCCGTTCTCCGTCCGTAAACATGTCCGGAAAATGCACGTGCTGAAAATCCGGCAGCCACGATAGAGTCCCAATGCCCGGGTATTTAAACAGCACGGTCGAACCAAAGAATACGTCTACGCCGCTGCGCGCCAGATTTTTTCCGCCAAACGGGTCTGCGAGCCTGAATCTTTTGTGAGCCCCGTTCAGCACCCATGAAGGAGTCCATTTTTGCGGAACATGATGAGCAAGGATTGTATTAACGCCGAGTGAACGAGCGTATTCCTCTTTGATCATCTGACCGTTGGCTGGGATTAGACATAACTCCAGCGCCTTCTTCGGACCGCGCGCCAAAGCATGGAATAGATTGTTGAGATAAACCTCGCCGGCGAGCCATCGACCATCGCTGAGTATCTGAAACGCGACTCTCATAGGCACTCTGGAATCACGACACCGGAGTAACGGCGACATCGGCGTACCTCAGCTCCTCTTCCACCAACAAGCCGGTAAGGTCTTCAAACGAAAGCTTGTACTGCCATCCGAGTTTCGTCCTAGCCTTGGTCGGATCGCCACTCATTATTTCGATGTCTGACGGTCGGTAAAGGTCCTTGTCTAGAGTTACATGATCTTGCCAGTTTAGTCGGAGGTGCTTGAAAACCAGCTCGACAAATTCCTTGAGACTATGCGCCTCTCCCGTCGCGATGACGTAGTCATCGGGTTGTTCCTGCTGGAGCATCTTCCACATCACTTGCACGTATGCCGGAGCGTATCCCCAGTCCCTTTGAATATTGATGTTTCCCAGCGTCAGACTCTCTTTGGCTCCCTTGCTGATCCGGACAGCCGTGGAAACCACTTTCTTGGTAACGAAATGTTGCCCGCGCAACACCGACTCGTGGTTGAAGAGGATGCCGCAACAGGAAAAAAGCTCGTAGGCTTCACGGTAGTTTACTGCGGTCCAATGAGCCGCAGCTTTGGAAATCGCATACGGGCTGACGGGATGGATGGTGGTCTCTTCGGTCACAGGCAGCGTTTTCACCCTTCCGTACATTTCGCTCGACGATGCTTGGTAGAACTTTGCCTTGCAAGGGATTATACGCATCGCTTCGAGCAAGTTGATCGTGCTCAAGACGTTGAATTCCACGGTTCCAATAGGGAGTTGGAAGGAGAGCCCGACGGAACTTTGGGAAGCCAGATTATAGATTTCTTGGGGTTGAATCTTTTCAAGGAGTCGGATTACATTCGACAGATCGAGCAGATTGGTAGACACCAGCTCGACGCGTTCTCCTATGTCGAGAAATATTAAATTCTGCAGGTTTGGATGGGCGGTATCTCGCACCGTACCGCACACCTTATAGCCTTCTTCCAGCAGCAGTTTCGCGAGATAGGCTCCGTCTTGTCCGGTTACCCCAGTTATTAAGCTAGTTTTCAAGT
>WNGA01016493.1_pt1 | contig 14123 bp, 8 predicted proteins | sample 5400061 | NCBI WGS metagenome assembly WNGA01 (sample SAMN13153366, study PRJNA577476) | soil metagenome | isolation source: 100 cm soil or saprolite under grassland replicate 2 | place: USA:California | collected 2016-06-15 | reverse complement strand
GTCGTTCTTGTAGTAGGTGAACCGGGCGTAGTAGGTCGTGGTTCCCGACTTTGTCAGGTTGAGGACTCGGCCCAGCAGGTCGTAGCTGTACTTGGCCACAAATCCATCTGGGTATGTTATCGTGGACAATACTTCACCGCTATACGTGTAACTGATACGGTACGAGTTCGAGACTGCACCGGAAGACGGGCTTGTGGGACCGTTCTTGTGCGGGTCCAAGTAGCCATTGGCAATATAGTTGCCGGGAGCTGTTGTGTAGATGTCGTACATGATGTGTATCCCCGAGGGCGCAAGTTCGATACTCGTAACCATTGTCCAGCGCTGATCTAGGGCATTGTAGAGGTAATCGCCTTCTCGGAGCATGGTCACGGATAACCAGCCGGTCCAGCCCGTTGTTGTTTTGACGTAGAGTCTCTGGGCAGTGGCGTTGTCTACCCTGAGGGGCATCGGGTCCTGAGTCCGTATTACTAGCATGTTAGTCGTGTAGACAACACTGAGCTGAGTTATCGTAGACACGGTGTACTGGTTTGCGGCTGTGTCGTAGGAGAGGAGACTCATCCCAACTCGGAGGTTCTGGACCGGAATGCTGGTTCTGTTAGCCAAGGTTATGAGCGTGCCGTAGGCGACGCTGCCTCCTAAGGTAGGATTGACAGAGTAGGACTCGCTAGTGACCCTGTTCCGGGGATCATAGCCGTAGGTCAAAGTCGTGTTCTGGCTGTTCAGCTGGGAGAGGTTGCTGTTGCTGTCGTACGTGTATGTGTCTTGGCTCATGGTGGGATACCCTACATTGGTGACGCGATTAAGAGAGTCGTAGGAGTAACTGGTCTGGGCACCCTTCCGATCCGTCTTCACTAGTATATTCCCATTGTTGTCGTAAGTGTAAGATTCGAAGGAGTCGTCCGCGTACGTGGTCTTTGTGACTCGGTTCAGGTTATCGCGAACGTAACTGGTAGATTTGCCGATGGCGTTGGATACTCTCGCAAGGTTGCCAATCTCATCGTAGTAGTAGTTCGTCACATAGGTCGAGTTTGATAGAAGTCGCGGCGCGCAACTGCTATCCGAATATTCTATCACGGAGGTCAGCCTGCCTAGGATGTCGCTCTTGACACAGCGGCTGTTGCCGCTTTCGTCAGTGCGGACCACCCAGGAATCGAGGTCGTCGTAGACGATCCTCGTCGTGTTCCCGTCAGGCCTGTTGGTGAGAATCAGCCTCCCCAGCGGATCGTAGGTGTAGTTGTAGAGGTTGCCGACAGGGTCTCTCGCGCTTACCGTCTTGTCCTGCCAGTTGTAGGTGTAGGTCTCGCTGGAGTAGGACATCTTGCCGAGGAACCGGTCGGTGATGGAGAGCCGGCCCAGCCCATCATATGTATTCCGGGTCTTCCAGCCGTTCTCGTTGGTGATGTTCACGTAGTTTGCTACGTCGTTGTAGCTGAATGCTGTGAAGTCTCTGTTCGGATATGTGACGTTGACCAGACGGTTGAGAATATCATATTTGTATGTGACATTGTTAAGGTTCGGATCCTTGGCCCAGACCAATGTTCCCGTCGAGTTATCGTATCCGTAAAGATGCGTAACCTTACCAGATGAGACTACTTGGGTCTCATTGGTGAGAAAGGCTGAACCGTATTTGGCAGAATATGAATAGTAAGTCGTGTAGCCTCGGGCGTCTGTCGATGTCGAGGGGTTTCCGAAACCATCGTAGGACCTGCTCGTCGCCAGCCACTGCACAATCCCAGGAGAGGTATCGTAGCGTTGCTTCTGTTGAACCAGGTCGCCCCAGGAATTGTAGCTGAAGTAGGTCTCGACTGGAAGCGTCCCGGTTCCGTTCACCAGCCCTGCAGTCCCAGCTAGAGCATTGTGAACATTCGGGCCGGGAGTACCGTTCTGGATGAAGGAGTTTGAGAACCCGGTGGTCGTAATGTAGGGCGACACTGTGGTCACACTAACGTTATCGAATAATGCTGAATATCCGCCCGCGTAGAGGCCGAAGCCTGTCCCACTGGTTGCAGGACTTGAAGAAGAGAATGTTCCGCTGACAGAGCACCTACTCTGTCCGGGAGCGCTGACCCAGCCCGTTGCCTGGTTACCGTGGACGGTCATGTTGAACGTGTACCAGACTCCGTAGCTTATGAGGGGTATTGTCCATGAAGGACAGGTGCTTCTTGCAGACGACTGGGCATCTCCGAGCCAAGCGTTCCACTCGTCCAGCAGCTCCAGATACGGCGATGAGCCCGAGGTATGGATGACCAGGCCCCACTTGTAGATTGATGTCGAGTGGTGGGCAAAGACGCCAAAGCGCTGCCATGCACCGCTCGTATCCACTTGGCTACTGACATAGGCCTGTGTTTGCAGGGAGAGATCCGCTTGAGAGAGATTTGACCAAGCAAAGATGCTCTCTATCATTCCGTTGGTCTCTGTTCCACTGTAGTCGCCGTTTTGGACCGTCCAGTAGCCATTCTGCGTGGACCATTGATTGTCCGAAGCCGTTCCCTGGCTCTGGCTGAACGTTTCTTGGAACGCGTTGAATCCGGGGAGGAGACCGTTGTTGTAGTAGGCGTGAAAGCTTTCATGATACCAGTTCGCCGAGGGATTAATGGCTCTTCGACTGTAGATCTGGTTGCCCCAGAGGTCGTAGCCATAGTAGTTGGTGAAGCTGCCAAGCCGGGCCGCACCATCTGTTACCAAGAACACTTCCTTGACAACCTCGCCTCCTACGCCGAAGAGTTGTTGGACGCCCCTTACGAGGCGGTGGCTGGCGTCTGACACGTTCATTGTCATGCCTGCGAAGGAGAATGCGAAGTCTACATAGTTGGCGAGTGTGGTTCCGTTGTATCCGATGACCGTCGCGGTGGCTATTCGATCGCCCGCGTCTTGTGTGTAGGAGAATTTGTGCTGGCTAATGGTGAGGCTGGGGGCGGAGGTTCCGCATTGCGGCCCGGAGCTAACACACTGCAGGGCGATGCGGTAAGTGAATATGAAAGGTTCAGTACCAAGCGGTACTTGCGTGTATGTATAGTTAGTGTACCACTGAGTTGGATAGGTGATCCGGGACAGGAGCCATGGCCTCGGGCCGAAGCTGGCTGTTGAGGAGTACCCGAAGCTCGTCACCCTTCCAGCGGGGTCTGTGACCGATGTGAGGCTGAGCTTGTAATCATAGGCGTAAGTAATTGTACTACTGGTTCCTAGCTGGTTGATGCTCCGTATCAGCATGGGAAGGTTCGGGTCGTAATTGAACTGGAACACTCTGCCCAGAGTGTCGGTGATCGTCGAGATCCGTCCGGAGCTGTCGTAAGCAAAGACAATGCTGTTCACCCCCGTCGCATCTACAATCTTCACGAGCCTATGATTGGCGTCGAAGATGTACGAGACCCCTGACTTCGTATAGAGCGTTATAGTTCCGTCCGTGGACCTGACCATTCGGAAGTGCTCGCCCTGATGGTTCTCCATGGTCGCGCTGGTGCCGGTCCAGAAGCTGGACGGTATCCTGTAGCCTTGCCCGTCCCAGAGATGGATGTAGGATGAGGCCTCGAAACTGTTCATCCAGGGAAAGTTCAGCTGCCAGCCGTTACCAAGTGAGCCTTTGGTGAAGCCGACATAGTCGTAGAATACTGAGGATTGGCCTGTTTGAATATAATCCGGATAATCGTCAGCGTAGAGCTCTATCCTGCTCACAATCTTTCCTGGCGTGACCGCGTAGGTTTTCGTAATCCATCCTACCGAGATCGATGATGAATCGTTAGGCTGGACTGTCTGGGAAGTGCCATCGGAAAATCTGAGTATGATTCTAGCCCCCAAATTGTAGTCTGTCAACCACCGGGCGACAAAATACGGAAAGAGCGTAGTATTGACGGCCAGGCCATCTCTAGCCCAGTAGCGGTAGTCGTCGCCTGGAGAGCCTGGGGTGCCTGTGATGTTGAGAACATCCCCCTTGGTTCCTTCGCGCCAGACGGTGAATGTGCCACCGGTTCCCGCGGCATACCAGCCATTCGTGAAAGTCTCATCCCTGAACCCATACACGCCCTGGTAGTCGTACGGTGCCCCGCCGGTCGGGTCTCCATAGAAGTCTTGGGGTTCAGTGTAGACTCTTGTGATCTCCAAGTCCAGCCCTCGGCCTGCAACCTTGAGGTCGGTCTGGCGGACAGTCAACATACCAGTGGCCGGGGAGACAGATTCGCCGAGGTTGGCGAAATATTGCCCGAAGGGGGCTATGCCGTTACCATCCCAAGGGTCTGTGGGAGCAGCGAAGGGCGACCAGGCCGATGGAATCGGAATAGAAGCAAACATAACAAAGTAGTTACAATAGGGCGAACAGTCAGTCTCGGTCCAGATCAAAGAAATGCGGCTGGAAGTAGAACTCGCCCAGGATGCGAAATTGGAGCCCAAGTCCGTCATTTGAAAGGTCCTCCCCGCTACGGGGAACAAGATGGACCGGTCTGACCATTGTAGGGCTAGAGGTTTGCTTCTCATGGCTATCGCGGTACCCTCGATGGCGAAGACGTAAACATCGTTGTTGGATAAGTCGACAGTAATAGTGGGGTTGTTCCCCTGTCCCGAGAAGATGTCTCCTGTGGCCCTCCATGCTCCCGAGGACGATCGGTAGAAGTGGCTGACTGTTCCGTCGGGCATCCGGTATACTACATGGACACCGAAGTCCTTGTCGATCACTGCAGAGAATTGGTCGCCATCTGCCACACCACCATTCACGATCTCGACGGGTCCAATACAGCAGACGTATCCAAGGGTTAACCGAGGATGGTTTCCGGCTTCTCTGTTGGAGGAGAAGATGATGCTAGCGGCTGTGGCTGAAGGGGGCATTGTGATGAAGAGGCCGTTGTCCCCCCATCTGCCATCGTAGTATCCTCGAACTGGATTAGTGGCGTCCAGGGTCAGATAGCTTCCCGCGGAATACTGGCTTAGGGGGATGCTGGAGTTGGCTGAGACAGAGGCGCCATAGAGAATAGGGCTGGCTTGGGCATTGAAGTCATTGTAGGTCGTCGTTTCGACCCAGGGATGCACTGACTCAAGAAGGTAAATGTCGCTGGTGCCTATTCCGACCCTTGACACGTAAAACCTCACGCTAGCATAACTCAGGGCAACACTCGCGTTTAGCGAAGGAAGATTGAACTTGACTAGAACGTCCGACTCGTTGTTGGGGGCGGCGAGCTCTAGAAACTGGTAGCTGCCATAGGGTGTGAAGCCTCCGGCATTATTGCAGCAATTGTTGATGAAAGTGTCTGAAGTAGCATCGACAGACATGGTTGAAGATCCGCTGTCAATCCATCGAGCCCGCAGTTGTACTGCCGATCCTGAATGGAATTGATAGAGAACCTCTATTCTTCCTAGTGAGCTGGAAGCGAGAATTACAGATCGATCCAGGTCGGACTGGTCGTAGCTGCCGCATCCAGCGTTCCGGTCGAGAAGGAACCTCGCTCCCTTGTATTTGACGTAGACTGCGCTGACGGAGTAGTTGGATGAGGTGCAAGAGGCGTCATACCGGTTCTCAAACCAGTTGTAAGAGAAAGCCAAGTTGCCGTCTGGGGCGGCGGTTACACTGACATATCTTATCCCCATGACAAAATGGCATTGTGGTGTAGAGCTGTAGCACGTGTCCGAGATCGTATCCGCTGCCAAGACCGCTCCCCAGGAAATTGAAGTGCCCTGGATGGTGCCAACGGAATACAGAATGGAGACAAAAATGGCTTTGCCCGTGTCGATTCCTACGCCTCCATTATTTTTGTAGTCCCCTGTCGCCACAATGACTGTTTGGCCGGAGTTGTACACGCTTAGCGGGACTTGGTCGCTTGGAGTGTTACAGCATGGTGCTTGCAGGGCGTCTGGTATTTGTCTGAAGCTAGATATGACGCATCCGTTTCCCGTCGGAGAATAGTAGACGCGGTTGCTATTGGTGGTGCTGTCGTAAGCTTGGTAGAAGATCCAGTAGCATCCACCCTTGGGTTCAAAGAAGACTTTTCTCTGGAAGGTGTGGCTTGTCGATGCATAGCGGGGGAAATATGCGGACGCGACGACGTATGGGTCGACTTGAACCTTGGAACCGCCTGTAACGACACCTAGTTCAACTGTGAGGGAGAAAGCTGTCGCTTCGATCCGAGTGGTAACGTTGAGAGATTGAGGAACGTCGTCCCATCCGAATGTGTAATTAGCGTCTGAATAATTTGCTTGGAATTGTCTCCGTTGATTCGCCAGGAGGCTGCTGTTGGGAACGTTCTTCCAAGTGTAGACAAGCCGGAATTGGCCCGTGAAGTCAGACGTGTATTCTAGGTTCCATTTCAGTGGACCGGAAGACAATACTTCGTACGTGGTCGTGAGCATCCCGGTGTAGGAGCCGCCAACAAGTCGAGCGGTTCTCGACGCGAAGGCACCTGTGCTGTTCGTTCCAAGATTGGTGATGTTACCTGCAATAGGAACGAGAGGCGTCCAGCCTCGTTCGGTTTGAGCCTCTACGCTCCATGAGGTCCACGGACTGAGGACCCGGAAGTTGGCTCCCAGAAGCTCGTCGTGCGGCAGGGCCCCACCAAGAATCCTTAGCGCGACTCCCGGGTTGTAGACTATGAGATTGTCGCGGGAGACCTGAATTATGTTCGCGGTACCGGTGACTTTGCCAATTGTGGAGACTTCGGTGCGAGGGAGGGCCAGGTTCGGAACAGAGTCTGCTCCAACCCCGCGCGGAGATTGCCTGCCTAGAGCATCAGGTGCTATCCCGGGGGGTCATTGCGAGGTGGTACCACCGAGGTGAAGAGGAATACCTATGATAGAACTTGCGATCGCAAGCAGGACGAGCATAAGGCCTTTCGAGATTCTTGCCGCAATTCTTGTTCGACGGCCTGGATACGCCAGTCTTACAGGGCCGTGTTCCATGTTGGTGTGGTTCTCTTCACAGATTGTTGACAAAAATCTCAAGAGCGTTCGACAATGGTTCGCATATATAACGCATAGATGCCAGATTTCGGACGAAAAATAAGTCCGGTCGACAACCTATTGAGTCATAGTTTTCCAATTTAAGCAGATTCTTACCGAAAAGCCAAAGCCCCTATGACCCGAGTGTCGATTCGGACAGGATACTTGCACTCTTTCACCATAAAGCCACGAGAATATCCGTTTGCCGTAGCAACCAACTTTCGAAAAGGGGGGCGGTAGCTCGTAATCGCAGGAAAAACGAGTTTGACCTAGCATTTTGCTCATACGCCCAGAGTTTGGCTCCGGGAACACTTCCGTTGCTAGGTGCTTATTGCGAAGTTTCTCTTGACTTGTTCATTAGTGCCGAAAATTTCTGCTGAAATCTCGATCCTCCCCGACAAAAATCGACCATTCGAAATCACGGACTGGAAAAGGCAATTGAGGCCAGTATTCGGAATCAGAATCTAGAAATGGCTCTTGAAATCTTGGAACGGTTACTGGATCCGATCCTGAGACTGGTTGTTGAATCGGGTGCCGAAACAGATATTTGAAACCGGGTTTTGAGTGGGTGTTGAGACCGGTAACTGAAGTGGCATCGAGATCGGGAACCGGTGATTTCTAGGGCCCCCCGGGGGCCTACTCAGGTCGCGCGCCGCCGAAGAACCCTTGAAACACTTTCACTCTCGTCAGTCGGAAGCTAACCCTTTTTTTCGCTAGGTCAGTCAATATATCCAGCCGCGTTTCCATCCTGCTTTACTATGCCTATGATTGATGTTTACGCACCAGCAGATCTCTTCCCTGTCAATGGCGACGGTCGGCTCGGTAAAGAGCTCACAATGGCCGTTCTCCGCGCTGAAGGTGTCGCAACCCCAGGTCCCTTCCACCTCAACAACACCGCGGCTTTCATCCATCGAATGGACCCGCATGCGATTCACACTGCGGCCACTGATTCCGCCCGCACCGTGCGCGTTCAAGTCATCACGCCTCCAGCAGCGTTGACCCGCGAGGGCCAGAAACAACTCGTCAAAGAAATCACCGACATAGTCACAAAGATCTCAGGCGACCCATCACAGGCAAGTCGCACATGGGTGATACTCACGGAGGCAGCAGAGGGCGGTTGGGGACTCTCAGGCACAGCCTACGGCCGTCAGGAGTTTGCAGCGCTCGCCGCCAAAGCGGCCGCAGCCCGAGCGAAATAAGCGCACAAATCCCGACGTGAATACTCTTATTGGACAGACATTAGGGAACCTCGAAAGGACCATGCAGCCTCAATCAAAACCGAAGAGGCCAGTTGGAATCATAGTAATCGCGGTGATCGCCGCTGCTGGAGGCTTGTTGTCATTGTTCGGGGCTGCGTCCGTCTTTTCCGGCAACGGCACGGGTCCCACCTGGCTGGCGATCGTGGTAGTCATCTTCGGCACTCTCGGCCTAACACTGGGCGCCGGATTCTACACTGGAGCACATTGGGCATGGATGGGAGGAATCGTGATCTACATTGTCTCGATACTGCTCGGAATCCTGGAGATCGTCTATGGGGGTACCGTCGGAGGATTTGGCGGAGCCATCAGAATAGTGGCTGGAATAATCATCCCGCTGTACTTGACTCGGACCGGCCCTAAGAATTTCTTCGGCAAAGGACCAGTCTCCCACAGCTCATAGTCGCCAAGATTAGTAGGCGCTAGTCGACAAACTAGGAAATCATCCTTTCAGCAAATCTTAACTCGATGAGCGACCATGGAGACGGTATCATGCAATCTGTGACCAGTAAGGTCGAGATCCGCGATATAGCAACCGGCTTGTGGATCTGGCGTGCGGAACATCATCACTGGAAGCCCGGCGACGACTGGCAGCCAGTTGTGACATCTACCTATGTCGAATCCGGAGGCGAGAGGCTAGTGATCGACCCCCTCGTCCCGAAAACAGGCGCCGAAGAATTGTGGAAGCGTCTAGACACCCGACCGCCTACGATGGCCGCCGTCCTCATCCCTGATCATGTGCGGGACATTTGTTCTGGCCTGACGACGTTCCCAAGACCGCGCTGGAGATAATCGAACCAGACCGAGTTCTTCCAGGAGGTTTTGTCGCTCTCTACGATGGAAGAGGACGCCTCGAGACGCCTCTCTGGCTGCCTGAGCAGAGGGTGATAGTTTTTGGAGACGGGCTGACAGAGCGGGGTGGCGAGCTCCGGGTCTGGGGTTCGCCGTGGCATGAGAAGCGAGCCTTGCCAGCACTACGAGAGTTGCTGAAGATTCCGTTTGACCAAGTCATCATTTCTCACGCCGACCATGAACCAGTGCATAGCCGCGCCGCCTACGAGCGAGCGTTGGAACTCCCGCCTTGGGAGGGCTAGCTCCCCGTCCAAGTTCTTGCGACTAAGCGTTTCTTAATGACAAAAAGGTCGATGTAGTTCGGGTGCTCTCTGCTACTTCGGGTTGCCCGCCTTGAGCCAGTCAACATAGTGTCGAATGGCCGAGTGAGTGTCGAACTTTGGTACGAAGCCAGTGTCCTCCTGCAACCTCTTTGTCTCCATGAGAGGTAGAGGTGGAAATGGAAAATGTCCTGGGGGAAGTTCTACTTTGAAATTCGGGACTACTTTCTTGACCGCTTCCACCACTTCCTTATTCGAGGTGAGCTTGCCTGAGCCTATATTGTAAACGTCATACTGCAGCTTTTCGGCGGTATGAACTAGTGCGATGGCGCGTGCCAGGTCCTTGATGTAGCACAGATCTCCCGTATCTTCAGCGTTACCGAAAAACACGTTCTCAAGGTTCACCGGTTTCCCGCTTACGGCCGCATGAACTAGTCGTGCCTCGAGGCCTAGTTGATTACCGTCAAATGGGCCGTACATTCCCATCAGTCGAGTGCAGATGGTGCTGATGCTGGTCTTCTTTGCGAACTGGTCTGCGGCCACCTCGACAATCTTCTGGTATGCTAGAATGGGGAACATGCTTGGGAGAGAAATTGGAGCCTCCTCGTTTACTGTTCCTTGAAGCCCGAGGTACATTCCACCTGTACTGGAAAACGTCACTCGTTTGACCTTCCATTCCTGTGCCACTCGGAAGGTGGCGTCGAGCATGTCGAAGTATCCCCTGAGACCGCGTAGCGGGCCGTCTCCGGAGGCGAAGCCTCCAGCAACATTGACAATGCTATCGATCTTGTGTTTCTCACCGACCTTTCGCAAGTCCGCAACTGACGTCGAGTCAGCAGGCTCAACGATCACACGACGATGATCAATATGCTTCTGAAGGAAGCGAGGAACCTCGGTGTTCTCGTGCCTAGTGACCAGGCAGGCCTGGCCCTGGTCGACCAATGCTTCTGTTGTGTTTGAGCCTATGAAACCATTCAGGCCTCCAACGACAAGGATCATCGCCATGCCTCCTTCCAAGACGGACTGTGCAAGTCGGACAAGGACGGTTCCTGTTTATCAGCGACAGCGATGACTATTTTTCCTCGGGCTTTTCCTTCTCCGAGATACTTGAGGGCTTGAGGAGTTTCGCTCAACTGGTAGCGCCTATCGATTACAGGCACGACTTTTCCTGCTTCCATAAGCTCCTTTAGAAAATCTAGGTCCTCTTGATTTGATTTTGCTACGAAGAACACGAATTTCTTATCTCCCCTTGAAAACGGCCTGCGTATCACAAAATAGATCAGACGTCTGATGACCTTATCTTTGAAACCGACAATTACACAAATTCCTTTGGGATTCATTATGGGTTTGTAGGCGGAGGGTGAATGACTCGAGGCAATGTCGCAGATTAGGTCGTAACGTAGTCCGTTCTTGGTGAAGTCTTCCGTGGTGTAGTCGATGACGCGGTCTGCGCCGAGGGAACGGACTATGTCCAGGTTCTGTGTGTTGGTCACGGCTGTGACTTCGGCTCCGAATGACTTGGCAATCTGGACTGCGAATGTTCCGACTCCGCCACCCGCACCGTTAATCAATACCTTCTGTCCTGGTCGGATGTGTCCGTGGTTTCGTAGAGCCTGCAGCGCTGTGAATCCTGCGATGGGGACCGCGGCAGACTCCTCGAATGACAGATTCTTCGGTTTGAGGGCTATTCTGTTTTCCCGGGCAACTGCGTACTCTGCGTAGCCATGGAATCCCACGCCGTATACTTCGTCTCCTGGTTTGAACTGCGTGACATTAGTGCTGACTGCTTCGACTGTGCCCGCGATGTCTGTGCCGACTTGGGGCTCCTTTGGTCGGCGCACTCCCACACCCATTCGAAACAGGGGCAGGACGAGTCGCAAGGCGAACGACATCCCGTTCACATCGTAGCGGTCTGCAGGGTTGACGGACGACGCGCAGACCTTCACCAATACTCCACGAACATCGTTCGGGACAGGCTTCTCTATCTCCTTGAGCTGGAGAACGTCCGGTGAACCGAATCGGTCGCGGACAATCGCTTTCATGAGTACCTTGTCAACTTGTTTTGTTTCGGTGATCATTGCAACTTCCTCAATCATATTTCGCAAGCGCCTCCTCTGTGGTGTTCAACATCTCGCCAATGTCGATCGGGTTTCCTTCCATCACATCTCTCACCTGTTTCTTGGCCGTCTCTGTGAGCAGAGATCGAAGATCATTGGCGAGTGCCTTCGATTCTGTTCTGCTGGTCTTGTCCTCAGTTCTGAGGATAACGGTGTCTGCTGAAACCTTCAGTGTGAACTTGCGAATGTCAAGTGTGATCTTGTCTTGGGTGACGCGGAGAGCGTGAAGTGGAGATGCCGTCCGCACCTCGGTGGGAGAGTAGGAGAAACTGTCGGACCCAGCCGAGAGCTCCATCAAACCATCCCCTACAGACAGGATGCTTCCGTTCCATTTGGCCGTTGCACGGTGACCGTTGGTCGTGATGTAGGCGCTACCAGCTCCCTTCGCCAACCATCTCTCTTTCGGATGATGCTCACCGTCCCCGTCCCAGTCAAAGATGAGTGGGCCTATCTTCCATCGGTCTCCCATGCAACCGTCGCGGAGCCTTATCCGTCCAACATCCAACTCATCTCCCCGCGAACTTGTCTCTGCAAACAGCTCGTTCGCCGATTTTCCAGTCATCTTCACAACCTCGTCGTTGGTCGTTGTTTTCCCTTGGAATGGAATGCCTACAGTTGTTACGGGACCTGGGAGCGATGCGCTCACCATCCCCATTGGGGTTTTGAAAGTGGTCGAAACCTCACCCATCAGCACACATCCGATGGTCCGTCCCTCGCGCCTGATCGGCATGCCCACCGTGTCCTGTTTCACGGTTAGTTTTGTTCCCTCCATCGTCGGCCCTTTGCCCTCTCCGACGATGAAGGGAGTCGCTCTCCATCTCCACGCCAGGCCGAGCCTTTGCGTGGAGTATGCTCCTAGCCCAGCGGCGATTGCCGCAACCACAAGACTAGGGGTCCAGCTTGAGATGGCTGATGGAAAGACGTCGGACTGCAGGGACGCCACCCAGCCAAGGATCCATATCCCCAGTATGATTCCGACAAATGCCCACGTGAGGTTCCAGAGGAAGCTGACAAGCGCTCTACCCGCTCCCGAGATAGTCTCTGTGCGAAAGACTCGACCCAGGAAACCCAAGCTGAAACCCGCAAGAAGTAAGGAAAGGGAGTACTGCTGGATTCCGAGGGGTCCCCTAATGATCCAGATCAGGGCGAGAATTGCTGAAATGCCAGTCAACGTGCCGGCGATTCGTCGCGTCGCCAGCGACAGCCCCGAGTCTCGTCCTATCTCAATCAACTTGTTCTCCTCCGAGCGCTTCGCTCATCAACGCTAAAGTCCTGACGAGCATTCTCCCTCTCGTTGTGAGCTCGTATCCACCTTCGTCGCTGTGGGAGACGAGCCCCATATTCAGCAGGCTCTTCAAGTGATTGTTAACAGAGGCCGCCTCGAGCCCGGTTGCTGTTTTGAAGTCTGAGAAAGTCTTCTTCGCGGTATACAGCATCTTGACCATCTTGAGCCTGTCGGTGTTGGCCAGCGATTTCAGGAGGTCGGCTGCCGTTGTCTCCGGCATGCTATCAACCAGTTCGTCGATGGCAATCTCCCCCCGTGTAGCCAGGCTTGATTTCACGTTCTCCCGAATCTGTTTGACAAGGTCCTTCACGACAACGAAGGACGGCTCAGTCTGAGCCATGTCATCCTTGTTGAGATCAACCCTGATTGAACCATTTCCCGGCTTCTCAAGAGCCTGGGAAACTTGGCGCCGTATCTCATTCTTCAGCGACCGGAACTCCTCCCGGAGCTCCTTTCGAATGTCCCCGATATCGTCACTCAAGTAAATGCCTCTATACTCGCACGAGCATGGTAGTATAAATAATTTTACTTATGACGCCAATTAGGTAAAAGACAATTTCCTAATTCGGATGTCCTAACCCTCGTAGGCTTTCTTCAGAGCCCTGATGTCGATCTTCTTCATCTTGAGCATTGCCTCCATGACCCGTCCGGCTTTCTTAGGATCCTTGTCCTGCAGCATCTCGCCCAAAATAGTAGGATTGATCTGCCATGACAAACCATACTTGTCCTTAAGCCAGCCGCACGCTCCTTCTTCACCGCCGTCAGTTAGCTTCTCCCAAAGCTTATCCACTTCCACCTGCGTTTTGCACTCTACAGAGAATGACACGGCCTCAGTGAATTTGAATTCGGGCCCGCCGTTTAGTGCAATGAAATTTTGCCCCCCAATTTGGAATTCAACGGTCATTACGGTTCCCGCGGGCCTCCGATGGACCTCAAACCCCTCTTTTCCATAGCGGCTGATCTTCCCAATCTTTGAATTCTTGAAAATGGAAGTGTAGAATTTCGCGGCCTCCTCCGCCTTATCGTCGAACCAGAGGAAGGGGGTGATTTTTTGCATATGCACGCCCGTTCATCAGCTCATTTCTATAACTCTTCTCCCTCTAGCTTGATCGGTTGTAGTGTCTAGGGGGAAGTTTGAGTAATTCACGCTATTCGAAACAATTAGCCGAGTAGTTTCAGCAGGCTGACCTGTCTAAGTCCTTGCTTGCGAGATATCATGGGATAGTTTTGGGTCTGGAATACATCGAGCTGGCGCCAGGATTCGTGAGAGAAGTGGTCGATGTCTATGATGCATGGGAGGGTAGGGAATCTGTGCCGATGAAGATCCAGGAGTTGATGATGGTGCTCCGGATAGAAGTCTCCAGACTCTACAAGAGTACAGACGTCCGTCGCCAAGAATCTGATAAACCAAAGACCGTGGTACTCAAGGACACTAGAC
>WNGA01012988.1_pt1 | contig 14123 bp, 14 predicted proteins | sample 5400061 | NCBI WGS metagenome assembly WNGA01 (sample SAMN13153366, study PRJNA577476) | soil metagenome | isolation source: 100 cm soil or saprolite under grassland replicate 2 | place: USA:California | collected 2016-06-15 | reverse complement strand
TTTGCCGGTGGCGGGCGGCAGCCATGTCGGTGAGTGCTGCACGAAGCGACATGCTTTCCGGAACGGAGCGAATCGGCGACGTGAGGGCCGCAGCTCGTTCGGTCACCACTCGACTCCGGCCTAGCCGCGGCGCAAGACTGCGATGTGGCGTTGCAGCGCCCATGATCTCAGGCAGCAAGTCCGCCTCGCGCAGGAGACCGATGAACTTGCCAGTCCTGTCGGTCACCACGACGACGCGCAGGCTACGCTCGACGAACAGCCTGACCACGTCGGCGACGAGGACATCGTCTTCGACCCCCACGATGCCCTTGTGCAAAACGTCTCCGACGCGAACTGGTTCGCCGTAGGCGCTTGCGCGGATGGGCGGCGAGCAAATCACGCATCCCTCGGATGCGGCGCCCGCTTCGCGGACTTCGTGGCACCTGTCGCAATTGCGACAAGTAGCGAGTGGGACCGAACAGCCCCGGGCTCCGCAGTAAACTCGCAGAGCCAGAGCTTGGGTTCCGTCGGCCCGGGTGACGCGAGCCGTCAGGATGGGATGTCGTTTCTCGGAGCGATGCTCGGACAATTTGGACATGGGCGCTAGCGCCCGAGCAGTGCACGAATTGTACCGATGCCGCTCGTTTCCATTTACGCCGTCATCATCGGTGTTTGCGCGATAGCAAAACGTGGACACGCGCGCCGTTTGCAGGCGCTGCGCGCGATCGACGCAAGTATTGCTGGGATGCGCTGCAGTTCTTGCTCGTTACTCGCGAAGTCAAAAGCTCGAGCTCGTCCGCAATGAGCCCACCGGCTGAGTTGTTTCAGGCCGTCCTGCGACGTCCCGCCAAGGCTTGGTAGACGGCCACCAACACGATCGCTCCCACGGAAGCGGCGACAAAGCTGGGTGGCGTGCCGTCGTCGTAACCGATGAGGTGTGCGACGAAGGCTCCGGCAAACGCACCAGTCACTCCTGCGCCCATTGAAATCCCTGGATTTTCGGGCTCCCTCCAGGGCACGATCCGACGCCCCAGCGCCCCTACCAACAGTCCGACGCCGAGAAGCAGGATGATGACTTCCATAGCCGCCTCCTCATCGGTTCTGATTCAAGCAAGATGCGCGCCGGCTTGGTCGGAACCCTCTATTTCATCGGTAGATCAGCGCAACAGCGAAAACCCTGTTGATAGAACGCGAAATCTTCGTCGTGTACACGGGTGGAAGGGCGGCAGCGACTACGCACTTGGCCCCAATAGCCGCCTTTCAGAATGGAGCAATGTCCTTGCGTCGATACGGACTGTGTCCATTCGTCGACATTGCCGGTCATGTCATAGATGCCGAATGGACTCCGGCATGCGGGTCGCGATCCCGAGGCTTCTCCTTGCCATAAGCGATCCAACTCGAGCATCGCCGCGCGGCTCGATCGGTCCCAAAAGGCGCGCTGGTCGAAGCCCCTCCATGGGCGGTCGATGTCGCAGATTTCGGGCGACCTGGTGTAGCCGTATGGGTGTGGCCAAGCTTCTTCTCCTTCGCAAGCGAATGTCCACTCGGTCTCCGAGCAGAGGCGCTTGCCATCGCGAGTGGCGCGATCTCGTGCCATAGGTTCGTGCGCGACGCAGCATCGCTCGACATAGCCGCAATGAGCGTGCCGACGCATGGACCTCTGCTGGCTGATGGCTCGGCCGCTTGGCGCGATGGCGAACCGCACGACTTGCGCGCGAGGTGCGACAGGTGCGCGCTCGCGAGTTGGTTTCTCCTTTGCAAGCAACATCGCAGACGCAAGAAGGAGAGGGTGGCTGGTGCCTTGATCGACGCCCTGGCGATCATTCTCGTCTATGGGGGCGCGCCGGAGACGGCCGCGCCCGCCGCGGAAGAACACGTCCTCTCGTTCGGTCGAAATCGGCGCTGAGCCGGATGCCTCATCAACGAGCGCGCAGCTTTTGCGCCCGGCCGCAAGATTGGCGGGCGCCTCAGCGGAAAATCAAGCGCTTCGGGCGTCAAGGCTCGATCGAGGCTTTCGTCCACACTTGGTCCAACGGTTGCACAGGGTCCGATGTCCCCATCGCGGCGCCGCGTTCCGCAGGTCGCCAGAGAGGCGGAGGCACATGGCACGTTCCAACAGCAACCCCCCCAACACGACGAGTGCATCGGAGGCGAGGCCGAAGAGCCGCGTTCTCGTCGTCGACGACGAACCGAGCGCCCGCTCTGGACTGGAGAAGCTGCTCCAGCAAGAAGGTTATCGCGTCGATCTGGCGGAGGATGGTGCCACCGCGCTGAAGATCGCCGGAGAGAGGCCTCCCGACGTCGTCGTCAGCGACTTGAGAATGCCGGGCATCGATGGCGTGGAGTTACTCACGCGTTTGCACGAGCAGGACCGAGACTTGCCGGTCATCATGGCTACCGCCTTTGGCGACGTAGGCTCGGCCGTGCGCGCGATGCGCGCCGGAGCAGAGGATTACCTCACCAAGCCCATCGACTTCGATGCGCTCGTGCTCGCCATCGAACGATCGATCGAACGCCGCGATCTGCGGGTCGAAACGGAGAACCTGCGCCGGCAACTACGGGAGCGGGACGGGGAGGGCTTGCAAGGCCTCATCGGCACGAGTTCGGCGATGCAGAAAGTCTACCGGGTGGCACGCCAAGTCGCAGCGGCGAAGGCGACAGTTTTCATCACCGGCGAAAGCGGCACCGGCAAAGGTGAGCTCGCCAAGGCCGTTCATTTTCTCGGTCCGCGCGCCAAGGGTCCGCTCGTCGCTCTTCAGTGCGCGGCGCTCGCCGAATCGCTTCTGGAGAGCGAGCTTTTCGGGCACGAGCGTGGCGCTTTCACCGGTGCCGACCGGCGCCGCATCGGGCGATTCGAGCAGGCGCAGGGCGGCACACTCTTCCTCGACGAGGTCGGTGAGATTCCCCCCGCCACGCAGGTCAAGCTCTTGCGCGTTTTACAGGAGAGGACGTTCGAGCGGGTGGGCGGCAACGAGCCGATCACCGTCGATGTGCGGCTGATCGCGGCGACCAATCGTGACTTGGCGGCCGACGTCCGCGAGGGACGCTTCCGAGAGGATCTTTACTATCGGCTCAACGTGGTCCACGTCGACATGCCCCCGCTGCGCGTGCGCGGCGGCGACGTGCTGGTCCTCGCGAATCATTTTCTGCGTCGGTTCGCCGAGGAGAACCACAAGGCCGTGGAGACTTTCACCGATCGCGCGCGAGCGAAGATCGTGGGTCATCGTTGGCCCGGCAACGTTCGCGAGTTGGAGAACGCCATCGAGCGCGCCGTCGTGCTGTGCGAAGGAACGGCGATCGACGAAGAGGATCTGCCGATCGACGTGGCCCCCATCACCCAGGGCACGATCCGAATTCCAGGCGCGACGATGGCCGAGATCGAGCGCTTCGCGATCGTGTCCACCCTCGAGGCAACCAACGGTTCGACGTCGAATCTCGCATTCGAAAAAAACCAGCCGCAAGGCCCGGCCAGCCACGCTTCGCCGAACCGAGAATCTGCCTGTCCGGTCAGTTTGAGTGGCCGCAGAAGTCGCTCCGATGATCGATCTGGTAGCGAAAAGTCTGCGGCAGTAATGCTAATTCGCGCGAGATGCCGGCACCGTTCGCTCGCTCGGCCGCTTGTCGACTCGTCGCGGGTCTCGCGAACGGCGCAGCCAGAGCAGCTCGCCGATCGCCGTCACGAAGATGAGCACCTCCGACACGACGATGATGGTGCGGTGGGTGGGGATCATGTCGAATACCCACCGGGTCAGTCGAACGACGAACCAGTCTCGAGAAATAGCGTCCGCTGCTCCGTCCGGCGGTCCGTGCTCCCGTAGCCGGCGCGCGAGGGTCGTCAAGAAGCACTCGCCGATGGCGAAATGGGAAACCTGCGAGATCACGACGAACACGACCGCATACAGGCTGTACGCACGCGTCACCCTGGGCCATCGTTGCCAAAAGAGGAGCGGAAGGCCGAGGACCCACAGACCCATCAAGAGGGCGTGCGATACGTCCACGATCGATCCGAGCATCTGCCACATGACAGAAGTGGTCGATGCAAGTTCAACGCCCCGAGCGACGCGTCGGGCCTGAGTAGGGACTCATCTCGCAAGCTGTTCGTTTTTCCGGTGGCCGACAAGGACCGGGCGAGCAAAGCTACCTGTGTCTTGTCGCGTCGAGCGCTACGTTTCATCGTCCTTCTCGTCGGCTTTGCGCTCGTCGTGGTCGCGTCGGTGCGGCAGCTGTCGCGACGCTGGCTTTTTCCGGTCCACGAGGTGCCATCCGCGGCGACAGGTGCCGAGGTGGTGGCGCACACGTGGTTGGCTCGCGACGGGACGGTCGTTCATGCGTTCGAACTGGCCGCTCCGCCGGAGGCGCGCACGATCGTCTATTTTCACAACAACCGCGAGACCGTGGAGCACACGTTGACGCTGGCGAGTGATCTTCGCGCGCGCGGTTTCGGCGTCATGCTCGTCGAATATCGAGGATACGGGACCTCTCGCGGTGGGGTACCGACGGAGCGAGGGCTGTACCTCGATGCGGAAACGGCGCTCGAGGTGCTGCATCGCCGCGGTATTCCAGCCAGTCGAATCGTGCTGTGGGGCACGTCACTCGGCACCGGCGTGGCGGCGGAGATGGCGCGACGCGGGCACGGTTCGATGCTCGTGCTGGTGACGCCCTACACCTCGATTCCCGATCTCGTCTGCGATGTGGTTCCGCTCTTGCCGGCACGGCTCCTCGTCGCGGACCACTTCGACACCCTTTCGAAATCCGAAGACATCCACGTGCCGACGGTGGTCATCCACGGCGATGCGGACGAGATCGTGCCGTTTTGGATGGGAGAGACGATCGCACGCGCGATCCGCGGCGCGCGGCTGCTGCGTGTCGTCGGGGGCCACCACGGAGATTTGTTCGCGCGCGACGGCGAAAGGCTTCTGTCGGAAGTCGCTCGCCTGGGGACGTGATCGCTCGCCGCGGAGCACTCGGGCGCCGCACGGCGCACATAGGGAACAACATGCGAGGGAGCGATCACGCCAAGGATTTCTTGCGCTTGAACCGGGTGCTTCGTGACCGGCGGGGTTTGAACTGACCCAGCCGTGGTCGGAAATCACCCCGCATGCCGCAGCTGTCGTGGCGCGCGAGCCGGGGCGGCGGAGCGCAGCCGCGTCACGCTCGTGACCTCGTTCGACTCGTCCGCGTTTTCTCTCAGCTCGCCATCCTGCCGGCAGAGCGCCCGAAGCCTGAGGATCGCTTCCGCGTGCAACTGGCAAACGCGCGATTCGGTGATGCCGAGCAGCTCGCCAATCTCGCGCAGGGTGTAGTCCTGCTCGTAATAGAGATTCAGGAGCGACTGCAGCCGCTCCGGCAGCTGCCCGAGCGCATCGGACAGCCATTCGCGACGCTCCGCCCGCATGACGAAGACGTCGGCTCTCTCACCATCGTCCCCCAGCTGCATCGCATCGCCGCCGTCGGGGCCCCTCGCATCGAGGCTGACCAAACCTCCGAAGGAGAGCTTGGCAAGCCGCTCGCGGAACGTCGCCAAGGAGAGCTCGAGTCTTTTCGCGATTTCAATCTCATCCGGCGGGCGCCCGAGCGCGGCGGTAAGGTCCCGCACCGCCATGACCATGCGGTTGTTCAACTCGCGCAAATCCCGAGAAAGTGGGTCATAGGAACGCAGCTCATCCAACATTGCCCCGCGGATGCGGCATTCGGCGTATGCTTCGAAGCGGTCCGGACCGGAGCGGTCGTATTTGTTGAGCGCGTCGGCCAAGCCCACGTAGCCGGCCCCGATGAGATCGTCGATGTTGACGTGGGACGGGAGACGCCGCGCCAGACGGTACGCGACGCAACGAACGAGCTTCATGTACCGCGCCGCCAACCATCGGGGCAGCGGACCCTCCGGCAACCGATTCGTGTCCATCTCCATGGCAAGGCCCCCCCTCATCGTCCAGATGCCGGGTCGACTACGACCCTTCATTCCGGCATTGCTGCCTATAGTGCTTGCGCCGTGCCAGTCCGATTTCGGAGGCGCAGCTGTCGTACGGCGCGTCTGCGATTCGATCGCAGCGATCTGCGTGAGAGTCGCTTCGCGCCGCACCTGCTACACAGCCACACGAAGCGCATCTCGATCGGGGCATTCGCGCCCGATAAGAGCGCCGTGCGTCGGCGCGTGAGGCTTCTTTCCGCGATGCGTGACGCGCTCGGGCCAGCGCGAGAAGTGCCGAGTGAGATCCTCGGCCGGAGCCGCCTCGACGCGGCGCACATCTCCCGACACACCAACGCGCCCCCTCTCGCTCACCGTCAGCCGTTTGACTCGTGCCGCCGCGAAGAGCCTATCCCGCTAGCGTCCTCATCACTCGTGTCGTGGACGTGGACGCTGTCGGGTGCAACCACGATCCAGCCGAAGCGAGCGCAGTGGCTGCCGTTGCTTTCGACGTCCACGCCCGTGGCGCTAAGCGCTACCAGTCAGATTTCGAGAGCTCTGCCGCCGCCTCGCGCGCCAGGTGTCCAGTGAGTCCGCCCACGTCCACTCGGCGGTGTACTGGACGATCTCGGCAAGTTTTTCTCGCTCGCTGAATCCCACGCGAGTGGCGAAGGTTTCGACCAAGCGACGCGCCTCGTCGATCGTGCCCGGCCATTCGCGCGGCGGCTCCGCCGACGCAACCCGGCGTAGCACGCGACGCGCCCACAGTGTTCCGCAATCGTCGGCTCTCTCCGCGAGAACATCGAAGTCTTGGCTGAGATCTTTCATGGCCCCGTGACCTCCGATCCGAATCATTGCACCCACCCGTTTCCTCGCGATGTCCCGGATATTTTTGTTGAAGCTTCATCTGCGACATCTCGACGACACAGGCTCGCAACGCCTAGGATTCGCGCGGCGGGACACAGTCGTGAGGTGAGGAGCAAACCCGAGCGCCGACATCCGGAATCGCCGTTCTCCGGGGACCCTGTCGAGCAGCCGCCGCAGGAATACATTGAGTCGTTCGTTGGCTCGATGCCCGCACATTATCGCGGGTACGAGCCGGACACCGTCCGAGCGCACGCCGCCATCGCACACGGGCGCCGGGGCCCGGTCGAAGTGGGGATCTGGCGCCGACTCGGCGGCGGCGGGGTCGCGATCTGCGTGGTCGCACCCGATCGCCCTGGGCTCTTGTCGCTCATTGCCGCCTCGTTCACGCTTCACGATCTCGATGTCATCACCGCCCAGGTTTTCACGCGCATCCTTCCGAGCGGTGACGCGGAAGCCGTCGATCTGTTTTGGCTCCGAAGGCGCCCGCTCGCCAAAAGCCAACGCGAGATCACGACCGAAGAAATCGCGAGCATGAAAAGCCTTCTCGGCGACTTGCTGACCGGTCACGCCCTCGCGAGCACGCTGCTCGCTCGTTCCATCGTCGATGCGCCGGTTTCGATCCCTGGAATGACCTCGGTGAGGTTCGAGCCGGACCAGGATGCCACGGCCGTGCTGGTGGTCGAGGCTTACGATCGACCCGGCCTGCTCTTGACGATTAGTCGTGCGCTCTTCTGCCTCGACCTCCAAGTGGTGAGCTCGGACGTGGAAACGTCGCAGGGGAGAGCGGTCGATCGATTCTATCTTCTCGACTTCGATGGCCGCACGATTTCCGAGCGCAGGCGCCCACACATCGAAGCAGAGGTCCTGCGTGCGATCGAAAAGCTGAAGTGAAGATTAGCGAGGCTCGCGCGCGACAGCGGCGGCACGCTGCTGGAGAAACTGGCGCACTGCGGGGTCGCGCTCCAGGCCGATGGCTTGACGGTACGCGTACGAGGCGGCTTCGAAGGCGCCGCTGCGGGCGAGCAAGTCGGCGCGTGCGGCCCAATAGGGCTGGTATTCGGCGAGCCGCTCGTCGTTGGCCAGCGCATCGAGCGCCGCCAACCCGGCAGCGGGGCCGCGCGTCTCGGCCAAGGCTATCGCCCGGTTGAGCGCCGCCACCGGGGAGCCGGTGAGTGCGCAGAGCGCGTCATACAGCTGCTCGATCGCCACCCAGTCGGATCGCCCCGAGCAGCGGCGGACGGCGTGTGCCGATTGGACCGCCGCTTCCAATTGGTAACGGCCCGAGCCACCACAACGGTTCGCTCGCGACAATAGCCCCTCTGCCTCGCCGATCATCGCCGCGTCCCACAGCGCCGGATCTTGCTCGGCCAAGGGCACGTATTCGCCGGACGCATTGCGCCGTGCTCCTCGCCGCGCGTGCGCATGCAACATCAGGGACAAGAGACCGAGCGCTTCGCCCTCGTCGGGAAGCGACGAGGCGACCAACCGGCCGAGCCATATCGCCTCCTCGGCCAGGTTGCGCCGGCGTGCATCGCTGCCTTGAGGATCGGACCATCCCTCCGCATAGACCGCGTAGATGGCGTCGAGCACCGCGGCCAGCCGTTCGCGGAGCGCGTCTCGCGCTGGCACTTCCAAGCTGATCCCCGCTTGCCGGATCTTGGCTTTCGCACGCGACAGCCGCTGCCCCATCGTGGCAGGCGCGACCAGAAAAGCCGACGCGATCGTGGCGGCGTTGAAACCGAGGACGACTTGCAGCATCAGCGGCGCGCGCGCGCTCGGCTCGATACCTGGATGCGCACACGCGAACAGAAGCCCGAGGCGCCGGTCGGGCACGAGGAGCTCTTCACTTTCCTCGGTAGGCAGCTCGGCCAGCCAACGAAGGTCCTCTGCCGCAGCTCGGTCCAACTGGCGGTGGCGCGCCGCATCGATCGACTTGCGGCGCGCCACGGTCAACAGCCACGCATCGGGCTTCTGCGGTATGCCACGCACCGGCCAATCCGCGAGGGCCGCCGCGAAGGCTTCCGCCAGCGCGTCCTCGGCACCTGCGACGTCACCGGTGCGCGCCGCGAGAAAGGCGATCAGCTTTCCGTAGCTTTCCCGCGCAGCGGTCTCGGCCGCGCGCGCGGCCGCGAATGGCTCCGACGACACGCGATCAGCTCGCTCCAGCAGGCCAAATGGGCCGCACCTCGATAATGCCGTGGCTCGCGCCCGGGCAGCGCGCCGCCCACGAAAGCGCAGCGTCGAGGTCGGGCACGTCGATGAGATAGTAGCCTCCCAATTGCTCCCGCGTTTCGGCGTACGGGCCGTTGAGCACCTCGGTGTTGCCCGACTTCACTCGCACCGTCGTGGCTGCTTGTACCGGCCGTAGCCGGTTGCTCCCGCGCAGCACCCCCGCTTTTTTCAGTGCGTCCGTATAGGCGCCATAAGCAGCCATGGCTTCCCCTGCTTGGGACGGAGTCAGGGTCTCGAACTGAGCCTGGTCAGCGAAAAGCAACAGCATGTACTCCATGGGAATGCTCCTTTCGATCACGCGAGGCCCTTTGCCTTCGCTACGACCGATGACGCGTGGCCGGAACCCATTTCGACATCTGCCCACAAAAAATTTCAAGAGCTACCCGAAGATGCAGGGCCGACCGGCGTCCGGGCTCGACGCGTAGAGATGTCCATGCCGCAACGCGAATCTCAGGGAGAGCTGACGCGGGGCTTCGGGCTCGTACGGTCGATTTCGTTGAATGTCGCCAATATGGTCGGGATCGGACCCTTCAGGCTACATGGCCGTTTGCCGCGGCCAAGGAGTCCACCGGTTCAGCGCGATTTCGCCGTTGAATTCGAACCGGGCCCCTCTTTCGGGTTTGCATATCGGATTTCGCTGATTCGAACGGGCGCTTGGCCGTCGGTAGTGCTTGCGGCATCGACCGTGCGCTGCACCTGCTCGAGGAGCGCCTTGGCCTTCTCGACCTGCCCCGCCTCGATGGCTCGATCGAGTTCTTCGAGAACACGTCGCATGCCGGCCATCGCCGCCAGGCGTGCACGTGCCGCCCCCAGCAGGTCCAGGTCGTGCGCCGCGCCGTCGGACGTGTTGCCGTCGGTGTTGTTTGCGACGTTCTCGGGATCGAAATTGTGTTTCGTCATCGCCGCTAGACCGGAGTGGTTCGGTCACCGTCCTCCGTCCAGCGCGCCGCGCCGATCGTCGCCAGCCGCTGGCGGACCAATGCCACCGTCCCGCGCTGCGAAGGAAGACGTGCGAGCAACCGCTGGAGGGAATTGCGCGAAACGTGGAGCATTTCAGACGCTTTACGTTCACCGATACGCCCGATGAGTTGACGAATCGTTTGCACTTCGTGATCCGTCAGCAGCTTGGCGACGTTCGGAATCATATCCAATTCGGTTAATGATGACGGTGGCCGTCTCCTGCGATCGGTCATTGGCCCGAGACCCGATGTCCCTTACCCGAAGTGAGCCACGGGAACGCGCCGCGCGCATCGATCCTCGGGTGGATCATCACGTGCACCGCAGCGCGTGTGCCGCATTTTCTCAGGACGCGAACGCTTCCCCAGTCGCGTCTGTCTCTCCGCAAAAACGGACCGACGCCCGAACGGACGAATGTCCGGGTGGCCAACTCTGCCGGACCCGTACACGCACAGAGGGCGCGCCGGCACCGGTCCATGAGGGGCGAACCAGACCCGTGTCCACGCTTCTGGGTACGGCGACCCATGGTCGTACTTAGGCAGTTCGGCCTACGTGAGACGTGGAGAGACGTGGATGATAGCCGGGCAACCCCATTTTCGCGTTCTGGTCGTCGAGGACGACGAAGATCTGCGAAGCTCCCTGAATCATCTCCTGTCCGATGATGGCTTCGACGTGCTCGAAGCCGAAAATGGGGCTCGGGCGCTCGAACTCTTGGGTTCGCAGCAGCGGCCGGACGTCATCTTGCTCGACCTCATGATGCCGACCAAAGATGGGTGGCAATTCCGTATCGAACAACGGCGCCGGCGAACGCTGGCGGACATCCCCGTTCTGGCCATGTCGGCCGACGATACCGCCAAGGCGTCGGCCATCGATGCGGATGGATACATCCGCAAGCCGTTCGAATATCCCACCTTGCGTCGTGCGATGGAAAACATCGTTCGACAGAGGCAACAGGAACATCTCGACCGACTTGCGGCTTTGGGGACACTTGCCGCCGGCCTCGCTCACGAGGTCAACAATCCCCTGACGTACGTGATGGCCAATCTGCAGTTGGTTCAGGAAGAATTTCCCAGGTTGGCCCGCGAGAACATGGCCCAAAACCCGCTGCCGCACATCGGTGGGATCGAGGAGCGGGTCGAGAGAGCCCTCGAAGGAGCGGTGCGCATCCGGCGGATCGTGCAACAAGTGATGACGTTCTGCCGGCCCGAGCAGCAGCGTCGTACGCTCGTCGACGTGCGCAGCGTCATCGATGCGACGACGACCGTCGTGCTCCACGAAATCCGCCAGCGGGCGCGACTCGTGGTGGAGTACGGGCCGACGCCGCTCGTGCGGGCGACCTCCGGAGAGCTCGGGCAACTTTTTTTGAATCTCATCGTCAATGCGATGGACGCCATCGGTGAGGGGGATCCGGATGCGAACATGATCCGGGTTGCGACTTCCACCGCGCCGACCGGTCATGCGGTCGTCGAAGTGACGGACACCGGGCGCGCGACAGCGCAGCAGCAGGAGCTCGCCGCATCCGAGCTCCCCGCCGAGCCAGCGAAGAGTTTCCTCGGTACGGGCATCGGGCTCGCGGTGTGCCAGGACATCGCTACAGCCCTGCGCGGGAGCATTCTGGTGACGTCCGACGAAGGTCGGAGCACGACCTTCCGTGTATCGCTTCCGCCCGCCGCCGAGTCGGGGAGGATACGCGTCAACCTGGGCGGTAGGTTTCAGCCGTGACGTATCGTGTGTTACGCGGCGCGGGCCTTCGGCCGCCGCCGGCGGTGTTGCCGCGCGCATGCCGCGACACCCCGCTACGGCCCGCAACTTGCGTTCGAACGTAACGGAGGTCTTCCGATGAACACATTCACGATTCCGGGAGTCGCCCCCGATCCGAACGCCCGTGGCCACCGTCCCCCCCTTGGGTGGGTTACCAAACCGATCTTCTCGCGACCGAAGCGCCGGCCCGTCGTCGATGCTGAACCGAGCGTCGTGGCACCGGTCTCGTCGTCGTTTCGCCCTTTCGAGACCCACGAGCTCCAGTTCCTACAGGGAATTCCGGACGATGACGTAGTCATCACTCCCGCCTTCCACGAAACGCCGATTCCATACGTCGTCCCGGTGAGCAACTTTCGGCGGGGAGCGGTGCGTTTTTTCGGGACGCTGCTCATTGGAGGCGCCTTCTACATTTGCTTCGGAATTCTACGTCAGTCCCAGGTCCACGACGCCGTGCTCAGCTGGGCATCGATGGGACACGAAGCTGAGTTGAAGTCGGCAGCCAACCACGTCGGAGCGGGAGTCGATTGGGGTCGACACAAGTATGGAGAGCTTGTGTCTGGTCCGTCGAGACAATGAGTGTGGCCGGCCGCTCGTGATTGGCTTCCAATCAAATTGTGAACGTCCGAACGCAGCCAAAGCGCTCGCAATCCGCACAAGCGCGTATTGCTCTCGTGTGGCAAGTGGGGTAGAGCCCCGAGGCTCGGGGTAGCAGCAAGCGGCGGTCTCCGTCGGATGCAGTTCCCACCCGCGCACCGCTGCGATGAAGACAACGACGGCGATCTCGCCACGAAAGAACAAAGCAGCAACGAAGGACAACGCACAGACGGTCCTGCCCGTGCTCGAGAAGTGCCCCACCGGCATTCGGGGTCTCGACGAGCTCACGAGCGGCGGCCTACCTCGCGGTCGCCCGAGCCTCGTATGCGGCGGGCCGGGCTGCGGTAAGACGCTCTTCTCCGCGGAATTTTTGGTACGGGGCGCCACCGAATATCGCGAGCCCGGAGTCTTCGTCGCTTTCGAAGAGACCGCCGACGATCTGCGAAAGAACGTCGCTTCGCTCGGATTCGATCTCGGCTCTTTGGTTGAAAAGAAACTTCTCGTCTTGGATCACGTTCAGCTCGAACGGTCGGAGATCGAAGAAACTGGCGAGTACGATCTCGACGGTCTTTTCATTCGTCTCGAGTACGCCATCGACTCGATCGGAGCCAAAAGGGTGGTGTTGGATACGCTCGAATCGCTCTTTGCGGGGCTTTCGAACGAGACCATTTTGAGAGCCGAGTTGCGCCGTCTCTTCGGTTGGCTGAAGCAGAAGGGTGTCACCGCGATCATCACCGCGGAGCGGGGAGAAGGTGCTCTCACCCGGCAGGGGCTCGAGGAATACGTCTCCGATTGCGTCATTCTTCTCGAGAACCGAGTGGTCGGCGAAATCTCGACGAGGCGGCTCAGGGTCATCAAATATCGCGGGTCGGCGCACGGAAGCAACGAGTACCCATTCCTCGTCGATGAGCAGGGCCTGTCGATCATGCCGATCACTTCGCTCGGCCTGGTGCACGAAGTATCGAACGAGCGGATTCCCACCGGCATACCGGCTCTCGACACGATGCTCGGCGGTCAAGGGTACTTCCGCGGCAGCAGCGTGCTGGTGACCGGCGAGGCCGGGACAGGCAAAAGCAGCATTGCCGCGCACTTCGTCCGAGCCAACTGCGGCCGCGGCGAACGCTGCCTCTACTTTGCCTTCGAAGAATCGGAACAGCAGATCCTGCGCAACATGCGGTCGATCGGCGTCGACCTCGAGACGCCAAGGCGGCAGGGTCTTCTGCGCTTTCACAACGCGCGTCCCAGCCTCTATGGACTCGAAGCGCATCTGGGCATGATGCACAAGCTCGTCGTCGAATTCGACCCAGCGGCGGTGATCGTCGATCCGATGACGAATCTCAACCAGGCCGGCTCCTCGAGCGAGATAAGCGGCATGCTGCTTCGGTTGATCGATTTTCTGAAGATGCGCCGCATCACGGCGCTGTTCACGAGCCTGACCGAAGGCGGAGCTGCCGCGGAAGCGACCAGCGTGGGTGTCTCCTCGCTGATGGATACCTGGCTTTTGCTCCGCAACCTCGAATCCGCAGGCGAGCGCAATCGTGGACTCTACGTTCTCAAATCCCGCGGTATCGCGCATTCCAACCAGATTCGGGAGTTCGTGCTGACGAGTCACGGCATCGAGCTCCTCGATGTTTACGTGGGACCGGGCGGCGTCCTCACCGGGACGGCGCGAGCCGCGCAAGAGGCGGGCGAGCGCGCAGCCGAAACGGCGCGTCAGGCCGAGATCGCCGAACGCGAGCTTCAAATCAAGCAGAAGCGCGCTGCTCTCGAGGCACAGATCGTCGCGCTCAAGGCGGAGATCGAAGCGAACGAAGGCGCACTCGCGCGG
>WNGA01018901.1_pt1 | contig 14131 bp, 11 predicted proteins | sample 5400061 | NCBI WGS metagenome assembly WNGA01 (sample SAMN13153366, study PRJNA577476) | soil metagenome | isolation source: 100 cm soil or saprolite under grassland replicate 2 | place: USA:California | collected 2016-06-15 | reverse complement strand
GCCGGAACCTCACCGAGCTCGCCGCGCAGGGGAAGCTCGACCCGCTCGTCGGCCGCGAGCGCGAGGTCGAGGAGGCGATCGACGTCCTCGGCAAGCGCCGCACGAACAACCCGCTCCTCGTCGGCGAGCCGGGGGTCGGGAAGACCGCCATCGTCGAGGGGATCGCGCAGCGGCTCGTGGAGGGCGCCGCGGGGAACCGGGTCATCGTCGAGATCGACATGGCGAGCGTCGTCGCCGGCACGCAGCTGCGCGGCTCGTTCTCCGAGAAGCTCCTCGGCATCAAGGACGAGGTCCGGCGCGCCGAGGGCCGCGTCGTCGTGTTCATCGACGAGATCCACACGATCATGGGGGCCGGCTCGACCGGCGACGGGCCGCAGGACGCCGCGAACGAGCTCAAGAGCGCGCTCGCGCGGGGCGAGTTCCCCTGCGTCGGCGCGACGACGCACGACGAGTACCGGCGGCACATCGAGAAGGACCCCGCCCTCGAGCGGCGCTTCACCCCGGTGCTCGTCCGGGAGCCGTCCGTCGGGGACACCGTCACGATCCTCTGCGGCCTCGCGGTGCGCTACGAGAAGCACCACCACGTCCGCTACGCGCCCGAGGCGCTCGAGGCGGCCGCGTCGCTCTCCGCGCGCTACGTCACCGACCGCTTCCTGCCCGACAAGGCGGTCGCGGTCCTCGATCTCGCCGGCTCGCGCGCGCGCCGCGCCGGCGTGGCCGAGGTCCAGGCGGCGGACGTCGCGCGCGTCGTCGCGAAGATGGCCGGCCTCCCGGAGTCGCGCCTCCTCGCCTCGGATCGCGAGCGGATCCTGGGCCTCGAGGGCGCGCTCGCCGGGCGGGTCGTCGGCCACGCCGACGCGACGGCCCGCGTCGCCCGCGTGCTGAAGCGCAACTTCGCCGGCTTCGCCTCGCGCCGGCCGATGGGCTCGTTCCTCTTCCTCGGGCCGACCGGCGTCGGGAAGACCGAGCTCGCCCGCGCCCTCGCCGACGCGCTCTATGGCTCGCGCGACGCGCTCGTCCAGCTCGACATGAGCGAGTGCTCCGAGCAGACCGGCGTCGCGCGGCTCGTCGGCGCCGCCCCGGGTTACGTCGGCTACGGCGAGGGCGGCCAGCTCACCGACGCGGTGCGCCGGCGTCCGTCGTCGGTCGTGGTGCTCGACGAGATCGAGAAGGCCCATCGCGACGTGCAGATGCTGCTCCTCCAGATCCTCGAGGAGGGGCGGCTCACCGACGGGCGCGGCCGGCAGGTGGACTTCTCGAACGCGGTCGTGATCCTCACCTCGAACCTCGGCGCCGCCGAGGCGACGCGCGCCTCCACCGGCGCGATGGGCTTCGGCGCCCAGGACCGCGCCGCCCCGAAGGGCGAGCGCGTCCTCGACGCGGCCCGCGCCGCGGTGCCGCCGGAGCTCTGGAACCGGCTCGACGAGCGGATCGTCTTCGCGCCGCTCTCGCGCGAGGACGTGGGACGCGTCGCGCGCCTCCTCCTCGCCGAGTCGTCACGCAGGCTCGAGGACGAGCGGCGGATTCGCTTCACGGCGTCGGACGACGCGGTGCTGCACCTGCTCGACCACGGCGGCTGGGATCCCGCGCTCGGCGCGCGGCCGATGCGCTCGGCGGTGCAGCGGCTCGTCGAGGCGCCGCTCGCGGAGCGGATCCTCGCCGGTGAGTTCGGCCCGGGCGACGAGATCGCGGTGGACGCCGAGGGCGAGGCGCTCTCGTTCCACCGCGCCGCGCGCGCGTGACGCGGCCTCGTGCCGCGAGGTGCGCCAGCGCGCCGCAACGGTGACGGAAGGCGCTCCGAGAGAAGCTCGGCTGCGCCCCCACTCCTGCATCGACTGACCGTCGACTGACCCTCTCGTCCGCTTGACCCCGGCGGCGCGCGACGACACGCTATCCACGTGCCCGTCCCGCCGCCGGAGCCGTCGCGGCGCCGCCGCCTCGTGGAGGTCGCGGTCGTCTTCGGCCGGCTCGGCGCGACGGCGTTCGGCGGTCCCGCCGCGCACATCGCGCTCATGGAGGACGAGCTGGTCCGCCGGCGAGGCTGGGTGACGCGCGAGCGGTTCCTGGACCTGCTCGGCGCCGCGAACCTCATCCCGGGTCCGAACTCGACCGAGCTCGCGATCCACCTCGGCTTCGTTCGCGCCGGCTTCCCCGGGCTCCTCGTCGCCGGCGCCGCGTTCATCGTCCCCGCCGCGCTCTCCGTCACCGCGCTCGCCTGGGTCTACGTCCGGTTCGGCGCCCGACCGGACGCGGCGGCGCTCCTCGCGGCGGTGAAGCCGGTCGTGCTCGTCGTCGTGCTCGAGGCGCTCTGGAAGTTCGCGAGGACGCTGCTCCGGACGCGGCGCCTCGCCGTCCTCGCGGCCGCGGCCACCACCGCCGCCGCGCTCGGCGCGGACGAGCTCGCGGTGCTCCTCGCCGCGGGGCTCGCCTCGGCGGCGCTCCGGTCCCGCCCGCGCCCGCTCCGCGCCGCCGGCACGATCGCGCCGCTCCTCGCCCCCGCGCTCGCGCTCGCCCCCACCGCCGCGAAGGCGACCGCGTCCGGCCTGTTCTGGGTCTTCCTCAAGATCGGGTCGGTCCTCTACGGCAGCGGCTACGTCCTCCTCGCCTTCCTCCGCTCGGACCTCGTCCTCCGGCTCGGCTGGCTCACCGACGCCCAGCTCCTCGACGCGGTCGCGGTCGGGCAGGTCACGCCCGGGCCGGTGTTCACGACCGCGACGTTCGTCGGGTATCTCGTCGCGGGCGGCGCGGGCGCCGCCGCCGCGACGATCGGGATCTTCCTGCCCGCGTTCGTGCTCGTCGCGCTCTCGGGCCCGCTCGTGCCGCGCCTCCGCGCGTCCGCGACCGCGGGCGCGTTCCTCGACGGCGTGAACGCGGCGTCGCTCGCGCTCATGGCGGTCGTCACGCTCCGGCTCGGGCGCGACGCCCTCGCGCGACCGTCGTCGATCGCGATCGCGATCGCCGCGGCGGTGCTCCTCTTCCGTTTCCAGGTCGGCTCCGCCTGGCTCGTCCTGGGCGGGGCGGTGGTGGGGCTCGCTCTCGCGCTCGGGCGGTAGGAAGCTCGGTCCAGGTCCAGGTCCAGGTCCAGGTCACACGCGGACAGGCGGACTAGCGGTACAGACCCCGCTCCTCGACGTACTCGCGCACCTTCCGCGGCACGAGCCCGGTCACGTCCTCGCCCCGCGCGATCCGCGCGCGGATGTCCGTCGAGGAGATCGCCGGGAAGGACGGCGCGCCCGGGACGGGCGGGAACCCCTCGCGGCCGACGACGATGAGGCGCGCGAGCGCCTGCACCCGGTCCCAGCGGTACCACTTGGGCGTGTCGGGAAGGATGTCGGCGCCGACGACGAGCGCGAAGGCGTGGTCGGGGTGCTTCGCGACGAGGTGCTCGAGGGTGCGCGCGGTCTTGCCGACGAGCGGGTCGTCCGCGAGCTCGCGCTCGGCCGTGCAGACCGCGACGCCGCGGATCGCGCGCGCGGCGAGCTCGCACATCCGCACGCGGTCTTCGAACGGCGCGAGCTCCTTGCCGAACGGGTGACGGAACGACGGGAGGAGCCAGACCTCGCGGACGTCCTGCGTCGCGAGCGTCCACCAGGCGGCCATGAGGTGGGCGACGTGGGGCGGGTTGAACGAGCCGCCGAGGATCGCGACCGTCTTGCGGGCCGCCGCAGGGGAGGAGGTCCCGGGCGCCATCAGCGCACCGTCATCTTCCCGGCCCCCCCGATCCGCACCCGATCCTGCCGCAGCTCGGCGCACGCGTCGGAGTAGACGGTGAGCACGAGCTCGTGCGGGCTCACCTCCGCGATCGCGAACGTGGCCGGCCTTCCCTCGGGGGTGGCGGTGCGGAGGTGCCCCGGCGTGACGAAGCAGCGCGGCCCGATCTGGACGATGCCGGCCGCGGCCGCGTTGCCGTGGAACAGCAGTGCGGCGTTCGAGATGTCGTCGCGCGAGAGGTCCGCGCGGTCGTGCACGAGGCACCCGATCCAGCCCTCGAGCAGATCCACCTGCTTGCGCGGCACCTTCCCGCTCTCGTACTCGGGGCAGGCGCGGCTCGCCACCCGGACGATGCGGCCTTCGAGCGGGTCCCGCGTCGCGAGGGACTGCCGCTCGAGGGCGCCGCGGACCGCCGAGAGGAACTCGCCGTCGGTCTGCGGGACGGGCGCGCGGCGGGACCCGCCGGCGCGGCGCGCGAGCACCGCGTCCACGTCGGCGACGCGGCCCCCGAGGAAGAAGACGCGCTCCACCTGCACGCGCTGGAACAGCGCGAACGCGCGCTCGAGCGGGTCGACGTTTCCGTAGGTGTCGCTGGCGAGTCCGATCCGCACTGATCCACCCAAGCGCCGTCGAGGGTACCTCACCCCTCGTAACGGAGGTAGGGCGCGCGGCGCCGCGTGAACGCCCGCTCCTCCGGCGCGATCGGGCGGGAGAGCTCGGCGAGCGTCGCGCCCGCCTCGATCCCCTCCCGCTCGCGCGCCGAGCCGCACAGGAGGTCGAAGGCGAGCACCCCCGACACGAACTCGTAGGGCTCGGTGCGCCACGCGAACAGCGCCGGCGCGTGGCGCCGGGCGTGGAGCACCGCCGCGAGCCCGGTCCGGAACGGAAGGAAGCGGCCCGGGTCGGTGACGTGGAGCTCGACCCCGTGACAGCGGACCCCCGCGTGCTTGTCCCAGGTCGGGACGAAGCTCGCCGGGCGGAAGAGGACGCCGGGCAGGGCCTCGCGCGCGAGGTCCTCCGCGAGCCGCGCGCCGTCGAGCCACGGCGCACCGAAGAGCTCGAACGGCCGCGTCGTGCCGCGCCCCTCGGACAGGTTCGTCCCCTCGAGCAGGCACATGCCGGGGTAGACGAGCGCGGTCTCCGGCGTCGGCATGTTGGGCGACGGGAAGACCCACGGGAGGCCGGTCGCGCGGAAGCTCGCCCCGCGGCGCCACCCTCGGCACGGCACCACCTCGAGGTCGAGCTCGAGCCCGCGCTCGGCGCGGAAGAGCAGCGCGAGCTCTCCGACCGTCATCCCGTGGCGGACGGCGAGGTCGTGCAGGCCACAGAAGCTCTCGAACCCCGGGCGCAGCCGCGGCCCCTCGACGGACACGCCGCCGATCGGGTTCGGCCGGTCGAGGACGACGAAGCCGAGCCCCGCCTCCGCGGCGGCCTCCATGCAGAGCAGCATCGTCGCCTGGTAGGTGTAGTAGCGCGCGCCGACGTCCTGGACGTCGAAGACGAGGACGTCGAGCCCGCGGAGCTGCTCGCGCGTGGGCTTCAGGGAGTCCCGGGTCTGGCCGTAGAGCGAGTGGGCCGGGAGCCCGGTGCGCGGATCGGAGTCGCCGCCGACGGCCGCCATGTACTGCGCGTCGCCGCGGACGCCGTGCTCGGGTCCGAAGAGAGCGGCGAGCCGGACGCCGGGCGCGGCGTGCAGGAGGTCGGCGGCGTGGACGAGCGTCCGGGTCACCGCCGTCGGGTTGCAGACGAGGCCGACGCGCCTGCCGGCGAGCAGCCGGAAGCGGCGCGCCGCGAGGACCTCGAGCCCGGGGACGACGCCCGCGCCCGCTGCCCTAGCGCCGGAACGAGAACGCGAACGTGAAGCGGCCCGGCTTGGCCTTCGGATAAGCGGCATCGCGCAGGTTCCAGTAGGCGCAGGCCCGGACGTCGGCGTCGTGGATCGTGTCCTCGAGCAGCTCCACGAGCGTCGCCTCACCCGCGGGGTTCACCGTGACGCGCACCTTCAGGTCGCCGGCGAGCGACTGCGCCTCGGCCGCGCGCGTCCGGTACGTCCGATCGACGAGCGCCTGCACCGCCTTCTGCAGCTGCCCGACGTCCGGGCGCGAGACCCGGTCGAGGTTGAGCCTCCGCTCGAGTGCGACGAGCTCGGTCTTCCCCGCGTCGCCGGCGGTCCGGAGCACCTCCACCGCCTCCTGCGCCTCGCCGCGGCGCAGGTGGATCTTGCCGAGGCCGGCGTTCGCGGCCGGGTCGCGTGCGTCGCGCGCGAGCGCCCGCCGCAGCGCCTTCTCGGCCCCGGCCCAGTCCTCGGCCGCGAGCCGCATCTCGCCGATGCGGCGCCACTCCGTCGCGGACGGGTCGAGCGCCGACAGCCGCTCCACCGCCTCGATCTCGGTCTTGAGGTCGTTCGCCGCCTTCGCCGCGTCGGCGAGCAGCCCGAGCACCTCGACGTCCTCCTTGAGGGCGAGCGCCGCCTTCAGCTCGTCCCGCGCCAGGCCAGGCTTCCCGCCCGTCCGGTAGAGCTTCGCGAGCGTGACCCGCGCCTGCCGATCGCGGGGGCTCGCGTCGACGACCTGCGCCCACCGCTCCGCGGCGGCCGCGCCGTCGCCCGCCTCGACTGCGAGGGCGGCGAGGAGCGCGAGCGCTCCGACGTGCCCCGGTCCGCCCGCGAGGGCGGCCTCCGCCTCCTGCTTCGCCCGGTCGGCCTCGCCGTGCTTGCGGGCGACGCGCGCGAGGCCGAGGTGCGCCTCGGGGTTCGCGGGGTCGGCGGACAGCACGGTCCGGTAGTCCTCCGCCGCGAAGTCGAGCCGCTCGCGCTTCTCCGCCGTCTGGGCGCGGTAGAGGACGGCGAGCCAGTTGTCCGGCTCGCGCTCGAGCGCCGCGGCGATCGCCCGGTCCGCCTGGTCGAGCGTGCGCCACTCGACGTAGACGCTCGCCATGCCGATCTGGCCGAGCGCCGAGTCCGAGAACTCGCCGGCGAGCTGCTTGAACCCGCCCCAGCGGTCCTCGCCCCGCGGCTGCGAGTAGACCGCGAGAAACCGCGCCGTCGGGTCGAGGGGCTTCGCATCCGCGGCCGCCGAGCGCTGCTGCCGCTCGACGAGGATCTCGTCTCCCCGCTGCTCGGCCGCGTCGATCGCGACGAGCGCCCGGGAAAGCGGGACGAGGTCCGGCCGCGGCCGCACGATCTCGCGGGGTGCGCGCCCGGACGTGGCGCACGCGGCGAGCAGCGCGAGGGCGAGCGTGGGGACGTGCTTCATCGGATCCCTCCCGGACCGTGAGGTCCCGTTCTACCGCGCTTCCCGGCCAGCGCGAAGCGCCGCGAGGACGGCCGTGGGAGCCCGCCCCGCCGGATCTCCCTCGCCCCCGCGAAGCGGGGGAGAGGGTCGGGGTGAGGGGGCCCGCACGCGACGCCGCGTCACGCCTTCGGCGCCGCGCCCGCCTCCCGCACGAGGACCCACGCGCCGAGCGCCGCCGTCGGGGCGAGGTGGGCGACATGGAGGAGGAGCGCGAACGCAAGCGCGGGCTCGCGCGCCACGCCGAAGCCGGCGAGCGGGAGCATGGCGGCGAGCTCGAAAGGACCGGCGTTGCCGGGCGACACCGCGATGGCGTTCGCCGCGGCCGTCGCGACGACCGCGAGCGCCGCGAGCGGGAGGGTCGGCTCGAGGCCGACCGCCGACAGCGTGAACCACGCGATGAGGAGCTCCGCGCCCCACCCCGCGACTCCCCAGGCGAGGCAGCGCGCGAGCGCGAGGGGCTCCCGGACGGCGCCGAGGCCGCTCCGCAGCCGGACGACGAGCCCTGGCGACGCGGACTCGTCCACCTTCTCGGCCGGCGTCGCCCGCCGCGGCCGGAGGACGAAGACGAGCGCGATGCCGGCGGCCGAGCCGATCGACGTGACGAGGAGCGCGTGGCGCGCCCAGTCCGGCAGCGGCGTCGCGACGCCCAGCAGCACGATGAGCGGGACGAGCGAGGCGGTCCCGACGACGTAGTCCACCGCCGCCGCGCCGACGACGGAGGCGGTCGAGAGCCGCGCGCGTCGCGCGAGCAGGTGGGAGCGGACGAGGTCGCCCGCGCGGGCGGGAGCGGCGATCCCGACGGCGAACCCCGCCACCATCGCCTCGAACACGTCGACGAGGCGGACGCGCACCCCCGGCGGCCGGACGACCGCGGCCCAGCGCGCCGCGTGGAACACGAGGTTCAGGACGTTCGCGCCCATGGCGAGCGCGAGCAGACCGAGGTGGGCGCCAGCGACCGAGGCGCCCACCCGCCGCAGGTCCACCTGCGACGCGGCGAACGCGGCGAACGCCACGACGACGGCGAGGCCGGCGAGCCGCAACGCGCGGCTGCGGCCGGGCCGCTCCTCGGGCGGCGCGGCGAGCGCGCGAAGCCGTTTCCACAGGCCGGGCATGGGCCGCGCAGGATACCCGAGGGGCGGGCAGCGCGAGAGTCTTGGTCTTGGTGTTGGTCTCGGACCGCTAACGGAATCTCTCGGTCGAGCGGTCCAGGGCCAAGTCCAGGTCCAGGTCGGGCTAGCCCCTCACTCCGATCGACCGGTACAAGCCCAGCACCTCGCGCGCGACGGACGGCCAGGCGTGGCGCTGGGCGGCCATCCGCCCGCGCTCGCCGTACGCCGCCGCGCGGACAGGCTCCCGCGAGAGCCGGACGAGCGCGCGCGCCCATGCGCCCGGATCGTCGGGGCTGAGGAGCTCTCCCTCGCGCCCGTGGGTCACCACGTCGCGGTACCCCTCCACGTCGGACGCGAGGATCGGCTTCCCGGCCGCCATCGCCTCGAGGAGCGTGACCCCGCCGCTCGGCCCCTGCGCGGGGGCGCAGAACACGTCCGCGGCGGCGAACCAGTCCGGCCGGTCGTCGCCCGCTCGCCCGGCGAACACGACGTCCTCGGCGAGCTCCGACGGGACGCTCGCGCGGCAGCGCGCGAGGCGTGGCCCGTCGCCGAGCACGACGAGGCGCGCGTCGATCTGCTTCCACGCGCGGTGGAACGCGGCGATGAGGACGTCGAGCCCGTTGCGGCGCTCGATCCGACCCGCGAAGAGCACGTTCAGCTTCCCGTCCTCGAGCCGCCGCAGCCGCCGCCCGCGCGAGAACCGCTCGACGTCCACGCCGCCGGGGATGATCCGCACGTCGGCGGGCTGGCGCGCGCCGAGCGGCAGGAGGCACGCCCGCGAGACCGCGACCGAGGCGTCGAGCCGGTCGAGGTAGCGCTGCTGCGCGCGCCGTGCGAAGCGGAAGACGAGGCCGGGGCCCGCGTGGGCGTGGAAGGACCCGACGACCGGGATCGTCGCGCAGTGGAGGGCGAGGAGCGGCAGCACCGGCGTGAGCGGGGCGTGGATGTGGAGCACGTCGAACCGCTCGCGGGCGAGCACCTCGCGCAGCGCGGCGGTTACCCCGGCGCCGCCCGTGACGCGGGCGACGGCGCCGCTCCTCAGGAGCGCGCGCGACGCGCCGATGCGGATGACGTCGTCGGCGCGGTCCTCGTCCGGGCGCGGCGAGCCAGGGACCGAGCCCGTGATGATCTTCACGACGTGCCCGAGCCGGCGCGCCTCGCGAGCGAACCCGTGCACGTGCTCCGGGACGTCGCCGTAGCTCGGGTAGTAATCCTCGGTGACGACGCCGATGCGCACGGGGGGCCCTCCCCCGTCAGCGCGACAGCGCCTTCTGCCGCGCCCGCTCGAACGGGATGATGCGCGCCTCGCGCGGGCGGAGCGGCCGGAGCCGGACGCCGACGGGCGCGTGGCGCAGCACGAGCGGGAGGAGCGCGAGCGCGGCGAGCGCCCAGGCGAACAGCGTGAGCAGGACCAGGGCGACGGCCCCGGCCGCCGCCCGGGCGAGGAGCAGCACGCGGCTCTCAGCGACGCGGCGCCGCTCGACGGAAGGGCCGGCGAGGCGCAGGTGACCGCGCGCGGCGGGGGGACCAGGATGCGGCACGGGGTTCCGACCTCCGGGTCGGAATCTAGACACCGCCCCCCGAGCCCGGCACGCGACCAAGACGTGTCGGCTCCGGTGGCGGCGCTCCCCCTACTCCTGCTACACGTCGATGCCGTGGACGGAGAGACGACGCGGACGCGGGTCTTCGTCGCGACGGCCCTGGCGGGCGCCGCGCACCTCCTGCTCGACGGCCTCGCGAGCAGGCTCCCGTGGACGACGCCCCCCTACCTGCTCCTCGACCACGCGAGCGAGACCTTCCGTGACCTGCTCAACCTCGACCGGACGACCATCTTGGTCGCGGTGTCGGTCATCTCGGCCGGGGTGAACGGCGCCATCGCCGGGCTCTTCGCCGCGGCCATGGACGGCCTCGACCGCCGGACGTTGAAGCTCGGGATCGCCCTGTCGGGGCTCTGGATCTTTTCGGGGGGGCTCATGACGCTCGTCTACCTCTCTCCCCCGCTGGGTGTCGTCATCGGCAGCCTCCTCGCAGGCATCCCGCGGTCCTTTGCGGTCGCCTGGCTCCTCGGCCGGGCTGCCGCCCCGCGCGAGCGGACGAGCGCGAACGAGGGCGGAGCCGGCTCCGCCTGAGGACGCGGGCGCGGTTGGGGTTCGAGCGGGGGCGAGGGGGGCAGCCTGCCAGCGCACGCTGCGGGCGAGAGGAGGGGCAACCCGCTAGCGCTTCGACGGCAGCAGCGGACGGAGCGTCCGGTCGGGTCGCACGCCCGCGGTGCGGGCGCGCGCGCTCGCCTCGCGGGCCTCCCTCGACCGCCCGGCTCGCTCGTAGAAGCGGGCCAGTCGTTCCCACCCCGCTGCGCGATCGGGCTGCGCCTCGGCGAGCCAGCGCAGCTCGACCTCCGCGTCCGCGGCGCGACCGGCCGCTTCGTACCGCTCGGCGAGCCGCGTGTGCACGACGCCGTCGTCGGGGCGTGCGGCGCGGACCCGCTCCAACTCGGTCGTCGCCTCGTCGGCGCGGCCGAGCCGCTCGAGCGCGAGCGCGCGGCGCAGGCGCCCGTCGGGATCGTCCACGGCCGCGAGCGCCACGGCGTACTCGGCCGCCGCGCCCGCGTCGTCCGCGCGCGCGTCCGCGAGCCGGGCCCGGACGAGGTGGACCTTCGGATCGCCCTCGCCCACGCCCGCGAGGAGGTCGGCCGCGCGCGCGAGGTCCCCCCCGTCCGCGACGAGGAGGTCCGCGAGCTCGATCCGGACGTCGTCCGCGGCGGGGGCCGCGGACAGCGCGGCCTCGAGCCGCGCCTCCGCGCCCGCGACGTCGCCGTCCGCGCGCAGCGCACGCGCGCGGGCGACGAGGATGTCGGTGCGCGGCGGCGCGGGCGGGGCGGCGACTGCGAGCGGCGGAGGCGAGGCCGGCGCCGGTGGCGCAGGGGTCCGCTTCGCGGAGGTCCCGCACGCGGCGAGGGCGGCGAAGGCGAGGAGGGCAGCGAGCCGGTTCACGCGCCGATTCTAACCCGGAGAACGAAGCACCATTCCCCTACGGACCCGCTCCGCACTCACGGCCCGTGGTCGCCTCCGGTGTCCCGTTCCCGTCTTGACCCGTGAACGTGCCCGTGCCCGTGACCGTGCCCGTTCTTTGGGGTAAACCCCGCCCATCAGATGCCCCCGACGCGAACCGAGACCGAGCTGGGTTGGCCGCAGATCCTGTCGTCCCTCGCGGACCGCTGCAGGAGCCCCTTCGGCCGCCGCCGCGCCCTCGCCCTCCCCTTCCAGCCGACGGCCTCCGACGCGCGGGAGGCGCTCGCCCGGGTGGGCGAGGCCCGCTCCCTGTCGGAGATGGCCCTCTCCCTTCCGCTCGGCGGCGTCGGCGAGGTCGAGCCGCTCATCGACCGCGCGGCGCGCGGCGGGGTCCTCGAGCCGCTCGCGCTGCGCGAGTGCGCAGCCCTCGTGCGAGCGGCCGCGCGCACGCGCGAGGTGCTCCGGGCGCGCGCCGCGGAGGCGCCGCGGCTCTGGGCCGTCGCCGAGCCGCTCACCGAGCGCGCGACGCTCGCCGACCGGATCGAGCGTGCGATCGAGCCCTCCGGCACGGTGTCGGAGCGGGCGAGCCCGGCGCTCGCGCAAGCTCGGGAGCGCGCCCGCGGACTGCACCGCGCCCTCAAGGTGCAGGTCGAGGGGCTGCTCGGCGATCCGGAGATGGAGCGCCACCTTCGCGACCGCTACTTCACGATCCGGAACGAGCGCTACGTGCTCCCGGTGCTCGCGAGCGCCCGCTCCGCCGTCCCCGGCATCGTCCACAACGCCTCGCAGTCCGGCCAGACGCTCTTCGTCGAGCCGGACTCGATGGTCGAGCTCGGCAACGAGCTCTCGATCGCGAACGCCGTCGCGCAGGAGGAGGAGCAGCGGATCCTGCGCGAGCTCTCCGAGGAGCTCGGCCAGGCGAGCGCGGCGCTCACGACGGATCTCGGCGCGCTCGGAGCGCTCGACGTCCTCGAGGCGTCGGCGCGCCTCGCCTCCGACCTCGACGCCCACCCGCCGGAGGTGGCGCCCGTCCCCGCCGGCTTCGAGCTCCTCTCGCTGCGCCACCCGCTCCTCGTCCTGCAGGGCAAGAAGGTCGTCGCGAGCCACGTCCGGCTCGTGCCGCCCGAGCGCGCCCTCATCGTGTCCGGGCCGAACGGCGGCGGCAAGACCGTCGCGATCACCGCCGTCGGCCTCTCCGCGCTGATGCTCCGCGCCGGCCTGCCCGTCGCGGCCGCCGCGGGGTCCCGGCTGCCGTTCTTCCTCGAGGTGCAGGCCGCGGTGGACGAGCGCGGCGATCTCGCGAAGGACCTCTCCACCTTCACGGCCCACCTCGCCGCGGTGCGCGAGATGCTCGCCGGGGCGATCCCGGGCTCGCTCGTCCTCGTGGACGAGATCGCCGCGGACACCGACCCGCGCGAGGGGGCGGCGCTCGCCGCCGCGATCCTCGAGGCGCTCGTGGAGAAGGGCGCGGCGGTGCTCGTCACGACCCACCTCGACGAGCTGAAGGCGCTCGCCCTCACCGACCCGCGCTACGCGAACGCCCGCGTCGGCTTCGACGCGGAGCGGCTCCAGCCGACGTACCAGCTCCACCTCGGGACGCCGGGGAGCTCGTCGGCGATCGAGGTCGCCGCGCGCGTGGGGCTGCCACCCGCCGTCGTCGAGCGGGCGCGCTCGGCGCTCGGTGGGCAGGGCGGCGCGCTCGGCCAGGCGCTCCGCGCGCGACCTCGACTCGGCGCGCGCCGAGGTCGCGGAGCTGCTCGCCGGGCTGCAGGCGAAGCCGTCGGTGAAGGCGGCGACCGAGGCGCAGCGACAGCTCGAGGCCTGGCGCGCGACCGTGGCCGGCGCGGCGCGCACCGCGCAGGCGCGGGCCGAGACCGCGCCCGAGGCGGAGCCCGCGGCCGAGGTGAAGCCGGGCACGCGCGTCCGGATCGTCTCGCTCGGGCAGGAGGGCGAGGTCGTGGAGGTCGCCGGCGACAGCGCGCTCGTGCGCGCGGGCCCGCTCAAGGTCCGCCGCCCGATCGCGGATCTCCTCCCACTCCGCGGGAAGGCGAAGGACGTCCGGCTCGGGAAGAGCCGCGCCGAGAAGCTCACCGCCGCGGCCGACGCTCGGCCGGACGCGCCGCGCAGCGCGGAGACGCGGCTCGACGTCCGCGGGCTGAGGGTCGAGGAGCTGCTGCGCGAGGTGGAGCGTTTCCTCGATCGAAGGTATGCGGACGGGGAGGCGGAGTGCCTCATCCTCCATGGTCACGGGACAGGCGCGTTGAAGCAGGCGCTTCGAGACCACCTCTCCTCCTCGCCGTATGTGGGTGCCTTCCGGAGCGGGGACCGGCACGAGGGTGGAGACGCCGTCACCGTCGTCACCTTCCGCCGGTAGCGGACTCGTCCAGTCTTGTACCCGACCCGTTGTGGGCGGCGCGACCGAAGCCACTGACATTGCACCACTAACTTCAGCCGGTCGCATACCCGAACGGGTGCAAAGTTTGCTCGTCCAGGGGAAGAATTTTGCGCCAGGCAAGCGGTCGTGTGGTAGACAGGTGGCCTACCCGTCCGGGCGGCCCCACGCCACACCCCGGATCTACCCGCGCAACGCGAAACCTCTCCGGAGGACCTGCATGAAGTCTCTGAAGAAGCTCATCGCTGTCCTGGCAGTCTCTCTGCCGTTCGCGGCGTTCGCACAGGCGCCCGCGGCAGCACCCGCGGCGGCGCCTCCGGCGGCGCCGGCGCCGCTGTTCTCGATTTACGGCACCCTGAACCTGAACTTCCAGTACGAGGAGGCTCCGGCCGCCACGGTCCCCGGCCAGAGCGTCAACGGCCGGTTCGGCGTCTCGGCTGACTCGTCCAACATCGGCATCCGCGGCACGCTCGACACCGGCCGGTTCGGCCTCGGCGTCGTGTACCAGTGCGAGACGGGGGCGCAGCTCGAGGGCACCGGCAACGCGGCCCTCTGCAACCGGAACAGCCGGCTCGGCGTCGCGTCGTCGCTGTACGGCACGCTGTTCTACGGAAACTG
>WNGA01014483.1_pt1 | contig 14131 bp, 14 predicted proteins | sample 5400061 | NCBI WGS metagenome assembly WNGA01 (sample SAMN13153366, study PRJNA577476) | soil metagenome | isolation source: 100 cm soil or saprolite under grassland replicate 2 | place: USA:California | collected 2016-06-15 | reverse complement strand
GGAAAGCGTACCTCGCGGCAGCCGTCCAGACCGCGATGAAGGACCCGGAATTGATCGCGGAGTACGGCAAGCAGGGGGTGTTTTTCGATCCCAAGCTGATGAATTCCACAAACCTCGCAGACGATCTCAACGCCTATGCCGAAGCGGAGCGTCAGTTCTATCTGAAGACGGGCCGGCTGAAGTAGGCGCGACGATGAGCTTCTCCGCCGGCTCGGACGCGCGCCGCACGTCCGCCGGTATGCGAATTCCCGTCATGCGCCGCAGCCGCGAGCGAACCCTCACAACGCATACCGGGAGCCTGCCGCGCCCGGAGAAGCTGATGCGTCTGTTCGTGCGGCGTGCACTGGGCGAACCGGTCGACGGCGATGAGATCGTCGCGCTCGGCCGAGAGGCGGTGCGTGACGTCGTTGCAAAGCAGGCCGCGGCCGGCATCGACATCATCAACAACGGCGAGCAGCAGCGGGATTCCTTCTTCCTCTACCTGAAGGATCGCCTGACCGGTCTCGGCGGCAGCTGGCAGCGACCCTCGCGCGCGGACGTCGACCGTTATCCGGTCTTCAAGCGGCGCTGGCTCGAGCAGACGTCGAGCACGGCGCGGGTCTCGCCCAACGAGGGCCTGCCCATGGCGATCGGCGAGATCCGCTACAAGGACACCGGCGCCATCGAAGCGGAATGCAGCGACTTCCACGATGTCCTCGAGGCGCATCCCGTCGCGTTCTTCGAGGCCTACATGAACGCGCCCTCGCCCGGCATCGTTGCCGCCGCCTTCAAGAACGAGCATTACGACACGACCGACAATTACCTGCGCGCGCTCGCCGACGCGCTGCGAACCGAATACGAAGCCATCGTCGGCGCCGGGTTCATGCTGCAGATCGACGCCCCTGATCTCGCGCTCGAAAGGCACATCTCCTTCAAAGACAAATCATTGCGGGAATTCCAGCGCTTCGTTGAAAGCGTGGTCGCGGCAATCAACCGTGCCCTGGAGAACGTGCCGGCCCATCGCGTGCGAATGCACGTGTGCTGGGGAAATTCCGAGTCGCCGCACGATTGCGACGTGCCGCTCAAGGACATCCTGCCGATCGTGCAGCAGGCCGAGGTCGGCGGGCTGGTGCTTCCGTTTGCCGGCCCCCGCCATGCGCACGAGTTTCGCTGCTTCGCCGAGCATCCGCTGCGGGACGACCAGGTTCTCGTGGCCGGCGTCATCGATCCGCTCACCAACATCATCGAGCACCCAGAAGTCGTCGCCGACCGCATCGAGCGCGTCGTTGCGGTGGTCGGCGACCGCGAGCGCGTGCTGGCCGGAACCGACTGCGGCTTCGACACTTCGGCCGGATGGGGCCGGGTCGCCGAAGACGTGGTGTGGGCGAAACTGCGGACCTTGCGAGAGGGGGCGGAGCTTGCCTCGAAGCGGCTGTACTGAGACATGGCGGCGCAATTGCCGACCGGCAGCCTGAAATCATGATGCGAATCGCTTCCGAGTTCGGCTTTACGCCGCCCGGCCGTAGCCGGATCTCCACACCGTCGCGTGGCCGTTTCCGCCTCGTCACGCGAGCCGCTCCGGCTCGTTGTCAGGCGGTGGTGCCGATCGTCCGGATGCGCAACGCGACCTGCTGGCGCGCGAACGCGAGGTATTCGTAGCTCACCCCGTGACGCGCGACGAACTCGCGCCACGCCTTGAATTCATGCTGCTGCCAGTTCGGGTAATTGAAGTATTCATCGAACACGATGACCGTGCCCGGCTGAAGGCGCTGGCAGAGTCCGTCGAGGACGTCGATCGTTGAGGCGTAAAGGTCGCAGTCGACATGGATGAACGCGATCGGTCCCGACACCTGTTCGCACCATTTCGGGATCGTCTCGCTGAACAAACCCTTGTGCAGGACGACGTTGGCCGGAACGCGCGGCAGCTTCCCGCCGGTGGAAAAGGCCGCCGGCCCGAGATTGAAGCCGCCCCAGGCTTGCGGCAGGCCCTCGAAACTGTCGAAGCCGTGAATAGGCCCCTTTTTGCTCTTGCGCAGTTGCCTGGCGAGGAAGCGGATGGTGCCGCCGGCAAAGACGCCGAATTCGAGATAGTGGCCCGCGACCTGCGTCTGCGACAGCGCGTACTCCAGCAGTTCCCGTTGCGTCTCGAGCCCGAGCGCGTCGGCCATGCGGCTTTCGACGTAATCGACGCTGCGCTTGAGATCGCGGATCGCGCGCTCGCGGGCCGGATGCAGCCGGCCGGTATCGAACAGCTGAAACCCGCTGACGACCAATTTATGCAGCACATACTTCCAGCGAAAATTGGTGAAGAGCATAACGCGGCAGCCAAGTTCTTCAGGTTACGTGTCGTCAAAGCTGGTCGGTATGTCAGAGTCAACCGTCTCATACCAAATGTCTTTGACCGTGACCTGTCCGCTTCGTCATGGCCGGGCGAGCCGCCACAGCGGCGAGGGTTGTCCCGGCCATCCACGTCTTTGACCCGAATGTTGAGACGTGGATGCCCGGCACAAGGCCGGGCATGACGAGTCGATATTTGCGAGGCTTGATACCAGACCCCGGTTAGGCCGTGCCGACGACGTCGATGACGGCATATTCCGGCGGAACGCCGATGCGCAGCGGCAGCGTGCTGGTGCCGAGGCCGCTGGTGACGTAGAGGCGGCGTCCGTCCTCCACCACCATTCCGTGGCTCCAGCGCCGCGGCGCCTTGCTGGCGTTGCTAACCAGACCGGATCGTGGGCGAGAACGAGGGTCGGTTCATCGGGCAACACGGCGAGCAGCGCGCGCGGTTCAGCTCTGGTCACATGCGCATCGGGAACGCCGACCATCTGCACCGCGCCGTGCTCGAAGGCAAAGCTGCTGCGTTCGTCATTGAGCACGATGATGCCGTGATCGCGCAGCGCATCGGTCACCGCCTGCGGGTCGTAGTAGAAATCGTGATTGCCGAGCACGGCGAAACGGCCGCACGGGGCATCAAGACGGGCAAGAGCCGCGGCAATGCGCCGTGGCGGTACCCGGCCGCCGCCGAGCGGCTGCATGTTGATGTAGTCGCCGCCGAACAGCGCCACATCGGGCGCAAAGCTTGCGGCCTCGGCGACGATCGCTTCGAGCCGCGTCACGTCGCCCGCATGCGAGCCGGTATGAAAATCGGACAGAAACGCGATCCGCAGCGGGCGCGGCCACGATGGCCAGCCCGGGATCGCGAGCTTAAGGTGGCGAACCGCATGCGGTTGCGCCCGGCTCAGCCGCTCGAAGGCGCCCTTGCGGCCCAGCTCGTCGTGGAACGGCGGCCGCGAGAAGGCGCGCAGCAGCCGCACGCTCAGTCGGCCGGGAACTCCGTCAGGCACGCGAGTCACTTGCGATCCACGCCTGCCGGTCACATCTCGAACGCCTTGACCTGCGGCACTTTGACCTCTTCGCCGTGCGCGCAGCGCCAGCGCCGGACCAGGTAGTTGAACACGTTGGCGTGCAGGTCGGGACGGTTCGACCGCCCGCGCTTTTTCGTCAGATCCTCGCCCTCGGCGACCAGCTTCGGCCCGCCCGCGGCCTCGGCCAGCATCTGCACGCGGCAGGCCTTCTCCAGCTTCACGGCGATCCACACCGCCTCTTCGATGCTGCGGGCCGCCGCGACGATGCCGTGGTTGCGCAGGATCAGCGCCGGATGCCCGCCGAGGCAGCGCGCCACGGCCTCTCCGCGCGCCTGCGTGATGATCAGGTCGGTGGTCTCGGAGAAAATCGGCAGGCCGTCGCTGAACGTCACGCCGTCGTTCCCCACCGGCACCAGCGGCCGCCCAAGCGAAGAGAACGCCACGGCGTGCGGCGGATGGGTGTGGATGACCGCCTGGATGTCGGGCCGCGCGCGCAGGACTTCCGAATGGATGAACACCTCGTTGTGGCGCGACATCGATCCCTCGACCTTTTTGCCTTCGATGTCGACGGTGATGATATTGTCCGGCGTCATTTCTTCGAGCCCGATTCCGGCGGGTTTCATCAGGAACCGCTCGGGGTCGTTGGGCAGCCGCACGCTGATATGGCCGGCGACGTAATCGCCCTGGCCTTCCATGGCCAGCACGCGTCCCGCATTGGTGAGGGTGTCTCGCAAGGCATCGGTCATCGTTTTGAGCCTCCGACAATCGGTTCAGCACACGCTATTGTAGCGCGCGATGCAGGTCGCCAGTACCTCGTCGCCGGGCCGCGTCCACCAGTCGGCGGCCGAGAAGATCTCGACCTCCTGCGGACCGGTATAGCCCGCCGCTTCGATAAAGGCGCGGATGCGCCGAAAGTCGATGACGCCGTCGCCCATCATGCCGCGGTCGAGGAGGAGGTCGCGCGTCGGCACCAGCCAGTCGCAGATGTGGTGCGCGAGGATGCGTTTGCCGGCGCGCGCGATCTGCGCTTCGAGCTCGGGGTCCCACCAGACGTGATAGGTGTCGATCGCCACGCCGACGCCGTTGTCCAACTGGTCGCACAGGTCGAGCGCGTGGCCAAGCGTGTTCACACAGGCGCGATCGGCGGCGTACATCGGGTGCAGCGGCTCGATCGCGAGCGGGATGCGGCACGCGCGGGCATGGGTGAGGACCGCGGCAATTCCTTCGGCCACCATGCGGCGCGCCGCCGCGATGTCGCGCGAGCCGCCGGGCAGGCCGCCGCACACGAGCACCAGGCATTCGGCGCCCAGCGCGGCCGCTTCATCGATGGCGCGCCTGTTGTCGTCAAGGGCGGCAGCGCGCCCTTCCGGCTCGGCAGCGGGAAACATGCCGCCACGGCAATAGCCGGTGATCCGCATGCCGTTCGCCTTGACGATGCGAACGGCTTCCTCAAGTCCGGTCGCCGCGACCTGATCGCGCCACGGATCGATCGCCGTGATGCCATGGCGCGTGCAGCCCTCGACCGCCTCAGCGAACGTCCATTGCTGGCGCACGGTGGCGAGGTTGATCGACAGCCCTTCGGTGCGCATCGAAGTGGCTCACGCCAGCCCGTGCACGGCGAGCAGCTTCGCCATGCGGGCAGCTGCCAGCTCCGGATCGTGAAGGACGCGCGCCTTGTCGGCGAGGCGGAACAGCTCGGCAAGGTGGATGAGCGAGCGCGCGCTCTCCTGCCCGCCGACCATGATGAAATGGTCCTGCAACCCATTGAGCCAGGCGAGGAACACGACGCCGGTCTTGTAGAAGCGGGTCGGGCTTTTGAAGATGTGGCGCGACAGCGGCACCGTCGGCTCGAGAATGCCGTGGAATCCCTGGACGTCGCCGGCAGCGAGCCGCGCGAGACCGGCGGAGGCCGCCGGCGCAATCGCATCGAAGATGCCGAGCAGCGCGTCGGAATAGCCTTCCTCGTCGCCGGCGATCAGCTCGGCGTAATTGAAGTCGTCGCCGGTATACATGCGCACGCCCGCGGGCAGGCGGCGCCGCATCGCGATTTCCTTCTCCTTCGACAGGAGCGAGATTTTCACGCCGTCGATCTTGGCGGCATGCTGGTGAATGATGGCGAGGCAGGTCTCCATGGCGGCCGTGTGGTCGTTAGCGCCCCAATAGCCGGCGAGCGCGGGATCGAACATCTCGCCGAGCCAGTGGATGATCACCGGCTCGCGCACCTGGCGCAGGATGCGGCCGTAGACGCGGGCGTAATCGTCCGGCCCGGCGGCGGCCGCGGCGAGCGCCCGGCTCGCCATGACGACCAGGCGCCCGCCCATGGCCTCGATCGTCTCGATCTGCTCCTCGTAGGCGCGGATGACCGCGTCGACGCCGACACCCGGATCGAGATGGTCCGTGCCGACGCCGCAGGCGATCTTCACGCCCGGCCGCGCCTTGGCGGCATCGAGCGCGAGCGAGATCAGCTCCTTCGCGCCGGACCAGTCGAGGCCGCCGCCGCGCTGGGCGGTATCCATCGCCTCGGCGACGCCCAGGCCGAGGTCCCACAGGTAGTTGCGGAACGCGATGGTGCGCTCCCAATCGAGCGCCGGCGTGAGCCACGGGTCGACGTCGGCCAACGGATCCGCCACCACATGCGCGGCCGCATAGGCGACGCGGTCGAAGACCGGTGCCGCGCCCGGCTTCGGCAGCACGATCGGCTCGCCGGTCACGTAGGGCTCGAAGCGCCGGTCCTTGGTCGGAAGCGAGATGGTCGCCACGAGATGCTCCTCACAATTTCAATTCCGGCACGTCGATCCAGCGCCGCTCGGCCCAGCTCTTCATCCCCAGCTCGGCGAGCTGCACGCCCCTGGCGCCTTCCATCAGGTCATGCTTCCACGGCGCATCGGCGACCACGTGGCGGATGAAGTCCTCCCACTGGATCTTGAAGCCGTTGTCGTAGGCGACGTTGTCCGGCACCTCGGTCCATTGCGCATGGAAATTCATCGTCTGCGGCTCGTCCGGATTCCATACCGGGCGCGGGGTGTTGACGCGCGCCTGGGTGAAGCAGCGGGTAAGACCGGCCACCGCCGAGCCATGGGTGCCGTCCACGTGGAAGGTCACGAGATCGTCGCGCCGCACGCGCACGCACCAGGACGAGTTGATGTGGGCGATCACGCCGCCCTCGAGCTGGAACGTCGCGTAGGCGGCATCGTCCACGTCGGCCTCGTAGCGCCCGCCGCGTTCGTCGACGCGTTCCGGGATGTGCGTGGCGCCGAGGCAGCTCACGGCCTTGACCCGGCCGAACAGGTTGTCGAGCACGTAGCGCCAGTGGCACAGCATGTCGAGGATGATGCCGCCGCCCTCCGCCCGTTTGTAGTTCCAGCTCGGCCGCTGCGCCGGCTGGCCCCAGTCGCCCTCGAACACCCAATAGCCGAACTCGCCGCGCACCGCGAAGATGCGCCCGAAGAAACCGGACTCGCGCAGCATGCGGAGCTTGCGCAGGCCGGGCAGGAACAGCTTGTCCTGCACCACGCCGTGCTTGACGCCGCGATCTCGCGCAAGGCGCGCGGCCGCGAGCGCCTTGTCGAGCGAGTCCGCGACCGGCTTTTCGCAATAGACATGCTTGCCCGCTTCGATCGCGCGTCTGATGAGATCGGCGCGCATCTGGGTGGTGGCGGAATCGAAGAACACGGTGTCGGCGGGATTGGCCAGCGCAGCGTCGAGATCGGTGGTGCAGCGCGCGATGCCGTATTGCCTCCCGATCGCGGCGACCTTGTCGGCATTGCGGCCGACCAGGATCGGGTCCGGCATCACCCGGTCGCCATCGGCAAGCGCAACGCCGCCCTGATCGCGGATGGCGACGATCGACCGCACGAGGTGCTGGTTGAGTCCCATGCGGCCGGTGATGCCGTTCATGATGATGCCGAGCTGGCGCGTGGCCACGGGTGCCCTCCCCATTGCTTCATGGCGGATCGGTATACCATCCGTCGATGGCCTCCGCGCTACTCGCGCTCGGCCGGGAAATGATCTAATGTCAAGGCCGCACGGCGCCGGGATTCGCTCTGATCGACGTAAAGGGCATCCGCCGGCCGGCACGCGAGCCCGGCACCGGACATTGATTCACCCAAGATGGGGTGACCGTCATGCGCGCGACCCTCACCGCTTTCGCCGTGATGGCCGGCCTTTCGCTCAGCGATCCGAGTTCTGCGCAGGGCACGGCAACTCCCTCCGTTTCGCCGAAACCGCTGCCGGCGCCGGTCGGCCACCGTCAGCCGCGTCAGAGCGACGTGGCCACGAGCGGCAGGGCGACCAATCCGTCGCCCACCGCTCCGCAGACGCCGCCGCCGGACCCGAGCGATCCGGACGAGCGGTTGAACCGGATCCTGAACAGCATCTGCCGCGGCTGCTGAAAAGAAATGGACCCCGGCGGGGAGAGACCGGGGTCCGTTGGCCGGACGCCAGGGGAGGGGGTACGTCGTCCGACGCCGTATCAACCGCCGGGCCGGAAAAAAGTTCCCACCGCTCACGCGGCTGCCAACACGCGACCGCGCGGCCGTTTTTTCGTTTTTCGCCGGACTGCGCGCAGTGACGCTATTCCAGCTCGATCGCGCCATCGATCTCGAACGACAGCCCGATCCCCTCGACGGTAACGGCGGCCTTGGCCGGCAGCGCTTCCCGCCCCTTCAGCCGGCCGCTCGCCACGGCCTCGCGCACGGCCTTCTCGATCTCGCGCTGCGACGTGACGCCGACCTTCTTGAGGAACTTGCGCACGCTCGTGTTCAGGGCATCCTCGTTCATCATCGCCTCCACATGGCCGGCGCCTTGCGCATTGCCGGCCTCGACCGCCATAATGCGGCCAAGCGGCATGATGGCAAGCCGTCGTTTCGCGCGCGATGCGTGAAGAAATCTTCGACTTTTCGTCTTAAAGCGTAACGTTCGATTTCGCCTGTTCGTTCATTATCCACCACGTTGACGCTTCCGTTTCGCTTTCGTTTCCCGCGGGGCCATAAAGTCGCCTCGGTTGCCGAGGAACGTCGCACAGGTGTCGACGATGCTCGGCCGGGTGCTGCATACGATCCGTCATCCTGAGGCGGCCGCGCAGCGGCCCTCGGTGCTTGCGACCATCAAGGGCGGGATCAGACGATGAACGATGTTCCGACGCGAAGGCGTCCTGGTGATTTTCCGCAACAATCGGCCGAAGGCGCGGAGGCCGAAGCGAGCGAACGATCGGTTGCCGAACTGCCGCGCCGGGACGTTTCGTTCTATCGCAAGCGGCAACCGGAGCCGGTTCCATCCCCGGAAAACATCGTCAGCCACGCCAGCTCGATCATGCAGCGCGTCGCGGTCACCTCGGTGGCGGAGATCGAGAGCCTGATCTCCGAGCTCGAGCGCTTGCGCGACTTCCTGCGCCAGGAAAGCGTCCGCCTCCAGCGCGAAATCGAAGGCTATGCGCGGCTGAGCGAAGAAGCGACGAAATCGACGAGGATCATCGCCGAGAGCGTCGCGCAGTGGAAGAACGCGCTCGAGAACATCGCCGGGCGCCGCGCGTAGCGCCCGCTCAATCGACGAAGGCGAGCGGCCGGGCCACGCTCTCCAGCGACTTGCGCTCGGCGGCGACGCACCAGCGCCACGCGATCAAAGCGGCGCTGATCATCAGCACGGCACCCAGCAGATAGCCGAGGAACAGGCTCGCGCGCGATCCGGTATCGATCAGCGCGCCGAACAGAAGCGGGCCCGCGATCCCGCCGATCCCGGTGCCGATCGCGTAGAAGAAGGCGATGGCGAGCGCGCGGATTTCGAGCGGAAACGTCTCGCTCACGGTGAGATAGGCGGAGCTCGCCGCGGCCGAGGCGAAGAAGAAGATCACCATCCAGGCGATCGTCTGGGTCTCGGCCGACAGCACGCCCTGCATGAACAGATAACCGGTTACGGCGAGCAGGATGCCGGACGTCGCATAGGTGAAGGCGATCATCGACCTGCGGCCCACCGTGTCGAACAGCCGCCCGAGCAGCAGCGGCCCGAGAAAATTGCCCGCCGCGAAGGGGAGAATGTACCAGCCGACCTGGTCGGCGCGGATGCCGTAGAAATCGGTCAGCACCAGCGCGTAGGTGAAGAAGATCGCGTTGTAGAAGAACGCCTGTGCGGCCATCAGGCTCAAGCCCACCAGCGTGCGCCGGCGGTGAACCTGAAACAGCGTGTGCGCCACTTCGCCGAGCGGCGTGTAGCGCCGCGTGCGCAGCCGCACGCGCGGCAGGTCGACGGCGGGAAGCGCATAGCCTTGCCGGCGAAAGTCCTGTTCGATCCCGGCAACGATCGCCTCCGCCTCATCGGCGCGTCCGTGCGTCATGAGCCAGCGCGGACTCTCCGGAATCCAGAACCGCATGAAGAAGATGACGAGCGCGAGCGCCGCGCCGATCAGGAACGCCAGGCGCCAGCCGACGTCGGGATCGACGATTGTCGGGTCGAGCAGCACGATCGAGCCGGCGGCGCCCATCGCCGCACCCAGCCAGAAGCTGCCGTTGATGATGAGGTCGGTCCATCCGCGCACGCGGGCGGGAGTGAGCTCCTGGATGGTCGAATTGATCGCCGCATACTCGCCGCCGATGCCCGCGCCGGTGAAGAAGCGGAACAGCGCAAAGCTCCATACGTTCCACGACAATGCCGTCGCCGCGGTCGCCGTGAGATAGACGATGACGGTAATGAAGAACAGCTTCTTGCGTCCGAGCCGGTCGGTGAGCCAACCGAAGAATATCGCGCCGAGGACCGCGCCGGCGAGATACGCACTGCCTGCCAGTCCGACGTCGGCATTGCTGAAATGCAGCGTCGGGCTTTGCTTCAGCGCCCCCGCCAGCGCGCCCGCGAGGGTCACTTCGAGCCCGTCGAGAATCCAGGTGACGCCGAGCGCGATGACGACGAGCGTATGGAAGCGGCCCCAGGGCAGGCGATCGAGCCGCGCCGGCGTATCGGTTTCCACGATGGCATCCGAGGGAAGCGGTGCGCTCGTGTGCATCGAGATTGCCGATCGGGCGTGAGTTAAGCTATCGGGCGTCGGGCCCTCATCCTAACCGAAAGACGGCGAACCCGGTTCCCTCCGGTGCCCGGCTTGATAGGGGATGTCATCCGGCAGCAGCGCCGCCGCATGGGATTCCCAAAGGGTCGTTCGAGACATGCTGACCTACGCCATCGGCGACGTGCACGGCTGCCTGCACAAGCTGGTGCCGCTTCTCGACCGCTGCCTCCACCATGGCGGGGGCCGGCCGAGCCGTTTCGTGTTCGTGGGAGACTATATCGACCGCGGCCCCGATTCCCGCGGCGTGATCGATCTCCTGATCCGGACGCAGAAGGAGCCGCCGGGCGAAGTGATCTGCCTGCGCGGGAACCACGAGGCGATGATGCTGGAGGCCGTAGGCACGGGCGATGCAATCCTCTGGCTCGCGAACGGAGCAGCCGCGACGCTCGAGAGCTACGGCATCGAGTATCCGAGCGAGATGCCGCCGCAGCATTTCGACTGGATCGCCGCGCTGCCGCTCTCGTTCGACGACGGGCGGCGCACTTTCGTGCATGCCGGGGTCAACCCCGCCCACCCGCTCGACCGGCAGAGCGAGCATGACCTGGTGTGGATTCGCGAGCCCTTTCTGTCGAGCACGCGCGACTATGGCCGCCTGATCGTGCACGGGCACACCCCGTTGAGGGCGGGTTTCCCGGATCTGCGCCCCAATCGCCTGAACATCGACACCGCGGCCGTCTACGGCGGGCCCCTCACGGCCGCCGTCTTTACCGATGATGCGACCGAGCCGGTCGCGTTCCTGACCGACCGTGGGCCGGTGGAACTTTGAACCGGGCTAGTGCGGTGGATTTGAAGTTCCTATCAGATCGGGCGGCAAGGTTCGTATAGGAACTTCAAATCCAAAACCGCACTAGAAACATATACTTGCTAGTGCTCCTTTGATTCCGAAGTTCGCACGAGAGGGTGCCGCGAAGTGATGCGAACTTCGGAATCGGAGCACTAGAGCTTTGCCCATTTTTGGCCGCGGATTGGGCCGAAAATCCCCAATTGAGCCCATCTCGCGCCATGCGGGCGGTTTCTCACATCGGTCCTGTGCTGACGGGATGGGAGGGGGACGCGAATGGCGACCTTTCGCACCATAGCAAGCGCCGCAGTCGCGAGCGCCGTCATCTTCGCCGGGTTGCCTTTCCTGGCGACGCCGGCGTACGCCTGCGACTCGAATTATCCCTGGACCTGCAAGCCCGTCCCCAGCATCGATCCGCCGGAGGCCGCGGCGGAGCCGGAGAAAGCTGCGGCCAAGCCGCTCAAGATCGCTTCGCGTCGCACCCGTGCGGCGGCGAAAGCCGCAAAGGCGCCCACTGCGGCCGCCACGGCGGCGAGCTCACGATCTCACCCCGCACCCCGCAAGCGCTTCGCGCGGAAAGGCGAGTCGCGTCGCGAGGCGGCGCGCGCGCAGCGTGCAAGAGCCGCCGCGGCGCGCATCGCCGAGGCATCGGCGGGGGAGGCGGAGCCGGCCGCCGAGCGAACGCCCCTTCCGCGCCCGGCGCCACGGCGGCGCGCCAGTCCAACCAGCGAGCCCACCAACGGATTCGCGGTTTGGGCGGAGCGGATTGCGACCACCGAGCAGGCGATTGAAGCTTCCCCGTCCGAGCGGTCCGCCGCAGCGACAATGGCCCCGGCGGCTGAACCAATGGCGGCCCAGCCGATTGCTCCCACGATCGCCCAGGCCGCCGTGCGGGAAGCGGCCCAGTCGCCGGGCGCTGCAACGGCCGAGCCCCGTGAGCCGGCAATGGCCGAGCCGGCCGGCGCGCCGGCGGCCCAGGCGGCGGCAACCGTGCCGCCATCCACGACGGTCCCCGTTGCCTCGCAGAACGAGGTGAACGAGATCGACCTTGCGGCCAAAGGCCCACCCGCGGATTCGTACTGGCTGCGGAACCTGTTCATCGCCGTGGGCGGCCTGCTGGCGGTCGGCTCCGCGCTCCGGCTCCTGCTTTAGCTAGTGCCGCCGATTTGAAGTTCCTCCAGCGCTAGCGGCAAGTTCATTTAGGAACTTCAAATCGAAAAGCGGCACTAGAATCATATACTTGCTAGTGCCCCTTTGTTTCCGAAGTTCGTGTAAGAGAATGCCGCAATGTATCACGAACTTCGGAAAGGGGCACTAGTGCGGTACTAGTGCGGTGGATTTGAAGTTCCTATCAGATCGTGCGGCAAGGTCCGTATAGGAACTTCAAATCCAAAACCGCACTAGAAACATATACTTGCTAGTGCTCCTTTGATTCCGAAGTTCGCACGAGAGGGTGCCGCGAATTGATGCGAACTTCGGAATCGGAGCACTAGCCCCACCGAACGCCGCCGCCGTTCGATCTTGCGCCGACGAATTGTGATCGATTGGCGATTGCGCAAACCATGCGGTTTGTCCGACACTGGGGGTAAGGAAGCGTCCGTCCTCCCCGCTCGCCGGGAGGGCGGGAAAGACTTGCTCAAAGGGAGGACACGTGATGCGCGCAACTTTCACGATTCGTCATCTGCTGCTCGCCGGAACCATCGCCGGATGTTTCGCATCGCCCGCTGCGGCCCAGCAGCCGCCGGCGGAACAGCCGGCAAGTCCACCGCCCGCCGCCGCACCCGCACTACCGCCCGCTGCCGCACCCGCGCCGCCGCCGGCGGCCGCTCCTGCCGCACCGCCGCCGTGGGCGCAGGGCCGTCCGGCGAACATGACGGAAAGTATCGGCAAACTTGCCCCGGTCGCACCGCCGCCGGTCGCGACCGCCGCGGACAAGCTGCCGGTCGCCAAGCTCAAGGCGCCGCGGGGCTTCAATATCGAGGTCTATGCGAGCGGATTGACCAACGCCCGCTCGCTGCGCGTCGGCGATAAGGGCACGGTGTTCGCCGGCACGCGCCTGATCGACAAGGTCTATGCGGTCGTCGACAAGGACGGGAAACGCGAAGTCAAGACGATCGCCTCCGGGCTTTATCGGCCGAATGGCCTCGCGTTCCACAACGGCACGCTTTACATCGCCGAGCTGTCGAAGATCTCGAAGATCGACAAGATCGAAGACAATCTCGACAACCCGCCGAAACCGGTCGTGATCCACGACAATCTGCCGAAGGACGAGCCGCACGGCTGGAAGTTTCTCGCCGTCGGCCCGGACAACAAGCTCTATTTCCAGGTTGGTGGGCCGTGCAACATCTGCATGCCGCCCGATACGCACGCCCAGATTCGCCGCATCAACCTCGACGGCAGCGGCTCGGAAGTTGTTGCGCGCGGCGTGCGCATGACGGTCGGCTTCGACTGGCATCCGGGGTCGAAGGATATGTGGTTTACCGAGAACCAGCGGGACTGGCTGTCCGAGGACGCGCCGGAAGACAAGCTCAACCGGCTGACCCAAGTCGGACAGCACTTTGGTTTCCCGTTTTGCCATCAGGGAAACCTGGCGGATCCCGAGTTCGGTTGGGGTCGATCCTGTGACGAGTTCACCAAGCCGGCCGCCTTGCTCGGCCCGCACAGTGCGCCGCTCGGCCTGCGCTTCTACACCGGCACCATGTTCCCGAAGAAGTACCAGAACGCGATCTTCCTCGCCCGCCACGGATCGTGGAACCGGACCAACAAGGTCGGCGGCGACGTTGTCGTCGTTTATCTCAACAAGGACGGGAGCGTGAAATCGATCGAGCCGTTCATCACCGGCTTCATCGAGAACAACAATTACATCGCCCGTCCGGTGGACCTTCAGATGATGGCGGACGGGTCGCTGCTCCTGTCCGACGACTACAACGGTGCAATCTATCGCATCAGTTATGG
>WNGA01008426.1_pt1 | contig 14131 bp, 13 predicted proteins | sample 5400061 | NCBI WGS metagenome assembly WNGA01 (sample SAMN13153366, study PRJNA577476) | soil metagenome | isolation source: 100 cm soil or saprolite under grassland replicate 2 | place: USA:California | collected 2016-06-15 | reverse complement strand
TGCATCGGCGCGAGGTCTTCGGCGAGCGGATCCGAGCGATCTTCCAGGCCATCGCCCGGCTCGCCGACGCGCACCCCGACGTGGCGTTTCTCTATCCGGTGCATCCGAACCCCAACGTGCTCAGCCCCGCCCGCGAGATCCTGTCGGGCCGGCCGAACGTGCACCTGCTCGAGCCGCTGGGGTACACGGACCTGATCCGCACGCTGCGATCGGCGACGCTCGTGCTGACCGACTCCGGGGGCATCCAGGAGGAGGCCCCGAGCTTCGGCGTCCCCGTGCTCGTGCTGCGCGACGTCACCGAGCGGCCGGAAGGCGTGGAAGCGGGCGTGGCCCGGCTCATCGGGACGGACGGGGAACGGATCTTCCGGGAGGCGGATCAGCTCCTGCGGAGCGACGCCGAGCGGGGTCGCCCGAGCGAGGCCGTGCAACCCTACGGGGATGGGCGGGCGGGGGAGCGGATCGCCGACATCGTTTTGCACAAGCTGCGAGGGCTGCCCCGCCGGACCGAGGACTGGAAGTGAAGATCCTCATGCAGTGCATGTACTTCCCGCCGGAGGTGGGGGGACTGGAGAGCCACGTCTACACGCTCTGTCGCGAGCTGGTGCGGCGCGGCCACCGGGTGACGATGCTCACATCTCGCTCCCGGCCCGGGCTGCCACGACGCGACGTCGTCGACGGCATCGACGTACGCCGCGTCTGGATCCCATCGCGCACGCCAGCCGGCTGGATCGCGCACGCTGCGGCCACGACGCCCGTGCATTACGGCCTGGCCCGCGACGCGGACCTGTTCCATGCCCAAGACTTCGCGGCCGGGCCGCCGGCCTGGCCCGCGCGCTGGCGGTATCGCCGTCCCCTGGTGCTCACGGTGCACACGTCGCACTTCCTTATGCGCGCCCGGCGGCCCCTGTGGAGGCCCATCCTGCGGCGCATCGTGGTGAGCGCCGACTATCTTCTCGCGCCGAGCCGAGAGCTGCTGGACACGGCGCTGGCGCTGCACCCGCACCGCCGGGCCGAGGTGCTCCTCAACGCCGTTGACACCGAGGAATTCCGGCGCACGGCGGCGACGTTGCGACCCACCGGGCGGCGCCGCGTGATTGTGCCCCGGCGGCTGTTTCCCAAGAACGGGGTGGAGTACTTTGTCCGAGCCCTGCCGCGGATCGCCGCGGCCGTGGACGTCGAGGCGATCGTGGTCGGTGACGGGCCGGAGCGGGCCAGACTGGAGGCCTTGGCCGCCCAGCTCGGCGTGAACGGACGGCTCCGCTTCTTCGGGGCCAAGCCGCACGACGAGATGCCGGGGATCCTCTCGTCGGCGGAGATCGCGATCGTGCCGTCGCTCATGGAGGCCAGCTCGGTCGCGGCCCTCGAGGCGATGGCCTGCGGCGTTCCCGTCGCCGCGAGCCGCGTGGGTGGGCTGCCCGAGATCATCGATGAATCGGTGGGGACGCTGTTCGTGCCCGGAGACCCGGAGGCGCTGGCGGAGGCCGTGGTGCGCGCCTTGAACGATCGGGAGGGCCTGGCGCGCAAGGGAGAGGCTGCCCGTCGCCGCGTGGTGGACCGGTTCAGCCTCACCCGTCTGGTGGATCGCCACCTCGAGATTTATCACGAACTGCTCGGAGAAACTCGTGGCTAAGCTTCCGGAGCCGCAGCCTCAGGCCGGGATGCCCAGGTCCCTGCCGGCCGCGGTGTACGCCGTCCTCGCGGTCCTCCTGTTCCGGGCGTTCGTGGCATCCAACGACATGTTGTTCGGCACGGACACCCAGCTCCTCGGGTACTTCGCGCGGAAGTTCTACGCCGACTTCGTCACCGGCGCCCACGCATTCCCCTTCTGGAACCCGTACGTCCAGGGCGGCTTGCCGTTCGTGGACGCGATGCACGGCGACATTTTCTATCCCACGACCGTTCTGTCGTTCGTCCTGGCGGTCCATCGCGCCATCGGCTGGAAGCTCGTCATCCACGTCTTCCTCGCCGGCGTGTTCATGTACCTGTGGCTGCGCCGCCTGGGCATCTCGCGGGAGGCCTCCCTGTGGGGCGGCGCGGCGTACCTGTTGGCCCCGGTCCTCGTCAGCCCGGTCTACGCGGGACACGACGGGAGGCTGTTCGTGAGCGCGCTCGCGCCGCTGCTGTTCTGGGCCACCGACCGCGCCGTGGCCGAGCAGCGGCTGTCGCGGTATGCCACGCTCAGTGGCGTGGTGGCCCTGCTCATCTTCAGCGCGCACATGCAGCTGGCCTACTTCGCCGTGTGGGGAGCGGTAGGGTGGGCGCTGTATCGGCTCTTCGGGTGGAAGGGCCCCGCGGCGCTCCTGCCGGGTCTCGTGCTCTTCGCCGTGCTTCGGGCGCTGCTCGGCGGCACGGCCGGGCTGGCCGTATTCGCGATCGCGCTCGGCGCCGTGCCCATCGCCTTGGCGTGGCGGCGGCCGGAGCTGCGCTCCGCCGTCGTCCGGTTCTCCCTGTTCGCGGCCGCCGGGGTCGCGGGCGCCGGCGTGGCGGCGGTCCAGCTGGTCGGGCCCGCGTGTTATCTGGGTGGCGCGCCGCGGGCGCTCTGCGGGGAAGCGTTCGCGTACTCGCAACGCGTGGGAAAGACCACGGAGGCGGCCGCGGAGCAGGGGTACGCCTACTCCACCTCTTGGGCGCTCCACCCGGAGGAAGCGGTCGCCCTCATCGTCCCGGAATTCATTGGGACTAGTGTCTCGCAGGATCCCCAGGTCGAGACGTACTGGGGTCGGAATGCCTTCAAGTTGAATCACGAATACGCGGGCGTCCTGGGGCTCTTCCTCGCGCCCCTTCTGTTCCTGCGGCCTGGTGTTCGACGCGGAGACGCGGTGTTCTTCACGACGCTCGCCGCGGTGGCGCTGATCTACGGACTCGGCGCCACGACGCCGTTGTTCCACCTGTTCTATGCCCTCGTTCCCGGCGTGAAGCTCTTCCGGGGACCGGGCGGGATCATGTTCCTCTTCGCCCTCGCCACGATCACGCTGGGCGCCTTGGCGATCGATGTTGTGCGCGAACGGACGGCCGACGCCGAATTCGCCCGCCGGCTGCGCACCTACCTCTGGGGGCTCGTGGCCCTTGCCGCCGCGCTCGCGTTGCTGGGCTCCGGCCGCGCGTTGCCCGATCTCTGGACGTCGTTGTTCTATCGAGACATGACACCGAAGAGCGCGCACGCCCTGACCGCGAACCTCGGGAACATCACGCGTGGGGTGTGGATCACGTTCTTCCTGGCAGCGGCTACCGCGGGACTGGTGTGGGCGACGGTCCGAGGCCACCTGAAGGCAATGGCGTTTGTGGGCGCGCTGCTCGTTCTGACGACGTTCGACGAGTGGCGCGTGGACGACCAGTTCATCCAGACCGCTCCCCTCGCCGCCCTGTTCCCCGCGGACGAGACGATTCGCTACTTGCAGGACGAGCAAGGGCGCCGCACCGCACCGTTCCGCGTGTTCAGCGCTCTCTCACCCGACGATAACATGCCCGCCCTCTACGGCGTCGAGGAGGTGCAGGGGCACCACGGCAACGAGATCGGTCGTTACCGCGAGCTGACGGACGGCGATCGGCTGGTGGCCAACAATCTGCGGCTCCTGAAGCTCCTGAACGCCGAGTTCGTTCTCACGCCCCAGCCGGTACAAGTGCCGGGGCTGGTCCCCGTGGGCCAGGGGAGGCAGCAGGTCCTCTATCGGCTCGAGGGGGCGTTCGCGCGCGCCTTCCTCGTCGATCGCTACGAGGTGGTGCCGGACAGCCTCGCCCTGAACCGCCTCCTCGCCCCGGCGTTCGACCCGTCCCGAGCAGCGATCCTGGGGGCGGCCCTGCCGACCGAGCTCGCGCCGCGAGCCGGTGCCTCGGGAACGATCCGATGGTTGTCGCGCGGCGTGAACCGGCAGGTCCTGGAGGTGGACGCAACTGGCCCTGCGATCCTCGTAATAACTGAGAACTTCTATCCCGCGTGGCGCGCCCGCATCGACGGCCAACCGGCCCAGGTGGTGCGCGCCAACTTCACGTTTCGGGCGCTGCCCGTTCCGGCGGGGCGCCATCAAGTGGAGTTCTTCTATCGGTCGGACGTCTTCCGCCGGTCGCTGGCGCTCTCGGTAACAACCGCCGTGCTGCTGGTCGCGGTGTGGCTCGGGCCCCGCGTCCGCCTCCGGCGCCGACGCGAAGGCAGCGGGCAGAACGCGTGAAGCGCCTCCTGGTCCGGACCGTCCAGGTGCTCCTGACGGTCGCAGTCACAATCTTCCTGTTTCGGTCGCTCCGGATCTCCTGGGCGGATCTCGCAGGCTTGGATCCCGCGCGGTGGCTGCCGCGCCCGCTCCCGTTCACGATGTCCCTGGTCCTCGTGCTCGCCGTGTATCTGTACCTCGTCGGCCTCTGGGCCGGCCTGGCGCAGCAGCTCGGCGCCGGACACCTCCCCTTTGGCGCCGCGGTTCGCGTCTTTTTCATCGCGAACCTCGGCAAGTACATTCCCGGCAAAGTGTGGCAGGTCGCCGGGCTGGGGTATCTGGCGGCCAGGGAAGGGCTGGTCCCAGGCCGGGCCTTGGTTGCCGCGGTGTTGAACCAGGCCTTCTCCCTCTGCGCCGGGGTGGCGGTGGGTTCGCTCTATCTCGCCGTCGGTCCCACGGCGCCGCGCGGCGCCTGGGCGGTCACGCTCGGTGCCGTGGCGGTCGCCGTGGGGCTCCTGGGCAGCCGGCGCGTGCACACTCGGATCCTCGGTCTGCTGGCCCGGAGGGGCCTGATCGACCCCGGATGGACCCTATCGTCACCCCCACGGTTTGCCGTAAGATGGTTCGGGCTGCACGTCGTCGCATGGGTGGGGTACGGCCTCGCGTTCTCTTTGCTGTGGGCGGCGTTCCGGCCGTTGCCCGCCGGCGCCCAGTTCCTCATGGTCGCGAGCGCCTTTCCCCCGGCCTACGTGCTGGGATTCCTCGCGTTCTTCGCTCCGGCGGGCGTGGGCGTCCGGGAGGGCGCATTGGCCGCCCTGACCGCCCCCCTTTTGGGAGCGGCCGACGCCACGGCGCTCGCGGTCATCGCGCGCGTGTTGATGACCGTGCTGGAGCTGGTGCCCCTGATTTGGATCGCAATCGCCCTCGGGACGCGGCGCCGGCCGCAAGGGGAGAGCAGCCGTGGCTGAGCGCGCCCTCATAGCCATCCCAACCTACAACGAGGCCGCGAACCTCCCGAACCTCGTGCCCCAGGTCCTGGCGCAGGACCCCCGGCTCGAGGTGCTGGTGGTGGACGACAATTCCCCTGACGGCACCGGACGCATTGCAGAGGAGCTCGCCCGGAAGAACGACGGCCGGGTGCATGTCCTCCATCGCGAAGGGAAGCTGGGACTCGGCACCGCGTACATCACGGCCTTCCGCTGGGCGTTGGAGCGGGAATACGACTACGTCTTCGAGATGGATGCCGACTTCTCCCACGACCCGGTGTACCTCAAGGACTTTCTCAAGGCCATCGAAAGCGCCGACGTGGTCTTGGGGTCGCGCTACCTCGAGGGGAAGGTGGCGGTGGTCAATTGGCCGATGGGGCGCCTGATGCTATCCTATTGCGCCAACATCTACGCCCGGTGGATCACGGGACTCCGGATCTGGGACCTTACCGGCGGGTTCAAGTGCTTTCGCAGGCGCGTACTCGAAACGATCGACCTGTCCCAGGTCCGCTCCAACGGGTACGCGTTTCAGATCGAGATGAGTGTGCGCGCATGGCGAAAAGGCTTCAGGCTCCGGGAAACCCCCATCGTGTTCGTCGACCGAACCGAGGGGCACAGCAAGATGAACCGGGCGATCGTCCGCGAAGCGGTGTGGATGGTGCCGCGGCTCCGGCTCATGGGCTGGTTCGGCCGCATCTAGTCGGCCTCCCGATCTACAAGATGACAGGGTCGGGAAACGACTTCGTCATGGTGGACGGCCGCATCTCCCAGCCGGACGAGTGGGCCCCGGAAGACATCCGAGCAGCCTGCGCCCGCGGCACGGGAGTGGGGGCAGACGGCGTCGTATTCGTGGGCCCCGGCTCGCAGCCGGGCGCCGCCCGGATGATCTACTACAACTCGGATGGCTCCCACGCCGCCATGTGCGGCAACGCCGCCCTGTGTAGCACCACGCTCGCCGTGCACCTGGGCCTCGGCGCGGCCGACGGGATAGACCTCGAGACCGACGCCGGCACGTACCGCGCCCGGGCGGCCGGTCCCTCGCGCGCCGAGCTGCAATTGGCGCCCGTGGACGTGCCGGCGGCGGTCCCTGGGCTGGCGTTGGCAGGGGGCGAGCGTCAGGCCGTTCTGTCACGCGTCGGCGTGCCGCACCTGGTGGTGCTCCTCGACGACGTGGACGACTTGGACTTGGTCGGGCGGGGCCGGAGCCTCCGGCTTGACCGCGCGGTCGGCCCAGAAGGCGCGAACGTCAACTTCATCTCGCCCGGCGGGCCCGATGGCCCGTGGCGGATGCGGACCTACGAGCGCGGGGTGGAGGCCGAGACGCTGGCGTGCGGCACAGGGTCCGTGGCGGCCGCCTGCGCCCTCCAGGAATGGGGATTGGCACGTCTACCCATCAACATCCTCACCCGGAGCGGCCGTGTGCTGGAGGTCAACGCCAGAAAGGCCGCTGGGGGCCGTTATGACGATGTATGGCTTGCCGGGGAGGGGCGGATGGTATTCAGGGGTGTGCTCACGTGAGGGGCTTGTCCACATTCACACGCGGCACTACTTAACATAACATCTATTATACGAAGTACGCTGGCGTCACGGTGTACCCTTGGTGAGCTCGCCCAAGCGCACCTTCGCTTCCGTCACAGGCCCCGTCTTGGGCAGCTCCTGCACGATCCGCCGATAGGCGGCGACCGCCTTAACCGTGTCCCCCGCCGCCGTCCATGCGCGCCCAGCGTCCGACAGGAGCTGTGCTTCGAAGAAGGCGAGGCGCGCGTGCTCCGCTGCCGTCTGATAGGCCTCAGCGGCGTCGCGCGTACGTCCCAGGTTCTCGTAGGCCGCCCCCAGCAGCCCATAGGCCTGGGCTTTGTAGGCCGACCCGGCACGCGGCGCGAAGTCCCGGAGCACCTCGATCGCCTGCTGCGGCTGGCCCTGGAGCAGCCGCGTCTGCGCCAGCAGCAGCCTGCTCTCCGACGCGGCGTTCGTGCCCGCGTAATTCTCGATAATGCGTGACAGCTCGCTGGCCGCGAGCGGCAGGTTCTGGTTGTCGAACGCGTAGCGCGCGCCTTGCAGCTGGCGATCGGCGATCGCTTCGCTACGACGCGTGGACGACAGTGTCCAGAGGAACAGCACGAGCCCTACGCCGAGCGCCGCGCCGATCCACGTAGTGGCCTGCCGATGAGCCTTGACCCAGTCGACCAGCCGTTCCACGAACGGTTCGACCTGCGTCCTTGCAGTGCCACCCACTGGTGGTGCCGTCGGCGTCGCCATTGATTTCCTGTCCCTCTCATCCAGTCGTGCAGTTCCCCAGCCCCGAGTCCCTAGGCCCCAACCCCCAGATGCCCCTGGGGTGACTCGAACACCCGGCCAACGGTTTAGGAAACCGCTGCTCTATCCACCTGAGCTACAGGGGCGTAAGCGGCCAAATCTATGTGAGTTACGTGTAGTGCAGCAAGGCCTCGACACGCCTCCCCTGAAGCCGCTGGCGGCCCTTGAGGAAGTCGAGCTCGATCAGGAAGCTGAAGCCCATGACCGCGGCCCCGGTGGCCCCTACGAGCTGTGCCGCCGCCGCTGCGGTGCCGCCCGTGGCCAACACGTCGTCCACGACGAGCACGCGGTCGCCCTTCCCCACGGCATCGTGGTGCATCTCCAGGGCGTCTGTGCCGTACTCCAGAGCGTACTCCACGCGCTGAGTGGCTGCCGGGAGCTTCCCCGGCTTACGGATCGGGACGAGGCCCGCGCCGAGCCGGAGTGCGATCGGCGCCCCCAGCAGGAATCCCCGCGACTCGATGCACACAACGCGCGAGATCCGCGCCTCGCTGTACGGGCCCGCCATCAGCTCCGTGGCCTGTCCGAACAGTTCGACGTCGAGCAGGACCGGCGTGATGTCCTTGAAGACGATCCCCGGCTTGGGGAAGTTCGGCACGTCGCGGATGGCGCGCTTCAGGTCGTCCACGGTGCGTGTCATTTGATCTCGAATGACTTAGGCACTTGACGTTCAGGTGGAACCTCAAGCCGGTCCACGCTCTCCACCCGAGCCATCGAGGGCCCGCGCGCCAGAACGCGCTCCATGGCGTCGAGGGTCTGGTCGGGACCGTGAGAAACAACTTCAACCGAGCCGTCAGCAAGGTTGCGTACGAAGCCGCACAGGCCCAGCCGCTCCGCTTCACGCCATACAAACCACCTGAACCCCACGCCCTGCACCTGCCCCCGCACGATCCAGCGCCGCGCGTTCACGGGGGAGGCGCCTTGCGCCGCTGCCGTTGCATGTAGATCACGGCGACGACGGCGACGATGGGAATCAGCGCGACGATCACCCACGTGACGTAGCGCTGCACCTCCTCGTTGCGCAGCACCCCCTCGTTGCGGCCGAGCACGTACCCGATCCATGTGAGGATGGTGCACCAAATCAGCGCCCCGAGCGCGGTGTATCCGATGAACTTGTGCAGGGGCATGCGGTGCAACCCCGCGGGGATGGAGACGAGGTGTCGCACCACGGGAAAGAGCCGGCCGATCAGCGTGCTGATCTCCCCATGCCGGGTGAAAAACCGTTCCGAGCGCTCGAGCGCCCGTTCGTTCAGGAGGACGTACTTGCCGTACCGGCGCAGCAGCGGGCTGCCGATCCATTGGGCCCCGAAGTAGTTTGCCAGCGCGCCGAGCACGCTCCCCAGAACGCCGCACGCCACGGCTGCGACGAAGTTCATCTCCCCCTTGGCGGCCCAGTAGCCCGCGGGCGGCATCACCAACTCACTCGGCACCGGCACGATCGACGATTCGAGCGTCATCAGCGCCACGATCCCCGGATACCCGAGGCTGAGCAAGCCGTCGAGCAACCACTGGATGAAACCCTCAAGCATCGAAGCCGTGCTCGCCGACGAGCGGCACGAACCGCGCGTCCCCCAGGGGGGTGGCGCTGATGCCGGCCTCCGTCCGCCGTACCAAGGTCAGCGTTTGCGCCCCCTTGGCTCCCAGCGGAATGATCATGCGCCCCTCGACGCGGAGCTGTTCGACGAGGGGCGTCGGGACTTCGGGCCCCCCGGCAGCGACGAGGATCGCGTCGTATGGGGCGTAGGCGCTCCAGCCCAGGGTCCCGTCGCCCACGAGCAAGGACACGTTGCCGGCCCCCGCCGCCTTGAGGGCCGCCTGGGCCGCTTCCGCCAGGCCCCGAACCCGCTCGATGGTGAAGACCTGGTCCGCCAGGGCAGACAGGAGCGCCGTCTGGTAGCCCGATCCGGTGCCGATTTCGAGCACGCGCTCCTTGCCGCTGAGCCCCAGCGCCTCCAGATAGCGCGCCTGGGTGAAGGGCTGCGAGATCGTCTGGCCGGTCCCGATCGGCAACGCAGCGTCTTCGTAGGCCCGGTGGCGCAGCGCCTCCGGTACGAACACGTGCCGCGGCGTGACGGCAAAGGCGCGGAGCACCGCGAGGTCGCGGATCCCCTTGCCGCGCAGAGTCTCTACGAGGCGCGCCCGGTAGCCGCCGTACGTGTCGCGGCTCGTCACTTCCCCAGGTTCCACTGCCGCACCACCTCGAGCAACTCGTAGTTGGTCAGGTCCACGTGTAGCGGCGTAACCGAGATGTAGCCGTCGTTCACGGCCTGGAAATCGGAGTCGGCCCCGCCCGACCAGGTCACGTGCCCTCCCCCGATCCAGTAGATGTCCCGTCCCCACGGGTCCTTCATCCGGGCGATCTCCTCGTGGAAGACCCGGCTGCCGAGGCTCGTGACCTTGACGCCTTTCACCTCGGCCGCCGGGATGGGCGGGAGGTTGATGTTGAGCAGGGTCTCCTCCGGGAAGTCTTTTACGCGGAGGATACGCTCGATCAGCCGCCCCAGGCCGGCGCGGTGGCTCTCCAGGTGCTCGAGGTCGGAGCTGCCGTACGAGACGGCGATGCTGGGGATCCCGGCGGCGAGCCCCTCCATCGCGGCGGCGACGGTGCCCGAGTAAAGGACGTCCTCGCCCATGTTCGGCCCGTGGTTGATGCCGGAGATCACCCAGTCGGGACGCTCGGGCATCAGTGCGCCGAGGGCGAGGAGCACGCAGTCCGTTGGCGTACCGTCCACCTGGAACGCGCCGTCGGCCCGGCGGTTGGCCCGGACGGGTCGATGGAGCGTGAGGGAGTGGGATGTGCCGCTCTGTTCGCGATCTGGGGCGACGACCGTCACCTGCCCCAGGGGGGCGCACACCTCGCCCAACAGGGCGATCCCGCGCGCCAGGATACCGTCGTCGTTCGAGACCAGGATCTTCATGCGGCTCCCGCCACGATGCGCCGGGCGTAGCGCGCAAACACGCGGGCCACGCGCCACGTGTCCGCCCAGGAGCGGAAATGGCTCGGGGCGCCGTCGTAGATCGTGGGGATGGGCACGCAGCTGACACGAAACCCCGCCCCGAGCGCGCCCAGCAAGAAGGCGGTCTCGTACTCGTACCGCTCGTCCGCCGGGCGCACGCGCTCGGCCACCTGGCGCGTGAACGCTCGGAACCCCGTTTGGGCGTCGCTCACCGCCTGTCCTCCGATGCGTGTTGCCAGGCGTGCCGAGAGCCAGTTGCTGACGCGCCGCCTGAGCGGCATCGGGCCCGAACGCGCCCGGGCGCCGAGCACGAGGTCCGCCCGTCCCTCCGCGATCGGCGCGACCAGGCGGGGAATCTCCTCCGGAGGGTGCTGGCCGTCCGCATCGAGCGTGACGACCACCTGCGCGCCGCGCGTCATCGCCTCCGTCACCCCGGTGCGGAGCGCGGCGCCCTTGCCGCGGTTCGTGGCGTGCGTCAGCAGTGTGGCACCCCTCCCCCGTCCCGCGTCCCCCGTCCCATCCGTCGAGCCGTCGTCTACCAGGTACACCGGTGCCACCGTGCGCGCACGCGCCACGACGGCCCCCACCGTACCCGCCGCCTGATAGGCCGGAATGACGACGGCCAGCCGGAGCTCAGCGCGCTCCGGCATTCGGCGGCGAGTTCCCTTCGAGAATGCCCAACACCGACTTCAGCTCGGCCCGCAGCTCCTTCACCGTCTCGGTCGCCAGGGCGCGGCGCGCTTCGGGCTTCAGCTCCCCCGACCGGCGATACTGCTCGATCTTCTGTCGTGCGCCCTCGATCGTGTACTTCTCGGTGTACAGCAGGTGTTTCACCAGCATGATCAGCTCGATTTCGCGCCGCTGGTACACGCGGTTGCCGGAGCGGTTCTTGGCGGGGTTCAGGAACCGGAACTGGCTCTCCCAATAGCGCAGGACATGCGGCTTCAGGTCGGTGAGCTGGCACACCTCGCCGATCGAGAAGAACTCCTGTACCGGGTGCGTCGGGCTCACGCTCATCGCCACTGCTCCGCCTTGAGTTCACGCTCCATCAGATCGGTGATGGCCTGCCGCGGCGCCTTGCCCTCGAACAGCACGTTCGCCACCTCCCGCGCGATCGGGAGCTCGACGCCGTGCCGCTCCCCGAGGGCCACGGCGGTGCGGGTGGTGTTCACGCCTTCCACCACCGCGTTCTTTCCGGCGAGCGCTTGCTCGAGGGACTTCCCCTGCCCCAGCTCGACGCCGAGGCTGCGGTTGCGCGACAGGGCGCCCGTCGCCGTGAGAATGAGATCACCCATCCCGGCCAGGCCCGCGAACGTCATGGCGTCCGCACCCAGCGCCACGCCGAGCCGCGTGATCTCGGCGAGGCCGCGCGTGATCAGCGCCGCCCGGGTGTTGTAGCCCAACCCCAGCCCTTCGAGAATGCCCGCCGCCAGGGCGATCACATTCTTCAAGGCGCCGCCCAACTCCACCCCGACGACGTCGGTATGGGAATAGACGCGGAAGTAGGCCGTCGAAAAGACTCGTTGGGCCTGCTGCGCCACCCCGTGGTCGCCGGCAGCTGCCACAACCGCCGTGGGCTGCCGCTGGTACACCTCCCGCGCGAACGACGGCCCCGAGAGCACGGCGACCGGCGTCCCCCGTGGTAGCACGTTGCCGAGCACACAGGACGGTCGTTCCAGCTGCTCGGGCTCGAGACCCTTCGACACGCTCACGACCAGCGGTTTACCGCTGAGCGCCTGGGCCGCGGCGGCCATCACGGGGCGCACGGCGTGCGACGGCGCGGCCGACACCACGACCTCCGCCGCCCGCACCGCCCCGGCCAGGTCGGCCTCGGCCCGCAGCGCGGGCGCGAGTGCCGCCCCCGGGAGGAATAAGGGGTTCACATGGTCGCGATTCACCGCCTCGATCACCTCGGGCTCCCGCGCCCAGAGCGTGACCGTGTCGCCCTTGCGCGCCAGTAAGTCCGCGAGCGCTGTGCCCCAGGCGCCGCCGCCGACCACGGTGATGCGGGTCATGCGGGCCGGCCCCGCATCCGCCCGATTCCCAGGCTAAAGCCTGGGCTCGGCACGTCGTTGTCCTTAAGGACAGCGTCTCGCCGAGCCCACCCTTCAGGGTGGGAATCCCCGCGCCGGGTACCGTGAGCCGCACCCACACGGGAAAGGTCAGGACCGCGACGATCGAGCTGAGGGACACGTAGCCCGTGATCCACAGGCACAGGGCCCACACCGGGATCGCGATCGCGAACGCGAGCGGCGCCAACCCGAGGAACATCCCGGCGGCGGTCGCGACCCCCTTGCCGCCCTTGAAGCGCACGTACGGCGAAAACATGTGCCCGACCACCGCCGCCCCGCCGAGCGCGACGGGAAGCCATGCCGGACCGCCGGCCCATGAGCCGAACAGCACCACGGGGATCGCTCCCTTGACGACGTCGATCAGGCCGACGGGAATAGCGTACTTCCAGCCGAGGATGCGGTAGACGTTGGTGGCGCCCAGATTCCTCGAGCCGTGCTCGCGCAGGTCGATGCCCCGGCCCAGCCTGCCGGCGAGGTAGCTGGTCGGTGTGGCGCCGAGCAGGTACGCGGCGACGATCCACAGCGCGGCGTTCACCGCCGGCCCCGCTTGCGGCGGAACTTGATGGTCAGCGGCGCCCCGGTGAACTCCCACGCCTCGCGGAAGCCGTTGTGGAGATACCGCGTGTACGACTCCGGGATCGCCTCGGGACGGTTTGCGACGACCGCGAACCGCGGCGGGGCCGTGCCGACCTGCGTCGCGTAGAACAACCGCACCGACTCGCCGACGGGCTGGGGCGGCTGCTGCCGCGCGAGCAGCGTCTCGAGGACCCGATTCACCTCCGCCGTGGGCACCCGCTTGTTCCGCTCATCGGCCACGGTGAGAATCGCGTCGAGCAGCTTGGTGACGCGCTGCCCGGTCTTCGCCGATACGTAGTAAAAGGGAATGAACGCGAGGAACGGTGCCTTGGCCTTGAGCTCGCGCTCACCGCGGACCGCGGTATTGGTGTCCTTTTCCTCGATCAGGTCCCACTTGTTCACCGCGATGAGGAGCCCAGCGCCCTGCTCCCACGCATCGTTCGCGATCTTCAGGTCCTGGGCGTGCATCCCGTCTTTGGCGTCCACGACGAGCACGCACACGTCGGCGCGCTCGATCGCGCGGGTGGTGCGCAGCGTGGAGTAGAACTCGATGTCGTCGGCGACCTTGCTGCGCTTCCGCAGCCCCGCGGTATCGACAAACACGAGCGTGTGGTCGCCATGTCTGAGCGTCGTGTCGATCGCATCCCGAGTCGTGCCGGGCTCCGCCGCGACGACGAGCCGATCCTGGCCGAGCAGGCGGTTTACGAGGCTCGACTTCCCCACGTTCGGCCGTCCTACGACGGCCACCCGGATCGCATCCTGCTCAGCCGCCTCTCCCTCAGCGGGCAGCAGGGCGACCAACCGGTCGAGCAGGTCGCCGCTGCTCTTCCCCACCGCGGCCGAGACGGGGAACGGGTCGCCCAGCCCCAGCTCATAGAACGCCAGGTGGCGCTGGTCGTTGGGGAGCTGGTCGCACTTGTTGGCGACCAGCAGGACCGGCCGCTTGGCCATCCGGAGGTACTGGGCGATCTCCAAATCCGCGGGGTGGACGCCCGCTTCGGCATCCACCAGGAACACGATGACGTCGCTCTCCGCCACCGCCTGCTCGACCTGGGTGCGGATGGCCAGGTTGAGCGGGT
>WNGA01008425.1_pt1 | contig 14132 bp, 10 predicted proteins | sample 5400061 | NCBI WGS metagenome assembly WNGA01 (sample SAMN13153366, study PRJNA577476) | soil metagenome | isolation source: 100 cm soil or saprolite under grassland replicate 2 | place: USA:California | collected 2016-06-15 | reverse complement strand
CCCACATGCGGCGGCGACGCTACGGACTCGCGCCGGCCAATTCCAGTCGAAACACGACGGGCACGCGACGGACGGTGATAACCGCGAAAGAACGCAGAGAACGCAAAGAGGTTTGAATGGAGGGAGTCTTTCTCTGCGTTCTCTGCGTTCGTTGCGGTTAAAAACATTTGCGCGGCCCGTGGGGGTTGATTAGTGTGCGCTCCCATTTTCGGGCTGGTAGCTCAGCGGTAGAGCAGCGGCCTTTTAAGCCGTTGGTCCAGGGTTCAAATCCCTGCCAGCCCACCAGCTTCAGCTTCAACACCAACGGCACCCGACTGAATCGCCGCGAAAGCACATAAAGAACGCAAAGAGCGTTGATTGAAACGCAGTTTGCTCTGCGCTCTGTGCGTTCTCTTGCGGCGAAAAAAAGCGCCGCTTGCGCAAATTCTCACCCGTCAGGGAAAACGGACCACGGATGGCACGGGTGACACGGATAAGCAGTTGCAGATTGCAGACCCGATCCGTGGAATCCGTGAAATCCGTGGTTGAAACTCTTCAAAAAATGTCGCTGCAACGAGGCGGGCTTTTGGGCGGATTCCGGGGAAAAACTGCCTTTGTTACTGGCTCCGAGCCAAGCTGATTCTTTCGTTGCGGCCAACATGCGCGGGCGAAACAAATCGCTCACGAAGCAGGGTTCGTGTATTCAACCTGAAAACCGCAGATGAACACAGCGCGGCGAAGCCGCAACCAAATGAATAGCCGCAAAAGAACGCAGAGATCGCAGAGATGGAAAGACTTCTCTTTGTGTTCTTTGCGTTCCTTCGCGGCAAAATTTCTTGCACGCTGAGAAAACTTTCACGGAAAGTAGTACGGATGAACGCAGATAAAGTACTCCTGACAAGCGGGCCATGTGGATGGGCTCGCTTCATCCATCATCTGAAGCTACTTCGGCCTGGATCTCCTTCTGCGTCCATCTGCGTTCATCTGCGGTTAAACCGCCGTTTTTAGGTGCAATTCCCGTGCGTGACCGTCGCAGCAAAGACCGTCTCTCGCGCGAGCGCCGTTCGTGGAACATGAGCCGCATTCGCGGCCGGGACACGACCCCGGAGAAGCGCGTCCGCTCAGTGCTGCACCGGCTCGGCTTTCGTTTCCGTCTGCACGTCCGGATTCCGGCATCCTCTCCCCCATTGGGGGAGAGGGCAGGGGTGAGGGCGTTCACTCCTTCTCCCCCACTGGAGGAGAAGGTGCCCGGAGGGCGGTTGAGGGGTATCCACTCCCTCTCCCCCACCGGGGGAGAGGGCTGGGGTGAGGGGGCGCGCACCGCGCCCAAGGTCAGGCGCCGAACTTCGCGCGCCATCTCAGTCGATGTTCTTTTGCCGAAATACAAAACCGCGATTTTCGTTCACGGCTGCTTCTGGCACCGGCATCGCGGCTGCAAAAACTGCACGACGCCGACCCACCGCCGCGAATGGTGGCTGGCGAAGCTCGAAGGCAACGCCGGCGCATTCCCTCTCTGCCTCGAACGGGGAGAGGGATCAAGGGTGAGGTGTCGATTCCTGGGCCAACTCATCATCGGCAAGTTCACCGCCGTCGGCGCGCCGCCACGCTTTAGCGACGGAACGCTTGAGCACGCCGGCCAGCCGCTGACCGCGTGTTCGTAACCTTCGGGGTGCAGGCCGGAAACATGTGCGCGATTGAAGACCAAGCCCGGATGAACGAATAACGTCGGTAGAGAATTGACGCTCCCCCTGGCAAGCAGTAAAAATGGTCTTAATCCGTGTAAGGTATGAGCAAGAGCGAATCTGAAAAAGCGAACGTGTGCACCTCCGTGATCGATTGGATCAAAGTGAAGGACACGCTGCCCAAAACGGCGTGGGAACTTCTGGATGATGTTCTCAAGGCGTATGAATCAGCCGGAAGCGATGGGCCAGCGCGAGCAGTTGAATTGGCGCTACGTGAAAAAACGTCCGCGCTGCGAAGGCAATTCGAGGCCTTGAAAAAGGAGGCCGCCAAATGAGTGCGAACGCCACGGGCTGGCAGCTCGGAAGAATCACAATCAACGATTTGCTCGGTTTTCAGGGCGAGAAAGACTTTTCCTTACAACCCGGGCTACAGGTCGTCCAAGCGCCCAATCACACCGGCAAGACCTCAATAACAATGGCCTTACTGTGGGGACTGACTGGCACGATTCCGAACCTTGCGCGCATCAATCGTCAGTCGTTTCGTCTCACGAACAAGCACGCCGGAGAGAATGCAAAGCCCGCCGTGCGAATCGAGTTGAGTTGCCAACCGGGTCGGCGAATGGTGATCCAGCGCGCGTATCGGCCGCGACCTGACTTGGATGCCGACTTGAGTGTGGAGATCGACGAGAAAGCGTACAGCGGCGAGGAAGCGCAAGAAATGATGTTTTCCGAGCTGGGCGCGCAGGCGGGGAGTTTGCAGGGTTGCGGTGTCGTGCTCCAGGATCATCGCCTCGGACTGATCACGGGCAAGGACAGCGACGTGAGCGATGTCATTAACGACATGCTCGGGCTGTACACGCTGAGCCAGCTTGTGCCGACGCTGGAAGACGCGAGCAAACAAGCGTCCGATTTGAAGAAGGAAATCCAGCAATACCAAGAAGCGGCTGATCCCGTTGCGAAATGGGAGGAGCGCGACAGGCAGTTGCGCGACGATTTCCAGCAACTCGAAAACAAGGCGATTGATGCAGAGTTCTCCCGTGAAGCACTGGACGATCCTCGTGCCACTGCTCTGGAGGAGCTTACGTCGGTAGCACAAAAGTTAGGTACACCTCCGCCTGCATCGGACGCTGAGCCTTCGGTAGAAATCGAGCGACTGCGAAAGGCGCTGGGCGCGACAAGAAAGTCAGCGCCAGTTTCGGCGGAACTCGCGCAATTGCAGCTTCGGAATAACGAACTGAGCCAGTGGAGCAATACCGCGCTGACGTTTAGCGAACAATTTGCGGAGCATAGCAAGAAGCTTGTTGAGGAATCAGCGCGCGGCGAAATGGATCAGACTAAACTGACTGACGCCATCGCCAATGCGGAAGCCGCGTTGGAGCAGAACAAGAGCACACGCAAGAAGTTAGAAGAGGAACAGGGATTTCTCACAACTGCGTACGATCATCTCCTGGCTCACCAGGACCTGGAGAAATGCCCTATCTGCCAAAAAGCATTTGTGCCGAAGAAACTATTGCCGGAATTAAAGGACCGTTTGGTAGGGCGCATTGCGGATGAACTGGCGCGATTGCGCAGACAGGACGAAGCCGAAACTGAGAAGAAGTCGGCCGCGGAAAAACGACTGAAAGTGATCAAACGGCTTCGAGACCAGCACCTCGAACAATTACAAGCTGTGCATCTGTTTAAGGAGAGGATCGCAGCGAGCGCATTTGCTTGGGATAGTTCGATTGAGGCAGATAAACTTTTCTTGGATGCGGGGGCCCGCCAGCAATTGCTTGTGCGTTTAGCCACGACGGTTCAGAAGATTGACGTAGAACTCACCTCTATCGGGATACAATTGGAAGAAAAGAAATCTGCCCATACAAAACAAGAGGTGGAGTTGTTCCAGCCTGCTGAGAACAGAATCAACGGTGTTCGAGATCACCTTGTCCCAATCATAGCCGCTGCCGAAAAGATCGAGCGGCATGGCAAGCTGCGACAAGAAGCAGAGGAATGCCGGGCTGGCTTGAAAGAGCTTTTCGAACAGGCTAGCGATCTCTCTACCCAGGTGAAGCGCATTGGCAACGCGCTTTCTAGGCATGAGGAGAACGCCGCGTCCGCTGCGGTCAAAGCGCAGTTGCCACGGATTTCAGAATTCTTCCGCAAGATTGCCGACAATCCTGACTACGACGGTTTGGACATCCAAACCACCCTCAGCCGGGAGCAGGTTACGTACAAAATCATGGCCATCTCGTCTGCGCTTGGAAACCTGAACGATGCGGTCGGCCATGTCCTTAGCGAAGGAGATTTGTCTGCCGCCGGTATTGCCTTGCTCCTGGGACTAGCAGCGGGCAAATCGCAGCACTTGGGGTTTGTCGTGCTTGATGACCCCGCACAGGGAATGGACGAAACGCTGCAATCCAATCTCGCACGCGGCCTGGCTGGCTTGAGCGATCATCGTCAAATCATTGTCTTTACGCACCAGAGCAGCTTCGCAGAAGCCTTGAAGGAGGCCGGTGCTGCATATTCCCGCATGGGTGGCTGGAAGCTCGGGAGACACCACAATGCCTGAAGCATTGCCAAGTGTACTCAAACTCGAGGTTAAGATATCTCGCGCGACGAAGCATTCTTTGTCGGATCGGGATCTGAGCGGGATCGCGCCGGATGGATTTGCCGCCATCTTGATTAGTTCGCGGGTGCTGCATGGTCCACGCTGGCTGCTCGTTCCCGCCCGTCATCTTCAAGCCGGAAATCACGACGAAACCGACTTGTGCACTCTGGCAGACGGCGGCCACCCCGCTTTGTGCCAAGGACTGGATCGCATCTGGAGCGACTGGCTGCTCGACGACACAGTATGGGCGAAACTGTTCCAGCAGGATCACATGAAAATTAAGCCGGCGATTGACTGGTGTCTGCAACATCACCCGCCTCGCCGCAACAAAAGCCAAGGAAACCTGCGAGAGGGACGATTGGCCGACGCGCTGCAACGGTTTCGCGAAGAACTCGACAGGCGACATGATGAAAACAGCGCACAGCAGGAAGGTTTTATTCACCAGTACCTCCTGGCATATGGTCTGGAGAAACTCGGCTACAATGCCACAGTGAATCCCGTGGGTGTCCCTGACATTGCCGCTGTTTTGCTGTCAGAAACAGCACGTTCTAGTTGCGCGAACACGCGCCAAAAGCTGAAGGAATGGAATCCCGTAGATGCTGACCAAAAAAGCCTGCGAGAATTCCTCCTACGACAGCCCGAAGCCGCTTTGACGGCTTTGCGTGATATCTGGTCCTAATCGAGCCGGGGACGGCTCGGCGCGTGTGTCCACCTTGCGGTCGATTCGGGCCCTTCGCCGATCCACCTTATGGCTGGCGCGCCATGAAGCGTCCACGACCCGCAGCAGCGTGAACTTCGATCAGGGCGAGGTCGGGTTTGAACTTTCGGGGCAGCCGAATTGGTTGGCCTTCGCAACCAAGCAGCCAGTCCAAGCCGTCGCGGTCGGCTCGGGATTTAATGTCGGCGCGGAAGCGAACCTTCAGGTCCTGATCGAAACACATCAGGCGGCGGTCGAAGGCGCGATCGTGCAGAGAGTTCAAGCAAAGTCCGTTTCGGGGATTCATCCGCTGATTTGAATCGCGCGCCCAGGGAACAATGTGGCTGGCGACGAGCAATTCGGGAACAGCGAGACCGGTGACGCAGCACTTGTAGTCGTAAGCCGCAAGCACGGCGGCGCGGAAGAAGTGCTGGTTCACGCGCACTCGCACCATGCGCTCGCGTTCTAGTCCTTCCTTCGGTAACTCCCGTTTGTCAATCTCGGCGACCTCTTCCAGCTTTCGCCCGGTGAAGCGCGCAAGCAGACGTTCGCTTTCAAATGCCAGCCCTTCCGGGTTCACCTCGAAGTCGCGCCAGATTTCGATCTCGCCTTTCGCACCGTGGGCCATGCCCTTGATGCCGCGCGCCTTCAGTTCCGGGTCGAGCCGGGAAAAATTGTTCAGCTTCAGCGCGACGGAATTCGCGGAGCGGCCGAGAAGTTTGGCGAGTTCGATGATTTCAGGTGCGCGGCTGTGTTGTCGGCCAAACGGGATTTTGCAGTAGAGATTGAACGCGAGGATATGTTCTTCGCGCGTCCAATCTTTGTTTTTGGCCGACATCAGTTCATTCTTTCAGCCAGCCAATTTTGGCTTCCTCTTCTACTTGCTTTTACTCCGGGTCGCTCGTGACGAGCTCGGCCTGGCTGACGTGGGCAAGGGTAGAGCGACGGCCCGAGCTTGCAATGTCGGAGTTGTGTCGCCCCTTTCAGGGCTTGGATGGAATTTGGGGGGTACCCAGGGCGGGGCTCGGTGCTGACGCACGGCCACCATTCGCTTTGCCCTGGGCTATTTTCTGTTGGGCTTTCAGCCCTTTCAGTTTGAGCCTCGTGACCTCGGCTGCTACGGCATTTGAAACTTTTTTCAGCCCCATTGGACTGCCGTTGTCCTACACAGTCTGAGAAAATGGCCGCACGATGAATAGAGTCGGCAATGCTTCGAAGGCGCCTGCGCAGGGCGCGTTCCTCGGCCGGTTCGGCGAAGCGGGGCAGTTGGCCTGGGCCGACGGCCCGTGTCACCGATTGCTCAGACACGCTCTCCGGACCGCGACCGCGAACCCGGAACTCGAAACCACCCCTGCGGGGTTTTTGAAGACGCGAATCCCGGAAATTCCCGGAAATTCTCACTGCAAAAAAACCGTGCGGCTCTGGAAAAAACGTGCTTGGCACGTTTTTCGAGCGAAATTGAACGGATACATCTCTCCGCGAGGTGCTTGCAGCGGATTCCTTTTCACTATCCCATGCGCTGGTGGAGGGAGTCGACTCCTCACCCCGGCCCTCTCCCCCGCTGTTGCAGTTCCGGATTTCGAGTTTCGGGTTCCGGGTTGTTTGGACTCAGAACTTGTAACTTTGAACTCGGAATCTTACGACGGGGCGAGGGAGGCGGCGGAATTGAAAATTGAAAATTGCCAATTGAGAATTTGCAATTTCTCGACCTCCTCACCTCGGCCCTCCCCTTTGAGGGGAGAGGGAGACCCTTGGCTCCGCTGTGGTCTTATTCGGCAGCCATCTGATGTCCGGAGGCGCCGGCGAACAAAGGGGCGCAACTTGGCACTACCACCAAGGCGGTTCGGGACGGAAGTTCCTTGGAGCGCGGCGTTTACGCCGCTTCATTGCAAATGAAACCTGTGTCGATGGGATTTGCCAACGCCGGTCGAATTCCAACGGTGAAGCGGCGTGAACGCCGCGCTCCAATCGTGGTGGGAGTGCCAAGTTGCGCCCCGAACAAAGTGCGCCGGCCTTTTTCGCTTTATTGGCCAGGCCGGTTATGGCTTCATCCACGCCCCCCGGCGCCGCCCGCAACGGCGCCCGGGCTGTTTACAAACCGCTTATGGACTCATTGCCTACTGCCTTGCTCAAACCCGGCGAAGCCGACCGCGTGGTCGCCGGCCATCCCTGGATTTATCACGGCTCCATCCTCCGGCTCACGGCGCCCGCCGCCGATGGCAGTGTCGTGCAGGTGAAGGACCACCGGCAGCGGCTGCTCGGAGTGGGCCTTTACAATTCGAAATCCAAAATCAACGTGCGGCTCCTGGCTTCGGAGCGCGTGAGCGTGGATCAGGCGTTCTTCGAGCAGCGCATCGGCGAGGCGCTCGCCGTGCGCCGGCGTCATTTGCCCGAGGCAACTTCCTTTCGCGTGGTGAACTCCGAGAGCGACTTTCTCAGCGGGCTGATCGTGGACCAGTATGAAGATGTTCTGACGCTGCAAACCTCGGCGCTTGGAATGGACGCGCGCAAGCCGGAGATACTGGCGGCACTCCAGAAGGTCCTCGCGCCGCGCGCCATCGTGGAGCGAAACGACGTGGCATCCCGGAAATTCGAGGGCCTGCCCGAGGTCCACGGCGTGCTCGCCGGACAGGTCGAGGGCAAGGTGATCGTGCGCCTGAACGGCTTGCGGTTCGAGACGGACTTGCTCGGCGGCCAGAAAACCGGGCTGTATCTGGACCAACAGGCCAACTACCAGCGCGTCGCACACCTCTTGCGCCCCGAGGCCGGCGCACGGGTGCTGGACTGCTTCAGCTTTCTGGGCGGGTTCGCCCTCCACGCGGCGCGCGCCGGCGCGACGCAGGTCCTCGGGCTGGATCAAAGCCCTGAAGCCACGGCGGGCGCGCAGCGCAACGCGGCGTTGAACGGGCTGGCCGACCGCTGTTCGTTCGAAACGGCCAACGTGTTCGACTGGCTGAAGGCCCGGACGCAAACCAAGCTCCACGAGAAACTCATCCCATCCTATGACCTCGTGGTGCTCGACCCGCCGAGCTTCACGCGCAACCGGGCCTCCGTGCCGGACGCGTTGCGTGGGTACAAGGAAATCCACTTGCGCGCCCTCAAGCTCATCAAGCCGGGCGGGACGCTCGCGACGTTCTGCTGCTCGCATCACGTCAACTCGGCGCTGTTCCTGGACGTGATCCTATCCGCGGCATTCGATGCGCGGCGGATTCTGCGGCGAGCGGCGACTTATTCGCAGTCGGCTGATCATCCGGTCATCCCCTCAATCCCGGAAACCGAGTATTTGAAAGGCTTCGCTTTCGAAGTGGTGCGTTGACGCCTGTGTCTCCCGCGCCCCCTTTCCGACTTTCCCCTCTCACCAGTCCACTCATCCATGCATCGGACCGCGTCCCCAAGCCCCGGCTTGTTCATCACGTGGGTGTAAATCTGCCTGAAACGAAGCGCTTCGTGGCATTGATCCAGGAAGCGCAGCTTGGATTGGGGATGAACCGGTCTTGCGCCGCGGTTGGCCGGGGCTGAGCGAAAGGCGTGCGAATGGGTCAGGCCAAGCTATTCCTTTCCATAGCGGGTGGAACAGGCTCTTAGGGCGATTCGCGTTTACGCCGCGCTCCAACACCGTGCATTAGAATCCGGTGGTGAGAACTGCTGGCTAACCGCAGCTTTGCAGGTTGGCCAACCGCGATACAGCAGGCCGGGCAGCCTGCGCCACACTCAACTATCCGCAGAACTTTCCGATTCAAACTTCGGGCGCAACTGCCTATCCTTCCGACCGTGGCGAACAACGCGTTCACCAAATTGAAGAAACTCGGAGAGGCCGCGCAGGCTTTCTTCCACGAGCGCGGCCTAGAGCGAGAGGACGCCACGCGCCAGCCGCGCCTGCTGCGCTTTGCGCACTTCTGGCTGCTGGTCGGAAAAAGCTTCGCCCGCAATCGCTGCCCCGTGCGCGCGTCCGCGCTGGCGTTCTCCACCTTGCTGGCGCTCATTCCGATGCTCGCGGTCGTGTTCGGCATTGCGACCAGCATTCTCAAGGGCCAGGGCGAGGACCGCGCGCGCCTGCTCGTCGACAAGATCGTCTTCGCCATTATGCCCTACACTGCGGCGGAAGCGCAGCCTCAGGACGGCCAGAACGCCGAGGCCCGCAAGCTTCGCGACGACGCAGTGCAGAAGATCACCGAGTTCATCAGCAAAGCCCAGAGCGGCGCTGTGGGCGTGACGGGCATGATTGCCCTCGTCGTCGTCGCGCTCACGATGCTGATGCGCATCGAAGCGACGTTCAACGACATCTGGGGCGTCACCCGGGGCCGCTCGTGGTACACCCAGATCGTCCTGTATTGGGCGGTGATATCGCTCGGGCCGCTGCTCTTGATTACGGCGCTCGCGTTGACGGGCGGGGGACAAGTCCAGCAAACCAAGCAATGGCTGGAGCAGCTTCCGGTTGTGGGCAGCCTGACCCTCAAGTTTCTCCTGAAGTTCCTCCCGTTCGCGGTGCTGACCGTGATGTTCGCGATGTTCTACCAGCTCATGCCCAATACGCGCGTGCGCCCGCCGGCGGCCTTCGCCGGCGGCCTGGTGGCCGGCCTGTTGTGGCAGGTGAATAGCTGGCTGGGCTTCCTGTTCATTTCGCGAGTCACGTCGAATAACGCCATCTACGGCAGTGTCGGGATGATTCCGGTGATCATGATTGGTCTTTACTTCGGCTGGCTCATTCTGCTGTTCGGGGCACAGGTAGCTTACGCGTTTCAGAACCGGGCGGCATACCTCTCCGAAAAACAGGCCGAAAGTGTGAACCAGCGGGGCCGCGAGCTGACTGCGCTGCGCATCATGGCGGCGGCCGGCCGGCACTTCGAGGAAGGCCGGCCCGCTCCCAGCGTGAACCAATTTGCTGCCCTGCTTGGCGTGCCGACCAAGCTTGTGAGCCAGCTCCTTGAGGTCCTGTTGCGTGCCGGGCTGGTCGTCGAGACCCACGATCGCGAATGCGGCTACGCCCCGGCCCGGCCGTTGAACCAAATTACGGCGCACAACGTCCTCCAGGCGTTTCGCGCCGGGCAAGGCCAGGATTTCGCCGAGCGCGAGCGGGCGGCGGACCTGCCGGTGCTGAACGAGTTTGACCGCATCTGCCAGGCCGAGCACTCTGCCGCAGGTTCGGTGACGCTCCACGACCTGGTCGCGCAGACAAAGAACGCCGTTTGATGTAGCTGCGACCGTGAGGTCGCGGGCGCTAAGTTTCTTATCAGCCCGTGACCTCACGGTGGCAGCTACGCGACAGAATAGAATCGAGGCGATATGGACGAACTAAAGGCCAGCGACAGCAAGGCGGACCCGTTCGTCAACACGGCGCGCGGTCTTTTGGGCGCCGCGGTTGGAGGCGCGGCCGGATATTTTGTCACCGGCTGGCTCGTGCGGCAGGGATTTTACGCGATGGCGTTGCCGGGGGTGGGCATCGGGTTTGGGGCCGGGTTGCTGGTCACGAAGCGTTGCCCGGGCGTGGCCATCGTCTGCGGCTTGCTCGCGCTGGCGCTCGGCGTGTACACAGAGTGGAAAAACTTCCCCTTCATCGCCGACAAAAGCTTCGGCTATTTCCTCCAACACCTTGGCGATCTTCGCCCGCTGACACTCATCCTGATCGGGCTTGGCACGGTGGCGGGATACTGGTTTGCCCTCGGCGTCGGCAGCAAGAGGCTGGCCCCGTCCATTAAGCCTCGAGACTCTTGAGGCGCTGGAAAAGCAGAGGCCCGGATAACTCAACCCGCCGTAGCCGCCGACGTGAGGAGGCGGATGAAACAAGCGAACGAACGAGTCCGTCTATCCATGACGCCGGTAGGGCGAGGCTCCTGCCGAGCCGGGATCAAACCGGAAGTTTCGGCTTGGCAGGAGCCTCGCCCTACCGGCGTCAAGGTGCAGATGCCCGGCCACAGGCCGTCGTTTCTCCTCACGTCGGCGGTTACGGCCTGTTGGCGTTTCAAGCGAGGTGCGCCCTTCGTGAACTCCGGCTCGGAAACGGGCTTGGCATCACGCGGGCGGCGGTGTAAATCTCCATAGCAGTCAATTGGGATTCGCCCTTGTGGACAGCTCGCGGAAATCGTAGGCTCGGTCCAATAAGAGAACCCGCTTCAGGCCATGAATACCTGCTCCTACTGCGGTCACGAGAATCCCGACGAAGCGGCTGGTTGTTCGGGCTGCGGCGCTTCGCCAGTCGTCCCGAGGATGTCGGAGTCACGGCTCGCCCCCATCCCTCTTGCGGCCATTCCGGCGGATGACGAGCCGCAAAAGGCGCTTTGCCCTTCGTGTCTGGAGCCCAACCGTCTGAGCGCCGGGTTCTGCGACAATTGCGGAGGCATCATCGGAGCCACCTCCGGACTCGCGCCCCTCGAAGCAGCGTGGACCAAGGGACATGGGAATCCGCGCGCGCTCGACACGCACCCGAAGCCCATCATCCTGATCGTGGTCTGGCTGATTTTCTGCCCGTCGATGGTGGCAAGTCTGAGGGTAATCACGTGGCTGATGGGCAGTCGTCAAATGCAGGGAGCGGCCGCGCTTTTCATCATCCTTCTCACGGCTTGGGTCGGACTCTGTGCCTATGTGCTGGTTTGGAACACCCGGAATTATTACCGGCGAACACAGGTTGCTCCGCCTGCTGAGGGCGACGAGCTTTAACATTGCCCCGACTGGCGGATTGCTTCGTCGCAGCGCCATGATACCCTCGCGAGTATGAAGCCCGTGAGCCAGGCCGTCTGTGCTGCCGCTCTCTGGCTCGTTCTGAGTCGCCCAGCCAACGCCGCGCTGGCGCCGCTCGTCCCGGCCGACCTGCCCGCCGACGCCGTGCGCGTCGAGATTTTCGAAGGGCTTCCAGACCAGACTTCGTGGAACTTCGCCGACTCGCTGCCAGCCGTCACCGAGAGCTACACCGAACCCGTGTTCGGTTTCGCCGCGATGCCGACGAAGTATTCCCCGCGCGGCGTGAAGCTGGACCGCGGCCTGCCGTTCCTGTTGCGCGCCTCGGGCCGCGTGACGTTGCCGCCGGGAGAGTTGCGTTTGCTCCTCCGGGCCCGCACCGGATCGCGCCTGTGGATCGACGACACGCTGGTGCTCTCGACGCGATTCCCGAACCTCAATGCCGACGGCCACGAGGAAGTCCCCGACGTGCCCGCCGCTGTTGCGCCCGACATCCGCTATCTCCAGCCGGGGCAATTGGAGAACCTCACGAACTTCATCACCGACGGCCGACCGCACACGTTCGTGCTCGAAGCCCTTGTCGGCACGAAAGGCCGCCGCCCCGAGTTGGGCGAGCTTTCCGTGAGCTTCTCCACCGGCGATGGCGAATCGTTCCGCCTCCTCAGCCCGAAGCGCAAAGTGTGGCTCACGGAAGCGGGCTGGACCGCCTACGCTTCCGAACGGATCGCCTTCTGCAAAACTGAAGACAAACAACGCCGTCAGCTCGACTCCGCTGACGAAGCCAGATATTGGACCCGCCGCCACGAACTCGCCCGCGCGCAACTCTCGACTCTCAACACCAACTCCTCTCAACTCTCCTCCATCGATTCCTTCATCGACGCCAAACTTCGTTCCGCCTCTGTCCAACCCGCCCCTCTCACCGACGACTACGCCTTCCTTCGCCGTGTCTCGCTCGACGTCCTCGGCGTCATCCCGTCGCCCGAGCAGCTTGACGCCTTCGTGCGTGACAAAAGCAAGGATCGCCGCGCCCGCGCCGTCGACCGGCTGCTCGCCGAGCCCAGCTGGGCCGATCATTGGGTCGGCTATTGGCAGGACGTGCTCGCGGAGAACCCCGGCATCCTCAAGCCGATGCTCAACAACACCGGCCCGTTCCGCTGGTGGCTGCACGACAGCTTCGCCGACAACAAGCCGATGGACCGATTCGCCACCGAACTCATCCTGATGGAAGGCAGCTTGTATTACGGCGGCCCCGCCGGTTTTAGCATGGCCACCGACAACGACGTGCCGATGGCGCAGAAGGCCCAGATCGTCGCGCAAGCCTTCCTCGGCATGCAAATGCAGTGCGCCCGGTGCCACGACGCGCCTTACCACGACTTCAAGCAGGAACAACTCTTCAGCCTCGCCGCGATGCTCCGGCGCGAGCCGCAGCTCGTGCCGTTGAGCAGTTCCATCCCCACAAATGCCAACATCGTTATCGGCAAGAAGGTGAAAGTGACCCTCAAGCCCGGCAGCAAGGTCGAGCCGCGCTGGCCGTTCCCGCAGCTCGCGTCCGAAGACCTCCCCACAGGTGTCCTGCGCAATGAAAACGACCCGCGAGAGAAACTCGCGGCACTCGTCACAGATCCGCGGAATGAACGCTTCGCGCGCGTGCTCGTGAACCGCGTCTGGAAGCGTTATCTCGGCTGGGGTCTGGCCGAGCCGGTGGATGATTGGAGCGCCGAGTTCCCGCTCGGCTCGAACGAACACGCCGGCACCAACGCGCCGAGCCGGAGCTCGGCGCTCCAAAACCCCGATCGTGCCTCGCATCCCGAATTGCTCGAATTCCTGGCGCGCGAACTCGTCGAGCACGATTACGACCTCAAACACGTCGCCCGCCTTATCCTCAATTCGCAGACGTACCAACGAGCGACCCGTCCCGACGGAGCGCTCGACCAGCCAGCCGCCGGGCGCCTCTTTGCGTCGCCCGCCCGACGCCGCCTGAGCGCCGAGCAACTGGTCGATTCCCTCTTCGCCGCCGTCGGCAAGCCGTTTCGCTCCGAGGAATTGAACATGGATGTGGATGGCCGCCGCCCCGTGAAAGACTTCAACAACCTCGGCACGCCGGCGCGCGCGTGGGAATTCACGTCCCTCTCCAACGAGCGCGACCGCCCCGCTCTTTCGATGCCGCGCGCCCAGCCCATCGTCGATGCCCTCTGCGCGTTCGGCTGGCGCGAATCGCGGCAAGGCCCGCAAACCGTGCGCGACCACGACCCCAACGTGCTCCAGCCCGCCGCGCTCGCCAACGGCCTCGTCGCCAACGGCCGCATCGCCCGCCTGTCCGACGACAGCGCCATCACCGCGCTGGCCCTCCAGGATCGGCCGCTGCCCGAACTGGTTCGCGCTCTTTTCCTCCGCGTGCTTTCCCGCCCGCCGACTGTGGACGAGATGAACGCTTTCACCGCTCAACTCGCCGACGGTTACGCTGACCGGCGCTTGAATCCGAGCGGCAGCGCCGCGCACAAGTCCGGCCCGGCGC
>WNGA01009477.1_pt1 | contig 14133 bp, 10 predicted proteins | sample 5400061 | NCBI WGS metagenome assembly WNGA01 (sample SAMN13153366, study PRJNA577476) | soil metagenome | isolation source: 100 cm soil or saprolite under grassland replicate 2 | place: USA:California | collected 2016-06-15 | reverse complement strand
CAACGCCTCGAGTCCGTTCGACGTCGGCCAAGCGGTGGTCGTGGCGGATGCGCGCGTGCTGGCGATCGAGGCCGCGGAGGGAACCGACTGCATGCTCGCGCGCATCGCGGACCTTCGCCAAAGCGGGCGCATTGCCGTGGCCTCCGGCCGCGGCGTGTTGGTCAAGGCGGCAAAGCGCGACCAGGATCGGCGGCTTGATTTGCCTTCGATCGGCCCGCAGACGATCGAAGGCGCAGCGCGGGCCGGCCTCGCCGGGATCGCGGTCGTCGCCGGGAGCACCATCGTTGCCGAACCCGAGCGCATCAGCGCGACCGCGGACCGTGCGCGGCTGTTCGTCCTCGGCGTGCGCGAGCAGGCGGCCGAGCGATGACCGCACGGCCCGCGCATCCGTCTGAATTTGTCTTTCTCGTCGCCGCCGAGGAGTCGGGTGATCGGCTCGGCGCCGCGCTGATGCGGGCGCTGCGGGAGCGCACCGCGGGACAGGTGCGCTTTGCCGGGGTGGGCGGCCGGGAGATGGCGGCGGAAGGGATCGCGAGCCTTTATCCGATCGATGACCTTCCGCTGATCGGCTTCAGCGCGATCCCGCGACGGCTTCCAAAGATCCTGCGGCTCATGCGTTTCACCGCCAAGGCCGTGGTGGCACGGCACCCGCACGTGCTCGTCATCATTGACAGTCCCGGCTTCACCCGGGGCATTGCGCGACGGGTGCGCGCCGCCGATCCGACGATTCCGATCGTCGAATACGTCTCGCCCTCGGTCTGGGCCTGGCGGCCGGGACGCGCCAGGGTCATGCGGGCCTACATCGACCACATCCTGGCGCTGCTGCCGTTCGAGCCCGCGGTACACCAGCGGCTGGGCGGGCCGCCCTGCACCTATGTCGGCCATCCGCTGATCGAAGAGGTCGGAAACCTGCGTCCAAACGCCGAGGAGACGCGTCGTCGTCTCGCCGATCCGCCGGTATTGCTGATGCTGCCGGGAAGCCGCTCCGGCGAGCTTGACCGACTGCTGGCCATCTTTGGTATTGCCACCGCGGCGCTCGCGAAGTCCGGCACGGTCACGCTCGAGCTTGCGCTAGCCGGGGTGCCGATGATCGCCGCCTACAAGGTATCGGCGATTGAATACATCGCGGTGGGACGAGGAATTCTGAAGCGAATTCCTTCGATCATCCTGACCAACCTGCTGCTCGGCGAGAACGCGGTGCCGGAGCTGCTGCAGCAAAATTGCACCGCGGAAAATCTCGCCGCGGCGCTGCGGCCGCTGCTCCGCGATACGCCGGAGCGCCGCCGCCAAATCGAGGCGTTCGCCCGGCTTGATTCTATTATGGAGGTGGGATCGAGCGCCCCCGCTCTGCGGGCCGCCGACATCGTGCTCGCCGAGGCCCGGCGCGCAGTCAAAACTCCGCTCACTCCCGCGAAAGCGGGGATCTAGGGGCTAAAAGGCCTGGTCCCCGCTTCCGCGGGGGGCACGAGCCGAGGAGAGGTGCTGAGGCCGAGCGAGATCCGAGGCGCTAGAGGCTGTTCATTTGCGGCGCGAGATCGGCACGTAGTCGCGCTGCGTGGCACCCGTGTAGAGCTGGCGTGGACGCCCGATCTTTTGGTGCGGGTCCTCGATCATTTCCTTCCACTGCGAAATCCAGCCGACGGTGCGGGCAACCGCGAACAGAACGGTGAACATCGTGGTGGGAAAGCCCATCGCCTTGAGCGTGATGCCGGAATAGAAGTCGATGTTGGGATAGAGCTTCTTCTCGACGAAGTAGTCGTCGTGCAGGGCTACCCGCTCGAGCTCGAGCGCGACGTCCAGCAGCGGGTCGTCCTTGGCGCCGATCTCGTTCAGCACCTCATGGCAGGTCTTCTGCATGATTTTCGCGCGCGGGTCATAATTTTTGTAGACTCGGTGGCCGAACCCCATCAGCCGAAAGCTGTCGTTCGGGTCTTTGGCCCGGCGGATGTATTGTGGGATGCGTTCGGGTTTGCCGATTTCGCGCAGCATGTTCAGCGCAGCTTCGTTGGCGCCGCCATGGGCTGGCCCCCACAGACACGCACAGCCGGCCGCGATGCAGGCGAAGGGATTGGCGCCCGAGGAACCGGCGAGCCTGACCGTTGAGGTCGAGGCATTCTGCTCGTGATCGGCGTGCAAGATGAAGATGCGGTCCATCGCCCGGGCGAGCACGGCATTGGGCTTGTACTCCTCGCATGGCACGGCGAAGCACATGCGCAGGAAATTCGTCGCATAGTCGAGGTCGTTCTTCGGATAGATGAAGGGCTGGCCGATCGAATATTTGTAAGCCATCGCCGCGATCGTCGGCATTTTTGCAATCATGCGGATCGAGGCAATCATCCGCTGGGTCGGATCGGAGATGTCGGTCGAGTCGTGATAGAACGCCGAGAGCGCGCCGACGCAGCCCGTCATGACCGCCATCGGGTGTGCGTCACGCCGGAAGCCCTGATAAAACCGGCTCATCTGCTCGTGCACCATAGTGTGGTGCGTAACGCGATTGTCGAAGTCGGCCTTCTGTGCGGCGGTGGGAAGCTCGCCGTAGAGCAGGAGATAGCAGGTCTCAAGAAAGTCGCCGTGCTCGGCCAGCTGTTCGATCGGATACCCGCGATAGAGCAGGATGCCTTCATCGCCGTCGATATACGTGATCTTCGACTCGCAGCTGCCGGTCGAGGTGTAGCCGGGGTCGTACGTGAACATCCCGGTCTCGGCGTAGAACTTGCCGATATCGATCACCGCAGGGCCGATCGTTCCGTCGTAGATCGGGAACGTGGTCTCCTTGTCGCCGACGACGAATTTGCCGGATTTGATGTTGGCGCCGGTCTTCGCATCCATGATCGAGCCCTCGGTTGTGTTGCCCGGCGGACCGGCACTCTCTGCAGCGGATGGCTCGCGCCAGCGCTTCCAACGCCCGCGGGGGAGGCCGCCGTTTGCGTAGCCCATCCCAGTGTGCACTGCAAGACGGCGGCCGATGAGGCTTACATGCGTCGGATCACGCAGACTTGAAAGGCGCATTCCCGTTCGGCCCGAGCGCTTCTGCTCCCGCGGAGAAAACGGTTTAGCCGCTGGCGATGGGCACGGCTTGGTCTTGCAGCCGGCCAAGGCTTTCGCTCTTCCCCAGCACCGCCAACACGTCGAAGATCGGGGGCGAGGTGGTGCGCCCCGTGAGCGCAGCGCGAAGCGGCTGCGCGACGCTGCCGAGCTTGACGCCCTTGCGTTCGGCGAAGGCGCGCACGGCCTGCTCGGTCGTCTCCGCACTCCAAGGCTCGACCGCCTTGAGGTCTTGCGAGAGGTCACCGAGGAGGGCACGCGCGTCGGACGTCAGCATGCCCGCCGCGTTCTCGTCGAGCGCCAGCGGCCGGTCGGCCACGATGAAGCGGGCGCCGTCCGCAAGCTCGACCAGGGTCTTGGCCCGCTCCTTCAGCCCGCCCATGGCCGCAAGCAGCTTCTGGCGTATCTGCGGGGTCAACTTGGCGGCAAGCTCGGGCCCGCCGGCGATGTGCGGCAGCACGCGTTCGAGTTCGGCGAGAAGATCGGCGTCGCTGGTCTGCCGCAAATAGTGGCCATTGAGGCTTTCGAGCTTGGCAAAGTCGAAACGCGCCGGGGAGCGCCCGATCTGCGGCAGATCGAAGGCTGCCACCATCTCCTCGGTCGTGAAGATTTCCTGATCGCCGTGGCTCCAGCCCAGCCGCACGAGATAATTGCGCATAGCGGCCGGCAGATATCCCATCGCCCGGTACGCATCCACGCCGAGCGCGCCATGTCGCTTGGACAATTTCGAGCCATCCGGCCCATGGATGAGAGGGATGTGCGCCATCACCGGAACGCGCCAGCCCAGCGCATTGTAGATCTGCGTCTGTCGCGCGGCGTTGGTGAGGTGATCGTCGCCCCGGATGACATGGGTTACGCCCATGTCGTGGTCGTCCACCACGACGGCGAGCATGTAAGTCGGCGTGCCGTCCGAACGCAGCAGCACGAGGTCATCGAGGTTTTCGTTCTGCCAGACGACCCGCCCCTGCACCTGATCTTCGATCACGGTTTCGCCGGTCAGCGGCGCCTTGAGCCGGATCACCGGCGCAACTCCGGGCGGGGCTTCCGACGGGTCGCGGTCGCGCCAGCGGCCGTCGTAGAGCTTGGCACGGCCTTCACTGCGCGCCTTCTCGCGCATCTCGGCGAGTTCCTCGGGCGTGGCATAGCAACGATAGGCGCGGCCCGCCTCCAATAGCGCGTGCGCCACCTCGCGGTGGCGTTCGGAGCGTGAGAATTGGTAGACGGTGTCGTCGTCCCAATGGAGACCGAGCCACGTGAGCCCGTCGAGAATGGCGTCGATCGCGGCCTGGGTGGAGCGTTCGCGGTCAGTATCCTCGATCCGCAGCAACATTTTTCCGCCGCGCCCGCGGGCATAGAGCCAGTTGAACAGCGCGGTTCGCGCCCCCCCGATGTGCAGGAAGCCCGTAGGCGAGGGAGCAAAGCGCGTGACGATGGTTTCGCTCATCCCGGTTGATGTTGCCACGGGTCCGCGCAGGGCGGGCCGAGATCGGAGCACACAGGGCCGTCGCAGCGAGCAAGGCCAGGTCCGTGTAGCACAGAATTACCATAGGTCATCAAAGGTTTTGCGATCAGACGGCTTGGCGCGTGCTCGCGGATTTGGCACATAGGCCGCGGTTTCGAGAACAGGGTTGACGCAGCATGACGGAAGCTCCAACCGCGGTGGCAGAGGCGGGGCGCGACTTCATTCGCGATATCATCGCCGCTGACCTCGCCGCGAACCGCCACACGAGTGTGGTGACACGCTTCCCGCCGGAGCCCAACGGATACCTGCACATTGGTCACGCCAAGGCGATCTGCCTTAACTTCGGCGTGGCGCAGGAATTCGGCGGCCGCTGTCATCTGCGCTTCGATGACACAAATCCGACCAAGGAGGAGCAGGAATATATCGACGCCATCGAGCGCGACGTTCGCTGGCTCGGCTTCGACTGGGGAACCCACCTCTATCACGCCTCGGATTATTTCGAGCAACTCTACGAGTGGGCCGAGCACCTGATCCGTACCGGAAAGGCTTATGTCGACGACCAGTCGCAGGAGGAGATGCGGGCCAACCGCGGGACGCTGACCGAGCCGGGACGCAACAGTCCGTGGCGAGAACGGACGACGGAAGAAAACTTCGATCTGCTCCGCCGCATGCGCGCAGGCGAGTTCCCGAACGGGGCGCGGGTGCTGCGGGCCAAGATCGATATGGCCTCAGGCAATATCAACCTGCGCGACCCCGTGCTCTATCGCATTCTGCACGCGAGCCATCCGCGCACCGGCACGGCCTGGTGTATCTATCCGAGCTATGACTTCGCCCATGGTCAATCCGATGCCATCGAGCACATCACCCACTCCCTCTGCACGCTCGAATTCGAGGACCACCGGCCCTTGTACGACTGGTTTCTCGAGCATCTCCCGGTTCCGTCTCGACCGCGGCAGTACGAATTTGCGCGTCTCAATCTCACGCATACGGTGCTGTCCAAGCGGGTGCTCACCGAATTGGTGCGTGGCGGGCACGTCAGCGGCTGGGACGATCCGCGCATGCCGACGCTGGCAGGGCTTCGCCGCCGTGGCGTCCCGGCGGAGGCGGTGCGCGATTTCGTCAAGCGGGTCGGGGTCGCCAAGGCCAACAGCGTGGTCGACATCGCCATGTTCGATTTTTCGGTCCGCGAGGTCCTCAACCGGACGGCCTTGCGCCGGATGGCCGTCCTGCGTCCGCTGAAGATCGTCATCGAGAACTATCCGGACGGCCGTTTCGAGGACATCGAAGCGGTCAACCATCCCGACAACCCTGGCGCGGGGACACGCCGCTTGCGTTTCGGCCGCGAGCTCTATGTCGAGCGCGACGATTTCATGGAGAACCCGCCGAAGAAGTTCTATCGGCTCTCGCCCGGACGCGAGGTTCGGCTGCGCTACGCCTTTTTCGTTACCTGTCGGGAGGTGGTGAAAAACCCGGCCGGCGAAGTGGTTGAGCTTCGCTGCAGCTACGACCCCGGCACTCGCGGCGGAAGCGCCCCGGACGGACGAAAGGTGCAGGCCACACTGCATTGGGTCTCGGCCGCCGATGCAGTAACGGCGGAGGTTCGGCTCTACAACCAACTGTTCACTCGTCCCGACCCGAACCCCTCCGACTTTGCCGCCGGTCTCAACCCCGATTCACTCGAAGTGCTGAAGGACTGCAGGCTCGAGCCCGCGCTTGCGGCCACGAATTCCGCCGACCCTGTGCAGTTCGAGCGGCAGGGCTATTTCTGCCGCGATCCGGACTCGACGCCCGGCCATCTCGTGTTCAACCGCACGGTCGGCCTGCGCGATACCTGGGCAAAGGTGAGCACCGGAACGTAGGCGGATTGGGGTGCAACCAACCGCGGCCAGGCCGCAGCCGTCATCTGCGCAATACGCTCTGCCATTGCGGCATACGGCAAACTCAACCTGTACGGCGGCTCAGCGCGGCGCGTAGTGGCGAAGCTCGTTGCGCAGAAAATTGCCGATCCGTTTGCCGCGATTGCGCAGCACGCGCAACAGCCCGGCGTCGACGAAATAGGTGTGCAGGATGCTATCGCGTGTCGTTACTTTAGGTCCCACCCGATCGGCGGAATGCCAGGTGTCCTCGCCCACTGCGAACGCGTAGCCGGAATTGGGCACGAATTTCATTTGGATACGTTTCGGCAAACTGCCATCGGGAAGCTTCTCGTGGAAAATCGTGCCGACGTCGGGATGCGATGCATCGCGCGGCAGGAACAGTTGCACTGTAATTCCCTTCCAGCGCGAATCGGTGTGCGGGTCGATCTTGTAACCGGGCACATCCCTGGTGAGGATGGCGATCGGATACATGCCGACTTTGGCATAGTCAGGCCCGAAGCGACGCGCCAGTGCGGGCGCGAGCCCGCGCATGAACGCAGCTTTTACGGCTTCCGAGCACAGCGCCCGACCAACGATATCCCAGACCACGCGCTTCTCCGGCGGCAGATGCCGGATGTATTCGGGAAAGAGATCAATCTTCACCCGGGTATGTGTGCCGTCCTCCAGCACGTTGCATTGGTTTTGGCCGTAAAGCGGCCGATAATCCGATGCTTGCGGCATCGCTGCCAACATGGACGCGTACACGTCGTCCGGAAAGACCCGCTCGAGCTGAAGATGATAGAACGGCGCCTCGACGGCGCGGGCACCATCGATCGACCGCACGATGAAATCGCACAAGCGGCCGACCGCGCGAGCGCGATCTGCGCGGCTGAATTCAACGCTTTGATCCATATTTGCCTCGGGGTGTCATCCGTTGTGCGGACAGAGCGCAGATGCCGTTTCCACAGTTTGCCATGCTCGGCGCTGCGCCGCCTACCATAACCTAGCGCTTACGATCAACCTCGGAACCTGGCCTGCATACCGGCTCGACGGCCCGGGCGCTGGTTGGGATTGCGCCGCAATTCAAGGAGCGTGAGCGCTGAGGATGTCGGACCAACCCCATCCCATGGCCGCCAGCAGCGTGTACTATGTGCCGGTAAGATGCAGTAGGGGTGGACCGCGCGGTGATCGAGCAGGGCAGGTCGCGCGGACGAGCCGAGGCATGGCGGCCTTGGATCGCGGCGGGGCGCAGGCCGACCCTCGCGTGGCCGCAGCCGCTCGCCAACTTCGCGCAGCGGGCGGTGCAACGCCTGCGCGAATGGGCGGCGGCCGAAGTTGCTCCTGGCCGGCTGGTGCCGTGGCTCGCGATCGCATTTGGCTCCGGGATCATCATCTATTTCGCGGTGGAGCGGGAGCCTGCGCTGTGGGCGGCAGCCGCGCTGGTTACCACAATGGTCACACTGGCGATCCTGTGCCGGCGTCGACCATTTGCATTTTCGGCGATGGTGGGCCTTGCCGCCCTGGCGGCCGGATTTGCGACCGCCACGGTGAAGCGCGAAATCATCGCCCATCCGGTGCTGTCCGCACCGGCGTGGAGCGTCGAGCTTGCGGGCTTCGTCGAGGTGCGGGAAGAGCGCGAGCGTTCCGATCGCATTGTCGTGCGCCTCGAGCGCATCGTGGAGCCGCGATTTAGCGAGAAGCTCGAGCGGGTGCGAGTATCCGTGCGCAAAGGCACGGCGCCGCCGGTCGGCAGTTTCATCGAGTTCAGGGCGCGGTTGTCTCCCCCGCTCGAACCGTTGCGGCCCGGCGGTTATGACTTCGCACGCGATATGTATTTCCAGCGTATTGGCGCCTCGGGTTTCGTGCTGGGTCCCATGCGCACGGTCGAGGCGCGGCACCCACCCGGGCTGCGGCTGCGTTACGCCTCGCTCATCGACGGCATGCGCGAAGCCATCGACAAGCGCATCCGCGCGGTCTTGCCGGGCGACAAGGGAGCGATCGCCTCGGCGCTCATCACTGGCAAGCGGGATACCATCTCCACGCCAGTGAACGAAGCCATGTACGTGTCGGGCCTCGCCCACGTGCTCTCGATCTCCGGCTACCACATGGCAGTGGTCGCCGGCGTCGTGTTCTTTGCGCTGCGGGCGCTATTTGCGCTCACGCCGGCCTTCAGCAACCGCCATCCGATCAAGAATTAGGTGACCCCCGTTCTGTTCCGTCTTGGCCGCTTCCCCCAAGTCCCGAATTGTCGGCTCAAATCAGAGCGGGAGAGGGGTTTTCGTCTCGTCCTGTCCTGCCCCGTGCTGCCCAGTTGGGTAGCAAAATGGTAGCAGCCTGTTCGCCTATCGTTCAGGAGCACCAAACCCACAACCTTAACCCACAGCGGTGCTTGATTCACGGCCGTGCATGCGTCAGGTACAGGTTGATGTAGGTCCCGACCATTGCAGCGGTGCCGATGAGCAGGGTAAGGACCGTGACGATCACCCAACCACGATTTTCGCGCCACCACAGCCGCCGCTTGGCCCAACGCCGCTTCTTAGGGTTCTGCCAAAAGAGGTCATGATCGACATTGCCGCGCAGCTGGCTCAGCGGCACATCCCGCATCTCCCTGCTCCACCGGCGATGGTCGCGGTCCCACCACGGCATGGTCGCCCTCTGGGTTTTGGGCGGACTCGACTCCCCCGCGCCCCCGCTATTTATACGCCATGTTGTTGCGTCCTGAGTACCTTTCCCAGCCCCTAGACTGCCCGCGGCCGACCAATCTGATTTTGGTGACGCTGGTTTGCGTCGTGATCTTCATCGCGCTCATGTCCGTGCGGCCAGCATCAGCGGCGGAATTATCACGCAAAATGCTTGGCTCGTGGTGCGGTCAATGGAGTTATCAATTTCCTTATTCTGATGTTGACGACGAGCCGATGTACTGGTGGCGCATCGAAGACGTTGCGGGTTGCGGCAACCGTGGGGGCGTTCGCGTTCGCAAACGGGGCTATGACTATTATCGCTTTGGCCCGCAAGGCTCTTGCAAGTTGACGGAGATTAAGTTTCGCCGCCACGGCAAAGCTTCGGACGCTGAGCTTTTCGTTCCCGCCGCAAATACGGACGGAGAAATCACAGAAGAAGCAAAGGCAGAAGCAAAAGCGGGTCCGCCGCCTAGTGACGTATATACAATCCGAGCAACTTGCAAAACGCGTGGCAAAACTTGGAATGAAAGCTACGACATCCAAACAGGCAATAATTGGCTGAAACTTTCGCCGCGACCGACCAAGGGCCCTCGTACACGCCGCTGATGTCCTTCCCTATTCGCATTTGTATGCCTGCTGCGCGCGGGGAATTCTTTTGGACTAAGATTACGTCGTGAAAGGATGACGGTGCAGGTGCGGATGCAACGCCGGCGCCGGAGCAAAGCTGGCGGATGAAAACCGCGTCGAAGTGCTCGCCGTGATCGGCCGACTAAACGGATCGATGCGGCGCGCAAGATGTGGACTGATCTGCGGGAGCGTGGATGGTCGAGGGTGACGGAAGCAGGTATCGTCAAGCGCGGAATGTCGCACCGCGCTTTGCGGCAACCCGTTGTCAGGACACCTATTGGGTTTGCGAGACGCATGATGACCGTCCCTGGAGCGGCGACAAGGCTTGCGGGTGCGGCGGGGGTGGATCACGCCGGGGCCGATCGCCTCGCGCTTGGAGCATACACAAGGAAGTTCTCTTGTTCGAACGCATCGACGAGATTTTACCCGCTTAAAATGAGCTTCGAAGCCAAGCTGGGCTCAACCGGCAATGCTGCGGTTGTACAAGGGTCGTGGGCAAAAAAATTTGCGCAGACTTGATATTCGTCACAGCTTTATTGCGCAGGGCCGAGTATTCATCAGCTCAGTGAACATCAGCAGGGCGATAGCTGCCGCGGGTGTGCATGGCCCCCGTGCCCCTAACGATGGGCGCGCCGGACGCGGATAGCCAAGGGGCCAGTTCTTCTTCGTGGGAAGGGTGCTCAGCCTCGACATCCCGCCGTCGGTTCTCGCCCGCGCCGACGAGGTGATCGAATAGCGATGGAGTTTTGCTGCATTGCATTCGGTCGCTATTGCATGATGACCGTCCGTGGAGCGGCGACAAGGCTTGCGGGTGCGGGAGCGGAACTAAAAAACTATCCGTAGTAGGCGCGGAACAAAAGCGTCAGTTCCCGAAGCGCCTCCTGCAATCGAGGCAGATCGCCAGCGCGTCTGTCCCTCCGCCAGGTACGGTCGGAATAACAACGAACACGATCGGGACCTTTTGGCAGATTTTCGAGAATGCTGAGTATGGCTTTGGCCGGTTCGAAGTGGCGGGTCGATGGTCTTGATGGTTCAAACGTAAAATAGAATAATACTCTGTTGGTACCGATAGGCGCGCAGGCAGGCGCCGATACTGGGGTCTAGCCCCGGATGGGTCGGCACCTCAACAATCAGGCGGAAAAGGGCCGGTACCCCCTACCTGGGACTGATCTCATGGAAAGCTCCTTGTGCAGGAGGTTTCGCCATGTGGAAATTTGGCCGCTCAATGCAATGGATTGTCGCGCGTTGGTTGATTGTCGCAGCGGTTTGGGTGTTCGCCGCCTTCCTTTTGGCCTCAACCACGTTTGCTGCGACACGCTATGTCTCTCCCACTGGCAAAGCCACTTTCGTTGCCGCAGGAAAAATCCATGTAAACTCCTGCTCCAATCCGGATAGACCTTGCAGGACCATCAACTGGGCAGTCCAGCGCGCCCAACCCGGCGACACCATTTCTGTCGCCGGCGGAACCTACATCGAGACCATTACTATTTCCAAAAAACTTACGATCAAAGGCGCGGGCGCTCTCAACATCGGCGCAGGTGTTCAACCCCCCACCCTTGTGGATGGCAACAAGCAGGGTGTCGTGTTTACGATTCAATCCGGCGTGACCGCTGATATCCAAGATATGTCCATCGTCAACGGAAAAGGCGGGGAACAGGGAGGCGGGATATTGAATCTTGGGACTACTCTGACTCTGAAGGGTGTCATAGTCGGTCGAAATGAGGCAGCGGGGGCAGGTGGCGGCATCTTTAATAAGGGCGCACTTGGTCTCAACCGAGTGTGGCTTTACAAGAACAAGGCCACCACAGGGGGAGGCTTATTCAGCGACGGCACCGCAATATTGAATGAGGTCAACATCCACGAAAACGAGGCAGCGGGGGAAGGTGGCGGTATACACGCTTCGAACTTGCTCCAGGTCCAAAACAGCTCGATAACCAACAACGCGGGTGGCGGAATTAGCATTAATGGGACAATGACCCTGCTGAACGTGACCATCAGCGGAAACATTGATCCCGTGCACACTAGTGGTCTCTCAATGGGCGACGGCGCCGCCACCTTGCGCTATGTGACGATTACTGCAAACGGGCCTTCTGATAAGGCTGTGTCAGGAATTTCTAAATCAGCGGGTAGCAGCGTTCAGGTCGACAACAGCATTGTCTGGGGAAATGGCAAGAATCCGCAATGCGGTACTGGTACTTCGCAAGGCACTGTCACCACCCCCTTTTCAGACGGGGGTTTTAACATCTTTGGCGATGACTCGTGCCTCGGGGGAGGCTTTCCCACGGGCAGCACCAGCATCATCGCCGATCCCAAACTCGACGCGCTCCATTATAACGGAGGTTATTTTTCGTTCAGCCACGCGCTCAAACCGGGAAGTCTTGCCATCGACTTGGTGCCCCAGGACAAATGCACTCCGAGAGACCAGCGCGCTGTCACCCGCCCGATTGACGGGGATGGAGACGGCAAATTGAAATGCGATGCGGGCGCTTTCGAATTTAAACCTTGAACAACAAAGACTCGCGAAGCCATCTCCGATTCTATGCGCGAATTGATCGAAGATTTGTGGCCCGAGCTAGTGCACAAGCTGCCGCCGAAGAATCGCAAGCCTGACGATGATCGATATTCCACGCGGAAAAATGCATCGGCCGGCGTCTAGGCCCGCCATGTTAGGATTGAGAGGGTCCAGACTACTGACCGTGCCGACGAGGTGACCTTGTCTCGCAGAGGGCCGAAGAGCGGAACCGACGTTGGTCTTCGTTCGACCGGATCGAAGGCGAGAACGGACCATGGTCGGGGGCGCAAGCCGCATCCCGACCTAGAACGGCAGCTCGAAAAATACAGGCGCGAACTCGCCGAGGCGCGGGAGCAGCTCGCCGAGGCGCTCGAGCAGCAGACCGCGACCTCGGAGGTCTTGGGTGTCATCTCAAGTTCGCCGGGCGAGCTGGAGCCGGTGTTCCAGGCCATGCTGGCGAACGCGGTCCGCATTTGCGAGGCCAAATTCGGGGTACTGCACCGATACGAAAATGGATTGTTTTATCCGATAGCAACGCAAGATATCCCGCCCGCTTTGGCGGAGTTTCAACGACAACGTGGCGCAATTGCGCCGCTGCCAGGGGCCTCGCTTGATCGGCTCATGCGCACCAAAGCAGTTGTGCATTTTGCCGACGAATTGGCGGAACAGGTTCCAGGCGCCGCCGCCAGGTTAGGTGGCGCCCGCTCGCTCGTCGGCGTGCCGATGCTCAAAGAGGACGAACTGGTTGGCGCATTTATCATCTACCGCCAGGAAGTCCGGCCGTTCAGCGACAAGCAGATCGAGTTGCTCACGAACTTCGCTGCCCAGGCCGTCATTGCGATGCGATATCACGCGCCGAAGACAAGGCCGAATCTCTTCCCGCCTCTCGGCTTTCGGGCTAACGATCACGCTGCCATAGCGCCGCCTGCGCGCGTCGGGTTTTCATGTTCGCTGCTGAAGGCCGCCGCTGAGTGCGCGGACGATCGCGATTAGGATGGCAGGGCGGCCAAGTCATCCAACCACATAACCTGATCCGCGTCGGGGTAAGAGCCAGGCCCCCTACGACCCGCCGTCGTGACACCGAGACCGGGTCGTCGTGCGTGAAAAGGCATTTCGGCGGCCGCAACAGTAGCAATTTCAGTTGGCCGCTAGTGCTTCGAATAGCTGTCTGAAATTTTTCGTACGAAACGAAAGTTGGTCGGCATTTCCCGCAAGCCGCCAACTCAAGTCCCGAAACGAGTCGGAGTTCGACGCCGTTTGCGAAACTAAAATACTGCGGCCCTGTTCCGTGGTGCCTCGCACCAGAGTTCAGTTGCCCCCGCTTGGCATTCCGCCGTCAATCACTTGCCATCCAAACCAATCGCACAGTTCCTGTAGGCGCTTGCTATCTTCGTGCCGCATGACGACCAGACCCGACTTGGTGTCCCTCGCAAGGAACGCGGTTTCCTGCGGGTCACGTTGGATTTGAACAATACGGCTCGTGCGCACTCTCTTAGCCCGCATCGAGCTAGCCAGCGCGGCTGGAGTTCGTGCCCCTTGGTCAGTGGACAGTTGAGAGGGGCGCGGCGACCCTCGCGCCATTTCAATTGCGCTCATGAGGAGCGCCTGGATGTCGTCAGGGTTGTTATCCGCTTCGGATGGAATGGATGGATGCGCTGTGGTGGGGACCGACTTAGGTTCGGCCGGCGGCACGGTGGAGGGCGGCTGAGGCTCGGTAAGCGCTGATCTCGGTGGTGCTGTGGGAACCGATACTGGCTCGGTAGAGCGTGAGGCGGCACTATCCTGCGCAAGACGCAGCTTTGCAAACAAGCGTCTCAAGATGCTTGGAGCGGCGGTGGGCAAACTCTGGACCACGCAGGACGCACGGTGTGACTGCACGCTATGATTGGTATTATCGTACATTCCCTGCATCCAAGCAACACAGCCGCCGAATGAGGGAGTGAGACGCGG